>Ga0210402_10000154_pt1 | contig 77813 bp, 66 predicted proteins | sample IncBWC7MmetaG_FD_161055 | JGI IMG/M metagenome (GOLD analysis project Ga0210402, IMG submission 161055) | Forest soil microbial communities from Barre Woods Harvard Forest LTER site, Petersham, Massachusetts, United States - Inc-BW-C-7-M | ecosystem: Environmental > Terrestrial > Soil >...
CCGTCGCTCGCAAGCTGCTCACAATCCTCAACGCCATGCTCAGGACCAAAACGCCATGGCAACCCGCTTGACAGCCAACACAGTCGCTCACCCCAACCCTCTCCCAATGGGAGAGGGGCGCACTTTCATCGTGGTCGCTGTTCAACTTAACTTCATCTGGCTTTAGCTTCATGCGAACAATCCATGCATGAACCAGTTCGGTTGCACGGCCCTGCCGTCTGCCTGCGCGATCTCGGTCTCGTAAAGTCCGTCGCGATAGAGCCAGAACCGCAATCCCGTTTCGTCCTCGACCCGAAAGTAATCGCGCGTCAACATCACTCCTTTCGCCCGCCACCACTCCATGGCGATGCGCTCGGGACCTTCGGCGTGGATCACGGCATGGGTGGCGCGGCGCCAGACAAAGCGTGCCGGCGGACCATCCGGCACCTGGGCGATCACTTTGATCTGTTCCGGCCGTTCGAACAGCCGCAACGGCCGCAATGGCGGTTCGCCCACGGCGCGCACCGGCCATGCGGCGTGCGTGGCGGCGACCAGATGATACTGCGCAGGCGCCGCCCGCACCGCGCGCTCCGGAATATGGGTGTCCTGCGGCAGGTGCACGACCACGCGCTTGCCGCCGATACGCGCGGCAATGCGATCGATCAAGGCGGTCAATTCGTCACTGTCGTGCACATTGGCGTCGAGATCGCGCTGCTGCTGCACGACGATTTCGGTGCGGCTTGCGCACATGCGGATGAGATCGAAGCCGAAACCGGGATCGAGCGGGTCGCTCAAGGCCTCCAGCCGCTCGCGAAACAGGCGATCGACCACCTCGCCTTTGGTCACGGGCTGACCGGTATCGACCAGGATGGCGCGGACGATGCCATCGGTCCGGAAAAAACGCGCTTCCAGCCGCCGCGCGCCCCTGCCCTGTTGCGACATCGCCGCCACCAGCATCCGCCCCAGCCCCGACAAGGTCGCCGAGATCACCCCTTCGGTCAAAACCGGCTCGGCGAACCGCTTTTCCACGATGTAATCGGGCAGCGGTTTGCGCGGACTGATCGGCGCATCGCTCTGGCCCAGCGCCTGTTCCAACAGCGTCGTAAAAGGAGCGCCGAACCTTGCGGTGATTTCATGCCGCGTGCGGTCCGCCACGTCACCGATGGTTTTCAGACCGGCGCGGCGCAGGCCCGTGACGATAGCCGCGTCCGCACCGAGCGCCGAAACCGGCAGCGCCCTGACCGCTTCGGCTTCCTCGCCTTCGCGGACAATGCGGCCATGGACATGCCGCGTCAGCGTGCGCGCGCACACGGCCGTGCCGGCGATGGCGGCCGAGACCGCAAACCCCTGCGCGGTCAGAATGCCGCACAAAAGCTGCATCATCGCAGCCTCGCCGCCGAACAGATGCGCACAGCCGGTGATATCGAGAAACAGGCCGTGCGGGGAATCGAGCGCCACCAGCGGGGTGAAGCGGTCGCACCACTCGGCAATGGCATTGAGCGCATGATCGTCGGCGGCCTCATCGGCATCATACACCTGCACGTGAGGACAGATGGCGCGGGCATTGGCCAGCGTCATGCCGATAGCCAGGCCGGAACGCGCGGCGGCATCGTCGAGCGCAAAAATCTGGAATGCGTTGTTCTGCTTGGCGATGACGATCGTGGGCGTATCGCTTGAACCATTCTGTGGGATTGTCAGATAGAGGTTTGATCCCTCCCCCCGCGAAGCGGTGGGGAGGGAAGGCCGAAGCGAAGCGGAGGCCAGGGTGGGGGGCTCTTCTCTTGCACCCCCCACCCTGACGCTCATTTCATTCGCGTCTTCCCTCCCCACCACTCGCTTACGCTCGCGGGGGGAGGGATAAGAGGGCGCGTCGCAAGAGATATGTTCAGCTCGCGCGTCGCCGGATAGCAGGCGCTTGATGCGGTCGATCGGCAGGCGCGGCAGCCACAGGCTGAGGATACGTCGCCGGTTTTGCGAAAAGGCACTCATCACATTTCCATTCCATGATCCACCGGCCAACAGGGCCATGACGGTTGCGGACAAGTTGCGCATCAAACAGAGGCACGCCCCACGCGCTCCACGCCGATGAAGGAGGCGGCGAATGCGCGGCACGAACGATCCATCGGGTCTCGGCCGTTGACGACTGAGGCTCCGCCGCCATCCGCAGCACTAGGGCTGTGACGCCTGAGGCTTGCGCGGCCAGCGTCAATTTGCGGCTGGCTGTGAGGTCGAGCTGTCGCGTCTCGCCCCAGACTTCCAGCACGACGGCGCCAACCGCATCGCAGACCAGCGCGTCGGCGGCCGTCCGCAACGCGCATTCCACGTCGGCTGCGCGCACGCTCACGAGAAGACGCGGATCAAGACCAAGTTCGGCCAGCCCGCTCATCGACACCGCACCCGATTCAATCTCTGTGAAACCCTGCCGTATCCACACCAATGGCCGCCGGCCAGCGGAGCGGCCGGCAAGAGCGGCAACAAAACCGGTCGCCGCAGCGCTCTGCCGGCCGGTTTGCGCAAACACTTCGTGCATGACGCCCAAGGCGAGCCCGCCTTGCAGCGTCGCATCGGCATCGGCATGCCCGAGCCTCACCCTGCGTGGTGAACAGGTCTCGCCATGCGCCTCGATGCGCTCGATTCTGCCGCGCAAGACCGCAAGCGCGCGCTCTCGCATCACCGTTCCCTCTACAGGTCTGGACCGCTTCCGGTTGTTTTGGGAGATAACCGGAAGCCGGCTCATTTGTTCATGATATGTTCTAATTTAAAGCTAACATCGTCAAAAGAGTCAATCGGGATGGAAGGAAGATTTTTTGTGAACAATTCCAACGAGATCGAAGGAACTCTGTAGCTGCTGCCTGATTAAACCAGGGCTTGCGGCTTGATCTCTCTCAAAACCAATCGGGAAATGGCCATGGCAACCGCAACGAGCCTCAAAACCCTGCGCGAAGAGGCGGCCGATTGCCGCGCCTGCCCGCTCTGGAAGAACGCGACCCAGACCGTCTTCGGCGAAGGCCCTGCCCAGGCACAGGCCGTGCTGGTCGGCGAGCAGCCCGGCGACAAGGAAGACCTTGCCGGAAAACCGTTCGTGGGGCCTGCAGGGCAGATGCTGGACCGCGCCCTGATCGAGGCCGGCATCGACCGCACCAAGGTCTACGTCACCAATGCGGTCAAACATTTCAAATTCGTGCCGCGCGGCAAAATCCGCCTGCATCAGAAACCGACAACGGGCGAAATCAAAGCCTGCAGGCAATGGTACGAACGCGAACTCGCCGCCATCAAACCGGCCCTTGTCGTGGCGATGGGCGCCACCGCCGCGCAAAGCGTGCTCGGCAAAATCACACCCATCAACAGGAATCGCGGCCGCGTGATCGACCTCGATCACGGAATGAAGGCGCTGGTCACGGTGCATCCGTCCTATCTGCTGCGGCTGCCTGATGAGGATTCCAAGGCTCGCGAATATGGACGTTTCGTCGATGACCTGAAAATCGCCGCGACGCTGTTACGAACATCGGCGCATGCGGCGTAGAGCATGATCTGGACCCGGAGGGCCGCGTTAGCGCAAAGTGGAAACCGGTTTTCCCTTAGCTAACAAACGCGGAACGCGTTTGCGCGCAGATCATGCTCAAACAAACAGATGAGACCATGATGCGATTCCACTTAATCGCATCATGATCTAGATCGTCGCGGCCCAGGCCGGCGCCATCTCTCGCCGTGAAGCGGTATATCCCGCTCCTGTCATCTAACCTTCAAATACGCGGTCGATGATCGAGGCTTACCGTATCAGGGGCGTCGCCATGACCGATTTTGCACTTAACCAAACCATGCGTGGGACCGGCGGTGGGCCGATTCAGCCTGCCTCAAGGCCCAATCTCGATAAGGGTTTCAACCCACTGACGATGATACTCTTTTTCGGCGTTCTCGCTGCCGGCCTGCTATTTGTCGCCTACAGCATTTATGCCGACGTCGAAGAGACCGGCACCAAGGTCACCACCTACCTGCCCTACTTGCTGCTGATGGTGGCGCTCTTGATCGCGCTCGGCTTTGAATTCGTCAACGGGTTCCATGATACCGCCAACGCGGTGGCGACCGTCATCTACACCCATTCGCTTCCGGCCGAGGTCGCAGTGATGTGGTCCGGTTTTTTCAATTTTCTCGGCGTGCTGCTCTCGAGCGGCCTGGTCGCCTTCGGCATCGTCTCGCTGCTGCCGGTCGAACTGATCCTTCAGGTCGGGAGTAGTGCGGGCTTTGCCATGGTGTTCGCGCTATTGATCGCTGCGATCATCTGGAATCTCGGCACCTGGTATTTCGGCCTGCCGGCCTCCAGTTCGCACACCCTGATCGGCTCCATCATCGGGGTCGGCGTCGCCAATGCGCTGTTGCGCGGCCGCGACGGCACCTCCGGCGTCGATTGGAGCAAGGCGACCGAAATCGGCTATGCGCTGCTGCTCTCGCCGCTGGTCGGTTTCATCTGCGCGGCGGTCCTGTTGCTGCTTTTGAAATTCATCGTCCGCAACCCCGCGCTCTATGCCGCGCCGGAGGGCAACAAGGCGCCGCCGCTGTGGATCCGCGGCCTGTTGATCCTGACCTGCACCGGCGTCAGCTTTGCGCATGGTTCGAATGACGGCCAGAAGGGCATGGGCCTGATCATGCTGATCCTGATCGGCACCGTGCCGACGGCTTACGCCTTGAACCGCGCTTTGCCGGAATCGCAAGTGGTGCAGTTTGCGAAGACCTCGGCTGCGGCTTCTGCCGTGATCTCGGCCAAGGGCGCCGGCCACAGCATCATCGGCGATCCGCGCCCGGCGGTGACCCAATATGTCGCCCACCGCCACATCAACGAGGGCACCTACCCCTCGCTTGCGGTGCTGGTGAAGGAAGTCGGCGAGCAGGTTCAGAAATACGGTTCACTGAAGAAGATGCCCGCGGAAGCGGTCGGCAACACCCGAAATGATATGTACCTGACGTCGGAAGCCATCCGTTTCCTGATGAAGGACAAGGAGAACGATCTCAACAAGGAAGAGAGCGGCATCCTGAACGCCTACAAGGGCTCGCTGGACAACGCCACCAAGTTCATTCCGAACTGGGTGAAGATCGCGGTGGCGATCGCGCTTGGCCTTGGCACCATGATCGGGTGGAAGCGGATCGTGGTGACGGTCGGTGAAAAGATCGGCAAGTCCCATCTCACTTATGCGCAAGGCGCATCCGCCGAACTCGTCGCCGCCGCCACGATCGGAGCGGCCGACATGTTCGGGCTTCCGGTCTCCACCACCCACGTGCTGTCATCCGGTGTCGCCGGAACCATGGCAGCCAACGGGTCGGGACTGCAGATGGCGACCATCCGCAACCTGCTCATGGCATGGGTGTTGACGCTGCCCGCGGCAATTTTGATTTCCGGCTCGCTGTACGTGATCTTCGCGCGCCTGTTCTGATTGCGAACGTAACTAAAGCGCGATGATTTTTAGTTGAATCGATCTCTCGGCAGAACTCGGTTCACCTCTCCCGCTTGCGGCGGAGGTCGCCGCACTCCCGAGTGCGGCGGGCGGGGGCCGTACTTTGAAAATTGCGAGCCGTCCCAATGAATCCCCCTCCCCAGCCCTCCCCCGCGAGCGGGAGAGGGAGTTCACTTCCGTCGTAGTTACAGCGCAGCCTGGCTTCATCACGCCTTAGAAAGAAAAAGGCCCGCGTTGGATGACCCGGGCCTTTTGCATGCCTGTGGTCCCAGGCGTCACACGGCGAGCGTGTTCTCGACCAGCTTGATCCAGTATGACGTGCCATGGACGATGGCTTCGTCGTTGAAATCATAAGCCGGATGATGGAGTCCCGCGCTGTCGCCATTGCCGCAGAAGATGAACGCGCCCGGCCGCTGTTCCAGCATATAGGCGAAATCCTCGCCTCCCATCAGCGGCGGCATGTCGTGGACATTGCTCTCGCCGGCGACCTCTCTCGCGGCCCGGATCGCGATGTCCGTCTGCGCGGCGTGATTGACCACTACCGGATAGCCGCGTTCGAAGCTCAGATCGATCTTCGCCCCGGTCATCCGCGCCACGCCGTCGACCACCTCCCGCAGGCGCTGCTCGACCAGTTCCCGCACCTCGGGCGTCAGCGTGCGGACGGTTCCCTTCAACTCGGCGGTTTGCGGAATCACGTTGCGCGCATTGCCGGCATGGAATTCGCACATCGACACGACGGCGGATTCCAGCGGATCGACACTGCGTGACACGATCGATTGCAGCGCGGTGACAAGCTGCGCGCCGACCATGACGGAATCGATCGCGGTATGCGGACGCGCCGCATGTCCGCCGCGCCCCTCGATCCTGATGTCGACGGCATCCGTCGATGCCATGATCGGACCGGGACGGATCGCAAAGGAGCCGATCGGGATTCCGGGACCGTTGTGCATGCCGTAGACCTGCTCGATGCCGAAGCGGTCGAGCAACCCGTCCTTGATCATCGCGGCGGCACCGGCACCGCCCTCTTCCGCCGGCTGGAAGATGACCACGGCCTTGCCGGCGAAGTTCCGCGTCTCCGAGAGGTAGCGCGCCGCACCAAGCAGCATGGCGGTATGGCCGTCATGGCCGCACGCATGCATCCTGCCCGGCGTCCTGGAGGCGTAAGGCAGGCTGGTCGCCTCCTCGATCGGCAACGCGTCCATGTCGGCGCGAAGGCCGATCACCCTGATATCGCCGCGGCCGACCGGCTTGCGCCCCCTGATCACACCGACGACACCGGTGCGGCCAAGTCCCGTGGCGACCTCATCGCAGCCGAACTGTCGAAGCCGTTCGGCGACGAATGCGGCGGTGCGATGCACCTCGTAGAGCAATTCGGGATGTTCGTGGATATTCCGGCGCCAGGCCTGGATATCGGGTTGCAGATCGGCGACGCGATTGACGATGGGCATGGAAAAAGCTCGGGCTAAAACCTTCAGGTATTCACCATCTGACCTGATTCCGAAGTTCGCATCATTGCACGGCATACTCGTTTACGAACTTCGGACTTCTGGTTCAGAAGTCCGCATCGCGGCAATAATGATGCGGACTTCTGAACCGCCACACTAGCACGCCAGCCCAAATCGGCCCAATAACATTGACAAGAGTAGCCCTTGTCCCCGCCACATGTGTCTGACTGAATGCATGGGAGGGGCATGACGACCGTCAGGGATTGGACCGGAATTCGGGATGGCAAGGCGGCTTGAAGGTGAATTCGACTATATCGTCGTCGGCGCGGGCACCGCAGGCTGCATTGTTGCCAACCGCCTCTCCGCCGATGGCCGCAAACGTGTCCTCATCCTCGAGGCCGGCGGCAGCGACAACTGGATCTGGTTTCACATCCCGGTCGGCTATCTCTTCGCCATCGGCAATCCGCGTTCGGACTGGATGTTTCGCACCGAGCCGGAGACCGGTCTCAACGGCCGCTCGCTGGCCTACCCGCGCGGCAAGGTGATCGGCGGCTGCTCCGCCATCAACGCCATGATCTCGATGCGCGGACAGGCCGCCGATTATGATCACTGGCGTCAGCTCGGGCTGAGGGGGTGGGGATATGACGACGTGCTGCCTGCCTTCCGCCGCCTCGAGGATCATTTCCTCGGCGAAAGCGAGCACCATGGCGTCGGCGGCGGCTGGCGGATCGAAGCCCCGCGCCTGTCATGGCCGATTTTGGACGCGGTCGGAAAAGCGGCCGAACAGATGGGAATTCGCAAGATTGCGGATTTCAACACGGGCGACAATGAAGGGGTCGGCTATTTTCACGTCAACCAAAAGCGCGGACGCCGCTGGTCTTCGGCGCGCGGCTTCCTCAAGCCCGCGCTTAATCGCGCCAATCTGCGTCTCGAAAAGAACGTGCTGGTCGATCGCCTGATCATCGAACAGGGCCGCGCGGCCGGCGTGCGCTTCGAGGTCGGCGGCGAAATCATGGAGGCCCGCACCAGGGGCGAAGTGATCCTGTGCGCGGGCTCGATCGGCTCGACGCAGATCCTGCACCGCTCCGGCGTCGGGCCCGCCGAATGGCTTACTCCGCTCGGGATTGATAGCGTCCTCGATCGGCAGGGCGTCGGGCGAAATCTTCAGGATCACCTGCAACAGCGGGCGATCTACAAGGTGTACGGAATACGCACCCTCAACGAGACCTATTATTCCCTGCCGCGGCGCGGCCTGATGGGCCTCGACTATCTGCTCCGCCGTCGTGGACCGTTGACCATGGCGCCCTCTCAACTCGGGATCTTCACCCGCTCGGATCCACATCGCGAGCGCGCCAATATCCAGTTCCATGTGCAGCCGTTATCGCTCGACAAATTCGGCGACCCGCTGCACCGCTTTCCCGCGATCACCGTTTCCGCCTGCAATCTGCAGCCAACCTCGCGCGGTGCCGTGCGCATTCGCTCGGCCTCGCCCGTTGAGGCACCTTCGATCGCGCCGAATTATCTGTCGACGGAAGAGGACCGTCAGGTTGCTGCCGACGCGATCCGCACCACACGGCGGCTGATGAAGCAGAGCGCGCTCGCCCCCTATCGGCCTGAGGAATTCTTGCCCGGCCCCTCGGTCGGCGATGATGAGGCGTCGCTGGCAAGGGCTGCCGGCGATATCGGCACCACGATTTTTCATCCCGTGGGCACCGCGAAGATGGGCGTGGCGAGCGATCCGATGGCGGTGGTCGATGAGCGCTTGCGTTTTTTCGGCATTGCCCGCCTGCGCATCGCCGATGCGTCGGTGATGCCGACGATCACCTCGGGCAACACCAACACCCCGACCGCGATGATTGCCGAAAAAGGCGCGGCGATGATGCTTGAGGATTCGCGCTGATCCGCCTGGTCTCGTGAATTAAAGCATTTCGCCTAAGCGCTCTTGCGCACCGCGTTGTCGACCAGCGTCTTGCCGAGCGACCAGATCGCACCGGGAACCTTGTGGCTGGAAGCGATGACATTGTCGAACGCCGTCTCGATCCACGTGCAGTCCTCTTCGGTGATGGTCAGCGGCGGCAACAGCTTGATGGTGTGGCTGCCGTGGCCGGACACCTGCGTCAGGATCTTGTGGTCCTTGAACAGCGGCACCGTAATCAGCTGACAGAACAGGCCCTTGTTGGCGGTTTCGAGCACATTCCATGAAGCCTTCAGCCGCAACGATTTCGGCGGGCCGAATTCCAGGCCGATCATCAGCCCCTTGCCGCGAACGTCCTTCAAGAACTCATAGCCCGGAACCATCCGGTTCAGCGCCAGCCGAAGCTCCGCGCCGCGCTTGGCCGCGGCCTCGATCAGCTTCTCGGATTTCAGAACCTCGAGCGTTGCGATTCCGGCCGCCATGGCGAGATCGTTTTTCGCAAAGGTCGAGCCATGAACCACCGCACGGTCCATTTGATTGAAAATCTTTTCGAACACGCTCTTGCGGGTGAGCAACGCACCGACCGGCACATGTCCGCCCGAGAGCGCCTTGGAAAGCAGCACGATGTCGGGTTCGACGTTCCAGTGCTCGACCGCAAGGAAGCGCCCGGTTCGACCCATACCGGTCTGGATTTCGTCGGCTACCATCAAGGTCCCGTACTTGCGGCAGAGCGCGGCCGCAGCAGGAAGAAATTCGTCGGTGGGCACGTTGACGCCCTTGCCCTGGATCGGCTCGACAATGAAGGCGGCGACTTCGCGCGAAGACAACGCCTGCTCGAGGGCCTCGAGATCGTTGAAAGGCACAGAAGTGCAGCCAGGCAGCAGCGGCTGGAACCCGGTGCGGAAGTTCGGATCATCGGTCAGGGAAAGGGCGCCGTAGGTCAGGCCGTGATAGGCGTGCGCACAATAGACGATGCCGGGCCGGCTGGTGGCGCAGCGGGCGAATTTAATCGCAGCTTCGACACATTCTGCCCCTGAATTGGCAAAAAATACCTTGTCCAGATATGGCACGTATTTGAGCAGGCGCTCGGCGAGCACGCCGGCGAGCGTCGAAACGTCGAGCTGCACGAGATTGGGCAGATCGCTGTCGAGCACGCTCTTCAAGGCCTGACGGAGCGCGGGATGGTTCCGCCCTATCGCAAAAACGCCAAAACCGCTGAGTAGATCGAGATAGCGAACGCCATCACGATCATACAAATACTGACCCTGACCCTTCTGGAAACCGACATCATAACCAATGGTTTTGAGGACCCGAACCAGTTGCTCATTCAGATGGCGCGCGTGCATGGAACTGCGCTGCGACTGCCGGTCCACAAACATCTCGGAGACGTCTAGATTTGAATATGGCATCAGCTACATACGTCGGTTGTTTGTCATTCCGTCAACTGAAAACGCCAAATGCGGCGTTTTGCCCCCCTTAAGATCATCCATTTAAGCACAGGTTCTAGCCATGTTGCACTGCCCTCGATACGTCATGCGTGAGTTAAGCAAAATAACTTCGATCGGGATATTCCTGGCTTCCGGCATTGCGTCCGCTTGCGCGGCCGACCCGACCGGCGACTGGCGGGTGGCCGATGGTGTCGCCAATATCCGAATCGCTGAATGCAACGGCAGCATGTGGGGCGTGGTTTCGTGGGAAAAGACCCCGGGAGGACGCGACAGCAACAATCCGGATGTCTCGAAAAGAAACAGACCCACCTTGGGCATGCCGATCCTGCTCGACATGAAGAAGAAGCCCGGCGCCGATCAGTGGCAAGGTCAGGTTTACAATGCCAAGGACGGACAAACCTACAGTTCGACGATCAAGCCGCTCGGGTCCGACCAGCTTGAAATTCAAGGCTGCATGCTGGGCTTTTTGTGCGGCGGAGAGACCTGGAGCCGCGTCGCGGGCCCCATTCCCTCAAGTCCCTCCAACAGCATGGCCAAGGGCTCCCCGAAAACCCAGGTCGCACCGAGGACCACCGGGTCGGTCAACCCTAACCCGGCTGCGAAGACATCCGGTCAAAAGCAGGCAACGGGGGCGACCGATGCGGTCGGCGACATTTGCCTACTCCCCGACATCGCGCGGTTTGCCCATTAACGCAGGCTGAAACAGCAGCACCGCGGCAAGCGTCGTGACGAGCGACAGCGCCAGCAGCTTGCCCATGCTCGCAGTCCCCGGATGGCTCGACAGCCAGAGGCTCCCGAACGCGGTGGCCGTCGTCATGGCGCTGAAAAATATCGCTCGCGTGAGACTGGATTGCAGCAGATTGGTCCTGCCCTCTCGCCACGCCGTCACATAATAGATCTTGAAGGCAACGCCGACACCGAGCAGCAGTGGCAACGCAACGATGTTGGCGAAGTTGAGCTTCAGCCCGATCACCACGCAGATTTCCAGCGTTACCGCGCCCGCCACCAACAGCGGCACCAGCGTCAGCAGCACGTCGGTGACGCGCCGCAGGGTCAGCCAGAGCAGCAGGCTGATCACGACCAGTGCCCAAATTCCGGCGTGGATGAATGCCTTCACGATCGTATCGCCGGACTTGAGAATCGAAACAGGACCACCGATGGCGGTCGGTTCGGCGGCGAGCACGGCAGCGGCAAACTTCCGTAGTGTCTCGTTGTCGTTGGGGTCGCCGCGCGGCTGCACCTCGACGCGCATCAAGCCGTCCTTGGTCTTCCATTCGCGTACCAGGTCGGCAGGCAGCGTTTTCAGGCTGACCGGCTTTGCCTCGAGCGCGTTCCTCAGCTGATTGAAAACGACCTTCAAAGGCGTGACGAAGATGGACTGCGTTTTTTCCCGCGTGGCTGCGTCGGAATGGGCAAGCTTGGAAAGGTCATCGGCCAGCCGCCGCGCCGCAACCGCCCCTGGCCCCGTCGCATCGCCGGCGGTCTTGCGCAGACTTTCAGCCGTCCCGTTCAGAGCCTCGACATTTTCCGCATCTGACGGCGGTTCGTCGATGGATTCGGGGTTGAGCGCAGGACCGAGAACCTTGGCGCCCTGGGCGATGAGCTTCAGCTTTTGCGGCTGATCGTCAGGCACAAAACTGTCCAGCGAGATCACGCGCAGCACTTCCGGCAACTTTGAAAGCCGGGCTTCGATCTTCCTGGCGTCGGCTTCGGAGTGGGTCAGCACGTTGATGGCGTTGGCGCCCGTGTTTGGATCCTTTCTCAGATCGAGAAAGGTGGCGATCGATTCGACGTTGGGATTGCGCAGGTTGATCGGGTTGAAATCGAACCGCAGAAAATAAAGCAACGGCAGGCCGGCAGCCGCGATCAGCAGGGTGCCGACGACGATGATGACCCGGTGCCGTTCAAGGAACTGATCGAGCGGCGCCAGAAACGCATAGCCCACGGGCTCTTTTTCGCCGGGTGGATTGAGCAGGCTGAGCAAGGCCGGCAGCACGGTGATACTGGATAAGAAAGCAACCAGCATGCCCAGCCCCGCGATCTGGCCGAGTTCCGAGACGCCCTTGTAGTCGGTCGGCAGGAACGAAAGAAAACCGGCAGCGGTTGCCATCGCAGCCAGCGAGAGCGGGATTGCGGAGTATTCGGCCGCCTTCTCCAGCGCAATCTGCAGGTCGTTGCTCTTGAAGCGCTCCGAGCGGTAGCGGACGCTGAACTGAATGCCGAAATCGACGCCAAGGCCGACGAAGAGAACGGCAAACGCGATCGAAAGCAGGTTCAGCGAATGCACCATCATCAGGCCGAGCGCGGTTGTGATCGACAATCCGATGAAAAGATTCGCAAACACCGCTGCGATGATCTTCGACGAATGCAGCGCCACCCAGAGAATGAACAGCACGACGATGACCGTGCCGATCCCGTTGACGATCGCACCGTCCGCCACAGTCGAGAACTCCTCGTTGGCGATCGCAACCGGTCCGGTCAGCCTGACCCGTGCGCCAAATTCGCCGGCGAGATTGAGATCGCTGACAGCCTGCCTGATCGCATCGGTGGCCGCCTTGCCGGGCTCGAGCGCATTGAAATCGAGGATCGGCTTGAACTCGATGAAGGCGCGCCGGTCGGCATCGTTCAAAGGTTTTTCGCTGATGAGCTCACGCCAGGAGAACGTCGCATTCCCCTTGTTCAACACGTCCTCGACCGTCTGGGCGATCTGATTGAACGGCCGCGCCGTGCTGTCGAGCTTGACCTGACCGCGTTTGACGCCGGCCAGCGCTGTTTCCAGGGCACCCGTCAGTCCGCGCACGGAGGGATCGCCCGCCATGATCTCGATCAAGGGCGCGGCGGATTCGAACTGGCTGGTCAACTGCGCGACCTGGTCGGCGGGGAGAAACAACAGCCCATTCTTCTCGAAGAACTCTCCCCAGCCGAGCGGCTGGAGAGATTCGAAATGTTGCTTGTCGTCGGCCAGCTTGCCGTAAAGCGCGGCGGCCGCTGAGGTGGTGAGTTCCGGCGTCGGACCTTCCACCACGGCAAGGATCGTGCTGTCCCGGTCGAACGCGGCGTCGAACTGAATGTCACGCTGGCGCCAGTCCAGGTCGGGCGAAATCAGCGTGTTGATATCGGTGTTAATCTCAAAGTGGCGGGCCGTGTAGAAGCCGGCCGCGACCGCAAGAGCGAGTGCGATCAGGACAGTTGAGGCGGCAAACCGGGTGGAGACTTTGACAATCGAGATAACTATTCTTTTCAGCACATCTTCTCTTTCTGGGGTTTTCGGCCTGCCGGAAACGCCCGCTGTCTAGCGGAGTTCCGACCGTCAATCTAATGCCGTTTTTGACTTTTTCTTTCTTGTGTGCGGCAAAACTGGGCCAAAAGACGCCGAAGCCGGCTGGGTGGGCCGATGCCGCGGGTGGACCCGACGGAAGTGACGAACAAGTGAAGGGAAGCTCACTCGCGGCGACCTTGCCAGTATTATGATACCTAACCACATGCTCGGGCCGCTTCAGCGCGGCGGGCAGCGCAACCTTCTTTCGCGATCCGCCTTTCCTACCCGATGAATTTTTGACACAAAGCCCTGCGCCTCGATGGCGGCGGAACTTGGTACGGGTATGGCAGATATCCGGACCTGACGGAAAGACCGAAAAGACAATGAGAGTGGTGCAACTTGCGTAATGGGCGTCCCATGGAAGTGTATCTGGCGCAACCTCGCGGCTTTTGCGCCGGAGTCGTTCGCGCAATCGAAATTGTCGAGCGCGCGCTCGAGAAGTACGGGCCGCCCGTCTATGTGCGGCACGAGATCGTTCACAACAAGTACGTCGTCGAGAGCCTGAAGAACAAGGGCGCAATTTTCGTCGAGGATCTCTCCGAGGTGCCGCCGCGTGCCGTCACGGTGTTCAGCGCCCATGGCGTGGCGCGCAGCGTCGAGGAAGAAGCCGCCACGCGCGGTCTGCCGGTGCTCAACGCAACCTGCCCCCTGGTCACCAAGGTCCATAACCAGGGCAAACGCTATATGTCGAAAGGCCGAGCCCTCATCCTCATTGGCCATGCCGGGCATCCCGAGGTCGAGGGAACCATGGGCCAGGTTCCAGGCCCCGTACTGCTCGTTCAGAACGTCGACGATGTGGCGGCGCTGACACTCCCGAGCGACGCGCCGGTTGCCTACATCACCCAGACCACGCTCAGCGTCGACGATACCAAGGACATCATCGCCGCCCTCCAGCAGCGCTTTCCGGACATTCAAGGCCCGGACATCCGGGATATCTGCTATGCGACACAAAACCGGCAATCTGCGGTAAGGGACCTGAGCAAACTCGTCGACGTTATCCTGGTAGTGGGGGCCAACAACAGTTCCAATTCAAATCGGCTGCGCGAGATCGGCACCGAGGTCGGGGTTCCGAGTTACCTCATTGCCGATGGCAGCGAATTGAACCCTGAATGGCTCAAGGATGCCAAGGCCGTCGGCATCACGGCCGGTGCTTCGGCGCCGGAAGTGCTGGTTGACGACGTGATCGAGGCTTTGAGGCGCATCGGACCGGTAGCGGTTTCGGTGCTCCCGGGCCGCGAGGAAAATATCGAATTTCGGCTTCCAGTCGAACTGGCGGCGAGTTGATCAACTCTGAAAAATCACAAGTCCGGAAAGAAACTTGAAATGGCAATACCGTTCCACAAGGAAATTCGTATCGGCGGCTATCTGCTGAAGCAGAAGCTGCTTGGGCGCAAGCGTTATCCGCTGGTGCTGATGCTCGAACCGCTTTTCCGCTGCAACCTGGCTTGCGTGGGCTGCGGCAAGATCGACTATCCCGACGCGATCCTCAATCGGCGGATGTCGGCGCAGGAATGCTGGGATGCCGCCGACGAATGCGGCGCACCGATGGTGGCGATCCCCGGCGGCGAGCCGCTGATCCACAAGGACATCGGCGAGATCGTCCGCGGTCTGGTGGCACGCAAGAAATTCGTGTCGTTGTGCACCAATGCACTGCTGCTGGAGAAGAAACTCCATCTGTTCGAACCCTCGCCATATCTGTTTTTCTCGGTCCATCTCGACGGCCTGAAAGAACATCACGACAAGGCAGTGTCCCAGGAGGGCGTGTTCGATCGCGCGGTCTCCGCGATCAAGGCCGCCAAGGCCAAGGGCTTCACTGTCAACGTCAATGCCACGATCTTCGACGGACACTCGGCCGAAGACATCGCAAAATTCCTCGACTTCACCACCGAACTCGGGGTCGGCGTTTCAATGTCGCCGGGCTATGCCTATGAGCGCGCCCCCGACCAGGAGCACTTCCTCAACCGCACCAAGACCAAGAAGCTGTTCCGCGACGTGTTTTCGCTCGGCAAGGGCAAGAAGTGGAACTTCATGCATTCGGGGCTGTTCCTCGACTTCCTGGCCGGCAACCAGAGCTATGAATGCACGCCGTGGGGCATGCCGGCGCGCAACATCTTCGGCTGGCAGAAGCCCTGCTATCTGCTCGGCGAAGGCTATGCCAGGAGCTTCAAGGAGCTGATGGAGACGACTGACTGGGAGAGCTACGGCACCGGCAAGTACGAAAAGTGCGCCAACTGCATGGCGCATTGCGGCTACGAGCCGACCGCGGCGAACGCGGCATTCCGCAATCCCTTCAGGGCGCTGTTGGTGGCGCTACGCGGCGTGCGGACGACCGGCCCGATGGCGCCGGAAATCGACCTCAGCCGGCAGCGGCCGGCGCAGTACATCTTCTCGGAGCAGGTCCAGAAGAAGCTTTCAGAGATCCGCCGCGAGGAGGCCCTCGCCGCCCAGCAGAAAGCTTCGACAGCCGCGTAAGCTGCGTAATGCGCGGTTGAAGTCCAGTCCGGTCGAGACCAGATCGAGCAGCGCCAGCGGGTCGCGCACGATTCCGTGCATCACCTTGCGCAGGTCGATGTCGCCGTTCGGCTTGATTACGCTCGAGGCCAGCGCCGGCAATGCCCGGCTGGCGGGGTCGCTGATGACGCGCACTGCAGCGAAGGGCAGCCGGGCTTTTGCGGCGTAGTCGGCCGCGATATGGCTTTCCATGTCGACGGCGGCAGCGCCCGTTTCCGAGTGCAGCGCGGCCTTGACGTGGCGGGCGGAGACCAACTCCTCGGCTCCCGCCAGCAGCCCGCGAACAACGCGCCGGCGCCCTAGCCCCACGCCGGCGATCAGGTCCTCACTGAAGGAAAAACCGGCCAGCCAGCGGCCGGCGCCGGCAAGCACTTCGGTCGCCACCACGACGTCGCCGGATTTCAGCGTCGGGTCCAGTCCTCCGGCTACGCCGAAGCTGATCACCCCCCTGATCGTTGCCGGATCAAAAACCGTCAGCAACGCCCGCAATTGCTGCGGATCGCTACTGCTGCAGATAACGGTCATGCCCGGCCCAGCCGCGATGCGGGCCTCCTGCACCAGACCAGTAACAATCAGCACCGGCCGCGGGTCAATTCGCCTGCCCGTGCCGTCCCCCGCCCCCAATCTCACATTCCGACCCCTACCACCCTGCTATTGGTTCTCCTCAAATTCCGATACCGCGCCAACGCCCAGAGCGGAAAGAACTTGGAGTAACCATGATAGCGTAGATAAAATACCCGAGGAAAGCCCGTTGCCGTGTAGCGCTGCTCGTCCCACAGGCCTTTTTCGGTCTGTGTGGCTATCAGGTACTCCACCCCACGGGCAACGGCCGGATGCTCAACCTCGCCCGCCGCCATCAGACCAAGCAAGGCCCATGCCGTTTGCGAGGCGGTGGTGGGAGCGCCCTCGTACCCCTTATAGTCGAGTCGGTAGCTGGTGGCATCCTCGCCCCAGCCCCCATCTGCATTCTGGATCGACACCAGCCACTCCGCGGCCTTGCGGATCACAGGGTCCTGGTGGTTCACCCGGGCCATGTTGAGGGCGCATAGCGCCGACCAGGTGCCGTAGATGTAGTTAAGGCCCCAGCGGCCGTACCAGGACCCCTCCGCGAGCTGGGTGCGGCGCAGATAGTCGACCCCGGCAGCGACCGGCTTGCTGCTTTGCACATCCTCGCCGAGCTGGGTCAGCATCGAGACACAGCGGGCGGTGACGTCCTCGGTCGGCGGGTCGAGGAGCGCGCCGTGGTCGGAGAACGGGATGTTGTTCAGGTAATATTCGAGATTATTGACGTCGAAAGCGGCCCACCCGCCGTCGCGGCTTTGCATGCCCTCGATCCACTCCCGGCCTCGGGCAATGGCGGCGTCGTAAGCCGGATTGGGCTGCTCGCGGCGCGCGCGATCCATCGCCATGACGACGACCGCCGTGTCGTCGAGGTCGGGATAATAGGCATTGTTGTACTGGAACGCCCAGCCGCCGGGGCGGACGTCGGCGCGCTTGGCGGCCCAGTCGCCCTTGACGTCCAGAACCTGCTTCGGCACCAGCCAGTCGAGAGCTTGCCCGGCCGGCGGCAATGCTTCCGCGCCGGATTCGATCAGCGCATGGCAGGTCAGCGAGGTGTCCCACACCGGCGAAACGCAGGGCTGGCAATAGGCCTCGTCTTCGCCGATCACCAGAAGGCGCTCGAGCGCGCTGCGTGTCACCGCGCGCGGCGGATAATCGGCGCCCTTGCCTAGCGCGTCGTACATCATCACCGCATTGGCCATCGGCGGGAAGATCGCGCCCAATCCATCTTCGCCGTTCAACCGCTCCTCGACAAAGGCGATGGCGGCATCGATTGCCCGCGCGCGCAGTTTTTTCGGGAACAACGGCTCGATCACGCGCAGCACGCCGTCGAGAGCACGGAACAGCAGAAACCAGCCCCAGCTCTGGTGCGGCGCCTTGGCGGTCATGCCGATCGAACGCGGATCCTGCAGGAACAGCTCGTCAAGGCCGACAGCCTTGGGATTTTTGGCACGCGGTTTCAACGCCGCGAGAACGAGCAGCGGCACCATCGTGGTCCGCGCCCAGTAGGAAATCTTGTTGAGATGGAACGGCGACCACATCGGAAGCAACATGATCTCGACCGGAAGCACCGGCACGCTGCGCCACGTCGTCACTCCGAACATCGCCAGCATGAAGCGCGTGAAGACGTTGCTGTGGATCGCGCCTCCGCGTGAGAGGATCGCCTCGCGCGCACGCACCATGTGCGGAGCATCGATCCCATCCCCGATCATCTTCAGCGCGAAATAGGCCTTCACGCTTGCGCTCATGTCGAGATCGCCGTCATGCACGAGCGGCCAGCCGCCATGGGCGCCCTGAACCCGGCGCAGGTATCTGGCGATCTTGGCTTCGAGCGCGCTATCGACCGGCTCGGCCAGATAGTGACGAAGCAGCACATATTCTGCCGGAATGGTGCAATCGGCCTCGAGCTCGAACACCCAATGGCCGTCCGCCTGCCGGCAGCCCAACAGGGCGCGCGTGGCAGAATCGATGCTCGCCTCGAGCACGCCACCCCGTTCAAATCCAATCTTGCTATTTACGGAATGCATTTCGCTGACATCCCTTTGTCTTTTGCCCTTGTCTTTGTCCGTTCGATTTGGCTGTCACGCCTGCCGCATGGCCAGGACCAGATCGGCCGCGCGGTCGCCCGACCGCACCGATCCTTCGATGGTTGCCGGCAACCCCGTATCAGTCCAGTCGCCGGCGAGAAACAGGTTTTTGAAGGCCGTAGCGGCCTTCGGCCGCAGCGCATTTTGTTCCGGCGTGGCCTCGAAGGTCGCGCGGCGCTCGCGCACGATCTGCCAGGGCGGCAGATCGCCCGCCACGCCCGATGCCTTGCAGACATCACGCCAGATCGCCTGCGCGAGTTCCTCGCGCGGCGTGTCCACCAGGCGATCGGCATTGCTGATTGTTACCGACAGGCGCTGAGGAAATGCGAACAGCCATTCCACCAGCCCGCCCACGACGCCGAGAATGGGCGGCGCGTTTTTTGGAGGGTCGAAGCGGAAATGCGCGTTCACGATCGCGCGGAATTTGGTTGGTGTCTTCAGGCCCGGGAGCAGCGCGGCAGCCGGCCGCGGCGGAACGGCCAATACCACAGCGTCATCGGGCGGAATCGCAACCGTTTCCTCGCCGAATTCCAATTCGCTCACGCTCTCAGCCGACGTGCCGAGCCCGCGCAACTCATGCCCGAGCCGGATATCAGCGCCGCTTGCCTGCAACAGCTTGACGGCCGGTTCGACCAGAACCGCACTCAGGCCGTCGCGTGCAATCAGGGGACGGCATGCCTGTCCGCCGGCGAGCAGTGTTTCCCGCACGATCGCGCCGGCAAGTCCCGCAGACCCCTCGGGCGGATCGACGTTGAGAGCCGCCAGGAGCAGCGGCTGCACCAGCCGCTGATACAGCCGCCCCTTGCACGGAATGGCACTGCCGACCAATGCGGCAGGTGATGCCCAGATCAGCGGCGCTAACGCCAGATAGTCGCGCAAGGCAGTGTCGGGGACGCGCCGTGCGGCATCGAAAACCCAGAGCGGCAGGCGGCTGTCGCCGAGATCGAGTTGCCAGCGCTGACCGCTTGTCAGGTCGACGAAGGGAAACTGGGCACGCCTGGGCCCGACAAGTCCCGCCTCGGTACCGATCGAACGCGCATAGGCGCGCGCGTGGTGGTTACCCGAGAGCAGAAGGTGATTGCCGTTATCGATGGTAAGACCGGTCGCTGCGTCGAAATACGACCGGCATCTGCCGCCCGCCTGCTGGGTGGCTTCGTGGACGTGCACCTTGAAGTTCGCGTTCGCCAGCCGGACGGCTGCCGAAAGGCCCGAAATTCCCGCGCCGATAATGTGGACGATTTTTGGCATCAGATTCGAATGAGGGAGATCTGGAAGAAGATGATTCAGATAAAGGCGTAGCGAAGAAGGATGGCGATGCGAGCCATCTTGTTGAGACGAACCGCCTTGCGCGGATTAGCGAAGCCTCGCTCAACAAGCAATTGCAGAATGGCGCGGTAGTATTTCGACATGATCCGCGGCGCGCGGACGAGGCGCCGCGGATTCCGGCGCATGATCTCGTCGGCCTTCTCGAAATGCTCCCGCGCCCGCGCAACCAGAGGCGCGCAGACTTTCGGCAGCGCTGGCTCCGAGGCGACCTTGAGCGGATCGGTCGAGGTGATCCCCGCTTCCCACAATCCCTCGCGCGGCAGATAGAGCCGGCCGATGGCAGCATCTTCATCGATATCGCGCAGGATATTCGTCAGTTGCAGCGCGCGTCCGAGGTGGTGCGCGAGCAGGATTCCGTCCTCTCGCGGAAGACCAAACACCCGCACCGAAAGACGACCCACCGCGCTTGCCACCCGATCGCAGTAAAGATCGAGGGTCGCCAGCTCCGGCGCGCGGATGTCCTGCGGCACATCCATCTCCATGCCATCGATGATGGCCAGAAAGTCATTGCGCTCGAGACCAAATTCTTTGACCGAGGCTGCGTAGTCGCGCAGCCTCGGCGGCGCTTGACCCTGGTAGAGGGCCTCGATGTCGTCGCGCCATTGCTGCAGTGCCGCCAGCCGCGCCTCGCGCGGACCATCGGAATCGGCGATGTCATCGACCTGCCGGCAAAAACTGTAGATCTGGAACATCGCCTCCCGCTGCTCCTGCGGCAGGATGCGCATCGCGGCATAAAATGAGCTGCCGGAAGCCGTGTTTCCGTAGCTGGTGTTGGACGCTGTCTCGACCGTCATGCGCCGGCCACCGGTTTTGAAACAGGCCGTCGTCCGGTGGCGCGCCGGGCCACTTCGCCGGCCATTCCGCCGAAGCCGAAGGCGAGCAGTTCGATTGTGTTGAGATGCACCCGCCGGCTCAAGGGATCGCGCACCCTGAGCAGACGAACTATTCTGTCCGCGAAGGCCTGTATGACCGAAATCTCAAGTCCGAGCCTGAAATCCTGCACCACCGCGCCCAGCGGTTTGCTTTCATTGAGCAGGGCTTCGTTGCGAACCGCGAGCGAATGCAGGCAATTGAGGAGCGGCGCCGGTGCGCGTGCCTCTCCGAGAGACTCAATGCTGGCGCCAGATGCGGCAAGCGCGTCGCGCGGCAGATAGACGCGATCAAGATTCCTGTAGTCCTTGCCGCAATCCTGGAGATGATTGTTGATCTGAAGACCGGCACAGAGCGCGTCCGAAGCGGCCCAGGTGGAGGTACTCTCGCCGTGGACGTCGAGCACGAACCTGCCGACCGGCATGGCGGAATAGCGGCAATAATGGATCACCTCGTCCCAGGTCTCGTAACGAAGTTTGGTCACGTCCATCCGAAAGGCGATCAGCACATCAAGCGCATGACGCGGCGACATCGCGCGCTCCGCGAGCGCCTGCCGCAGCATGACCGCCTCTTTCTGGCTGTCGCCATGGCCCAGAAGTTCGGCCTCGAGCAAATCGAGAAGGTCGAGCTTTTCCCGCTCGGGAAGGCTTGCATGATCGGCGATGTCGTCCGCAGTTCTGACGAAGTTGTAGAACGCAAGAATCAACGCCCGATGGCGCGGGTGAATGATCCATGACGCGACCGGGAAGTTCTCGTCACGGTGAGTCTTGCCGGATCGCAATTCGCTCGCGGAGGTCATCGAAAAAATGGCTACATTGTGAATTCGGCAGGCGCCCTCGGTTTCGCGCATGCCCTTCGGATCGCACGCCCCATATATGGGAATACGACACCAAAACCAATGCCATAAGCGGTTTCCCGCGAGGCACCCGCGGCCGTCCGGATCGGGCCGATCATCGGCCCCCTGGAGACGGAAAATGCCGCGAGCGGCCTATTGCCCGTGTTTTACCAGGACCTGATTGCAGGCATGCGTCAGCTTGGGACGATTTTGTTGCAGGCAAGCCAGCACCGTAAGATCGCTGTCGTTCATCACGGACCGACAATATTTCTGAACATCGCGGGAGCAGGCCTTCTGCTCTTCCGGCGTGCCGGCACGTTCTTGGGGCGGCGTCGGTTCGGCGAAGACGGTGGTGGAGGCCGACAGCAGAGTGACTACCAGGAATAATTTACGCATTGTGTTCCTTTGTGAAGGCAGAGAATTTCCGGCCCCGATCACAGATTCATGGGGAAGATTTCGCATGCCGCAAACTGCATCGAGAGACACCAAAAGCGCTGGCAAATGCGGCCAAATTTACGGTGCCCCCATCACCAATTGCGATCGCAGAGCACGGATTCAAAAAGGCATCTAACCACTTGGTATCACACAACATTTTTTGGAGTATTTTCGGCGTGACGGAATGCGCTGGGAACAGCGGCCGACGATAGGCGAACTTTGTTGTCCTTCGCGAGTGAAAAGTGATGTCTGGTCAAACGCTGATTCCATTTTCTCAAGCACTGATGCATTTGTGCCAATCCGTTTCAGGCAACCGGCAGGGCAACCAGTGAGCGACGGTGGACAATCGTTCGTCATTTGAACCATACATATTTGCGGCGACACCAAACTCGGTGCGGCGAGTTCGATCGCGCACAGCCAACGTCAGATTGAAACGGAGAAACGATGTATCGACAGCTAGTCAGGGCGGCGGGCATCGCTGCTGCGCTCCTGTTATCGGTGTCAGCGGGCCATGCCCAGTCGCGTCCGTTTGCCGGCCTCGATGGCACCTGGTCCGGCAACGGAACGATTTCGTTGTCGGACGGCTCGAGCGAGCGCATCCGCTGTCGCGCGGTTTACAAGGTCGACGGCAGCGGATTGAGCCTGAAGCAGACGCTGCGCTGTGCCAGTGACAGCTACAAATTCGACCTGAGCAGTGAAGTCACGAGCCAGGGAGACCGGATTTCCGGCAACTGGACCGAGGCCAGCCGGAACATTGTCGGCAATCTGCAGGGAACGGCGGGCGGCGGCAAGGTCGACGTGGTGGTCGAATCTCCCGGCTTCACCGCCAGTCTTTTGATGCGGACCAACGGCAACAAGCAGACCGTTCAGATCAGCTCCAAAGGCGACATCCGCTCCGTAACGATTACAATGGTGAAGAGCTAACGCATGATCCGGAAAAGTGTGCAGCGGTTTTCCGAAAAGATCATGCGTAAACAATAAACCGGAGCGCGATCCCGACTTAATTCATCGCGCTTTAGACCGCTTTAACCCTTCCCGCCCGATTGCTCCGCCGGCGAGACGATACCTCCGGTCCCCCGCAGCCGCTGCGACAGGTTGATCAGGAACATCGCGGTCGGCCGCAGGATGAAGAGGTCGGCGACCAGTGCCGCGATCATCGAGAAGGCACTGAGCCAGCCAAACAGGCGCAGCGACGGCAAGGCCGAAAAAACCGTCACCACCAGCCCGCAGGCCAGAACCACCGTCGTCAGGATCAGTGCCGGCCCGACAAGCACGGTTGCGCGCTCCACCGCAAGCTCGGATGTAACCCCCGGCTTCGATTCAAGCCGAAGCCGGTTGAGGAAGTGGATGGTGGCGCTCAGCCCCAGTCCAAACGACACCGTGAGAGCGACGACGCTGGCGAATTGCAGTCCCTCACCGAGCAACCACAGCACCGTGCCGGACAGCACTACGGGGAAAATTCCGGGCAGGATGCACGAGAACATGACGACGACGGAGCGGAAGGCGAGCCCGATGAACACCGCGACCAGGGCGAACTCTATGGTCAGGCCGCGGTTGAGCTTCTCGATCATATTGGCACTGTTGCGCGCGGCGATCGCCGAGAGGCCGGTAACCGCAACCTCGTAACCGGGATGCGCCTTGCGCACGGCATCGAGCGCATGATCGAGTTTCTCGACCACGGGCAGAATCTCGCTGGAATCGAGGTCCGGCACCCTGCCCGACACCACCACCGCATCCTGATCGGCCGAGATGAACCGCCGCACCAGATATTCCGGAATGACGCTGACATATTCCTTCAGGGTTGCGACGTCGGTACTTCCGGCCTTTTCGGCGAGCCAGCGCCGCAGCGTCTCCAGCGACCAGACATTGCCGACGCCTGCCTGCTTCTCCACTGCCGAATGGACATCGGCGATGGCCTTGAGCGTTTCGGGCGCATAGAGCGAAGCGCCCTTGGGGAATTCGATCACGACGTCGATGGCGTTGGCGCCGGTGAGCTTGGCATCGAGGCGGCTGCTTGCCTGCACCGCCTGCTGCTTGTCGGGGACCTGGTCGGCGAGCCGGTAGCGCGGCTCCAGGTTGGCGTAGATCACGGCAAGACCGCCGACGAACAGCACGGCGATCAGGCTGAACAGGCCGGGGCGGCTGACCATGCGCACCGCAATCCAGTAACAGAAGTTTCGCAGCATCTGCACGCCGGCGTCGGCGCCGCGGAATTTCACGGCGAAGATCTGCTCGTTGCGCACGAACAGCACGCCGAACACCGGCACCAGCGAAAGCACGGCAACCAGCGCGATCATGGTCGCGGCAAGCCCCGCCTCGCCGAATTTGCGGATCAGGTCGGAATCGGAAAATTGCAACGCGATAAACGATATGCCGGCGGTGCCGTGGGTAAGCACGCAAGCCGGACCGACCACCAGAACGGCGTTGCGGAACGCGGTGTACTTGTCCTGGCCTGCGATCAGACGGTCGCGCGCCGCAAATGTCAGCTGCATCGAGTCCGAGAAGCTGATCACCATGATCAGCGGCGTCATCACGTTCAGGAACATGTTGAGGTTGAAATTGGCCCACCCCAGGCCGCCGAGCGCCAGCAATATCGCGATGATCGGCGGGAAGGCGGCGGCCACCATGAACGAGATCTTGCGGAAAAAAATGATCGCGATGATACAGCCGGCAAGAATCCCGAGGACGTTGTAGGTCAATCCGTCGCGCTCGACCGCGTTGCGGATTTCAAGCTGCATCACCGGAACGCCTGAGAGTTCCGCATTCAACCCGGTATCGCCGAGGTCCTCCGCCATCAGCTTTCTGATCTCGCCGATGGTCTTGCCGAGCTTGTTGCTGGCGACCACCTCAGGCTCGAGCGAGAGCACGATCAGCGCCAGCGTTCCGTCTTCGGACAGGAGCTTGCCCCGAATCAGCTCGTTGGATTTGACGGTCTCGATGAACTTGTCGTATTCGGCGCCCGTCGGCAGTTCGGCGGGAAACAGCGCCGCCGGGAATTTGCCCGGCGCCGGTGCCTGACGCGCGGAGAAGAGCGAAATCAGGCCGCGCGTCCCTTCAACGAGCTGCAAATCCGTGATGAAATCGCGCAGCTTCTCGAGATTGTCGCGCGCGAGAAGGTTCTTGCCTTCGACTACCGCCAGAACGTCGAATTCGGTGGCCGGGAAGCGCTTGATTTCCGATTCGTATTGCCGGTACTCCCTGGAATTGGAGCGAAACAGCTGGCTCAGCGAATCGTCGATCTTGATGCGGTCGATGCCGAATATCGCGCCGACGATCAGCGCGAGGAGAACGATGCACGACAGAATCGGCTTCTGAACGGCGATCAGGCCGATCCGCTCCAATCCGAAGGCGATGCTCGCCATCGGCCGCTGCTCGACTTTCTCGACGTGAACCTCAGTCTCGGTGTTCTTTTCGAGCATGCCTTGTCCAACTCACATCGGCTCAATTCGGCTGGCGACGATCCGCAAAGAGGTTCGGTCCTGAAAACAGCCTGCCCGGACTAACCCTTGAAAACACGCGGCAAATTCGCGGGCCGAGGTGTAGCAGGTCTATGCCGCATCTCGCAAGCGGAGCCGGCCAGTGCGGCGCGGCGACAATGGCGCTCGGATGCGCAAATTTGTCATGTCGGCCCGGATCTTGCGGCGATACTGCGGGGCATTCGGCTGCCGCTGTCGTCCTTGAGCGCGACCCCGGTCAATTCCCGTGCGAGACCCTCGCGAATCAGCCAGGCGATCTTGAAAGCCGCTTCGTCGTAGCCAAGGCCTGCGCGATGGATGTTGGAAACGCAATTGCGCTTTTCGTCGGTGACACCGACGCCCGGAGCAAAGGTCAGATAAACGCCGAGGCTGTCGGCCGCCGAAAGGCCGGGCCGCTCACCGATCAGAACGGCGACCATGCGCGCGCCGAGCACGGCGCCGATCTCATCGCCCAGAGCGACGCGGGCTTCCCTGGCAACGACGGCATGGCCGATGGCGATGCGATCCGCGGCAAGGCAGGCCATGAGACCCTGCAACAGCGGAACGGCGTGCGCATGGACTGCCGTCGGCGAAAGACCGTCGCCGATCACCACCGCAAGCTGATGGGCAGCGCCCGCAGCCCGCAACAGCAATTGCCGGGAATCCGGGTCGAGCATGCGCCCGAGGTCCGGACGCCTGAGGTATTGCTCCCGATCGGCGGCGCGGCTCGAAACGCAGGACGCCTCAAGACCAAGAGCGCCAAGGCTGGCCATCACGGCAGAGGCGTCGAACACGGCGTGGACAGCGTCACGCGCCCGCGCATGGTCCAACGTGAATTCGAGCAACGCACTGGTCGGCAGGCTGGCGCCCGCGATGCCAAGGCCGATCCGCGCCGGGGTCAGTTTCCTCAGATCCTTGAGCGAAGGCGGCGACGGCGCCCGTGTGTTCATTCGCGCCTACTCTGCAGGAATGGATGCCTCGCGCAGGCGCGTCGAATAGTTCGACGCGTTCTGCCTGCCGCCGGAGGCCGCACGTGCAAACATGATGAGATGATGCGCCACTAACATGGAGCTGATGAAAAATTCGATTTCGCCTCTGGCCAGGCGCCGCAGTGCGAATTTCCAGAACTGCATCTTGTAGTCGCCGAGAACACCGACTTTCCAGAAAATGTTGCGCAGCATCGTCAGGCCAAGCCTGATGTTTTGCCATGAGGCCTGTTGCGGCGAGGCCGGCCGCTTGAGCTGGTTCGAATAGGTATTGCGGATCTGATATTCGTAGCGATCCAGCAATTTCTTGGGTTCGTAGGCGCTGCTCATGCAGGCGCGCCAGGTCTTGACGACGTCGTCGTACGGCAGATGAAAATCGACATTGGACTCACGGCCCTCGTCCTCGATCAGCCGGTTCTCGCGTTTCAGGCGATCCCACAATGGCGTCTTCGGCAGCGCCTGCAGCAGGTTGATGGTCAGAAGCGGAATTTGCGAAGCCTCGATGAACTCGAGCAGATGCTGTCCGGTTTCAGGCTTGTCGGTGTCCAGTCCGAGAATGATTCCCGAAACAACCTCCATGCCGTGATTGTTGATCGTACGGATCGCTTCCATGATCGGTACCATCATGTTGTGATCCTTATGCATGGCCTTCAGCGCCACGGGATCCGGCGTCTCGATGCCGCAGAAGATCGTCGAGAAGAATGCTTCGCGCATCCCGGCCAGAATTTCCGGGCGCTTGGCGATATTGAGCGTCGCCTCGCAGGAGAAGCGCAGGACATAACCCGTCTTCTTTTGCCATCGCACCAGGTACGGCAACAATTCGAGCGCGGCCTTGCGATTGCCGATGAAATTGTCGTCGACGAAATAGACCGAACCGCGGATGCCACATGCGAGCAGCTTGTCGAGTTCGGCGGTGATCTGCTGCGGCGTCTTCAGGCGCGGATTGCGGCCATAGAGTCCGGGGATATCGCAGAATTCGCACTGATAGGGACATCCGCTCGAATACTGGATGCTGCCGAGGAAATAGCGCTTGAGCTCGGCAAGCTCGTAGGCCGGAATCGGAAACCTGGTCATCTCGAGACGCTCGACGGTCTTGAGGACCACCTGCCGCTCCGGGCGGGACCGATTGCGCGTCAGATGCGCGATCAACTCGTCCGTCGCATCACCCAGTTCGCCGATATGAATATAGTCGAACGTCGGATAGTAGTCGGGACAGGCGCTGACCGAAGGGCCACCGATCGCTACCGGCAGATCATGTGCATGCGCGCGGCAACATATGTCGTTCATCTGCTGGCGCTGGATGTGCATGCCGCTGACCAGCACCGCCTCCGCCCATTCGAAGTCCTCCGCGGTGGCGGGGCGAATGTTTTCGTCGATGAAACGGACCGGCCAGTTTTCCGGCAGATATGCCGCGATCAGAAGCAGGCCCTGCGGCGGCATGAAGGCCTGTACGCCGTCAGTCAGTGGATAGGCGTGCTCCAACGTTCCGAAAGCGGACGTATAGCGCGGGAAGACGCACAAGACACGGCGCACCGTCTCAAGGCTCTCAGCTCTCATCAATTCCTCTGCGGGTTCAACCCTGTATAAGCCAAGTACGCGCAAAACGCTGGGCTACAAATTCCTCAACATTGTGGCAGCCATTCAACCCGCGAATGGCTGGATAGTTGCAAACAAGGCCGCGCGCCGCGGCTGACGTTCCTCATGCGATCAATCGCAACGCGAAGTCCGGCAGCAACCCGGCGGTGCTGGTGAGGCGAAATTCGGAGTCGGCGAGCCCGGCATGGTACAGCCAGTCGTCAAATTCGGGGGCACGCTTCAATCCAAAGATTTCGCGGACATAAAGCGCGTCGTGAAACGATGTGGACTGATAGTTGAGCATGATATCGTCGGCGCCGGGGACACCCATGATGAAATTGACACCGGCGCAGGCCAGCAGCGTCAGCAGATTGTCCATGTCGTCCTGATCGGCCTTTGCGTGATTGGTGTAACAAACATCGACCCCGAGCGGCAGGCCGAGAAGCTTGCCGCAAAAATGGTCCTCTAACCCGGCGCGAATGATCTCCTTGCCGTCATAGAGATATTCCGGGCCGATGAAGCCGACCACACTGTTGACCAGCAGCGGATCGAAGGCCCGCGCGACCGCGTAGGCGCGCGCCTCGCAAGTCTGCTGATCGACGCCGTGATTCGCGTTGGCCGAAAGCGCCGAGCCCTGCCCGGTCTCGAAATACATCACGTTGCTGCCGACGCTGCCTCGCCGCAGCGACATCCCCGCCTCGTGAGCTTCGCGCAGCAGCGCAAGATCGATGCCGAAGCTGCGGTTGGCGCCTTGCGTCCCCGCAATCGACTGGAAAATCAAATCGACAGGTGCGCGCTGCTCGATCAACCGAAGCGTCGTCGTCACATGAGAGAGGACGCAGCTCTGGGTCGGAATCTGCAACCGCGCAATGATGTCGTCGAGCAGGCGCACCAGACCGCCGATGACCGCGGGGTCGTCGCTTGCCGGATTGACGCCGATGCAGGCGTCACCGGACCCGAGCAGGATACCGTCCAGAATGGATGCGGTAATGCCCTTCTCGTCGTCGAACGGATGATTGGGCTGTAAGCGCACACTCATCCGGCCGCGCAGGCCGATCGTGTCGCGAAACGCGGTTACCACGTCGATTTTCTTGGCTGCCAGGATGAGATCCTGGTTGCGCATCAGCTTCGAGACCGCCGCGGCCATTTCCGGCGTGATGGCGCGTGCTGTCTTTTTGAGAACGTCGGCCGTGGCGGCGCTTGAGAGCAGCCAATCGCGGAACGATCCGACCGTCAGCGATGAGATCGCCGCAAAGCCTGTGCGATCGTGGGTATCCAGGATCATGCGCGTGACTTCGTCATCTTCGTAGGGAATGACGGTCTCGCGCAGGAATTGCTGGAGCGGGACGTCGGCAAGGGCAATCCGCGCGGCCACCATCTGCTCGGCGCTCTCGGCAGCGATCCCGGCAAGGCGGTCGCCGGAGCGCGGCGGCGTGGCTTTGGCCAGGAGATCGCGAAGGTCGTCGAAGACGTAGCTCGTGTTGCCGATGGCGTGCCGATAGACCATGTCTGCTCCAGACGATCAGCGTGGTCCGCTGATGACTTCACAAAAGCCTATCATTCAGCTTGCCAGCCGGCGACCGAGGTTCGTGCTTGATGCTCCTTCATTTCAGAAGGCAGCAACGATCTATCTACTATCTATCTGATTTAATTGGTAAAATAGGCTAAGATATGTACGGCGGTCGCGCGCTTGCAGGCTTCCGAGGCGATAGGCAAAGGTTAACAATTTATACATGAAAATTTTACATAGTTTTTCGTGACAGCCGTCACCGCTCACTGACCGGCCTCCTGTGAGAGGCCAAGGATGCCAGCGTTAATGAAATCTGCCGCACGCTACGGCTTTGCGATCGGCTCGCGCCTTTCACTCGCCACCAAGCTCTATTCGATCTTCTCGCTGTTTGCGCTTCTGACTGCGGCAATCACGGTGCTGTCCGATTACAACACCCGCTCCAGCACGGAGCTCACGGACGCCATCGAGACCGCGAGCCGGGCCGCGCTGAACGTGGAGCGTGTCAATTCGCTGGTCTATGCCGTGGTGATGGAATCGCGCGGCATCTACATGTCGACCGACCCGGCGCTCATAAAAAAATATGGCGGGGGCATTCACAAATTCAGCGACGAACTCATGGGCGTCGTCAGGAACTGGGAATCCATTGTCAGGGCGGACGACGCCCAGCAGTTTTCAGTCTTCAAGAAACGGATCGAACAGTTCGTCGAATTCCGCAAGGAACTGGTTCGCCGTGCTGTCGAGATCGGCCACGACGCAGGCCGCGAGTGGGGCGACAACGACGCCAACCGCAGCGTGCGGACCGCTCTCAACAACGATCTCGAGACGCTCTCAAAGGTCTATGCCGAGCGATCGAGGCGGATCGCCCAGCAAACAGAGCTCAATCAGCGATTGGCGTTTCTTCTGACCTGTCTCGGCGGCCTGGCGCTGGTGCTGGTCGGCGTCGGAGTCTTCATCATCGCCCGTTCGGTGGCGCGGCCGCTTTCGGCGATTACAACGACCATCAAGCGCGTCGCCGAGGGCACGGAAGGAATAGAGGTTCCGCATACCGATCGCGAAGACGAAATCGGCGCGCTTGCCCGTGCAATCCGGATCTTTCAGGAGGCGATGGACCGCAACCGCAACCTCAATTCGCAGGTGCTGCAGGATTCCAGGGCGCGCGACGAGCGGACCCGGCAAATCGAAAGTTCGGTGGAAGCGTTCCGCACCGCGATCGGAAGCGTGCTGGGTGCGGTGAACGACAACGCCTCTGCAATGCGCGGCACCGCGCAATCCATTGCCAAGTTGGCTTCCGACGCGAGCGGCCGCGCGACAGCCGCCGCAGCCGCTACCGAGCAAGCCTCGAGCAATGTTTTCGCGGTCGCGAGCGCGGCCGAAGAGCTCTCCACCTCGATCGAGGAAATCGGACGGCAGGTGCGCCAATCCGCTGATGTCGTCGAACAGGCCGGTCAGCGGACCGAAAAGTCGGTCGCCGAAATCGAGAGTCTTGCTGCCGCGACCCAGCGTATCGACGGGGTGCTCAACCTGATCCAGGCCATTGCCGAGCAAACCAACCTTCTCGCGCTCAACGCCACGATCGAAGCCGCCCGCGCCGGCGAAGCCGGCCGCGGCTTTGCGGTGGTGGCGCACGAGGTCAAGTCCCTGGCTGGACAGACCGCAAAGGCGACCTCCGAAATCGGCCAGAACGTCAGCATGATCCAGACGTCGACGCGCAACGCGGTCGATGCGGTGCGCGAAATCGGCTCCGCGGTGCGCGAAATCAACGAGGTCACCGCAAACATCGCCGGTGCCGTCGAGCAGCAGGATGCCGCCACGCGCGAGATTTCAGCCAACGCGCAATTGGCCGCCGACGGCAACTCCACGCTGGTGGTCAATATCGGCTCGCTCAATGACGCCATGGGCGACACCAACAAGGCCGCCTCCTCGGTCCTGTCGGCATCCAGCGAGCTGACGTCCACCGCCGAGCTTCTGTCGCGCGAGGTCGAGAAATTCTTCCGCAATCTGCGCGCGGGCAGCGACGGCAATCAGCCGATGCGGACCGCCACAGCCAATTAAGCGAGCGCCTCGACGGCCGAGCATGTCCGCACCGGATCGCTGACGCAACCGGCTCCTCGGAGCGCACCTGAAAAGAACGCATGATCCCGGATTGCGCCGGCGCTCAATCGTCTCAATAAGGGTGGTGCGGATGGCGAGGTTCGCAGGACCAGTCAGAACCAGGGGGGCACCGCCTCAAAACCACCAGCCAGCGCCAACGCGATGGTCGCGCAGAGGCCAGCGATGCTGAACATCACAATCTGATTGAACACGTTCGAATTGAACTTCTTGCTTGCACCTGACATGACTTGGATCTCCCCCAAATGAATTCGCCAGGGTTCTCCCCCTGGTCGCAGGCTGCGAACCTAGGTTAGCTGGCTTAAGGAGAATCTTACGGACGGCCTCGCGCGGCCTTCCTCCGCAACGATTGTAAAGCGATGGTTAAGATTCGGATTAGCCGGCAGGAAGATCAGGGCCGGCAACCGGCCGTTATCCAGGCCGTGCATCCGGCGGATCACCCGACCGGCAGCACATCGACTTTAACGCCAAGCTTCTGCCTGCGCGAGCCCACGATGATGCCGTCGACCGGCGAAACGTCGGAAAAATCCCGGCCCATTGCCAGGACGATGTGATCGTTCTCGACCAGGACATCGTTGGTGGGATCGAAACCGATCCAGCCAAGCTGTTCGCCGCACCACAGGGAAACCCAGGCGTGGGTTGCATCAGCCCCCTGCAGCCGCGGCTTGCCGGGGGGCGGGATCGTGCGCAGATAGCCGCTGACATAGGCCGCGGGCAAGCCGAGGCCACGCAAACCTGCAATCATCACGTGGGCGAAATCCTGGCAAACGCCGTGCCGCTTCTCAAACACCTCCTCAAGCGGCGTCGAGACCACGGTCGCCTTCGGGTCATATTTGAAATCGTTCCGGATTCGATGCATCAGCTCGACCGCGCCGGCAAGGATAGCGCGGCCCGGCGGAAAGCTTTCCGACGCGTATGAGGAGACAGGGCGCTGCACTGGAACGAGGGGGCTTGCGAAGACGTATCCAACCGGCGAAGCGGGACCGAGACTGCTCGATTCAAAGGCTACGTTGCGGACGCTTTCCCAGGAGCCACTATGCGCGTCGCGCGTCGGAGCGGTCCGAAAGACCGACACCCGCGAGCGGGAATCGATGCGAAGGCTGCGATGCGCGGTCTCGATCAGGATGCTCTCGGTATGCGTGCCGAAGTAGTCTCGCCGCGCCGTGCGCTCCGTCGGGCGCGGCCTGATGTCGACGGTGTGCGAGACCAGTTGCTGTCCATCGCCGCTTCTCGGCTCCAGTCGCAGCGAGCACCGCGCGAAATTGACCGGAGTTTCGTAAGCGTAGCTCGTGAGGTGACGGATGTCGTAGATCACGCAAGACCCGTCAGCTTCTCGGGCCGGCTCGCATTCGGCCCGTGCGGGAAGTAGTGCGAGCCGATGGCATCCGAAAGATTGAGCAAATCCTGTTCGAACGAAAACAGCGTCTTGACGTCCAGGGCCGCGGCCTCCGCGGTCGTCAGCGCCGCCTGCAAGGCGACGGCCAGACGCTGCGGCCGTTCGATCAGTCCGCCCTCCTTCAGGGTCGGCAGGCTGGCGAGGTGCTCGTTCAACGCAAGAACCTGGAACGCGACCGAACGCGGATTGTAGGGGTCGAGCACCACGAGGTCGCGCACGGGCGCGAGCAGCGGACCGACGAGATAGCGCGAACGGTACGTGATCTGGCAATCCACCAGCGTGAGCAGAACGTCGAGATCATCGCTCTCGGCATCCTCATAGGCGAACTGGCGCGCGAAACGCACGGTGTTGATGGCGCGCTCGGCACGGCGGCCTATTTCGAGGAACCGCCAGCCGGCGGCACGGTTCATGTTTTCCTGCGCCAGCCCTGCGAAACTCGCCAGCTCCTGCAGGGTCAGTTCGGCGGCGCTGATGACGCCGTCGTCATCTTCAACCTCCTGGGCAAGACGCTCAGTCATTTCCGTGATGACCTGCCAGGCGTCGGGCGAGAGGCGTTCGCGCAACGAGGTGGCCGTGCGCTGGGCGGAGCGCACCAGCGACAAACCCGAACCAAACCTCTCCTCGCCTTGCAGCGCCTCGGCGGCAGCCCTTGCGGGTTGCGTGCGCGCCGTTTGCGAGGTCGCACCCCACGCCCAGAGAAGCCGCTGAATCCGCTCCACCGAGTGGAGCACGGTCGATGATCCCCTCGTCGGATCCCGCAGCGAGGTCGCGAGCGCCCGCACCAGCCGCAAGGTCGCCTCGGCTCGTTCGAGGTAGCGGCCAAGCCAGAACAGGTTGTCGGCGGCCCGGCTCGGCACCACTCCTGCGATGCGCCTGATCCGCACCGTCTCGAGGGCCGGGAGCAGTGTCTTCGCCGGCACTGCGCGCTCGGAAACCACCCAGACGTCCGCCGCCCTCGCGCCGTCGCCCATCGATACCGCGCGGGCGTCGCGTTGCTCGGCGATCCGGCAAAAGCCGCCCGGCATGATGGTCCAGCCGTGCGGCGTTGCGGCAGCAAAAATCCTGAGCACGAACGGGCGCGGCGTGATCCGTCCCTTGTCCCATACCGGCATTGTCGAGAGGCGGACCATCTCCTGGCCAACGAAGTCGATGCCGCGATCGTTGATGGCACTCTTGAGCCGCTCGCGTTCGGCCGCCGACAACTCGCTGGCAAGCACGGAGCCGTGGCCGGTAAATCCAGGAACCTCTCTGCCGAAAGCACCTTCGATTGCCACCTCGTCGAGCCGCGACAGCACCTCCTCGCGCGCGGAGACCTGTCCGCACCACCACGTCGCGATATGCGGCATCTTCAGATCCTGATCCAGCAAACGCCGGCTGAGGCTTGGCAGGAATCCGAGCAGCGCGCGCGCTTCCATGACGCCAGAACCGGGCATGTTGGCGACGACGACGCCATTCTTGCGCAGCACGTCGATCAGGCCGGGTATGCCGAGTTGCGAAGAGGCGTCGAGTTCAAGCGGATCGAGAAAATTGGAATCGACCCGGCGGAGCAACACGTCGAGACGCTTCAAGCCCGCCACGGTGCGGATATGGATGCGATCGCCGCTGACGGCGAGGTCATCGCCCTCGACCAGCAAGAAGCCGAGATAGCGCGCAAGCGTTGCGTGCTCGAAATAGGTTTCGCTGAACTGGCCGGGCGTCAACAGTCCGATGCGCGGCTCGTCGCGGTCGGCGCTGGCGCGCAAGGCGTCGCGGAACGCCTCGAAGAATGGCGCAAGTCGCTCCACATTCATCGACTTGTAGAGGGTTGCGAAGGCGCGCGACAGCACCAGCCGGTTCTCCAGTGCATACCCCGCACCCGACGGCGCCTGGGTCCTGTCGCCAAGCACCCACCAGCGCCCGTCGGGCCCACGGCCGACGTCGGCGGCATAGAGACCAAGATATCGCCCTCCGGGCGGTTTGATTCCGCAAACCGCGCGCAGATATTCCGCGCTGCCGGCAATCGCTGCGGCCGGTATCGCGCCTTCGGCGACCAATCGGCCCTCGCCATAGAGGTCGCCGAGAATAAGTTCGAGCAACTGGGCACGCTGCGCGATTCCGGCTGAAAGCTGCCGCCATTCGGCATCGTCAATCAGGAGCGGCAGATGGCTCAACGGCCAGATCCGGTCTAAGGTCTCGCCGGGGGCGCGATAGCTCACGCCGGCTTCCCGCAGATGACGATCAGCCGCGGAGAAGCGCCGCTCGATCTCCGCCGGCGTCAGCGTGGCGAATGCGTCGAAGAAGCGGCTCCAGACCGCGCGAGGTGCGCCGTCTTCTGCGATGTATTCATCGGGAGTTCCCGGCAGTCGCGCGTAGTCGCGCATCCACTGGGCGACGCGCCGGTTTGCCGGACGCGTTTTGCCGCCTTGTCCGTTTTCCCGGCCGGCGTGTTCTGTCATCCCGCGACTCTCCTCGCGCGCGCCCCTCCACTCAATGGATGAGTGGCGTCCTCAAGTCGAGGGTCAAGGGGAATTCACTTGTGCGCTCCTCGCGCGGCGCTTCGATCCTGCCGGGGGTATGGCCATGATCCTGAAAGCGGGCGAGCCGCCGCGCCTCTGCCTCATAGGAGTTGACCGGCTTGGTGTCGTAATTGCGCCCGCCCGGGTGCGCGACGTGGTAGACGCAGCCGCCGAGTGAGCGGCCGTTCCAGGTGTCGATCAGATCAAATGTCAGGGGCGCATGGACGGGGATGGTCGGATGCAATCCCGAGGCTGGTTGCCAGGCCTTGAAGCGGACGGCTGCGACCGCCTCGCCCGAACGGCCGGTTTCGGTCATCGGCATTCGCCTGCCGTTGCAGGTAATGACATGACGGCCTTCGACAAAGCCGCCAGCCTTGACCTGCAACCGCTCGATCGAGGAATCGACATAGCGCACCGTGCCACCGCCAGAGCCCTCTTCGCCGAGCACATGCCAGGGCTCGAGCGCCTGGCGGATTTCAAGCGAGACGCCGCCGTGATGCACCCGGCCCAACACGGGGAAGCGGAATTCGAGCTGCGCGGCGTACCAGTCCGGCGAAAATCCGTAACCGGACTGCTTCAGCTCGGCGAGCACATCCAGAAAATCCTGCCAAAGGAAATGCGGCAGCGTGAAGCGATCGTGCAGCGTCGTGCCCCAGCGCACGAATTTCCCGTTCAGCGGCTCGCGCCAAAATCTAGCGATCAAGGCGCGTATCAAAAGCTGCTGCGCCAGTGACATGCGCGGATCCGGCGGCATCTCGAGCGCGCGAAATTCGACCAGGCCCAGCCGGCCCATGGCGCCATCGGGCGAATAGAGCTTGTCGATGCAAATCTCGGCGCGGTGGGTGTTGCCGGTGATGTCGACAAGGATATGCCGGAACAGGCGGTCCACCAGCCATAAGGGAGCCTTGATTTCCGGCGGCGGCACGTGGGCGAGCGCGATCTCGAGTTCATAAAGACTGTCATGCCGGGCTTCGTCGATCCGCGGCGCCTGGCTGGTCGGGCCGATGAACATGCCCGAGAACAGATATGACAGCGAGGGATGCCGCTGCCAGTACAGCACCAGGCTTTTCAAAAGATCGGGGCGGCGCAGGAATGGCGAGTCCGCGGGCGTTAAGCCGCCGACCACGACATGATTGCCGCCACCGGTGCCGGTGTGACGGCCATCGATCAGGAAACGGTTGGCTCCCAACCGCACCTTTGCGGCATCTTCGTAAAGTCCAAGCGTGATATCGACCGCCTCGCGCCAGCTGGTGGAAGGCTGGATGTTGACCTCGATGACGCCGGGATCAGGCGTCACCTTGATCACATCGAGGCGCGGGTCGAAGGGCGGCGGGTAACCCTCGACATGCACCTTGATCTGCATTTCCTCGGCGGTCGCTTCCACTGCAGCGATGAGTTCCAGATAGTCTTCCAGTCTCTCGACCGGCGGCATGAAGGCGCACAGCACGCCATCGCGGATCTCGATCGAGATCGCGGTGCGAACGCCGCCGCGCCCTACTTTCTGTTCTTGCAGCTGCCCATGCGGCGCGCTTGGCGAATGGGATGCCTCGAACACGGGCAGCTCTCGGCGGGGCTCAAGCGGATCCTGTTCGACGATGTAGGGATATTGGTCGGATGGGATATGAGGCAGGGAAGCGAGCGGCAAGCGATAGCCGAGCGGGGAATCGCCGGGTGAGAGGATCAGGTTGCCGCGGCGCAGCTTCCAGCGTTCGCTTTTCCAACGCCCCGCGTCCGCATTCCAGCGCTGGATCGGCAAAACAAAACCCTTCGGCGTGTCCAACCCCTGATCGAACACTCGCGCCATCCGCGCGCGCTCTTCCGGATCGGACAATCTGGAATCGGCGGGTTCCACATTCGGCGGCAGGCTCGCTTCCTTTTTCAGCCAGTAGCCCGGGTCCTCGAACGCTGGGATGACGAAATCGGAATCAAGCCCAAGCCGTTTCGCGGTGCCTTCCGCGAATTGCTCCGCCTCTTCGATGTGCGCCTCATGCGCCCCTTCGACATCGGCAATCAGGTCGGAGTTTTTCCAGATCGGCACGCCGTCCCTGCGCCAGTAGAGGCCAAACGCCCATCGCGGCAGGCTTTCGCCCGGATACCATTTGCCCTGCCCGTAATGCAGCAGGCCACCGGGCGCAAAACGGCTCCGCAACTTTCGGATCAGATGATCGGCAAAGCCGCGCTTGCTCGGACCGACCGCAGCGATATTCCATTCGGCAGATTCCATATCGTCGATGGAAACGAAGGTCGGCTCGCCGCCCATCGTCAATCGCACATCATTTGCCTTGAGGTCGGCGTCGACCTGTTCCCCGAGCTTGTCGAGGCGTTCCCAGGATTCGTCCGAGAACGGACGGGTGATCCGCGGCGCCTCTCGAATTCGCCTGACGCTCATGTCGAAGGAGAATTCGACATTGGCGGCGCCGACCGCGCCGCTGATCGGTGCAGCGGTCCGGTAATGCGGTGTGGCGGCGACCGGGATATGTCCTTCGCCCGTCAGCATGCCGGAGGTGACGTCGAATCCGATCCAGCCGGCGCCCGGCAGGTAGACCTCGGCCCAGGCATGCAGATCGGTAAAATCGTTGCTGACCTCAACCGGCCCCTCGACCGGGTCGATGTCGGGGCGCAGCTGAATGAGGTAGCCCGAGACGAAACGTGCCGCGAGCCCAAGGTGCCGCAAGATCTGGATCAACAGCCACGCCGAGTCACGGCAGGAGCCGGCGCAAGAGGCAAGCGTTTCTTCGGGCGTCTGAATTCCCGATTGCATCCTGACGACGTAGCGAATTTTTCTCTGCAGTTCGGCGTTGAGATCGACCAGAAAACTGACGGTGCTGGTCGCTTCCCGCTTGATGCCCGCAAGATAGGCGGCAAACCGCGGCCCTGGCTCGATGGTTGCGAGGTAAGGCGCAAGCTCGGTCTTGAGGTCGGTGCTATACTGGAACGGAAAACTGTCGGCGTAAGGTTCGACAAAAAAATCGAACGGGTTGATCACGGTCATCTGTGCCGTGAAATCGACCTCAATCTTCAGCTCGCTGGCTTTCTCGGGAAACACAAAGCGGGCGAGCCAATTGCCCTGCGGATCCTGCTGCCAGTTCACGAAATGATTGGAGGGCGTAACCTTGAGCGAATAGCTCAGGATCGGTGTGCGCGTGTGGGGGGCCGGGCGCAGCCGGATGGTTTGCGGACCGAGGTCGATCGGACGGTCGTATCTGTAATGCGTGACGTGGTGCAGTGCGATGAAGATCGACACGACAGGGAATGCTCCAGCGGCCTTTTTAAGCAGAACACCGCTATCTGTGGGGATCAAGCACTAACAACGGGCAGCGGGTGCTGATCGAGGTGGCGGGCTTCGCTGTTCCAGGTACGATTGTCATACCCCGCGCATGCGGGGTATCCGGTACGCTGCGGCTTCTCGGTCCTATCACTAGCGTCTCTGTAATACTGGGTCGCCCGGCCATAGGCGAGCGGAAGCGACGCCGTCCTTCGGACGGCGATGCCGGGCGATGACAGCTTGAGTTGTGGATTGAAATCGTGAAAGGGTCACCACGCGCCTTTGCGTTCTCGCCGCGCGATTGCGCCCGAGACATCCACGAACATTGAACATTGTCCCTCCGCAAGCAGAGGGCGCAGGGAATGCCGGGCGCTCAATGCGCCCGCAGCCTCGCATGCCAAATAAAATGAGCATACGAGCGTAGTCACCACGGTCACACCGGTTCACCCGGCATTCCCCGCGCAATGGTTTTAACGGCTTATAGCGCGCTCTCCCCGGAGACCGGGCTTTGTTGCCTCCGTCATCCCTGAGAAGCGTTAGCTTCTTAAGAACTTGACGCCAGCGTCGGGGCGACTAGTGCCCGCTTTCCGAAGTTCGTGCACCATTTCGGCCTCACCTTTCACGAACTTCGGAAAGCAAAGGGCACTAGCAAATCTGATTTGCCACTGCCGCTTTCGATTTGAAGTTCCTGTAACAAACTCGCGGCAACCTCAGCAGGAACTTCAAATCGGCGGCACTGGTACCACACGCCTTCACCGTCCGCTTACAAGTGCGTTCGTCTTCTCGCACCCGAAGCGTCCACCGCATCCCGCCCAACGTCCGTGACGACGCGTACGCCCCTGTTGTCGAGGCGGGACGCGGCGAAATCTGCCGCTGATTTGGGAGTAACGGCAATGCCGACGGATTGCGACAGATTGGCACGACGGGCAATTTGCGCATGGCAAGCATGCACTGGCCAATCGTGCTCCGGATGTTTCCGCAAGTACCGTCAGCGCATTCGCGCGCGCCTCGACGCGCCCTCGCCGAGCGCATCGAGGAACTCGCCTCTCCTGGTCTGTGAACCCGTGCTCGCGGAGGCGAGGTGCGTCAACGCACGCATCCGCCGTCATTGCGAGCGCAAGCGACGAAGCAATCCCCGTTGGCTCAAGGATGTCTCAAACCCGCCCTACGGACGTAGGTCCGCTATTCCCCGATAACGACAAAATTTCGCACGGCAGCGAAATGACGCGATGGGCCATTTCCGACTCATGCACCGCAGCAAATGGCATCGATCTTATTCGATCACATCGTCGGCACGGGCGAGGACGTTTGGTGGGATTTCGAGGCCGAGTGCCTCGGCGGTTTTAAGATTTACGACAAGCTCGAACCGCGTGGGCTGTTCAATCGGTAGGTCGCCAGGGCTGGAACCTGTCCACGTACGAAGCAGCTCGTCGCCACATTGCAGTATTGCTCGCACCGTAGGAGACAAGTCCGCCCATTTCGGTGAATTCTCGGAAGCCAAACATCGCAGGAAGTCTGTACGCCAACGCGAGGTCGGCCAGCTTTTTTTGGTGAGCGGTGGTGAGTCCATCGGAGAAAATGATCAGGGCCTGCGTATGGTCGTCTACTATGCGGGTGAACGCTTCATCAATCTCGACCGACGAACGTGCCTCGTAGGCGCGCAATGTCAGCTTCAGCTTGTCGGCGGCTTCCTGACTTTGCTTGTACTCCCACGGTTTATTCCGGTCGTCCGGGTTGTACAGGATCGCCACGCGGGTTAGAGGTGACAAAAGCTCCTTGAGCAACTGCAGCCGCTTACCCGCCAACTCTGAAGAGATACAGGTCAATCCGGTGGCCTTACCTCCGGGTCGAGCTATGCTCACGACAAGACTGTCGAGCGGATCGCAGGCCACCGCAACGATTGGTATCGGTATCGTGCCCGTCGCCTCTTTTGCCGCGCGCAACCCTTGATCGCCCCCGGCGACCATCACGTTCACATTGAGCCGGACAAGCTCACGCGCAAAATGCGGAAAGCGATTGGGATCGCCTTCCCCCGATTTGGCGACGACTACGATGTTCTTGTCCTCAACATATCCAAGATCTTGGAGACCCTGGAGGAACGCCTGGTAGTGCGGCGAGGTCAAAGGCGAAGTCAAGAGCACGCCGACGCTGGGCATTTTGTCCGCTTGTTGGGCGTCGGCGAACGACAGAAGAGCCTGGGCCAATGCGAAGGCGATGCCGAATAGAAATGCACGCGGCCTCATATCGGCCTCCCAGTGCAAGTCGCGCTAAACTAGCACGCGGCACTCCGGGGGGCTGCGACATGATGTCCGAGTTGGGTCCAAACTCGGACCTCGGCCTGCGCAATCGCAACGTGTCTTCATGCTCTAACGAATTTGAGACATTGTGCATTTTTGATGCTGCTTCTCAGGTGCGTCAGGTCGCGTATAATGTAGTTGCCCTTGAAACGGGACAGCCGAAATCGCCGTCCGGGGCGAACGAGAAGCACCGGATGCCATCGGCGGGCATGCCCTCTTAAGGGACCGACGCTTTTTTCGGTTCTTACCACCACTCATATTCCACGAAAGGCGCCCGCCGCTTGCACGGCGGCGCGTTGCGCGGCCTCAGGAGAAGAGCGATGAACAAGATCGATCGAAGGTCAGCATTGGGAATCGGGTTGGCAGCGGCTTCGGCGGCCATGATGAAGCCAGTCGCTGCTCAAACCACGGGCTACAAGGACACGGCGCCGTGGCCAGGTGTCGTGGTGCGTGCTTACGATGGCGAAACTCCATCCATCATCCCAGGTTTTAAGACCGTCTCAATGCGTGATGTCATTATGCAGCCGGGATCGAAGACGGCCGGCCCCCCGATGATGAATGCCATGATCTGCCACATCCCGGAGGGGGAGCTTCGGATCGAGCAAGAGGGAAAAATCTTTACGGCCAAGAAGAATTTTGTCTGGACCTGCAACAAGGACACAAAAGAGCAGGCGTACAACGATGGGAACGCGGTCGCGATCATGCGGATCACGGACCTCAAGGCTTAAGGCTCGTTTCCTCGTAAGAGACCAATTGCAGGTGCAGACGGCGGCAAGCCGCTGAGTCCGCTTTGGGTCATTTGCGAGCGGGTCGAGCCGGCAGCGAGTCCACCCATGTCTGCCCGCCGCCGAAAGCGGAAATAAAACCAGAGTATTCGTCACCATCGCAGCGCGTAGGATGGGTGGAGCGAAGCGATAGCCATCGATTAAAATTTGCAGAGATGATGGGTTTCGCGAAAGGGCTCAACCCATCCTACGCATTGTTTCAAAAAGGTGTCTATCGCGGTGTCTACCCGATAGATCACGCGGTATGGGTCCCTTCGTTCGCCGGGACGACAATGGGCCCTACATCGTCGCCCCGAGTACCCAGGGGGCAAATTCGGCGCCACCGAAATCAAAACTCTCGCTTTTGGTCGGCTGTCCCGAGGCGGTCCTGAGCATCAGATCGAAAATGCGCTGGCCGCATTGCTGCACGGTCTCCTCGCCGTCGAGAATGGTGCCGCAATTGACGTCCATGTCGTCTTCCATGCGCCTGTACATCGGCGTGTTGGTCGCAAGCTTGATCGAGGGAGCAGGCTTGCAGCCGAACACGCTGCCGCGCCCGGTTGTGAAGCAGACGAGGTTGGCGCCCCCGGCGACCTGCCCCGTCGCCGCCACGGGGTCGTAGCCGGGCGTGTCCATGAAGACGAAACCCTTCTTGGTGACTGCTTCCGCATAGTTGAGGACCTCGACGAGATTGGTGCTGCCGGCCTTCGCCATCGCGCCGAGCGATTTTTCCAGAATCGTGGTGAGGCCGCCGGCCTTGTTGCCCGGGCTGGGATTGGCGTTCATCTCGGCGCCTTCGCGTGCGGTATATTCCTCCCACCAGCGCATCAGCGCCACCAGCTTCTCGCCGACCTCGCGGCTGACCGCGCGCCGCGTCAAGAGATGTTCGGCGCCGTAGGTCTCCGGCGTCTCGGAGAGAATGACTGTGCCGCCGTGGCGCACCAAAAGATCGCTCGCTGCCCCCAGCGCCGGATTGGCGGAGACGCCGGAATAACCGTCGGAGCCGCCGCATTGCAGCGCGACCGTCAACTCGCTCGCCGCGACAGCCTCGCGCCTGACCTTGTTGGCGTCAGTGAGTGCTTCGCGCACAAAGGCAACACCGGCTTCGACCGTCTTTCGGGTGCCGCCGATTTGCTGAATTTCGAGTTCGCGCAGGCGCCCGGCGAGCTTCTGTTCCTGCATCAACCCGCCGATCTGGTTGACCTCGCAGCCGAGACCCAGAACCACGACGGCGGCGAAATTGGCGTGCCGCGCATATCCGCCGAGCGTGCGGCGCAGCAGTGCCAGCGGCTCGTCCTGGGTCATGCCGCACCCGGTCTTGTGCGTGAGCGCGACGACCCCATCGACATTGGGAAAATCGGCCAGCGGATTTTCGCCGGTAAACGGATTTTTCCTGAAGACGTCGGCGACGAGACCCGCGACGTGGGCGCTGCAATTCACCGAGGTGAGGATGCCGATATAGTTGCGGGTCGCGACCCGCCCGTCCGGGCGGCGGATGCCCTCGAAGGTCGCGGGCAGATCGAAATTGGGCACCGGCTTCACATCGACGCCGAACGCGTAGTCCTTGGCGAAATCGCCCATGCCGCAATTTTGCGTGTGAACGTGCTGGCCCGGCACAATCGGTGCGGTCGCAAAGCCGATGATCTGGCCGTAGCGGCGGATCGGTTCGCCGACCGCAATGGCGCGGATCGCAACCTTGTGGCCAGCAGGAATCCGTTCCGCGGTGGTCACCCCGTCCGCCACGACCATGCCCGGCGGAAGGCTGGAACGCGCGATCAGCACGCCATCATCGGGGTGCAGGCGAATGACGGGTGCCGGGGTCATTCTGATATCTCCTTTAAATTTGTCACCTCTCCCCGTTCTTACGGGGAGAGGTCGGATCGCCATGGCGATGCGATAGCATCGTCAGTGCGATCCGGGTGAGGGGCGAGCCGTCAACTCACTTCGAACAGCACGTCGCCCGGTAAGGGCCCCTCACCCCAACCCTCTCCCCGCAAGAGCGGGGCGAGGGAGAAGTAAGCTACGCCTTGCCGTTTGACTCGCTGCGGGTCTTTCCGACCTGCTGCCTCGCATAGGTCGCCATCAAGCCGCTGTCGTTGAACAACGTCACGAGCTTAAAGCCCATATTGATCGCGCGCAGCGCACCGTCGGCGCCGCTGCAGTGGATGCCGGGATTAAGGCCGCGCTTGCCGCACTCTTTCACGATTTTCTCGTAGATTTTCAGGATTTCCGGTTCCTCGCGGTCGAGCTTGGGGACGAGACCATAGGAGAAGCCGAGATCGGAAGGGCCGATATAGACGCCGTCGATGCCTTCGACGTCGAGGATCGATTCCATGTTTTCGATGGCGGTTTTGGTTTCCATCATCGGCAGCAACACGGTTTCCTCGTTCGCCGTCTTCTGATACGTGCCAGCGGTGCCATACAGGCCCGCACGGATCGGGCCGTTCGAACGCGTTCCGCGGGGCGGGTATTTGCTGTAAGCGACGAGGTTCTCGGCTTCCTCTTTGGTGTTGATCATCGGGCAGATCACGCCATAGGCGCCGCCATCGAGCACCTTGCCGATGATGCCGGGCTCGTTCCACGGCACCCGCACCATCGGCGTTACCGGATGGCCATGCATCGCCTGGAAGCATTGCACCATCGACAAATAGTCCTGCACGCCGTGCTGCATGTCCACCGTGACGCTGTCGAAGCCGCATTGCGCGATGACCTCGGCCGAAAATCCCGAGGGAATCGCAAGCCAGGCATTCACCACGACCTTGCCCTGCGCCCATATCTCCTTGACTTTATTCGCCATGATTTTTCCTTCGCATTTAAACGGTTGCCCTCTGGATGCTTGCCTCGCTCACCCCGACCTCGCGCGCGGTACTCACGATCGCGGCCCAGGTGTCGTCGGGCAAGGGCACGCCGTTTTTTAAGCGCTCGGCACGCATTTTTGCCTCCGGCTCGCCCGGGATCAACACGGCATCCACGCCTGCTGCCGGCTTGGTGTCCTTGAAATAGTTGATGTAGCGCGACATCTCGCCGTCGAAAATGTTCGCGGGGTCGACGATTTTTGGGTCGACATAGACGGCAAACATGCCATTGGCGAAGCGCCGGTTCGGTCCGGTCGCGCCCGTTCCGGTCAGCGCGCCGCCAAGCAATTCGCAGATCAGCGCAAGGCCCGAGCCCTTGTGCTCGCCAAAGGCGCGGATCGCGCCCTTGCCCTTGCTGTGGTCGCGCGGTCCGTCTGCTTCATGGGGTCCATACAATACGGCCGGGTTTTCGCTCAGTCTGCCGTCGAGATCGATCAGCGCGCCCTTCGGCAGCTTCTTGCCGCCGCGGCTTGCGACCAGCACCTTGCCTTCGGCCACGATCGAGGTCGCGAAATCCAGCACCACCGGCCCCTGCCCGCGGCGGGGAATGCCGACGCAATAAGGCGCGGTGGAAAGCCGCCGCTCGACGCCGCCGAATGGCGCGACCAGCACCGAACCGGCCGCATTGACGAAATGGATCGACACCAGGCCCTCGGCCGCCGCCATTTCCGCCCAGTCGCCGACCCGACCGATATGGCCTGCGTTGCGCAGCGCGACCGCGGCCAGCCCCGATGCCTTGCATTTTTCGATCCCGATCTTCACCGCCTGTGGCGCGACGGTCTGCCCGTAACCGAACTTGCCGTCGACCACCGCGAGCGAAGGCGTATCGACGACGACCTCCGCGGTCTGGTTCGGAACGACGGAGCCCATCTTCTTCCAACGGATATAGACGGGAACGCGGATCACGCCATGGCTGTCATGTCCGGTGAGATTGGCAGTGGTCAGATAGGTTGCAATGCGTCGCGCTTCCTCCGGCCAGGAATCGGCGTGGCTGAAAACGTCGGCAACAAAATCGATCAGATTGGAAAGGCGGAGTGTGACCATGGGCTGGTGGCTCGTCTTCTTGGTTTGATGATCGCGGATTGCGCACGGGCACTGTCGATGCTAAAGGGTGTCATAATACCTGCAATCGACGCGGGTCATAGCGCCGCGTAAACTTCATCCATTCCTCCCTGGGCCCTTACGTCGGCCTTCTCAGCTTCTCATGCTTTGAGCGAAAAACCGCGAACCTGTCTACGGCATGTCCGTGCAGGAGACGACTGCTATTGCGCATTGCTTGTGCGCGTAAGTGAACGTGCAGCAGTGCCCCTTGCGGTGGTGCCCAAACGAGATGCGTGGGCTATGCTTTTCCAGCGCGGCGAGGCCTGATGCACGCCGCAGAATCGTTTGACTGGTCCTGACATGCCGCATTTCACGATTCAATACTCCGCCAATCTCGATTCCCGTCTGGATATGGCAGAGGTCGTCGAGGTAGTCCGCAGGGCGGCGGTCGAAACCGGCATTTTCCCGCTCGGCGGCATTCGCGTCCGCGCTATCCGTTGCGAGCACTACGCCATCGCCGACGGGGATTCGCATCACGGCTTTCTGGACATGGTGCTGCGGCTTGGGGAGGGTCGCGATCTCGTCACCCGGCAAAGGGCCGGCGAAGATATTTTCCGCGCCCTTTCCGATCACCTCGATGCGGTGTTTGCCTCCACGTCATTGGCGCTGTCGTTCGACATGCAGATCAATGACAAGGAAACCAGCTGGAAACGCAATAACATCCACGGCGCTTTGAAGGTGAAGGCCGAGCCGAGCCAGACTTAGGAATCACCGCATGCCCGTGCCGAGCCACATCCTCGATCCGCCTTTCAACATCGTCAGATGCAGCCACGCCGTGCTCGACGTCGTGAACCTGAACGCCAGCCGCGAGTTCTACGAAAGGACAATCGGCCTTCACGTCGAGGATCGGAACGATCAGGCGATCTATTTGCGCGGCAGCGAGGAGCTGCAGCATCACTCCCTGGTGCTGCGCAAAGCCACAGAGCCCGCCTGCAATCGACTGGGCTTCAAGGTCGGCGACGAAGGAGACCTCGACAAGGCGGCATCATTCTTTTCGGAAAACGGCATCGTCCATACGTTTGCCGAGCGGCCGTTTCAGGGCCGCACGTTGCAATTTTCCGATCCCTTCGGCTTTGAGGTCGAACTTTATGCATCGATGGAGAAGCGACCGCACCTCTTGCGACGCTACGACCTCTACAGGGGCGCTCATCCGCAACGGCTGGATCACTTCAATGTCTTCGCCGCCGAGGTGCAGGACACCCTCGACTTCTATGCACGGCTCGGCTTCCGCCTGACCGAATACGCCGAGGAGGACGGACCGCAGGGCCGGATCGCCGCTGCCTGGTTGCATCGCAAGGGCAACGTCCATGATTTCGCCCTCACCAATGGCAAGGGCCCTCGCCTGCACCACTTCGCCTATTGGGTGCCGGGTGCGATGAATATCCTGCATCTGTGCGACGTGATGGCCTCGAGCGGCTATCTTGAGAACATCGAGCGCGGTCCCGGCCGGCACGGCATTTCCAACGCGTTTTTTCTCTATGTCAGGGATCCCGACGGACACCGGCTCGAGCTCTACACCAGCGATTACTTCACCGGCGATCACGACCATGCGCCGATGCGCTGGTCGTTGAAGGATCCGCGCCGGCAAACGCTATGGGGCGCACCGGCCCCGCGCTCCTGGTTCGAGCAGGGTTCGCCATTTCCAGGGCAGGCTGTGCGTGAGCCGCAGTTTGTCGCCGATGTCACAGTCACCGATTGAAATACGGAGACCTCATGAAAATGTCTTTGCTGGTCGCGGCGGCCTCGATGCTGGGTCTTGTGCCGGTTTTGTCATCCACGGGTGAGCTTCACGCCGCCGAGTTGAAGGTGCTCGCGGGCGGTTCGCTCAGAAGCGTGTTGACGGAACTCGGTCCTCAATTCGAGCGTGCCTCCGGCCACAAGCTCGATATTCACTTCGATACCACCCCCAACTTGATCAGGCTTGCGACCTCGGGTGATCCCTTCGACATGGGTGTCGTTCCCATCGACGTCTTCAAGGACGAAACGGCGAACACCCGGTTTCGGACGCAAACCGAGTTCGCCCGCGTCGGCTATGGCGTAGCGGTGCGCGAGGGGGCGCCAAAGCCCGATATCAGCACGCTGGCCGCCTTCAGGAAAACGCTGCTCGACGCAAAATCCATCACCTTTCTGCCGGCGAGCGCCGCCGGCGCCTATATCCTGAAGGTGTTCGATCGCCTCGGCATCGATGAGGCGATGAGGGCCAAAACCGTGGCGCAGGACCAGCCGACGCAGATCGTCCCGGCCGTCGTCAAGGGTGATGCGGAGCTTGCGGTGTTCGTGAACAACGTATTGACCGCGCCGGGGGTCGAGATCGTCGGACCATTTCCCGCCGAAGTGCAGCAGGAGCTGATTTTCCCGGCTGCGGTCGCGCTTGAAGCAAAGGAGCCTGCTGCCGCGCAGGCCTTCATCGACTTCCTCAAGTCGCCTGCGGCCGCTTCGACCATCAAGGCCAAGGGCATGAGGCCCGGTTCAGGTAGCTGAATCACGGCACTGGGCAGCGCAGCGCATGTCCTCATTGCCACCTTCGTTAACGACATGATCGATGAGACCGCGTGATGCCCGTACAAGATTGGATCCTGTCATGACCTTGAGTTCCGGCGGCGAAGCCATCGTCAGCGGTCTGGTTACGCATGGGGTCGATACCGTGTTCGGCCTGCCGGGCGCGCAAATCTACGGACTGTTCGACGCGTTCCAGCAGGCGCAGCTGAAAGTCATTGGCGCACGTCACGAGCAGGCCTGCGGCTATATGGCATTCGGCTATGCCCGATCGACCGGGCGGGTCGGCGTGTTCAGCGTCGTGCCCGGGCCCGGCGTGCTCAATGCCGGTGCCGCCTTGTTGACGGCGTTCGGCTGCAACGAACCGGTGCTCTGTCTCACCGGACAGGTGCCAAAAGCATTCCTCGGCAAGGGGCGTGGCCATCTTCACGAAATGCCGGATCAACTCGCCACGCTGCGCACGTTTGTGAAATGGGCCGACCGCATCGAATATCCGGGCCAGGCGCCGCTGGCGGTCTCCCGCGCGTTTTGCGAAATGCTGTCGGGACGAAAAGGCCCGGCCTCGTTGGAAATGCCCTGGGACGTTTTCACCGAACGCGCGGAAACGGGCCCGGCAAAAATGTTTCCTCTTTTTCCGGCACCACAACCTGATCCGGACCGGATCAAATCAGCCGCCGTCTTGATCGCCGCGAGCAAGACGCCGATGATCTTCGTCGGCAGCGGGGCCATTCACGCGCGCGATGAAATTCTCGAGCTTGCCGAACTGATCGATGCGCCGGTGGTGGCGTTCCGCAGCGGCCGCGGCATCGTCTCCAACACCCATGAGCTCGGACTGACGATGGCAGCGGCCTATCGCTTGTGGCCGCACACCGATCTGATGATCGGGATCGGGACGCGGCTGGAATTGCCGACCATGACGCGCTGGCCGTATCGCCCGGACGGGCTGAAGTGCGTTCGCATCGATATCGATCCCGCGGAAATGCGAAGATATCCGCCGGATGCAGCGGTGATTTCGGACGCGCAGGCCGGCGCGACGGAGCTTCTGGCGGCGGTTCGCAAGCGCGGCTACAAGAAATCCAGCGGCCGTCGCGCCGCGATCCGCGAAGCCTCCGCTGCCGCGCTGAAGCAAATACAAGAGATCCAGCCGCAGATGGCTTATCTGAACATTCTGCGCGAGGTGCTGCCGGCGAACGCCATTGTGACCGATGAATTGTCGCAAGTGGGCTTTGCGTCCTGGTACGGTTTTCCGATTTACGAGCCGCGGACCTTCATCACGTCGGGTTATCAAGGCACGCTCGGCTCCGGCTTTCCCACGGCGCTCGGTGCCAAGGTCGCGCATCCGGATCGGCCCGTGGTCGCGATCACCGGGGATGGCGGCTTCATGTTCGCGGTGCAGGAACTCGCAACCGCGGTCCAGTTCAACATCGCCGTCATCGTGCTGGTGTTCAACAACAATGCTTACGGCAATGTGCGGCGCGATCAGCGCGAGCACTTCGATGGCCGCGTCGTGGCGGCCGATCTGGTCAATCCGGATTTCGTCAAGCTTGCGGAATCCTTTGGCCTCAGCGCGGTGCGCGTGACTTCGCCGGAAGGGTTTCGCCCAGCGCTGGAGAGGGCGCTGGCAGATGGCGGACCATACCTGATCGACGTCGAGGTGCCCCGGGATTCTGAAGTCAGCCCCTGGGCCTTTATCCATCCGGCGAAGCCGTAGACTAGCGTTCCTAGGGATATCATTGCAGGTAGGCACGGCCTTCGCCTTAGCGGCGACGCCAATGTCATCTGCCTGTCATTCACGATTGATAATCGAATTTCCCGAACATCGTCGCTATCCGTTCGGAAATAGCGATCACAGCCATAATAGAGCGGGGCGACCCGATCTGGAGCTTGGGAAACTGTCGATGCTGCGCTTGCACGAGGTCGCACTGATTTATCCGAATGGCGTCAGAGCGGTGTTGCCGACCAGTATCACCGTCCCAAAGGGTCAATTCCTTGTGCTGCTCGGCCCATCAGGAGCCGGCAAATCGACGCTGCTGCGATGCCTGAACGGCTTGGTGAGACCAACACAGGGCGATATCACCATCGAAGGATGGGGCTCGATCTTTCAAAGCGGCCGCACGCTGCGCGAACACCGCATGCGAACGGGAATGATTTTCCAACAGCACCATCTGATCGACCGCCTGACGGCGCTGCAAAACGTCATGATTGGCCGCATCGGCGCGCATGGTACCTTTCGATCCCTTTTTCCGCTGCCTCGGTCTGATCGCATTGTGGCCCTGCAATCGCTCGAACGGGTCGGCCTCATCGAGCGCGCCCTTGATCGGGCCGACAAGCTATCTGGCGGCCAGCAGCAACGGATCGGCATTGCGCGGGCGATGGCGCAGCGGCCGCAGATCGTTTTGGCGGACGAACCAGTGGCAAGTCTCGACCCGGCGACAGGCGAGAAAGTGCTGGCCGACCTTCATCGCATCTGCCGCGAAGATGGCATTACCGCGATCGTAAGCCTCCACCAGGTCGACCTAGCCCGCCGCTTTGCGGATCGTGTGATCGGCCTGGTGAACGGCCGCATCGTCTTTGACGGCTCGGTATCGCAGCTGGGCCAGACAACGCTCGACGGAATCTACCTTACGAGCCTCTCCCAGACGCCTAAGCGACAACAATGGAATTGACCAATGGATCAGCTGATAGGCCGCAGAAATTTTCTCTTCGCCAGCGCAATCGGCGGACTGGCTCTCGCGCTCGCTAGCAGGGCCAGGGCTCAACCGGCGGCCGATCCCGCCAGCATTCGCGTGGCACTCCTTCCCGATGAGAATGCGTCCAGCATCATTCAGAACGCGCTGCCCTTGAAGAAATATCTCGAGCGCGCGCTCGGCAAGGACATCGAACTCGTCGTCACGACCGATTACTCGTCGATGATCGAGGCGATGCGGTTCGGCCGCATCGAGGTCGCTTATTTCGGGCCACTCTCCTACGTGCTGGCCAAGTCGAAGGGTCCCGACATCGAGCCTTTCGCCGTGGGCGTTTCAAAGGGCTCGCCGACATATAAGAGCGTCATCATCGCGCGCGTTGATGGTCCGGTGAAGTCGCTCGCCGACATCAGGGGAAAGATGGTGGGCTATGGCGACTTCGCCTCGACCTCGAGCCATCTGATCCCGCGCGCGCTGCTCGCACGCAACGGCATGCTGGGCGGTACCGACTACAAGTACGTCCTCCTCGGCGCCCATGATGCGGTGGCACGTGCCGTACAGTCCGGTCAGGTCCAGGCAGGCGGGCTCAGCCAGGAGATTTTCAAATCGCTGGTCGCCAAGGGCTCGATAGACGGCGACAAGGTGATCGTGCTGGCGGAAAGCGATCCGATTCCGAACTATCCGATCGTCATGCAGGGATATCTCGCACCCGAATTGAAGGCCTCGATCAGGAAGGCCTTTCTTGAACTCAACGACAAGGAGATCCTGAAGACTTTTCGGGCGGAGGGATTTGTGGCAACTGACGACCATGCCTATGACATCTTGCGCGAGACCGCGAAACTGCTCGATCTCGATCTTTCGAAGCTCAAGGGATGAGCTACTTCACCCCCTCGGCCTACGACGCCATCCTGGCCCGTGAGGGCATGGCACGACACAAGCGCGCGGCCGCAGTTCTCCTCATGGTCGTTCTGATCGTTGTCGCGATGGCGCTCACGGGCCTGCTCGATCCTCGCCGCTTCGCCGATGCATGGCCGGCGATCAAACAGCTTTCACGCGAAATGTTTCCGCCCGATTTCGGGCGGTACAAGAGCTGGCTGAGGCCGCTGGCCGATACGCTGGCGATGTCGGTGGCCGGAACGGCGCTGGCGGTTGCGCTTTCGTTGCCGCTCGCCTTGCTTGCCGCTTCCAACACGACGCCGAATTCGATCGCTTACCGCGCCACGCGGGCGATATTGAATCTGCTGCGGTCGATCCCTGAACTCATCATGGGCATCATTTTCGTCGCCATGGTCGGATTCGGAGCCACTGCCTGGTGTGCTTGCGGTCGGCTTTCACTCCATCGGAATGATCGGCAAATTCTTTGCCGAAAGCATCGAGCATGTCGATCCAAAGCCGATCGAGGCGGCGCGAGCGGTAGGAGCCTCGCCGTTACAGGTAATCTTCCATGCGGTGTTGCCGCAGGCGCTGCCGCAGCTCGCGGACACCACGATCTATCGCTGGGAATATAATTTTCGTGCCTCGACCGTGCTTGGCGCCGTCGGCGCAGGCGGGATCGGCTTCGAACTGATCGCAGCGCTTCGCGTGCTGGAATACGCCCAGGCATCGGCAATCCTGATCTGCATCCTCGGTTGCGTGACGATCGTGGATGGCATTGGCGCCGCTCTGCGGAAGTACCTGAAATGATCGACAAGGGCGACCACGTGGCAGAAAAACCAAAGATTGTCGTGACCAACCGGGTTTTTCCCGAGACCCGGAACCTTCTGGAGAAGCACGCGATCGTCGAGATAAACCCGGCGCTCGAGCCATGGCCCTATGAGGAAGTGAGGATGCGATGCAGGGACGCAGCCGGGCTGCTCGCCTTCATGACCGACAGGATCGATGCGGATTTCCTCTCCGCTTGCTCCCGGCTTCGCGTCGTCGGCGCGGCGCTGAAGGGTTTCGACAACATCGATGTCCAGGCTGCCACAAATGCCGGGGTTTGGCTGACCATCGTGCCGGACCTTTTGACGGTGCCTACAGCCGAATTGGCAATCGGGCTGATGCTTTCGCTCGGACGGAACATCGTCGCCGGCGATCGAAAGATCAAGAAAGACGGATTTCACGGCTGGCGCGCCGAGCTTTATGGCTCGAGTCTTGCCGGAGCCACGGTCGGTATCATCGGGTTTGGCCTCGTCGGACGCGCGATTGCCGAGCGGCTGGTCGGATTTCAGTGCCGGCTGCTGGCATGCGATCAGTCCGTGCCCGCCGCGCATGCGAAATCCTGGCCCTATGTGACGATGACAAGCTTCGGGGACGTGATCAAAAGCTCGGACTACGTCGTGCTGGCACTGCCGTTGACTGCTGAAACCTGGCACATCGTCAATCCAAGGACGATCACGGCCATGAAGACCGGCGCACGGCTGGTGAATCCCGCCCGCGGGTCGCTGGTCGACGAAGCGGCCGTGGCCGATGCCATCGAGTGCGGTCAGCTTGCGGGCTACGCTTCCGATACGTTCGAATCCGAAGATTGGGCGCTAAGGGATCGGCCGACCAGCATCGACCCCCGGCTTACCACCTCATCCGCGCCGACGGTCTTTACGCCGCATATCGGATCGGGCGTGACCGAGATCAGGCGCGAGATCGAGCTTTCCGCCGCGCGCAGTATTCTCGACGCTCTCGATGGGCGAATTCCATTTGGCGCAGTCAACAAGCCGCACAAGCAGTTTACTCATGCTCAATCTGGTGCACGCTAGGACTTTTCTTGCCGTTCTCAGCGAGCGTGGATTCCGTGCCGCGGCGCGGGACCTCAATTTATCGCCATCGACCGTGGTCGAGCACGTCAAGCAACTCGAACAAGACCTCGCTGCGCCGTTGCTCGTGCGCAGGCGCGGCGTTGTCGAGCCGACCTCTCAGGGCGCGGCATTCGCACCGCTGGCCCGCGCGATGCTCGACACCGCCGAACGCAGCCGCAAGGTAATCGCCGAGACTGCGCTGCGTATCGCCGCGTCGAGCAACATCGGCACTTATCTCCTGCAATCCATGCTGGCCGCATTTCACACCACCGATCCGGTCACCGTCGATCTGTGGGTCGGTCGCAATCACGATGTCGCTGATCGCCTGACCAACGGCAGTGCCGACGTGGCGCTGATGGAATGGTGGGATGATCGGCCCGGCTTCTGCCCGTATAGCTGGCGCAAGGAACCCCTCCTTGTAATTGTCTCACCGGAACATGCCTGGGCAACCCGTAGCGCGATCGAAGCGAGCGAACTTGTCGGCCAGACCCTCCTGGGCGGTGAGCCCGGGACGGGAACGATTACGCTTCTGAGGAAGGAATTAGGGCAGCTGGCGGACCGTCTGACCGCCATCGGCGGGTTCGGCAACACGGAGGCTGTCAAGCGGGCTGTCCGCGCCGGCCGTGGAATCTCTCTTGTTTTGGCGGCGACGGTTGCGGACGAGATAGAATCAGGACAGCTCGTCGCGTTGCCGCTGACCGGAACAGAACTTGCCAAGGAATTGAAAATCATCGCGCCGTTCGGGCTTCCCGACGCGGCACCTGCGGCGCGCTTCGTTGCCCATGTTGCGAGAGAGGCCCGCGCCGGCCGACGCTAGACTAGAGCATGATCCGGACCCGAAGGGTCGCGTCGCGTTAGCGCAAAGTGGAAACCGGTTATCCCTCGCGACAAACGCGGTACGCGTTGGCGCGAAGATCATGCTCGAACAAAGAGATGAGACCATCATGCGATTCCACTCAACCGCTTCACGATCTAATGTGCGAGCAAACTTCGCGCTGCCTCGTTCAGCCGCGTTATGGAAGCATTTTCACCGCACCTTCCGGAACGTCAAATTGATGCGCTGCCGGCCCAACAGGAGATGCTCGCCCTCGGCCAGCGGTGCGATGCCGTGAAAGATGAGCCGTGATGGACCGCCCCATACCGCGACATCGCCATGCTCGAGCCTGAACCGCCGGGTCCTGTCGCTGCGCTTCAATCCGCCGAACAGGAAAATCGCAGGCAGGCCAAGCGACACCGAGACGATCGGCGCGCCGAAATCAAGCTCATCCTTGTCCTGATGCAAGGACAGCCGCGCACCGGGGACGTAGCAGTTGATCAGGCATACGTCCGGCGCGAAATCCGCAAAGCCCGCACGATCGGCGGCGCGGTGAGCCAGGTCACGGAGCAGCGGCGGCATGACCGGCCAGGGTTTTCCCGTCTCGGGGTCGTTGGGCCCGTAGCGATAGCCGGCCAAATCGGTGATCCAACCGGCGCTTCCGCAATTGGTCATGGCCACCGACATCCGGAAACCGCCCGGCGTCACCATGTGGCGGAACGGAGCCTTGGCCTCAATATCGCGCACTATGCCGATCAGTTCCGCATCGAGCGAACCGACAAATCCGCGCGAGAGCATGGCGCCCTCGGCAATCTTCTCTTGCGAAGGCTGCGGATCGGCAACGCTTTCGAACAAATCCATTGTCACCGTGAAAAACCCTCACCTGGCGTCGTGAAATATCACGCCCGCCGTGTGGCGATGACCGGATCGAAGCCGGCTCACGCCGTGTCGCATGTTCACGCGATAAAATCCGCGCGTGCCCTGCACAGGCCTGACATGCACGGCAAAGGCCACAGCATCGCCCTGGCGAAGCGGCACGACTTCCGCGCGTGATTGCATGCGCGGCCGCTGCTCGGTCAATACGAATTCGCCGCCGGTGAAATCCCGGCCCGGTTCCGACAACAGGATCGCGACTTGCAACGGGAACACGTGCTCGCCATAGAGATCCTGGTGCAGGCAGTTGTAGTCGCCGGGCCCGTATTGCAGCAGCAGCGGCGTCGGCCTGGCCTGGCCGGCGGCATGACAGCGCTTGAGAAACGAGTCGTGGCTTTGGGGATAGCGGATGTCGATCTCCATGGCCTCGTTCCAGCGATTGGCGATGCCATACACGTTCGCATACAGCAAGGGGCGCAATTGCGCGATCAGATCGGGAAGCGGGTAGGAGAAATATTTGTATTCGCCGCTGCCGAAACCGTGGCGGCCCATCACAATCCGGCTGCGGAAATGCGCATCATCGCCGTAAAGCGCCGCGAGCGCGCGGCATTCTTCCGCAGAAAGCAACGCCTTCAGAACGGCACAACCCTGCGCGTCGAGGTCGTTTTCTGCTTGCGTCCAATCGATCGCGGCGACGCGCGCGGCGATATCGGGGGAGGACGGCGCGGGTTGGACAATGTTTTGGGCGACTGATTTCATGCGTGCGATTTTCGCAAATTCGGATGCGTAGCACCACCCGATTTCCGGCCGAGCGGCGTTTTTGTTCCCGTCATTACAAGGAGCGCTTGCGACGAAGCAATCCAATCTTGCTATGCGGCTCGATGAATTGCGTCGCGGAGCCCGAGGAAAGACGAACAGGTTGGCCGTTCCGCGTCGTCATGTGCCGGGCATTGCATTCAATCACGATTTGCCGAGTGATGTGCCGCGGCCACGCACCTGTTTCATAGAATAGAAAGAGGGCGCCCGGCTCGGCGGGCGCCCTCGACATTCGCGGATGCGAGCCGTGCTATGGCAGATTCGGCACGCCCAAGTTGACGATGGACGGCCTCGACAGATTGAGGCTCTGGTCCCAGAACGCGCACTGGTGGACCCTTGCCAGATCGGTGGGGTCGCTTGCGGTCTCATGGGTGGGCGTCGGCGGCACGAACGATATGAGGTCATCGAGGTCCGACACGTATTGCGGCCAGACCACCGGGGCTTCGCCCCGGTTTGGATTGCCGGTAGCGGCAAAGGTCGTCCAAAACAGGACCATCTGATTGGCAAGTCGCTGCTGACTGGCCGTCAACGGCGTCTGCTGAAGGTCGAGCCCGAGCCCTGACGGACTGGAGACCGGGAACAGATACTGGATCTCCGCCGTGTGATCCGAACCGTAGGGATAGTTGGTGCCGTCGTGCAGGGTAGTCGGCGACAGGAAATTGTCGGGTGCCTGCTCGTCGTTGAACTCGTAGGCGAACACCGGCACGAACTGCGACGCGCTCTTGTCGATCGTATGGGCATTGCAAGCGAAAACAGCGTCGGTCGCCGCGGCCGCCAGCGCAATATTCGCGCTCAGCGGCGTGTTGCCCGAGGGATACAGCGTGATGACGCCGGGCAATCGGTCCGGCAGAGCCATTCCGTAGCCGTTCGTAATAGCCTTTTATTTCCTGCTAGATCAAAAACTTAGCCAAAATACCTCGCCGCATGTTTCCGCTTGCGTTCGTCCCCGTTCGGGCCCATATAGATGGGACGGATAGATGGGAGGAATTCATGCCGCGCCGCGCCAAAGGACTTTCCGCCGCTGCAGTGCAAAAAGCAAAACCGGGCCGCTATTTTGATGGCGACGGGCTGGTTTTGACCGTCCGCGGGCCGGACGCCAAATACTGGTCGCTGCGCTACCGCAAGGACGGCAAGCTCAGGGAGATGGGACTAGGACCGGCCGCCGGCCGTCGCGGCGTGACGCTGGCACAGGCTCGCAGGCTCGGCAGAGACCTCTTTGACCAGCACAAGGACGGCCTCGATCCGCTCGCCAGCAAGGCCGGCAACCACGCCGCGGCCCGCCTCAACGCGATCACGGCGCCGACCTTCGAGCGCGCCGCCATCGATTACATCGAGGCGCATCGCTCCGGCTGGTCGGACGGTGAGACTGCACAATGGGAACAGAGCTTGCGCGATCATGCCTTTCCGATTCTCGGCAAGATGCCGGTCGCCAGCATCGACGTCCCGCATATCGTCGCCGTGCTTGAGCCGATTTGGGTCGAGAAGTCGACCACCGCGCGCCGGGTGCGTGGCCGGATCGAACGGATTTTAGGTCGCGCCAAGGTGATGAAACAGCGCAGCGGTGAAAACCCTGCGCGCTGGGAGGAGAATCTCAAGGAGCTGATGGCGAAGCGTGCGAAGGCTGCGCGGGTGCCGCAACATCACGCGATGATGCACTATGACGAGATCGGCGATTTCATGATCGAGCTGCGCACCATCGATGGCGTTGTCGCCCGCTGCTTGGAATTCGCCGTCAGGTGCGCGGCGCGCGCGGGCGAGGTGCGGTTTGCTACTTGGGCCGAAGTCGATCTGGCCAAGCGGGAATGGACCGTGCCCGCCGCACGCATGAAAATGGGCATCGAGCATAAGGTGCCGCTTGACGCTCGCAGCGTTGAGATCCTGCAAGAGCTGGCGCGGACCCGCGACGGTGACTTCATTTTCCAGATCGACGGCGAGCCGATCGGCAAGGATGACATGCTGCAACTGTTGCAGCGGAAGATGAGGCGCCGCGACGCGACCGTGCATGGTTTCCGCGCGACGTATCGGACGTGGATCGACGAGAGGACCAGCTTCAAGCGCGAGGTCGCCGAAATTTCCTTGGCGCACGGCAACCGAGACAAGGTCGAAGCGGCCTACGCTCGCGCGGCATTCCGTGAGCAGCGCCGGCAATTGGCCGATGCGTGGGGCGCGTTCTGCGACATGCCGAGCGTTCGTCCATCCGGCGACGTGATCGCGTTCGGGCGCGGCGCGTGACGGCCACCTTCGTTCTCGTAAGGACCTTGACGGGAAATGGCGCGGAGCCTATAGGCGATTCTGTTGCTGATTCGCGCGAATGCGTTTCAGTTACCTCTTAAACTCTTAGCGTGTCTGCAAGATCGTCAGGGCCGGATGGCTAGCTGACTGAGCGCCGCGAACAGGCTGGATGGCCGGAAGAGATTCTCAGGAAAATCCTGGGTCTCGCCGGCTTTTTTTATTTTGTGTGCCGCGAGCCCCGTTTAACCGGAGGGCTTTGCACATGATCACGAAAAAATCCAACCCCCCCAAGAAGCGCGGCAAGAAGCGGACGCGCCCCCGCGCACCCCGCGGCTTGCAGCGCCGCGATGCCTTAGCGTTCACCTTGGCGGGCTATCAGGCGCTCGGTGGTCCCGGAAAAACAAGCGTTTACGAGCTAGGCAAAAAGGGCGTGCTGGAGCTGTTTAAGGACCCTCTTGGTCGCACACTGATTACCGGAAAATCCGGCCGCGCCTTCTTGGGCATCCCGGAAGACGCCACCTCCTGAAATCGCAAAACGCCGCTCCGTGATTTGAGCGGCGTTCGCGCATTTCGGGGCGGCAGGTTTGCGCCGCTCCACCACCAATTCGCCGATCTCGCCGGCAAGCGCGACCAAAAGTCTCCCCGATCAAAAGGAGTGCCAGATGCTTAAACGGACTCCGGAACTTCCGCAAGCATCTCATTTCCCAGAATCCGCCACCTCCTACCCCGCGCTTTACCTCAACTCCGCCTGGCGCGTGATCCTCTGCCGTGACGGCATCCAATGGATTCTGCAACGTCGGAACGTCCCGGCGGGAACCGGCGACAATCGCCCGGAAAGGCACTCGACAGACGATTGGCGCGGTCGGAGCTACTGCCGGACCCGGTCGGCCCTGATCCGCTGTTGCGACCGTTTCTGCGGCGAGATCGATCCGGCGGCGGCCGCGGAACTTCGGACATTGCCGGACCTGGCCGAGCCGCCTTCTGCGACTTCGCCTGAGGCGAAGTCGCCTGATTTGCCCCCGCCAGAGCCAACCGAAGCCGAGACTGCTGAGCGCGCCGGCTCGCATATCACTTTTCCCGATCGGCAATGGCACCCGATCGGCACCGTCAACATCAAGGAATTCGATGACATCGCCGGCCCGATTCCAGACTTCCTGCGCCGCGGCGAGGTGCGAGCATGACCGAGTATTCTGGAACAGGTACCAAAATAATGGGTCGAGGCATGGCGCAGGGCTCGCTCGACCTGATCGAGGCGATGCGCGTCATCGCCGAAGCGGCGCAGCCGATCACCGGTCGCGGTGTCGGATACAAGCTGTTCACTCAGGGTTTGATTCCATCGATGGAGCGCAACGAGATGCGGCGCGTCTATCGGTTGCTGCTGAAAGCTCGCGAGCAAGGCGACATTCCTTGGGATTGGATCGTTGACGAGACCCGCGAGTTCGAGCGGGTTGCCACATGGGACGATCCCGAGCAGTACGCCCGCGTTGTCGCTCGCTCCTATCGCCGCGACTTCTGGAATCAGCAGCCAGTTCGCGTTGAAGTCTGGTCCGAAAAGGGCACGGTGCGCGGCGTGCTCGCGCCTGTGCTCGACGAGTATGCGGTCGGCTTCCGCGTGCTGCACGGATTTAGCGGCGCGACGACGATCAATGATGTTGCTCAGGATGACGACGGCCGACTGCTGATCGTGTTCTATGTCGGCGACTTCGATCCCTCCGGGATGTTCATGTCGGAGGTGGACTTGCCCGCGCGGCTGTCCAGGTACGGAGGCGATCACGTCAGGCTGATACGGATTGCCCTCACGCTCGAACAACTGGAGGGACTGCAGTCATTCCCGGCGGCCAATAAGAAGAAAGACCCGCGCTACAAATGGTTCGTCGCCAGCCACGGCCGTCACTGCTGGGAGCTTGACGCCATGGACCCGAACGATCTCCGCGATTGCGTCGAACGGGAGATCAAAGCTCTGATCGAGCCGGTGGCGTGGCAACGTTGCGAGATCGTCAACAAGGCCGAGCAAGAATCGCTGAGGACGGTCCTTGATTCATGGGGCGCGCGATGAGTGTTCACGTCCTCGTCTCCGGCTCGCTTTTCAAGAATCCCGAAATCAGAACCTCTTCGAAGGGCAAGAGCTACGCGACCGCAGCGATCCGCACGGCATCGGCTGATAACGCGACCACCGATTTTTGGAATTTGTTGATCTTCAGCGAGACCGTGCAGGCGGAGTTGCTGCGATTAAGCGAGGGCGACCAGCTCGCTGCGCAAGGTTCGCTTCGGCTCGAGCTTTACAACGGCAAAATTTCGCGGACGGTTTTCGTCGACGCGATCTTGCCGTTGCGCCGCGAGCGAAAGCCGAAGGCCGCGCCGGTAGGCAGCAAGGCCGCGGACGCGATCGTGAAGCAAACGATCGAACCAGGCACCGCCATGCCGACCAGCGCGGCGCCGTTCGATGATGACATTCCGTTTGCGCCGGAGTTTCGATGAACAGCACGGTCCGAGATATCGATCATCAAAGCGCGGCGCCGGACCCGCTCGTCGTCTTCAGGTGCCGCGCGGAAGCGAGGGCGGATTTGGTCGCGGCCGGCCTCTACGAATTGCAAGAGGCTGTTGATGGGCTGCAGGCGGACGCAGAGGCGCAGGGTCTCGTTGCGCGGTACGGGCAAGACACCCTGCAAGAAGTTTTGAGCCAGAGTTTTGCGCGATGGAGTCTGTAAACATGGCGCCGCAGATCGATCCGCTTCCAAAAAGCAAAAGGCAGACTCAATTCGAGGAGTTCGAGGGACGCGCGGAAGCGTTCGGTTCCCTTGTCCGCGACGGCCGCCTGAGCGCAGCCTCAGCGAGCAAAATGATTTGGGAAGACGGCCGCGCCAGGGACTTCAGCGACGAATACATCGCCGCTGTGATCGACAACGTGATCGAAGGTGAGCCGCGCACGAACGGCGCGGACGCGCAGTCGTTCGATGACTACGGCGCCAGGCGACCGGATGACGCGGCCGACATCGAACCGCTCGAAACGATAGACCCGGCAGATTGGGACGGGCAGAAGCCGCCGGAGCGGCAATGGATCATCCGAAATATGATCCCGCTCGGCGAGGCGGGATTGCTCAATGGACATGGAGGCGCCGGCAAAACGTTGCTGGGATGTCAGATTGCCGTCGGTGTCAACATGCAAACCGATTGCCTTGGCTTCGCCGTCGAGCACGGCGGGCCGGTGCTGCTTTATTCGCCCGAAGAGCGGGAGGAAGAATTACATCGCCGCCTCGTCGTGATCGTGGAGAGCCGCGGCAAGCGGCTAGGTGATCTGAAAGGCTTTCGCATCTATTGCCCGCCGCCGACGGAAACGATGCTCACGACCGTCGGCCGCGATGGCCTCGTCAAACCGACGATGACAATGCTGCGGCTCGAGAAAACAATTGAGACGTTGCGCCCGGTTCTCGTGACGATCGACCATATCTCCATCGCGTTCGGCGGCAGCGAGATCGATCGTTCCATCGTCGGGCAGAACGTCGGCTTCATGAAGCGGATGGCCGGTCTCTGCGGCAGCGCCGTGCTTGGTTTCCAGCATGTGAGCTACGCCGGGCTGAATAGCGACGAAGGGAGTTCGGGATCAACTCAGTGGCACAATGCCGCCCGCGCCCGCATGTGGCTTCGCAGTGTGAAGGACGACGAGGCATCGGAGCTTCGCGAGCTTGTCATCAAAAAGCAAAACTACGGGAAGGACGGCCAAAGGCACCTGTTACGCTGGCAGAAGCCGGGCCTGTTTGTGCCCGTCGGGACACCATCGCTCGTTGAACGCGCATCCGAAGAGGCAAAGGTCGATTCGGCCTATCTGGACTGCCTGAGAGCGGTCGAGACGCAAGGCCGGAGAGTTGGGCCATACACGGGCAGAAGCTATGCGCCCGCAATTTTCGAGAGCATGCCGCAAGCCCGCGGCTGCAAGGCCAGGGTCTTAGCCGCGGCTCAAGAGAGGCTGTTTGCGAGCGGCAAGATCGAGGTCACTACGATCGGGCCAAAATCAAGACAGGTGACGATCATCAAGCGAAAGGAGGCGTAACAATGAGCATCGGACCGGCAACCGTTAAATGTTTCCAAAAGCCAACGGCGATCAAGAGGAAACACTTATGAGCCGCGGACCTGGCCGCGTACAGCAAACGATCACCGACCTGATCGCCAGCGATCCACATGGCGCTTGGACCGTTCGCGAAATATGCGAGCGCCTGTATCCCGGCTGGCGCGTCGAGAAAAAGCATCGCGTCGCCGTAACCCGCGCGCTGCGGCGAATGAAATTGCCGGGGACGTGGGGCGTGCGCATGTTGCACCGACAGGGATCGGAATATTACCTTTACGACAAATGCGATGAGGAAAGCACCGAGCACGCGGATTATTTGGGATACTGGAAGGCTGCCCCGATGGGCTTTGCAGCATGGAAGGAAAGGTTTCCGCACCGCATCGACGAAGCGCGGAAGTCATGCTCGGAGGCGCGCCGTTATCGTGATGCGTCACCAATTGAAAAGCTCGAAATCGAGATCGCCGAATTGAATACGAAGATCGGTTTCGCGGGCATGGCTGGCATCAGCCCTGCGCCTTTTAGGCAGCAGATCGCCGAGCTGAAAGAAAAGAAAACAGAGCTTCAGAAAGCAACTTGACCCAATGCAAAACGGTAAATTTGTAGGGTCAATCGCCTTCGATCGCCCTTCAAACGCCCTTCGATCGGGGTTCGATCGCCCCTTCGATCGGGTTCAAACGCCCTTCGATCGCCCCTGCCAACATCCCCCCATACCCCCCCTCCGTTCGAAGGGCCCTCAAGGGCGGCTTCGCTGGAGGCTCGCCGCGGGCCCTTCTAACGGGAACAAGAAAGAAAACCGCGCCGGGCCGATCGCTCCGTCTCGCAAAACCCGAGCGTAAAATAAAATTGCCGAGCCGAGCACCAGGGGTGGCACCTTTCGTGCCAGTTTTCGGCACATCCGGTGCTACCGATCGCTGGCAATCGGGGCCGCTGCCGCGGTTCCGATCGGCCCGTTAAATTGTTGATTTTAAAGGCAAAATTCTTTGCGTCGGAGACATCATCCGCCTGATAGCATTGAATTTGCTGCATTTTCAGGCCTGTCCCATCTTCCCGTCCCATCCTAAGCCCCTTGCAAGTGGCCCGACTCTGCTTATGCTGATGCAATGTCGGACCTCAGTTCACAGCGAGTTACGCGTCATCAAAAACAGGGCCGCTCCGCGGTCACGAATGGCAAGCGAACGCTGATCGGTGTCCGTGGAGCGAGCAAATTCGGCCGCCGATATCGCGATTTGATTGATCTTTTCTCGGCTGAGGTCGCGGAGGTCGGCGGCGTTCTGACCGAAACTGAAGCAGCCATGATCAAGACGGCCGCTGCACTCGCGATCAAGGGCGAGCAAATGCAGGCCGCGATCATCAACGGCGACGCGATCAATGCGGATGATCTGATCAGGCTTTCTAGTGAGGTTCGGCGAATTCTCGCCGAGATCGCCGGAAAGGCCGGCAAGCGGAAGCCGACCGGGCCGACGCTAAGCCAGTACCTGGCGGAGCACGAGGCCGAGCAGCCATGAGCAGCATTGATCATTGGCGTTCTGATCCGGTGCAATTCATCGAGACTGTCTTGCACGATCCCGAGACCGGCAAGCCGTTCAAGTTGCTTCCCGCCGAGCGCGACTTTCTCGCGCACGCGTTCAAGCTCGATGCCAGTGGCCGCTTGCTTTATCCGGAGCAGTGCTACGCCGCGCCGAAGAAAAGCGGGAAGACCGCCTTTGCCGCGTTGCACATGCTCGCCACCGTACTGCTGTTCGGTGGCCGCTTTGCTGAAGGCTACTGCATCGCCAACGATCTTGAGCAAGCGGCGTCCCGTGTATTCCAGGCTGCCAAGCGCATTGTCGAGGCCTCGCCGTTACTGAAGCGCGAGGCAAAGATCACCGCCGATCGCATCTTGTTTCCCGCATTTCACGGCGCAATGATCAGCGCCGTTGCCTGCGACTATACTGGCGCGGCCGGCGCCAACCCGGTGATCAGCTGCTTCGACGAACTTTGGGGCTTCGTCTCCGAGAACTCGCGCCGGCTTTGGGACGAGATGATCCCGCCACCAACGCGCAAGATCGCCTGCCGGCTGACCGTGACCTATGCCGGTTTCAGCGGCGAATCCGTCCTGCTCGAAGAGCTCAACAGGCGCGGCCTGGCGCAGCCCGAAGTCGGACCGTGCCTGCATGCTGGCGATGGCATCCTGCTGGCCTGGCATCACGATCCGATCGCGCCGTGGCAGACCGAGGCGTGGCCGAGATGCGCAGGTCTCTGCGCCCCAATCAATTCCTGAGGATGATCGAGAACCGTTTCGTCACGTCGGAAAGTTCGTTTGTCGATATGACGAAGTGGGACGCCTGCGTCGATCCGACCTTGACGCCGGTGTTTGCCGACAAGAACCTTCTCGTTGATATTGGCGTCGATGCTTCGGTCAAGCACGACTCCACCGCCATCGTCGCCACTACCCCGCTGTCAGACAAGCGGGTGCGGCTGGTGACGCATCGCATCTTCCAGCCGACGCCGGACCAGCCGCTCGACTTCGAAGCCACCGTCGAGGCGACACTGATCGATCTGTGCAATCGCTTCGCGGTGCGTGCCATTCGGTTTGACCCGTACCAGATGCAGGCCGTGGCGCAGCGGCTGCAGAAGCGCGGCCTGCCGGTCCGGGAATTCCCGCAGACCGTTCCCAATCTGACCCTCGCGTCGCAAGGCTTGTGGGAGCTGATCGAGGCTCGCGGCTTGCTCTTGTATCCCGATGCTGCCATGAGGCTGTCGGCATCGCACGCGGTTGCGATCGAGAGCCCGCGCGGCTGGCGCATCGCCAAGGAAAAACAATCGCACAAGATCGACGTCATCGTCGCGTTGGGCATGGCCGCCCATGCCGCCGTCCGTTTACGAGGCTCCTCAAGCGCAATTCGGCGTCTACGGCAGATCCGCCCCGACATTCGGTCAGCCCCCGCGCGTCGGAACGCCGGACAGCGCGAAGTACACTTCATCGCCGGAGGATTTTCGGAACATGCTCGCCGATATGGAAGAGATCGAAAGGCAGCGGGGGCGAGGATGGTTTTTTTCACGCAGGTCAAGCTCTCCGAATTTTCGAATATAAATGGCCGCGACGACCGGCGGATGTCGGAACCATGGCTGTTCGATCGTCTTGAATCTAAGCCATCCCCGAAACGGAGTTCTGCGTAAATGGCCCCGCGAGCCAACTGGAAGGGCTTTCTGCGTCTGTCGCTCGTCACCTGCCCCGTGGCGCTGTACCCGGCGACGTCTGATGTCGAGAAGATTTCGTTCAACCAGATCAACAAGAACACCGGTCACCGCATCAAGTACTCGCGCGTCGACGCGGAGACCGGCGAGGAGGTCCCGAACGAGGACATCATCAAGGGCTACAAGGTCGACACCGATACCTTCGTCGAGGTGACAAAGGACGAGCTTGAGAACATAGCCCTGGAATCCACCCGCACCATCGAGATCGACGAGTTCGTCAAGCGCGAGGAGATAGACCCGCGCTATATCATCCGCCCCTATTATCTGACCCCGGATGGCAAGGTCGGACAGGACGCGTATGCCGTCATCCGGGAGACGATCCGCAGCATGGACATGGTTGCGATCGGCCGAGTGGTCCTGACCAGCCGCGAGCACATCATCGCGCTCGAACCGATGGAGAAGGGTCTCGTCGGCACGCTGCTCCGCTATCCGTACGAGGTCCGATCCGAATCCGAATATTTCGATGACATCCAGGACGTGAAACTGACGAAGGACATGCTCGACCTCGCCAAGCATATCGTGGACCAGAAGAGCGCCCACTTCGAACCGGAAAAGTTCGAGGATCACTACGAACAAGCGCTGATCGATCTCATCAACCAGAAGCGCGCCGGCAAACCCGTCACTCCGAAGGAGCGCCCACGGGCCAGCAACGTCGTGGACCTGATGGAAGCTCTGCGTCGCAGCGTCGGTCAGGAATCGGCACCCACCAAGCCTACAAGAAAAGCGCGAAAGGCCGCGAGCGGGCAAAAGGAAATGCTGATGCCGATCGAAGGCAGGAAGAAGTCGTCGGCAAAGAAGTCGGCTGCCAGGCCGCAGCGCAAATCGGCCTGACGAACGGATACGATTTTGCAGAACGCTGCCGGCGCCTGAAGTTTGTTTTCGCCTCGGCGTCGGCTCTCAATCCTTCGGAGGGCACTCTGGGCATGCATCGCCAATCGAATCCAGCACCTCGCGGATTTCGGCGATGGCCTCGTCTGGAGAAACCCCGTGCGGGGGATCATCCCGGGCGACGGCCACGGCATGCTGTCGGGCATACGGATCGGCGCGGTCCTCGATCCAGCCGTGAAATTCGCATTCGCGGATGGCGCCGGCTTCTTGCAGCACCGAGATTGCCCAGCCCCTTAGGGTCCGAATGGCGGACCGCTGTGCCTTAGCCATCAGCATTGCCTAGCTCCTGCCCGAGACGAATCGCGTCGGGACGCCTTCTGTTCCGGCTGCTAGCACAGAGCTGGGATTCCGAATTGCGGCAGCTGCGCCTTTTTCCACCTGTTCCGTCGAACCAAACTACCAACGCCTGATGTTGGATTGACGGATGGACTGTGTTGATCAACCCGAAACAACAAACCAAACATCCCGTCCGCGCAAAACGGGTTCGGGCGATCCAGAAGCAGTTTCGCGAGATGTATGCTTTGAAGCGTTGATGGAGAAACCCCTTTGGTCGGGCGCCCGCGATGACGATTCTAGCTAAAGACGATGTCCGCTTTTGCTCAGACAACGGACTCAGGTCGGCCGTCGCGCGATGTCCGTTTCGTGCCACAAGCCGACATTGAAGCAATCAAAGTGAGCCCGAGGCCTAGGAGGAAACGGGCCGCTATACCTCGACATTGGGTAGCGGGCCAGTTTGATTGTGGCAAACGCCCCGAAGAGGGTGCCAAACGGCACGGCGGAAAGAACGAAGAGGCCGCCAACTAGGTGGCCTCGCAACAGCGACGGAGGGAAAAGGCAGGCGGAGCCTACCGAAGGGGCGGCCCCACGATTTGCATGTGGTGCGCTGCCATGAGCTTCTGGTTCGTCTCGGCATCGACACCCTGCCGCTCCGCAAACATCTTCTCCAACCCGCCGGGCGTCACGCCGAACAGCAACACACCGGGCTCCGTCCCAATGTTCTGGAACGTGTGCGGAGTCTTGCGAGGAATGAAGAGAAAGGACCCGGCGGGCGCGCTCACAACACGTTCGCCCAGTTTGAAGTTGAACTGACCGCTCACAACGTAACAGAACTCAGCTTCAATTCCGTGCAGGTGGGTAGGAGGGCCGCTCTTAGGCGCAATGGTTTGACGAAAGATGCCGAGCACGCCCCCAGTTTGCTCAGCTGTCGCCACTAGTTCGGTGATATCCGCCTCTCGGCCCTGCTGTCCGCCGTAGCGGGGTGCTTCGCCGGGCAAGACGATGAATGCCTCTCCTTCTTCGGCGGCGACTGCGGGAGATCCGGAGGGCACGACAAGTAAAATCATAGCGGCAACAAGTGAATACAGAAGGCCGAAACGCATCTTCAGGAGTTTGGATTGCATGGCAACCTCGTCGGGTTATGTGGCGGCGTGCGAGTGACGCCAGAACCGGTCATTTTGCATCGGAATGGATAGCCTAGCCTAAACGCAATTTCCGTTTTCTCCTAATGGCGGCTACGCTTTCGATACTTCAATCGAATTGTCTGAGCTTGAGGCGGATGGATAGACGGCTGTGAGCAGGCGTATGACCGCTTAGGGTCAATCGCGACTCAGCCAGCCGGTCCTTCCTGCCATTCGATGTCCGCTTGTCTCCAAAAGCGACGAAATTGCTGCGCGGCCGCGGAATGACGCGATGGGCCAGAGGGCGACATTACGCGCTTACTTCGACACAGGAGCGGCGCATCGCGTACTAAGATTCGTTGGTCAGCACTAGGCTCACGCACCTCGCGCGTCGCGCACTGCTTGAGCGACTTTCGTTGCTTGCGACACTCGTCCGATTTTTGCGCCTGCAATGATCTTTCTTCGGCGGGTGCTCGCCTTCGGCACCATGCCTTCGTTCGCGGTAGCTCCGGCAGGGGGATAAGTCATGAAATTCGCGGCTCTATGCAGCGCAAGAGCCTTTCGAGCCGCTTCGACATGTGCGGTCCGAGCTGCCAGATTGTGAAGACGCCTGAGTTCCTTCTTCAGCCGCTTCAGCGCCGCGGCGAAGACTTGCTTGCGTTCTGATGCATGCTCGGCGGTTCCTGGAAAGCTTGCTCCGCGAGCCTCGGCTTTTCCGCGCCCCTCTCGCCGCCTTTGTCGGTAGAGCGTTCGCTCCTTATCGCGCATCTTGCGCAATCGGGGTTGCATGGCCTCAAGCTGAGCTACCTCGACGTCATAGATGGCGGGATGGTGCGTGAGGCGGATCGTCTCATATTCTTCGTGGCTGAGGAGGCTGCATTCGAACTTGCAAGGGACCGACATCACCATTCCTCCATTTGATTTCTTGGCCAAGCTCGCCAGCACGGATCATAGGTAATCTGCTCAGTAATCGAGGCGCCCCCACCAGCAATTATCGGCCGACTGAGCCGGCTGTTCTTTCTTCTCGCTTGGTGGGCCGAGATCCCACTTTGTCGCCGGATCAATACAAAACAGGGTAAGCCCGCCGCTCGTCCAGTCGTAAACCTTTTTGACCCGGTACATTGTGCTTGGTCCGAAGCGGCTGCAGACGTTGGTGAACATGTCGGCCCCCGGAGCAGGGTTGTCCGGTAGGGGATGGCGGTCGACAAAATGCAGCGCCGCCGAGAGGCCATCCATGGCGCGCGTGCGTTCCAGCTCCTTGGTATTCTCCAGATCGAAGCAGGCGAGCGTTTGGACCTGCAACGTGATGATGTCGCCGACTTGGGGCGGCTTGGCCGCATGGGCTGAGGTGATGGCAGCTGCAGCCAAAGCTGCGATTGGCAGAGATGATGGCTTCATGGCTGTGGGCTTCCTTTCACGAATTTCAGCCCCTTGGCTTCCGCGAGCGTCGTCACGCGCCCGACAACAGGATGATAGGCGCGGGCGCCGGGACGGCAAGGCCGGATGCTTGATGTGGTCTTCCCAATTCGCGGCGGAAGAGAGCGACATCGATCGTGATATGTGCAACAGCGAAAGTGATGTACACGTCAGGCCAGCCGCGGTAACTCCACTGCGGCGGCCGGAGACCCCCGAGATGGGAATAAGGAGCTTTATCCGAATGCTATTTGGGGCAGACACTCCCGCTCCGCTGGATGCCGTGAGGCTTGACGGAACAACCGAGGCCACGCTTGTCCGCTCCTTATCGGCATTGCCAGCGGACGAGCGCGGCTGGGTGACGTTTGCCGAGGCGCGCGTCTTGTTCTCGACAAGGGCGCACAATACGCATTCGGAGAAACGGACCGGAACGGCAGAAAAAACATTGAATCGTTTGCGACGCAGCATCGCTCCGTTATCAGCTTCATGCCGGTCGAGGGTCGGGTCTATTTCGTACGCGACCGCTGTGACGATGGCTCCTGACGGGCATCGCAGCCATTCCGACCAGTGATTTGGAAGTAGTCAGATTGAAGCTCGACAATGTCGCTTGTGGGTCATTCGCGACTGATCCAGCCGGTCCTACCTGCCACTTGATGTCCGCTTCCCTCCAAAAGCGACTGAAAGCGGCTTTGCGGCGAAACGACGCGAAGGGCCAATAAGCGACATCGCACCTGTCCAGGCACGAGGCGTCTTTCCGCATTCTTGCCGATGGTGTAGCTTTTTATGACGTTTCCATGAGCGGGCATGTATCTGCCAGAGCAAGGGAGACTGGTGATGGCAAAATATTCTGGAGAGTGTTTTTGCGGTACTGTTCGAATTGAAGTCTCCGGGGAACCGGAAGCCATGGGTTATTGTCATTGCCGATCGTGCCGTTCTTGGTCGGGTGGACCAATCAATGCTTTCACCCTCTGGAAACCAGAAGCAGTGAAGATCACGGCCGGGGCAGAGCACGTTGGCATCTTCCAGAAGACGGCGGTGAGCCAGCGGCAGTATTGTAAGAAGTGCGGCGGCCATTTGATGACCAACCACCCTCCGCTAAGACTGGTGGACGTATTCTCGGCCACGTTGCCCACGCTAAAATACAGCCCGGGCGTCCATGTGAACTATGCCGAGACTGTACTTCCCATGAAAGATGGTCTCCCGAAGTTTAAGGATTTCCCGGCGGAATTCGGCGGATCGGGCGAGCAGATACCGGAGTAGTGAAGTCGGAGATGGTTCATTCTCGACCGACTCTGCCAATCCTGCCTGCCATTTGATGTCCGCTTAGCCCCGAAAGCGACCTTTGCTCCCGGCGGTCTAGTCACTCAACTGGACGCAGGCGAGCGAGCAAATTTTGGTCCCCCCAATCGCCCGTTGCGCGAATTGGAAACGCTTAATCGTCCGCTATGCCCCAGCAGCGGGTCGAAAGCGCGACTTCGACAAAGGTCCGAGTTGGGCCACTCGCATCATTTTTGGCCCGTTCGGCGGATGTCTGCTTATCCCCTGACAGCGGCGAGAGCTGCGCACAACTAGGCGAGACGGAAGCACCTTTGGGAAATTGCCGATATCGACCTAGTCGTGCCTCTAGTTCAATTAAGCTAACATGCTACTCTTGCGGCATGGGATGGAATTGACCAAGGGGAGGAAAACCTATGAACAGGATGCTATTGCTTCTCTGTGTCAGTTTTGCGGGCGTGGCGGTAGGGGCCATTGGCGCCACATATGTCAGTGCTCAAGGTACGCCACAAATAACGCGGTCAGAGATATTGCGGAAACCAATGTCAGGGTTAGAGGGCAAAGAAGTTGTCGTCTTCCTTGCGGATGTTCCACCCGGCGGCGTTGCTGCCTTGCACTACCATCCCGGAGATGAGGCGATTTACATGCTGCAAGGATCACTCTTGTTCGAGCCGGAGCACGAGCAGCCTTTCGAGTTGAAAGCGGGCGAAATAACTTTCAATCCTGCCAAGCACGTCCATAAGGCGAAGAACGCGAGTTCGTCCGAAACTGCCAAGGTCCTTAATTGCATGATAGCGGAAAAGGGTCAGCCGCTAGCGATCCCGATACAATAAAAGGCACACTTTGCTCGGCCAACCTGTGCCTCCGCCTGGCTCATTTTGACGAGGCAGCCCGAGCTGCACGTCATCTAGGTCCGCGCGGCGCCAAAAAGCTTGGTCCGCCTTACTCTCGAAAGCGGACATGTTTGAGCCTTTCAAAGTTTGTCAGCTCTGGGCCAAACTCGGACTAATGCATTGCCGTAAATCACCCAAACAGCTCATCGGCACGGGGAGCAACGATGGTGGCGAAGTCGGGCTGCCATGAGATCCAGCGATTGCCAACATGGGGAGCCCCGCCTGGCCTGAGGTTGCTGCTGGAATGTCGGCGTCCCTCTGACTAAGATGTAGGAGACGCTCTGTACAAAAGAGGGTGTTCGTGCGCTTTCTCCCGGACATTCGCTACGGCAGCGAGAATTATCCCGAAAAGGTTGCGCGGCGGCTTCGTGCCGTCAATCTGGCGGCATGGATCGGCGCTACGGTCGCCGCGTTTGGCTTCGCCAGCTTCCTGCGCCTCGAGTTCCTCAACCCGAAGCCGGGACTGTGGAAGGCTGCCGTGGTCTTGGCGCTTGGCGCGTCGATCTGGGCGTCGGTGCCGCTGCTTCACCGCTTCGGAGCGCTTTGCGGCGCGCTGACCGCGATCTTGACGATGCAAGCCTATCTCTTCTGTCTCACCTGGCTGATCGGCACCGGCAGCGGCCTGCAGATGCTCTATTTGGTGGCTGCAGCGCTCATCTTTGTCTTCGGCAGGGAGCGTTTCTTTCTCTTTGTGGTTCTTGGCATTCTGGCTGTGCTGCAAGTTGTGGTGCTGCAGATCATGGTGCCACACGATACAGGTCTGTTAGATTCGGCGGCGCTACTTACTACATTCGTTTTCACGGTCACCGTGACCGTGGCCGTCCTGATTGCGATCGTCACCTTTGTCGTCGGCGAAGCTGAGCAAGCTGAGGCAAATCTTGCCAGTCAGCATGCCGTGGTCCAGGACAAGAGCCGGCTGCTGGAGATGGCCAACAGGCAGCTGGAGATGGCCGACCGATACAAGTCGCACTTCCTCGCTTCGGCGAGCCACGACCTGCGCCAGCCGCTCCACGCCCTCAATCTTTTCGTTGCCCAATTGCCGACCGAAAAGAAGCCGGCGGAGCGCAAACGGCTGGTCTCTCGCATCGACGCGGCGGTGGCGTCAATGAACGAGCTGTTTGAGGCGCTGCTCGATATGACTAAGCTCGAGGCCGGCATCCTGCATGCAAATCCTGTTGATTTGCCCGTGCAGCGGCTGCTCGAACACATCGAAACGACGTTCACCGCACTCGCGGGCAAGAAGGGCCTCAGCCTGCGCGTCGTACCATGCAGCGCGTGGGTGCGCAGCGATCCGATCCTGCTTGAACGCATCCTGTTCAACTTGGTGGGCAACGCGGTGCGCTACACGGCGCGCGGCGGTGTCGTGGTGGGTTGCCGCGGCCGCGCTACGCAGTTGCGCATCGATGTTTGCGATACCGGCTCCGGCATTCCGGAGGATCAACGCCGGAGCATATTCAGCGAGTTCTACCAGCTGGCGACCCCTGCTCCGGATCGCACGGCGGGGCTCGGGCTTGGCCTTGCCATTGTTGATCGGCTCGGCCGCCTGCTCGGCCACCCGGTGCAACTGCAGTCCAATCCCGGTCGCGGCTCGCGCTTCTCGGTCTCGGTCCCGTTGGCGGCGGAACTCCACGACACGGTGCCGTTGCCGGTTGCCCTGCACGCTGCCGACCTCGCGCAGGGCAAGCGGGTAGTGGTGATCGACGACGATCTTCTCGTCCTCGACGGGATGCGCGGGATTTTGCAGAGCTGGGGGTGCCATGTTCACACAGCAGCGTCGGGTGCGGCCGCCCTTACCAGCGTCGCGGACGGTTGCGGGCAGCCTGATCTGATCATCTCCGACCTTCGTCTCGCCGATGGTGAGAGCGGCATCGAGGTCATCGAGCGCTTACGCGAGGCGTTGGGCGCACCAATTCCGGCTTTCGTCATCAGCGGCGACACCGCGCCCGAGCGGCTCCGCGAGGCGAGTGCCGGCGGATACCATCTCCTGCAAAAGCCGGTGTCGCCGATGACATTGCGCACGACGTTGAACCGGCTCTTGAAGAGTCACGAAGCGCGTACACCATCATCGCACCACGCCTCGGTGGGTTGAGAATGCGCGCGAAAGAGCGCAGGGCCCATCGTCTATCGGGCGTCCTGGCGTGCCCCGAGGCCGAGGGCGGTGGCAGTAATGACCGCTTCCGTGCGGTTGGCCACCTTCAATGCCTTGAGGATGGCGGAGACGTGAATCTTCACCGTCGGCTCGGCAAGGTCGAGTGCGCGGGAGATGGCCTTGTTGCTCTTGCCTTGCATCATCAGGGCGAGCACCTCTATCTGCCGTTCGGTCAAACCAAGATCGGCGGCCCCAGCTTTCGAGAGCGCAGGTGCTGCTCGGGGCGCCGTGGCGGGCTCGCGGCGATTGAGTATCTCGGGCGGAATGTAGACGCCGCCTGAAAAGATGAGATTGAAGGCGCTCAGCATCACCTCGCGCTGACCCGATTTCGGAATGAAGCCAAGCGCACCAAGATCAAGAGCCTCCATCACCGTGTCACGATCCTGCTTGGCGGAAAGCACCACGACCGAGGTGGTCGGGTAGCGCTTACCTAGCTCAGACAGCATTTCCAGCCCGTCCCGATCCGGCAGCCCCAAGTCGAGAAGGACCAGTTCCACGTCAGGGTTCTGTTCGATGTGGCGCATGGCTTGGCGCGAATCCGACGCCTCGAGGATGACGGCTGCCTCGCCCTTCAGCTCTCTGAGGACGCCGCGCAACGCTTCCCGGATCAGAACATGATCGTCGATGACCAGAATCTTCATCTCGTTCTCGCGCGTGAAGCTGCCGAGAGCATACCTCAGAACTAGAACCAAAGCATGGCCCTCACATCGAGGATCGACGCCGGAATTCGCTTATGCTTCTGGTGATTAACGGAATACGACCCCAATGACACGCCATGCGTGCTAGGCCCCCCGGCTGATTCTCCGGGAACGCGCGCCTTGGCAAACTCCCCCTCACGATCGACTGCGGTTACCAGCCAAGAGCCGCACCGATTTCAGCCGAATGTGTCGGCGGAGGTCCGGCACGGACGAAAAGATGGAGGCCGCCATGCTAAGCCGAATTCATGTTTACGCCACGTCGTTGGGTCTGCTCCTCGCCGGACCGGCAATCGCTGGGGACCAATCCTCCCAAGCCGTTGTGCCGGACAGAGCCAGTACGGCTGTTCCGTCCTATGAGGTCATGGGCTTTCCCATCACTCCCCATCAGATTTCGATTGTGGGGTCGGCTCATGTTGAGGAGCAATCGCCCAGCCCCTCGCTTGTGATGGCCGGCATGCCAGCGTCTCCCCATCAGATAGCCGTCCTGACTCCGCGACCCGGCGCGACGAAGGCAACGGCCGCGAAGGCGACCAACACTGCAGCTCGATAGATGCAAATGCGAGGTTAGGGGTGCTGACCGCGTTGGTGCTAATTTGCTCCCTTACGGCCGCGGCCGATCCTCAGGACTGCACGCGCAGCAATGCCAATACGGTGATGCGCGTGCCGGCCGAGTTCGGAAATCCGGCAACCTGCTTCATGCAAGCGCAGGCCTATCTTGCGGGGAGCTCGATCGGACGGGACCTCGATGCCGACGAGCGAGTCAAGATCGTCTGTGTGCGCAGCGAAACAGTCGCTACCGCCGTGAGAACAGCACCAGCGCGCTGACGGTTGTAGTCTCGATGACCGGTCGCGCATCGGACGGGGTGCGCCAGGCGGAGTTATCGGCCAGACGACAATCGCAGGAAAGAAACTATTCTTGCTCTGTCATCGGTGGATGCGAGTCCGGCATATGGTTTCATGCTGTTGCCCGGCACCAACTCATCGGGGTTTGCGATGAAGCGCTCAAGCTTTGCTTCGTCCCACACGAAGTCGGCGCCCTTCAGCGCGCTAGAGTAGCGATAATCGGGCAATGAACCGGCCTTCCTTCCGATGATCTTGTACAGGTGAGGACCGAACCGATTGTCGCCTTCCTTAGTCGTGTGGCAGGTCCGGCAGGCATTGTTGAATACCTGTTGTCCTGACGCGGCATCCACGTGTTGCCGCCCCTGCTCCTGTCCGTAGGAAGGCGATAACAACGCGCACGTCGTTCCCAGCGCAACGAGCGGGCGCAGCCAACCAGTGTGCTTTGCACGCGCGTCTTCCAGCCGACCTAACTTTGACGAGGCGAGAAGTGTCAGGAACTGCGGCAGCTTCATTCGATAAACTCATCGGGGAAAACAGCGATTGTGCCACTCAAGGCGGCCTCGAAGTCCCGTATCTCGTCAGTATCTTGCAACTGGCAGGCCGGGGCCAGCTTTTCAGTTTCCTCGGAATATCGGTTCTTTGATCGATGCTAGTTGCTGCGTCTGAGCTAAGTCGGCTTCTCCTTCAACACCGGACATACAGGGACTACGGCATTTCGGTTTGGTGCCAATTGCCGCTACTGAGGCCGTGGAACGTCTCACTCAATCAACAGCAGCCTTGGCTTGAGGTCAATCAGAGACGTTGTCGGTCGTCGAGCCTTGGTCCGCTCTACCCCTGGAAGCAGACATTGCGGACGTGACTTCCGTATGTCGGCCTCGGGCCAGATGCGGAAGTGACGCGCTATTCGATCAGCTTGTCCGCTCGCAGCAATAGTGCCGCGGGGACCGTCACACCCATCGCATTCGCAGTCTTGAGATTGATAACCAGCTCGAACTTGGTCGGCTGTTCGATAGGGATTTCGGCGACTTTGGCGCCGCGGAAAAGTTTCATGATCTGCTGGGACATCACCTCTACAAAAAGCGTATTCATGGCCGGCCCGTAGGCGGCAAAGGCGCCTTCCTCCGCCTCTTCGGGCCATGGAAAGATCGCCGGTAGGTGCAATGCGGCAGCGCGGTCCCTGATGAGTTGCCGATAGGCGTAGAAGAGCGTTGACACCAAAACGTTGAGCGCCGTGGCGCCCGATGCCTGCGCCTTGTCAATGGCCGCTGCGATCTCCTCACCTTTAGCCAAGCGATATTCTGATAGCTCGACGTTGCGGAAGCGCGCCGCCTCCTGCAGCTCGTCAATCGGCCGAAGGCTTTCATCAGCAAGAACCGCCATCCGGCGAATCCCCGGCACTGCTTCGATCAGGATGTCCTGTCGTTTGCCATTACTCTGATCCCCGCGGATGTTGACGCCTGTAATATTGCCGTCCGGTCGCGCCACCGAGTTCACGAAACCGGACGCGAGCATATCGTCTGTGATAGCAACAATTGGGATTGTTTTCGTCGCCTGTTGAAGGGGGCGAATCGCATTGTCCCCTGCGGTCGTGATGACATCGACCCGTGCTTTGACCAACTCCGTCGCATAAAGCGACACCTGATCAAAGTGCTCCCCATATGCGCGCCACTCGACCGAGAGGTTTTGCCCTTCAATGAAACCGCCGCGTCGAAGTTCGTCCAAAACGCTACGTTTACAGGCGCATGTTGCGTAAGGGGCAGCAAGGCACCCAGACGATAGGTCCTCCCTATTTGCTGCGCGCCGGCAGCAATCGGTGCCAAAAAACCCGCGCCAAGAAGCCCGATGAACTCACGCCGTCGCATGATGTCACCCCATGGATGCTGCGCGTGCAATGCCAAAGTCTAGCATTTTGCGACTCTCTAGCGAGGAGCAACGGTACCAACCAGCCTGAGACGCGATGTCTCAGTTGGGTCAAAAGCTAACCTGACGGCCCGTAAGTCGAACTTCCGCTTTGCCCCCGAAAACGGACTCACAGCTGACATCGCACCGTGTCCGTTTCGTGCCAGATTCGGACTCATGCACCGCAGCAAACAACTAAAATTCTTTCACTTCGTCGGCGCCCGCGAAGTGAAAATGAGGGATTGTGATTTCACTGAATTTGCCCGCGTGAAGAGATTAAATTCCCTGAAAGCAATTTGCGCATGAGCGACAGAGATCACCCCAAAGCGCTGCGCCCCCGCGTTAATGCAGCCGGAAGACTCCGTCCACGGCGCGTAGTTCGGCAG
>Ga0210402_10000155_pt1 | contig 77379 bp, 66 predicted proteins | sample IncBWC7MmetaG_FD_161055 | JGI IMG/M metagenome (GOLD analysis project Ga0210402, IMG submission 161055) | Forest soil microbial communities from Barre Woods Harvard Forest LTER site, Petersham, Massachusetts, United States - Inc-BW-C-7-M | ecosystem: Environmental > Terrestrial > Soil >...
TGACTTACGCGTCCTGGTTATCGATTCCGATCCCCAGGGCAACGCCACCAGCGGACTCGGCGTTGCCAAACATCCCGACCGCCCCAGCCTCTATCACGTGCTGTTGGGCGAAACGCCAGCCGCCCAGGCCGTCGTCGGTACCGAAATGGACGGCCTCTTCCTGATCTCAGCCGATAAGAACCTTGTTGGCTCCAATCTGGAACTGATCGACCTCCCCAACCGCGAGTTCCGGCTCCGCGAGCGCATCGCGGAAATCCGGGAGGACTACCGCTTCATCCTCATCGATTGCCCCCCGGCCCTGGATCTGCTGACCCTGAACGCCCTGATCGCCGCCGATTCCGTCCTGGTGCCCATCCAGTGCGAGTTTTTTGCTTTGGAAGGCGTCTCCGAGTTGATGGACACCATCGACCGCATCCGCGACTCTTTCCATCACCCCTTGACGATCGAGGGTATTCTCTTGACGATGTTCGATGAACGCACCAACCTCACTCGCCAGGTGGCGGCCGACCTCCGGGAATTCTTCGGGCGCGAAGTCTTCAAGACAGTAATTCCCCGCAGCATCAAACTGGCCGAGGCGCCGAGTTTCGGCAAGGCGATCCTCAACTACGACCCCCGCTCGCGCGGTGCGGAGAGCTACATCAAACTCGCCAAAGAGATCCTCGACAATGAACAAAACGGACACCACTCGTAAGGCGCTCGGGAAAGGTCTGGCAGCCCTGTTGCCTACCCGGCCGCCCACGGTGCCGCCTGCGCCGGCGCCGGCGCGTGAGGAGACGGCGCTTGACGTCCCGATCGACTCCATAGACGCCAATCCCCTGCAACCCCGCAAGGTCTTCCAAGGCGAACGGCTGGCGGAACTGGCCCAGTCCATCCGCGCCAACGGCATCATTCAGCCGCTGGTAGTCCGGAAGGCGGGCGATCGGTATCAGTTGGTGGCCGGCGAACGGCGGTGGCGCGCGGCCAAACTCGCCGGCATCCAGGAGGTCCCGATTGTTGTTCGCGACATTCCGGACGAGCGGCTGCTGGAAATCACGCTGGTTGAGAACATCCAACGCGAAGATCTCAACCCCATTGAAACAGCCGTGGCATTCACCAGGATGGAGACCGAACTCCATCTCACCGCGGAGCAGATCGGATCACGGACCGGCAAGGACCGCTCCACCGTGGTTAACTTTACCCGGTTGCTGCACCTTCCGAACGACATCCAGCAACTGGTGGCTGATCGACGGCTTTCAGCCGGCCACGCCCGCTGCCTGCTCACACTCCCCACGGAGGATCTCCAGCGCCAGGCCGCGGAACGGGCCGTGTCTCAGAACTGGTCCGTGCGCCAGTTGGAGCGGGTCACCCAGAAGATGACCGAGAGCCGCCGCGCCAAAAGCGTGGACGAAGCGGCCGTGGACCCCAACGTGAAGGCGGCCATCCAGGAGCTGGAACGGACTTTGGGCACCAAGGTCAAAATTGTCGAGAAGGCCAAGGGGAAGGGCAAGATCGAAATCGAATACTACTCCGCGGACGACCTGGACCGTATTTATACCGCGATCGTCGGCGAGCCCTGAGCCCGTGGCTCCCTACCCCCGCCATTGGATCTCTACGCCGGTGCCCAGGCCGGGTAAGCAACGGCAGGTAGCCCCTGGAGGACGATGCGGTCGAAACCGTGATATACAAAAACCAGAAAGCGTTCAAAAAGCTTGGCGAAGGTTTCTATCGGTCGCTTCCTCTGATGTTTGGCTCGGCACCAAAATTATCCGTATTGGCGACCGGTGGAATCAACCGGGTCGGAGGCAGCCGTTGCGTTCTTGGCGTCTTGGCGGCTTGGCGAGAACCAAAGAGGATTTGCTATGACCGAGAACGCCATTGCCACGGAGATCGTCGACGCCGCTTTCCGAATATCCGCATCGACACCGGATTCCGCGCCGATCTGGTCGTCGAAGACAAGGTCATCGTCGAAATCAAATCCGTCGAGTCGCTCGCCCCGGTCCACAAGAAGCAGCTTTCCAGTAATAGCAATTAAGATCTTAAGATTTCTTAGTATTGATTGCCACGTACCCGGCGGCTTGGCGATACGGCATATCTACAGTCACGGATCCGCCGTCGCGGATCTAACAGTCACTTAGTACCAGGGTTCGCCTTTATCGAAACTTTAGCGTGCCAATTGCGTCATAAGGGACAGGAGGAGAACGGTATGAGCAGCGGGGCAGACCGTTTAGCCCTCGGCGAGGCGATTCTGGCCCTCATCGAGAAGAAGCGCGCCGAGACCGGTGACGAATCACTGGGCGAGGCCATCGAGCGTGTCATCCTCGATGCCCAGGTGCGGGATCTCGAAAAGGATATCTTCGAGGATCCCGGCGCCATCGAACCGTGGCTGGTCCGCCGCCGGCGCGAGCCCTAATCCTTCCCCCTTCCTCCTCCGCCGGGGAGAACCCATCCCGCATCCGGTCTAGACGCCGCACTCCAGCCTCCGCTCCAGCGCATTCCCGCTTGACGCAGGCGAGCATGGACAACCTTTTGAGGCGCACTTTCCAGGGCGCCGCTTCCAATCCGTATCCCAGCCGCAAATACTCGTCAGAGCGCATGCGTGTGCCACCCTACCGTAGTAGCCGATGAGCGCTTGCAAGCTCTCGCGCAACTCCCCTGTCTGCGGCCGTAGACAGTCCTGTGCATCTACCTGAGGCACCTGGCCACAATCAAAGTAATGTCGTCGTGCTGTTCATGCGGGCTGAACTGCTGAACCTCCTCGACAATCGACGCGATCACGGCCTGTGGGGGCAGTTCCCTGTGCCTCTGCAGCGCTGCAATCAGGCGCTGTTCTCCGAACTCCTCTCCGGCATCGTCGAACGATTCGGTTATCCCATCGGTGTAGAGCACCAGCGTGTCTCCCGGGAACAGCCGATGCTCCGCGATCCGGCAATCCCATTCTTTGAAAAGCCCCAGTACCGTGCCGGTGGAATCCAGCTTTTCGATCGTGCTATCGCAACGGAGCAGCAGCGGCGCCAGATGCCCACAGTTGGCATAGCGCAACCGCCGCCCCCTGTCGTCATATTCGGCAAAGAAAAGCGTGGCGTACGCGCTCTCGTGGGTACTCTCGTAGAAAAGTTTATTGACGGAGCGCAGCCAGCGCTCGGGATCGTCCGAGGCGCTGGCACATTGGCTGCGAAGATTCGCCTGCAGATTGGCCATCAGAAGCGCCGCCGCCATCCCTTTGCCCGAAATATCGGCGATCACCAACCCGAAGCGCCCTTGACCCAGATCGAGAATATCGTGGTAATCGCCGCCTACCTGGCGAGCCTGCACGCAAGCCCCCGCATATTCGAGGGTTTCCATGGGCGGCAGTCTTTGCGGGAAGAGCCGGGCTTGTACCTGTTTGGCAAATTCCAATTCCTGCGCGCCGCGGCGTTCCGATTCCAGCTTTTCGGCAGTCCGCCGGCGTTGCGCTTCGATTTCCCGGCTCACCTCGTCGAAGCCGATCAGCGAGAAGGAGTTTCCATCCACATCCTTGAACCGGGTGAATACACCGCCCCAAACCGGCGGCTGCCCCGGCACTATGGAAGGCGACGTCGAAGGCTCAGTCGAAAGCGGAGGCGGTCCGGGGCGTTCATACTTAACGCGCCTCAGGCGGGGCGTAAATAGAAACCGAACGCCGCGCCGGCGCCATTCCTCGTACTTAGCGACCACGTTTTCGGAAACGAAAACAACCCCCGTGGGGCGGCCGATCAGCTTGTGCTCCCAGGAATCAGGCAGCGGCGCCACCAGCGCCAGAACAGCGGTGCCATCGGGAGGCGCAACCGCTACCCACCGGTCGCCGGATTGGAGCCGGGCATCAAAGGCCAGATCGAATCCGAGTTGGTCCAGATAGAATCGTAAGCTCTGGTCCTGATCTCGCACGAAAACGGTGACGGCGTGGATACCAAGATGCGGCTGTTGCCGATCAGGGCAGACGCTCAATGTGTCCGCTGGTTTCAGTGAAGGCAAGCCGCCCATCGGGGATCAAACCTAAAACCGAGATCAAACTTAAATGGAGACCAAACGTAAACGTTCCAGTGTAGCCCATATTTTCTCCAGGCTTTCTTCTGGGGTCTCCTGCCCGGAGTTCACCACCACCTCCGGGTGCAAGGGCGGCTCGTAGGGGTCGGAGATGCCGGTAAATTGCGGGATCTCACCGGCCAGCGCGCGCCTGTACAGCCCCTTGACATCGCGTTGCGCCAGCACCTCGACCGGGCACTCCACGTAGACCTCGACGAAGTTTTCGATGCGCGCGCGGACTTCCTCGCGCACGGCGCGGTACGGGGAGATGGCAGCCGCGATGGCGATCACGCCGTTGCGTGAAAGCAACTCGCAGACGAAGCCGATGCGGCGGATATTTTCGTCGCGGTCTTCCTTGCTGAAGCCCAAGCCCTTGGAGAGGTACGTGCGGACCACGTCGCCATCCAGCACCTCCACCTTGGCGGGCGTACTCGACTCACCCTGGTTCAACTGGCCCTGGCTCAACTGGCCCTGGTTCAACTGACGGAGTCGCTCCACCAGCAGGGTCGAAATGGTGCTCTTACCGGCGCCCGACATGCCGGTAAACCAGACCGTGAACCCTTTATGCATGCCGGGTTACCGATCCATCGGCGGCGAAATGAATGCCACATTCCTTCTTGGCGTCCTCTTCCCACCACCAGCGGCCGGCGCGTTCGGCCTCATCGGCGCCCACCGCCCGCGTGCAGGGCGCACAGCCGATGCTGGTATAGCCGCGCGCGTAAAGCGGATGTACCGGCACATTATGCTCCCGGATGTACTGGTCCACCTCTTCGGCGCTCCAATCGGCAAGGGGGTTGATTTTGACGCGGCCATCGGCCTCCTCGACTTTGGGCACGCCGGCGCGGGTTTCCGACTGGGCGCGCCGCAGGCCGGTGGCCCAGGCTCGCAGCGTGCGTAGCTTCCGGGCCAGCGGACGCACCTTGCGGATTTCGCAGCACAACTGGCGCGACTGCACGCTGTTGTAGAAGAGATTCGGCCCGTGGCCGGCAACCATGCGCTCGACTTCCTCGCGGGCCGGAAAAACGATTTCGAAATCGACGCCGTAGCGTTGGCGGACGGTCTCGATCATATCGTAGGTTTCCTGCGGCAGGCGGCCAGTGTCCAGCGTGAAGACGCGCACGCGGCCGGGCGCGAGACCGGAGGCCATGTCCAGGATCACCATCCCTTCCTTTTGCAGACTGGAGGCGATGGCGAAGGAGTTGTCATAGGTCGCCAGCGCCCAGGAGAGGATTTCGGAGGCGGTGGAAGCCTCGAAATGAGTGAAATCTGCCAATCTCTATCAAGTTTAGGGGGGATGAGGGAGTGATGTCAAACAGAGAAAGCAGGTCACCGGTACGAGTCGTCAGCTATCAGCTATCAGCTAAACCTTCGCCCCTTCGGCGCGTTGCGCTGGTTCAAGCTGACGGCTGACGGCTGATCGCTAACTAATAAGCGAGGCAGGCCCCATAAAGCGATGGCCTACCCGCTGCCTGGCACAGGCTAGACTAGCGTACCTCATAGCGATATAGCGATAGCGGCGCCCTGCGTCCCTACTAATGCCCCTACTGCTACGGGCGCACAAATTCGGCCAGTTCGCGGCGCAGGATCTCCATGTCGATCTCTTCAGCCATGGAAAGGTCGAGCACCTTCACGCGGAGGCCCTCACGGCATTCCTGCAGGCGAAGTTGCTTGCCGTTGGAGAAGCGAACGGCGTCGCGGTAGGTGTTGGCCGCCGCCGAGGTTTGGGTGAAGGTTACGTCTTCCACGGGCCCGACGCCCATTTCAGCCTGCATACGGGCCGAAACGCCCTCCAGCCTCAGCCGCGCGCCTGGCGGAATACAAACCGCGGGCACGGGCACATGTTTGGGAGGATTGAAGAATAGCTTAAGATTATTCCAAAAGCCTCTCGACGCCGGCGTTGTGCAGGCCGCGCGCTTTATGTCAGTGGGTGAAGCCAGCCCCAGGGATCCTGTTTGAAACCGGTATGTCACCAGTTCCTCACCCTCATGAGCCAGCCGGTTGGGTACTGCCATTAAAGAGTAGTCACACATGGTTTGGTGTCCCCCTCATAGATTGAGTTTCGGTTTGACGGGCCAGAATGACAAGATGTCGCCAACGCCATTCGGTTCTATTCCGAACCTTCGGAAGGTGAATTCGCATACATTGGAAAGCGGCGCTGGTGACCGGGGATACCGTCAGCCAGCCACCGGCCACTGGCCACCGTCAGCCGGCCACCTGCCACGGCCGCCGGCCACGGCCACTGGTCACTGGCCACCGGTCACCTGCCACCGGCCACCACTGGCCACTGGCCACCGGTCACTGGCCACCGGCCACTGGCCATCGGCCACTGGCCATCGGCCTGTTAAGATGTGAGCAGTGGACTTCGATGTAAATCTCGGCGATGTAAACCTGGGTGACGCCAAACCGGGTGATGCAAACCTGGGTGACGCAAACCCGGTTGATGCAAATCGGGGCGTCAAGACCGATACACCGCCTGAATCGCACCCGGCCTGGCGGCGCGTCCAACTGGCGCGGCACCCCAAACGGCCGCATTCGCTGGACTATATTGGCATGCTGTTCACGGATTTCCAGGAGATTCACGGCGATCGCTCGTTCGGAGACGACCCCGCCATCGTAGCCGGGATGGGGCAATTCCAGGGGCGGCCGGTAATGGTGGTAGCGGAGCAAAAGGGTCGCGACACCAAGCAGAAGCTGTACCGGAATTTCGGCATGCCGAAACCGGAAGGCTACCGCAAAGCTCTGCGCGCCATGCAACTCGCGGCCAAATTCGACCGTCCGGTGATCACTTTTCTGGACACCCCGGGCGCCTATCCCGGTATTGACGCCGAGGAACGCGGTCAGGCCGAAGCCATAGCCCGCAATCTGCGGGAGATGGCCCGCCTGCCGGTTCCGATCCTGGCGGTTTGCATCGGCGAAGGCGGGTCGGGGGGAGCCCTGGCGCTGGGCGTGGGCAACACGGTGTTGATGTTGGAGAATGCCGTGTATAGCGTGATTTCGCCGGAAAGCTGCGCGGCCATCATCTATCGCGATTCCGGCAAGGCCGAGCAAGCGGCGGCGGCGCTGCGGCTCACGGCTGAGGACCTCCAGGAACTGGGATTGATCGATGGCATTATTCCCGAACCCCCGGGCGGCGCCAATGAGGACCCGCAGGCTGCGGCTGAGAATCTGCGGCGGCACCTTCAGGACCACCTGACGGCCCTCTGCATTCTGGACCCCGGGATGCTGGTGGAGCACCGCTACGCCAAATTCCGCAAAATGGGGAACTTCTTCGCATGAAAAAGACGGTTTGGCTGGCGGTGGCGTTCGTGGTTGTGGTGGTTGGGTTCGTGGTTTGGACCACCTTCCAGGGGGAGCGCGTCACCTGCAAGGTCTGCATCGTATTCAATGGCCAGCGCGACTGCCGGACGGCGTCCGCCGCCAACCGAATGGAGGCGCAGAGGACGGCCACGACTAATGCCTGCGCCCAGTTGGCCAGCGGAGTGACCGATTCGGGCCATTGTGAGAATACGGCGCCGGAATCGGTTGAGTGGCTGCCGTAGCAGTAGCACAGCCATTCCTGGCGTTCGTCCAGTTGCATGTCGGCCCATGGTAGATTCAGGTCATGAGTCTGTTCAAAGTCAGCGTCGTCGCGCGAAACACGAAAGATGAGAGCTTGGCCAGTCCTCCCGTGGAAGCGTTGGTCGATTCCGGCTCCGAATTGACTTGGTTGCCCAGGGACTTGCTCATGGGGATCCAGGTAGCACCGGTGCACAGGTACAGTTTTTCGACGGCCACGCAGCAGATTGTCGCGCGCGAAACCGGTTACGTGATCCTGGCGGCGGAGGGTTTTGAAACGGTGGACGAAGTTGTTTTTGCCGAGCCTGGCGACATGACGTTGCTTGGCGTGAGAACTTTGGAGGGATTCGGCGTCATCGTGGACTACATCGGTCATCGTTTCGTCGCCACCACGAGGATTGTCGCCGCTGCCTAACGCCTGACCCAGAGGATTCACCCGTGAGCTCGCCGATCCGCGGGAGGACTTGATGCCCCTCCAAAGGAGCGCGCGATTTGTAACAAACCATACATTTACAAAAACGTGGGGACGCGGATCATGTTGATTTGGCCGCGCCACCGGGTCAAGTTCATGCGCCAAGCTAAGAACCGCGACGACTGGCCGTCTTACTGACGTATCGTTCGTCCACTCGCAAGCTTGTTACCATTCTGTAACGGACCCGCGGGTGTAAAATATTAGCTGAACTCCCGGGTGGATTTTTGCGTCTAAGCGGGTGATAGGAAAAGGGAGACATTTGTCGTGAAGCGAAAGTGGAAGATCGTCATTGGTGTGTTTGCGCTGCTGATTGCGGTGATTGGCGTATACGCCAGCACCGTTTACAGTAAACGGGGCGTGATTACGGTGCAGACCGGAACCGTGGTGAAGCAGGATCTGACCAGCCTGGTCACGGCTTCCGGGGAAATCAAGCCCAAGAACTACATCAACATCGGGGCCAACGCACAGGGACAGATCACGGAGCTCCTGGTGAAGGAAGGCGACCGCGTCCGCAAGGGGCAGTTACTCGCCAAGTTGGAGAACGTCCAGCCGACCGCCGACGTGGACATGCAAAAAGCGGTGATCAATTCATCCGAGGCCGATTCAGCGGCCTCCGAAGCCGGCCTGAAGGCAGCCGACGAAAACCTGCACACCATGGAGGCCGGAATCGAAAAGGACAAGGCCGATTTGGAACGCATGAAAGCCGATTTCGACCGCAGCCAGTCGCTGTTCAACGAGCACCTGCTGGCCAAGCAGGATTTCGACATGAAGAAGTTCAGCTACCAGGCGCAGGTGGCCACGGTGCACGAGTCGGAGATGCGGCTGGTGCAGGCGCGCGCCCAGCGGGAGCAGCAGGCGGCGGTACTGTCCTCCGCCCAGAAGCACATTGCCCAGAACCGGGCCGGGCTGGTGCGGTACAACGACTTGCTGGAGAAGCACAATGCCTACGCGCCGCTGGATGGCGTAGTGACAAATCTGCCTGTGCGGACCGGGGAAACCGTGGTGCCGGGCGTGCAGAATTCGGCAGCCAGTACCATTATGACCATCGCCGACATGTCGCTGATCACGGCTGAGGTGAAGGTGGACGAAACCGATATTGTCAACGTGAAGCTGAGTCAGGTGGCGGACGTCACCATCGACGCCATTCCGAACAAGACGTTCAAGGGACACGTGACCGAAATTGGCAACACCGCGATTCTGCGCTCCACGGGTGTGGCAGCTTCCCAAAGCGCCATCTCCAGCCAGGAAGCCAAGGATTTCAAGGTAGTAGTGGCGCTGGATAACCCGCCGGACGAAATTCGTCCCGGACTTTCCTGCACCGCGAAGATCACCACGGCCGTCCGGAAAAACGTCCTGACGATACCGATCCAGGCGCTGACCGTACGGCAGAAGGGGCAACTGGAGCCCAAACCTAAAGGTGCGACCGGAACCCCGGCGGCTACCAAGCCCGATCCGGTGGCGGAGAAAGCCAAGAAGGAAGAGATTCAAGGCGTGTTTGTGGTCGCCAACGGAAAGGCAACGTTCAAGAAAGTAGAGACCGGAATCACCGGCGCTACCGATATTGAGGTGCTCACCGGCCTCAACGACGGGGATACCATCATCACCGGAACCTACCAGGTGATCCGCACGATTTTGAACGAGGCCCAGGTGAAGGTGGACAACAAGGCGCCCGTGGTGCAGACGAAGACCTAAAGCGGAAGTCAGGAGTCAGGGAGTCAGAATGGCAGTAGCCACGGTAAAGCAGGAACTGGTCCAGCGCGGCGAGCAGCTCAAGCGGGACGGGATTGTTATCCGCACCTACGATCTCTGGAAGACCTACATCATGGGCGACCAGGAGATCAACGCCGTTTCTGGTGTGGATATTGAGATCAAAAAGGGCGAATATGTCGCGATCATGGGTCCATCGGGTTCGGGCAAATCCACCCTGATGAACCTGATCGGCTGCCTGGACACGCCGTCGAAAGGCCAGTACTACATCAACGGGAACCTGGTCAGCGAGATGACCGACGACGAATTGGCCCGCATCCGCAACAAGGAGATTGGCTTCGTTTTCCAAACGTTCAACCTGCTGCCGCGCGCCACTTCCCTTCACAATGTGGAGCTGCCGCTGATTTATTCCGGAATGGGGTCCGAGCAGCGCCTGGAACGCGCCCGCGCTGCCATGAAGGCCGTGGACCTGGCGGAGCGCATGCACCACAAACCCAACGAACTCTCGGGCGGCCAGAGGCAGCGCGTGGCGGTGGCGCGGGCGCTGGTAAACAACCCCTCGATTCTGCTGGCGGATGAACCCACCGGCAACCTGGACACCGCCACCGGCAACGAAATCATGGCGCTGTTTGAACGCCTGTACCAGCAGGGCAACACCATCGTCCTGGTCACCCACGAACACGATATCGCCCTGCACGCCCATCGCATCATCCACGTGCGCGACGGCAAGGTGGAGAAGGACGAGAAGATCAAGTAGGGCGAAGGTGGGACAGACCATCGTCTTTCGTGGTCTGTCAGGGCAGGGCCTCCCGGCCTGCCCGCGAAGCGACTAGTTGATCACTTTGGCGATCAACACCAGGAACAGGGCCTTCTCCGGGCCGTCCATGCTGCTGCGGCCGATGACCAGCCGCTGGCCTTCCTTGACGTCCACCACGTCAGCGGAAATCCCGGTGTCCAGGAAGGTGACCTTGCCTTGCTGATCCACCAAGGGATTGCGCAAACCTGCTTTCACGTGGTCGAGCCGGATCATCGATCCGTCGGCATCCAGCGTGGCGGAGCTAACCTTGAATTGGGTGATGCGCTTGCCGTACTGGCCGCTGGTTTCCGCGCTGACTCCGGATCTTGCCCGCAGCGAGAGAACATCCAGCAGCCCATAGTTCTTGAAGGGAAACGAGCTCTTAAGCTGGGTCACGGTACTCTGGAGTTCCTGGGGAATCGGGTTGCCGAGCGAGTTCGCTGCACCAGGGCCCGCCTGATCGCTTCCCGCCACGAAATACACCGTGATTTCGATGTTCTTTTGGGCCGCCGAGGGCACGTCGAGTTGCTTGATAGCCTCCTCGGCAGCGGCTACCTTTTCCTTGGCGCCGCTGAGGGCCATCACCTTCATTTGCTCGTTGCTCGTTACGTCCACCCCGAACATGCGGATCAGGTTCTGGATGGCTTGCGGGTCCGCGTATTTCAACGTAACGAGTTTTTGCACCGGCTGCGCCACCACCGGCGTTGCCAGCAGCAGCGCCGCAATCAGTAATCGTTTCATGCCTGTTTCTCCTTTAATCTGCGATCCAATAAATGACTATGTTCGGGTCATCGGTAATCAACCTGACCAGCAGCGGTTGGGGGGACCGCTTGCTCACGCGCGCGGCTCTGGAGAGCGGCGCGGCTCGGAAGGCATGTGGCGCCAGCGTGAGATGAAGTTCCGGCGCCGGAGGAATCGCCAGCGCTATCCGTGGCAATGGCGCCACCCGCGGCTCCGGCCAAACCGCCAGCGCGACCATAATCACGATAGCGGCCGCTGCCGCCAAACCGCCAGCCCAACGCCACCAGACCCGCCGCCCGGCAGCCAGTTCCGCCATCACCCGTCCCCGCACGGCCGTGTAAGCTGCCGGCGGCAGCGGTTCCGCGTGCGCCCCGTGCAACAGTTCCAGGCTTTCCTTCATCCCCGACCACAGCACCTGACAACCTCCGCACTCGGCCAGGTGCCGCTCCACGGCGGACCGTTCCGCCGCCGGCAAATCACCGCCCACATGCAGGGCGATTCGTTCTTCCCAATCCTTGCAATGCATCACCGGCTCCTGAAATACCGCTCCACAAACCCCCGCACCTTAACCCGAGCTTTCGATATCTGCGACCGCACCGTGGCCTCGCTCGACCCCAGGGCTCCCGCGACCTCCTCCGTCGAAAGCCCCTCCAGATCGCGCAGCACCAGGGCCGCGCGCTCCTTTTCGGGCAGCAGGCGCAAGCTCATTTCCAGCACCCGCCGCCTCTCCGCCTCGGTTGCCGCCTGCTGCGGATCTGCCCCGCCGGCCCGTAAGTTCTCAGCCAACTCTACGGACGCCGCCGGCCGCTTCCTGCGCCGCACATCGTGGCAGGCATTAGCCGTCACCCGGTACAGCCAGCCGGCCAGGCTCCCCGAAGCCTCCACTTTCCCCAAATTCCGGTACAGCTTCAGGAAGACTTCCTGCGAAACATCTTGCGCATCCGGAAGGCTCCCGAGCAGCCGGAAAGCCGTCACCAGCACTAGCCGCTCGTGCTGGCGCATCAGGGTTTCGAACGCCGCCAGGTCGCCGGCCTTGGCGGCTTCGATCAGACCCAACTGCGCTTGGGGGGATTCCGCCGCGTCCGCCATCGCCAGAGTTGCCAGAGCCATCGTCCTTTCATTAGATAAAACTGCGCGTCGCCCTGAAACGTGTATGGAGATTGCGCTTTTCCGCGCGGCCGGGCGGAGTGTTACTCTTGCTTTCGCCCGCTTATGTCGATTTCCAACCCGCTCTCGCTCCCGGCCGCGGATATCCAGGCGCTTGGCCGCCAGGTACTCGACTACATTTCGCGCTACTACGAAGGGCTTCCCAGCCGTCCGGTGGTGCAGCCCACCAGCTCCGCCGTTCTGCGCCACCTTTTCAGCGAACCGCTGCCGCAGACCGGCGCCGCTTTCGAGAGCTTGATGGAGACCGTGGACCAGATCGCCCAATTCAGCCGTCACAACGGCCATCCACGCATGTTCGGCTACGTGACTTCGGCGGGCACACCGATCAGCGCCCTGGGCAGCCTGATCGAATCGGCTTTCAACTTCAATGTTACGTGCTGGCGGTCGGGCCCGGCCGCGACCGAGTTGGAATTGCTGACCGTCGGCTGGCTGAAGGAGATGCTGGGATATCCGGCTGGGGCGGCGGGCCTGCTGATGAGCGGCGGGTCGATGGCGAACTTCGCCGCCATCGCGGCGGCCCGCAGCGTCAAGGCAGGTGTGAACGTGATGCGGGATGGCGTGGCGGCGGTGGGCCGCCCGATGTGCATTTACGTGTCGGAGGAGGGCCACTTCTCCGTCCGGAAGGCCGCCGGCATGATGGGAATCGGCGCCGCCAATGTGCGCGCGGTCAAGACCAACGAGCGCCTGCAAATCGATCTGGACCAACTTCGCTGCCAGGTGCGCGAGGACGAAGCCGCCGGGCGTCTGCCCTTCTGCGTGGTCGCCAACGCCGGCGCGGCCGCCACCGGCGCGTTCGACCCCATCGGCGAACTGGCCGATTTCGCCCATCACCACAACCTGTGGTTGCACGTGGACGCCGCCTACGGTGGCTTTGCCTGTCTGGCGCCGGAAACCCGGCCGCTGTTTGCGCGGATCGCGGAGGCCGATTCGGTTTCGCTCGATCCACACAAGTGGCTCTACCTGCCGGTGGGATGTGGCTGCGTGCTGTACAAAGACCCGGCAGCGGCACGGGCCGCCTTCGGCGAGAATGCCGAGTACACGCGCGCCATCGGCCTGGAGGCGGACGAGAGCTTTGCGTTCTGGGATTACGGGCCCGAGCTTTCACGGCCATTCCGGGCGCTGAACCTGTGGCTGCTGATCAAGTACGCGGGCGCGCGGCAACTGGGCGACGCCATTGCGCGGAATATGGCTTGCGCCAGACGTCTGGAGGAACTGGTCAACGCCGCGGCCGATTTCGAAATGCTGTGCCCGGTTGGCTTATCGATTGTTTGTTTCCGCTACCGGCCCCCCGGTTTTGCGGGCGATCTCAACGAGCTGAACGAGCGCATTCTGACCAGCTTGCAGCGCGGCGGCAGCAGCTACGTGTCGAACGCGCGTATCGGAGGGGCCTTTGCGCTGCGCGCCTGCGTGCTGAACCATAGGACGACCATGCGGGACATGGAAGTGCTGCTGGAGGACATCCGGCAGGCGGCGGTGGGCAGAACCGATTGTGGGGCCGATTGTGAATCGGCGGCGGATTGTTAATCCGCCTGCGCGATGCGGCAGCGAGCGGCGTAATTAGAGGGTTGGCCTGGTGTCCACCGGAGTCCACCGGCAGGGCGGTTGCCTGCGGGATAGGAGTTGTGCAAAATTGGTTCCATGGAACGCGACCGTGTCATAGCAGCCTTAAAGGCGCATGAACGGGAACTCCGCGCGGCTGGCGTGTTGAGCCTATCTCTGTTCGGCTCAGTCGCACGCCGGGAGTATCCAGCGCACGATGTCGACGTGGCGGTACGCCTCGGCCAGAATTTCTCAGCGCCAGGTCTCAATTATCTCAGCCGCTTGAGCGACCTCGAAGGGCGCCTGTCCGGAATTCTGGGCTGCAAGGTGGATGTCATCGAAGAGCCGGTGCGGAAGAATCGTTTTCAAACCGAGATTGACCGGGACCGCGCGCGTGCCTTCTGACAAACCCGCCCGCCGTCTCGAAGCGAAGCAGCAGCTAAACTGGGAGATCTGGCCCCGTCCCTTGTGCCGGGTCAGCCCTGGCAGGAAATACGAGCCCTCGGAAACCGCTTGCGTCACGAGTACGACGCCATCCGCGAATATCGGCTTTGGGACATTGTACAAATCGACCCTCCCGCCATTGAGCGCCGCCTGTGAGGACGTCTTGCGGCGGGCTGCGCCAAACGCCAAAAGGCAAATAACAAAACGCTGGCCGTGGCGACCCGTGGCCCGCGGAGGCAGGGCCAGATGAACGACAACGCCGTTCGCAAAGATCATTTCCTGACGGCCGAAAATGCGGGCTTTGGGCAATTTGCCCAAACCTTTCGCCAAGTAGTTGATTCTACGCGGCAACCGCAAACCCGATTGGGCAAATTGCCCAAATTCAGAGTTTCACGTCCAGCGGGCGGCCGGTGAAGGACACCTCCCGGGTCATCTCGCGGGTCACGGGTTCTCCGGCTACGTGGACAACAATGTTCCGCTTCGCAGGCTCGAGCATCTTGGAACCGCCGGCCAGGCGCAAGCTCAGGCGGCGCTGCCGGTCGTTCCATGAAATGTTCACCCGCATGAATTCACCCTTGCGGTAATCGAACGTCTTGCCGTCGTCTTCGTACCAGGAGAATGCGCCGTCCGCGCCGGGGTGGACCCACAGGCTCAGGGGGCCGTCCACCTTTTCCGCCGTGTACTGCTTCACCGGCCCCATCGGAATCACAGCGCCGGCGCGCACGTAGAGCGGCGTGGTTTCCAGATCGACTGGACGCGTGATCTCCCGGCCGCCTTCCAGCTTCTGGCGCGTCCAGAAGTCATACCACGTGCCGCGTGGAAGATACAGCGTGCGCGAGGTTGCGCCCTTCTCCACCACCGGCGCCACCAGAATGTCGCGGCCATAAAGGTACTGGTCGCCGCGCGCGGCTGCCACGGCGTCTTCGGGGTAGTGGAGCCACAGCGCACGGATGATGGGCAAGCCGGTCTCACAGCTTTCCTTCACCGCCGAGTACAGGTACGGCATCAATTGGTAGCGCAGTTCCAGATACTTCTTACAGATCGGCTCCACCGCGGCGTTGTGCAGTTCGCTTTCGGCCGGATGGTAGCTGGGAGTCTCGCGGAAATCGCCGATCTCGCCGCGGTTCCAACCCCAAGGCAGGCGCAATTTCCACTCGCGGCCGTGCGAGCGGAACAGCGGATTGAAGGCGGCGAACTGGAACCAGCGCACGTACAATTCGCCAGTGAAATCCTGCGTAGGAACAAAACCGCCGATGTCGGTGCCCCAGTACGGTATGCCGCTGAGCCCGGTATTGACGGCGACGGGAACGTGCGTCTTCAGTGTTTCCCAGGTGGATTGAATGTCGCCCGACCATAGGAACGAAGCGTACCGCTGCATGCCGGCATAAGAGTTGCGGTGCAGTGCGTAGACGCGCTCATTGGGCCGGTACATCTGGTGGCCCTCGAAATACATTCGGTTGCGCAACAGCCGCGACGCCGGGTCAAGGCCATCGCCCTGGTCGGGCCACCAGCCATCGACGCCCAAATCCAGCAGCGGCTTGTGGGCCGGCCAGTAGCAGGCCACCTGGCGGTCGGGGGGCCAGCGATTGTCGGGCGTTCTGCCGGGCGGAAGTGGCGCAGTGCAGGCGTCACGCACGGTGCCCGAGTAATGCCGGCCCTCCATCACGATGTGCAGGACCACCTTCATGTGGGCGTCATGCAGTTCGTCGATGGCACGCTTGGGGTCGGGGAATGCTTTGGAATTCCAATCGTACTCGCCATTGCGCGTGTTCCAGCCGTTGGGACAGAACTCGGTGCCGAGGTAAATCATGGCGTCGCAAGGCAGCTTCTTCTCGCGAAACAGCCTGGCCTCCTGGATGATCTCCGCCGGCGGCCCCAGCGTCCGGTGCGATTGCTGATAGCCGAACGACCACAGCGGCGCCATCTCCGGGAGGCCGGTGATTTTGGCGTACTCGGCCATGACGCGCACCGGATCTTTGACGCCGATCACGAAGACGTCGAGCGGCAGGGCGGCTTGCGGATTTGGCGGTTGCAGTTGGCCGGCCTTGCCGGTCAGGTCGAATGCGCCGAGCGGTTGGTGGATGAACATGGCCCAACCGGCGAGGCCGATCGCGAACTGGATGGGGACCTTGCCGCCGTGGGTGGCCAGGTGGTAGCCGCCCTGACCGCTGACCATGCGGTCGAGATTGCCGCGCCGGTCGAACTGCGGGCCGCCTTGTCCCAGGCCGAGTACGGGGCCATCGCCGAGTTGAAAGGTGAGCGCGCCGGTGGCGGCATCGGGCTTGAGCTCCTGGATCAGGCGGCCGCCTTTCGTTTCGACGCGAATAACCAAAGGCTCGACGGCGATCCGCACGGTCAAGTCTCCGCACTTCACATTGCGAGTGCCCGCCACCGGACGCAGGCGCGCTACTGGAGTGCCCCAGTCTTCCTGGACAAGAGCGCCATCGGAGGGGATCGGCTGCACCTGGCCGGCTTCAATCGCTTGGGCAGTGATGCGAACGGTTTCCGGGCTGATCGACGTCAGCGTGACTTCGACCGGGCGGCCGGCGATTTGAATGCCGGACTCCTGCGCGGTCAGCAACGCGCCGGCGCCGGCTGACACCACGGTTTTGAGGGCTGCTCTGCGCGTGAGTGACATGGTTACCTCGGCTCGCCGGGCGGGTTGCCAGCCAGGTTGCCAACCCGCCGCAGGTTAGCAACCTGCCCCACAGAAGGCGCGGGTTCGGAAGGCAGCGACACGTGATTCCAGTCGGGCGGCTCCACACCTAACAGGTTGTGAACGAAATAGTCCTGCAGGTAGTGCTGGGTTGCCAGGACTGCGACGCCGTGGTCCTGGCCCGGAATGTACAGCATATCGAAATGCTTTTTGGCCTTCACCAGGGCGTCCACCACCTGCAGGGAGGACGATGGATCGACGTTGTGATCCATCTCGCCGATGATGATCAGCGCCTTGCCCTCCAACCGGTACGCATTATCGACGTTGGAGGACGCGGCGTACTGCGGACCCAGCGGCCAGCCCATCCACTGTTCGTTCCACCAGATTTTGTCCATGCGATTATCGTGGCAGCCGCTGTTGGTGACCACCACCTTATAGAACTCCGGATGGAACAGCATGCCGCCGAGAGAATTTTGCCCGCCGGCGGAGGTGCCGTAGATGCCGACGCGGCTGAGGTCGTAGCTGGGGTACTTGGCGGCCGCGGCCTTGTGCCACAGGATGCGGTCCGGGAATCCGGCGTCGCCCAGATTCTTAAAAGCCACGTCGTGGAAGGCCTTCGACCGGTTGCTGGTTCCCATGCCATCGATCTGAACCACGATAAACCCGAGTTCGGCAAGCGCCTGCGTGCTGGAAACGGCGCTGAAAGTCTTGGGGACGAAGGAGCCCTGCGGACCGGCGTAGATCTGTTCGATCACGGGGTACTTTTTGCCAGGGTCGAAGTTCATGGGCCGCACGATGGTGCCCCAGATATCGGTCTTGCCGTCGCGGCCTTTGGCGACGAAGACCTCGGGAAAGCCTAAGCCCGCAGCCAGCAGCGCGGAGGCGTCGGCGCGTTCCAGGTCCATGATGACTTTGCGGGTTTCGGTGCTGCGAAGTTGCGCCACGGGTGGCAGGTCCACGCGCGACCAGGCGTCCACGTAATATTTTCGGCCGACGGAGAACGTCACCGTGTGGTTGCCATCGGCATCGGTGAATCTGGTGAGGCCGGTGCCATCGAAATTGATGCGGTAATAGTGAGTGAAATACGGGTCCTCGCCGGGATTCATGCCGCCGGCCTCGAACCAGATCTGGCGGCTGGCGTCATCCACGCGGTCGACGTTGCGGACCAGCCAATCGCCTTTGGTGATCTGGTTTTTCACTTTCCCCGATATGCCGTCGTAGAGATAAAGGTGCTCCCATCCGTCGCGCTCCGAGGCCCAGACGATCCCATGGCCATCGTCCACATCGTGGCGATACCTTCGGCCTCCCGAGAGGCCCGGCCCCAGAGGGTTGTAGTAGATGAAGGTCTTGCTCTGTTCGTCAATCAGCGCGCGCGCTTGGCCGGTTTCGGCGTCCACTTCGATGACGCGGTAGACCTGGTGGCCGCGCTGGTTGTATTCGAACGTGAAGGCGCGGCTGTCTTTCCACCATACCGGCGGGGTGAGGCTGTAGGCATTCGGGAAGAGCGCGGTGTCGATCTCGATCTCCTTCCTGGTAGCGACATCGAAGAGGGCCGGATACGCGATATCCAGCGCATCACCGGGCTTGCGGTACGGCATCGTCGAGTGCTTGGGTTGAAGCTGGTCGGCGGGCGACGATTCGATGTAGTGGACCTGGCGGTCATAGCCGGGGCGTGTGTGGTAGGCCGCGAGCTTCCTGGAATCGGGCGACCAGGCCACGGAGCGCAGGGTGTAGGCGTTGCCTTCCGAGCCATCGAGACTTAATGGTGCGGCTGGCTCCTTGGAACCTACGGGCCGCAGAAAAACGTTGAAGTTTTGGATGAGCGCGTCCCATTTGCCATCGAAAGAAGTGCAGACCTGGGGCTCGACGGCGGCAGCACCACCGCGTCCGCCACGGCCCTGGCCTTGCGGTTGGGCTTGTGCGCGGGGGGCGCAGCCGCTTGGACCGCGGCCGGAACCACCGGCGCCGCCACCACCTTGTTGCGGAGGAGGGCCGGCGTACGCAAGTCCATCCACCGGATCCCCGCCTTCCATTTCGGGCGCGGCGAACAGGCCTTCATCGACTTCCGGTGCGCCGCCGCGGCCACCCGCAGGCTCCGGAATGGCATCGCCCTTGGTGCAGGCGTAGTCGCTCAGCGTGCACTTCCACAGGAAGCCCGAGGCGCCGAACTGAATCCCGCGCTCATTGTCGATGAAGGTGAGCGCTCCCGGCGCGGGTCCACCGCGTCCGCCGCCGGCACCTCCGCCGCGGCCTCCGGTTACGGGCGCGAACGGCAGCGTCAGACCGGTGTAGTGGCCTCCCGATGCCGCGGAGATTGCGGCGGCAAGCTTGTCGTGATCGAAGGCCGGCTTCTTGATGCCGGTAGCGGCGTCCACCCAGACAAACTCCGTGCCGCCCTTGACCGCCTTGGAATACCAGAGGTGATCGGAGTCGCCGATCCAGGTGACGGCGCTCGGGACGTTGATCGCCAGGCCGCGGGCCTTGGCTTGCAACTCCTGCCCGCGTTGATAATCGGCGAGCGTGGGCTGGGCCGGCACCAGGCCCGCGAAGAGAACCGCCACCACCAGGGCGCGGGCGGTGGACGATAATATATTGAATCTCATGGTGAACTCCTCTGGCTGCGTACGCTTTGCAATCAATGTAATCGCTTCCAGGCGGCAGGTCAAGCTGACCTCGGCCGGGTGCCGGGGGACAGGGGGCCAGGGGCCAGGGGCCGGGGGCCGGGAGTCAGGGGTCGGGGGCCGGGGGCTTCTGATCGTTGCGGGGTGCCTGCTCGCGGTCATGCCGGCACGCGCTCAGCTATCGCAGAATTTGCAGGACTGGATGCGCCGGATCAATTCCGGTGAGTTCGGCGGCGGCGGCGGCGTGGGTGGACGCGGAGTACGCGGCAGCGCAGCGCCTGGCCGATGGGTGGATGGCCGCGCGCAATACCCGGTGCCGCCGGAACCTTCGTACCGGCCGCCCGGTCTGGACCACGATCTGGTCAACGGTACGCCATCGGCGGATGGCCGGAAGCTGTTGTTCGCCACCAATTCTCACACCGTGATGATCCGCAAGACCGCCAGCGATTACTGGGTGCTCGACAAGACGGACAACTCGTGGCGCAAGCTGGGAGGGAAATCGGCGGTCGGCAAATCCACGGTCGGCAAATCCACGGTCGGCAAATCCACGCCGGGCCTGCTGTTCGCGAAGTTTTCGCCGGATGGAAACCACGTGGCGTATCTGTTGGGCGGCACGGGGGACGACCCGAAGTACAACCTTTATGTGGAGGAGATTCGCACCGGAGCGGTGAAGCAATTAACCACCGACGCCAGCGACGACATCATCGACGGCACTTCCGACTGGAACAACCACGAGGAGTTTGGCCTGGCGGACTGCTTCCTGTGGAGCCCGGACGGAACCAGGATCGCGTACTACCAGTTTGACCAGAGCGGCGTGCCGGAGTTCGCGCTCATCAACTACACGGATGCGCTGTACCCGGTGATCACGAAGTACAAATATCCGAAGGCGGGGCAGACCAACTCCGCGGTGCGAGTTGGGGTGGTGCCTGCTACGGGTGACGCTGCGGGCGGACCCACGCGCTGGCTCAAGACGCCTGGCGACCCGCGCAACACTTACATTCCATACATCGAGTGGACGGCGGACAACCAACTCATCGTGCAGCACATGAACCGCCTGCAAAACACCAACACGGTCTTCCTGGCGAATCCGGAGACGGGCGATTTGAAGCAGATGTTCCAGGACAAGGATGAGACCTGGGTGGAGGTGAATCGCAACCTGCGCTGGATCGAAAACCGCAGCCGGCTTCTGTTCACCAGCGAGCGCGACGGCTGGCGGCACCTCTACGCGATTTCGCGCTCGGGCGACGCGCGGTTGATTACGAACGCGCCGTTCGACATGGTTTCGCTGGCGGGCGTGGATGAACGCGGCGGCTGGGTGTACTTCATGGCGTCGCCCGAAAACGCTACCCAGCGATACTTGTACCGGTCGCGCCTGGATGGCAACAAGACGGAGCGGGTGACGCCGGCCGGCGAAGCTGGAACTCACACGTACAACATTTCGCCGGACTGCCGATTTGCATTTCACAGCGTCTCGACGTTCGATTCGCCGGGGCAATCGGACCTGGTCAGCCTGCCGGATCACAAGGTAGTGCGGGTGTTGAACGACAACGCGGAGTTGCAGGCCAAGGTGAAACCGATATTGGCGGGACGCACGGAAATGGTGCACATCCCGCTGAGCAACCACACGAACATCGATGGCTGGATCATCCGCCCCAGCCACTTCGACGCCACCAAGAAGTACCCGATCATCGTCAGCGTGTACGGCGAGCCGGCCGCTTCCACGGTGAACGACAGTTGGGGCGGCAACAACCGGTTGCTGATGGCGGCCCTGGCCGACGACGGGTACATCATCGCCAGCTTCGATAACAGCGGCACGCCCGCGCCCAAGGGCCGCGCGTGGCGCAAAGTCATCTACGGTGCAGTGGGCGTTTTGGCTTCGCAGGAACAGGCGGAGGCGCTGCGCGGGCTGGCCGCTACGCACTCTTACGTGGACCTGACGCGCGTGGGTGTGTTCGGCTGGAGCGGCGGCGGATCGATGACCCTCAACCTGATGTTCCGGTACCCCGATCTCTACCAGGTGGGCGTGGCCGGCGCTCCGGTGGCCGACCAGACGCTGTACGATTCGATCTATCAGGAACGCTACATGGGCCTTCCCGGTCCGAATGCGAAGGGGTATCACGATGGATCGCCGATCAGCTTCGCCGAAGGACTGAAGGGCAAGCTGTTGATCATTCATGGCACGGGCGACGACAATGTCCATTTCCAGGGAACCCAGCGCCTGTTGAACCGGCTGATCGCGCTGAACAAGCAGGTCCATTTCATGGAGTATCCCAACCGGCGTCACGGTGTTCAGGCATCTGACCCGGAGCACCTGGACACGCTGCGGTACGGCTTCTTCGAAGAGTATCTGCCGGCGGGGCCGCAGTGACCAGCTTCGCTCTTCTTGCCATGCTGGCGTGGGCGGCGCCGCTGGCTGCCCAGGCGCCTGCCGATGCCGCCGCGCCGCCGTCGCGGGCCGACATCCTGCGCGGTGAGTACGGGCGATATCGCGCCAATAACGATTTGCTCTTCTACCACCTGGACGTTCGCGTCGACCCGGACAAGAAGTTCATCAGCGGGAAGAACACCATCCGCTTCAAGATGCTTAAAGACGATACGCGGATCCAACTCGATCTGCACGCCGCGCTCCGGGTCGATCGAATCCTGCTGGGCGCCATCGAACTCAAGTACGAGCGCGATTCCGGCGCAGTTTTCGTGGACTTCCCGGAAACGCTGCACTCGGGGCGCGTGTACTCGATCGACTTCTACTACTCGGGGAATCCGGTGGAGACGGGCAGGTTCGGCGCCATCGCCTTCCGCAAAGATCCGTCGGGCCATCCGTGGATCAACACGGCCTGTGAGGGCATCGGCGCCAGCGTGTGGTGGCCCAACAAGGACCAGTGGCGCGACGAAGTGGAGAGCATGCGGATCAGCGTGTCGATTCCGAACGCCCTGGTGGACGTTTCCAACGGAAAGTTCCTGGGCAAGACGGACCTGGGCGATGGCTACACACGGTGGGATTGGCTGGTGCAGTACCCCATCAACAATTACGACGTTTCGCTGAACATCGGCAACTACGAGCACTTTGCCGACCGGCTGGGCAGCCTGCCGCTCGACTTCTACGCGCTGCCCGAACACCTCCCACAGGCGAAGAAACAATTCGCGCAGGCCAAAGGGATGATTGAGGCGTACCAGCACTACTTCGGCGAATACCCCTTCAAGAAAGACGGCTACAAGCTGATCGAAGCGCCCTACTCCGGCATGGAACACCAGAGCGCGGTTACTTATGGCAACCACTTTGCCAACGGGTACCTGGAGCGGGACTGGACGGGCGTCGGCATCAGCCCGAGGTTCGACTTCATCATCATCCACGAAAGCGCGCACGAGTGGTTCGGCAACAGCATCACGGCGGCCGACGTGTCCGACATGTGGATCCACGAAGCCTGGGCGACGTATCTTGAGACCCTCTACGTGGAGTACATGTACGGGCGCGACGACGGCCTGAAGTATCTGAACGGGTATCAATCGAAAGTCAGGAACCGGGCGCCCATCATTACCCAGCGCGGCGTGAATCGCGAGCCGCCGCAGGACCAGTACTTCAAGGGCGCGCTTTTCATCAACACGCTGCGCAGCATCGTGAATGACGACCGCCGCTGGTGGACGCTGCTCCACGATTTCTACCAGCACTTCAAGTATCGGAACATCATGACCGAGGATGTGGTGGGTTATTTCAACCGGAAAACCGGCATGGACCTGACCCCGGTGTTCGACGAGTATCTGCGGCACGCGGCGTTGCCGGTGCTGGAATTGACGTTCGACGGGGCACAGGGCACGGTCTCCTACCGGTGGAAGGCGGATGAGGCGGGGTTCGCCATGCCGGTAAAAGTGGGGACCCGGGGCCACTGGCAGATCATCCGGCCGACGGCGGAATGGCAGACCATGAAGACGCCGCTGACGAAGGACGAATTTGCGGTGGCAACGGAACTGTACTTTGTCGGCGTCAGCAAGCGATAGGGTCGCCCGAGGCCCTGGCGGCCGGTCATCGCCGCCGCCCAAACCGGCCAAACCGGTAAGGTATCCGAAGCTACATTTCGAAATCGGCGCCGACAACAGCCCGAGCATATAGAAAAAGTAGGACCGCGTAGCTTGTGCCGCTCTCGCGAGAGTAAAATCGTCCAATTTGGACGAAGAGGTGTCTTCATCACCAATTTCAACCGAGAGTACCAATTTCAACGAAGAGGCCGGCGTCGTACAGGATTTCACAAGCGATTCGGCGTTTCTGGAAAAAAGCCTACGCCGCCGCCGTACGCAAGGCGAAACGGTGGTCCACGAGGCCGCGTACGTGCTTGGTTATACGTCGTCGGATCTCAACAAGGATGAGAAACTCCGCACCATTCGCGTGGAAGTCAGCGTGCTTGGAGCTAGCGTACGGAACGCGGTCCGGCTATTACCCCCGGCCGTGATCCACGCTGGAAAAACGTCTATTCCCGGGACAGTCTTCCAGCAGAGCCAGACTAGGAGGTTTTGCATGAAAGCCACGTTATCCATGATGACTTTGTCCATTGCGTTGGGAGTAGGGCTGGCCCAAACGCCGCCGCCAAATCCCCCGACTCAGGAGACTCAGAAGACAACGAATACCCAACCCGACGCCAAGACAGGTACGTCCACCGGGTCGGCCAGTACAACTCTCACCGAGATGAAGACGATGACTTTTAAGGGTGTCCTGTTGGATATGTCCTGCGCTTCACCTGCATCCGCCGGCGGAGCAACACAGCCATCCGATACATCGAAGGCCTCGGCTCCCGACCAATCCAATACTGCGAATCGGTCCATGAGCGACTCCGGGGCGAGTTGTCCAGTGACAGCCAACAGCAGCGTGCTGGGAATGAAGCTGGACGACGGCAAGACGGTTCGTTTCGACCTGGTGGGGAATCAGCGCGCGCAGGATGCGTTGAAGAACGATAAGCGGTGGAACAAGGAACTCAGCGCGAACAAGCCGATTCACGCCAAAGCGGACGGTGTGCTGGAAGGCGACAAGCTGATCGTCACGTCGATCCATTAGGACGCTTTCAGCGTCAGGCGCGCGCCACTCTTCTCGGCGAGGAGGAGGGCGTGCGCCTTTCCAGCGACCATCACAGCCGCGATGGTGCGCGCGAGTTGGAGCACCCGCGATTCTACATTCTGGCCGGGCCAAAGTGGGACGATCGGGTTGTGTCGTCTGTCACCCAGCCCGCGCTTGACCCTTGCCATCTTTCACTCTATTGAGCCATCGCATGATGGTGGGCGTTGCAGTGTCCCGTTGGAGATCGCGTGGACGTGATTGGCATGACCACGCACGCGTGGAGTTGGTTGAACCGGCGTACCGCCTCCCCATCCAGGCCCGCGTTCAAAACTACACCTGCGAGTGTCTGGCGAGGCATGACAGGGTCGAAAAACCACCTCGCCCAGCGGGAATCTCCCGGGGCCTGGCGTGGCTTTTCATGAAGTTTCGCGGGCGGAACACCCATCCCAACAGACCACGAAAGACGATGGTCTGTCCCACCTTCTCCCAGAAATGTACAAACTCAAGGCGCGACCCAGAGGGTCGCGGCTACTGCCGAATCAGCCGATCCAGTTTGCCGTTGAGTTCGTGCAGGGCACGCATCACCTCGTTGTGTTCCACCGTTTCCGTGGCCGGCATCTTGCGCTGAATGTAAAAGGTACCGCCGGGTTCGAGGACGCAGCGCTCCACTTCCTCCAGGCTGTCAAAGCCCTGCCGATGCAAAACGGTCGTCAACTCTATGCGCGTCAGCAGTTCCTTGGCGAGCGCGGGCTCGATGATATGGCCGTGCTCAATCAGTGTGGTGGGCTGGCCCTCGAAAATCTGGTCGAGGCGGCGGTGGCGGAAGAGGAAACGCACCACCAGGTAGTTCATGGCCAGAAGCGCCAGAGCGCCGATCAGGCCGCCGGTGAGGGAGTTGTCGTTGCCGATGATGGCGTTCTGCACGGTGTTGGAAAGCGAGAGCAGTACCACCAGGTCGAAGGGATTGAGCTGCGCCAGTTCCCGCTTGCCAAAGACGCGGAGAGCCACCACCAGGAAGAAGTAGACCAGCACCGGCCGGAGAACCTTTTCCAGCATCGGGGCTCCCAGAGCGAAGGTCGCGTTCCACATACCGTGCGAAAACAGCCAATCGGGCATTCGTCAGTTCTCCTCTGCCGATTATGCAGGATTCCGACACGCAGGATTCGACAGAGTTGCCAAAACAGTCAAAGAGGAGTATGTTCTGGGAAAGAGGGTTGAAATCCTGTGGAACGGTCGTGCGGCTTGTGGAAAATGGAACGTATCGGCCGCTTTCCAGAGCACTTCGAGCGTCCACAGCTTTGTGAGTTCCGGTCTGGTTTATCCGCAAGGGAAATCGTTGACCGTCTGCGCCCGTGAGAGTAGTCTAGGTCATTCCGTTTATGCCCAGCGCCACCGCGATCGAAAAAGGACTTCCCACCAACGTTGATGCTGAGCGCTTCGTGCTGGGTTCCATTCTGCTGGAGGATAGCTTCTTTATACAGGCCGCCGGCACGCTGGAAGCCGACGATTTCAGCCTGGAAAAGCACCGGCGCATTTTCAAGCGCATGGGCGACCTGCAGGAGCGCGGCGAAAAGATCGACCGCATCACCGTCGCCAACGAGTTGATGAAATTCAACGAGCTCGAAGCCTGCGACGGCTTGAGCTACCTGGTTTCCCTGGACGACGGCCTGCCGCAGATTCCGAACCTCGACAGCTACATCCATATCGTCAAGGACAAAGCGGTGCTGCGGCGCATCATCTTCGCCTCGCAGCACATGATGAACCGGTGTTTGCTGGGCGAGGAGGAGCCCGCGGACATCCTGGCCGGTGCCGAAGAGACGCTGTTGAAGCTGGGCGAAGAACGGGTCAAGACCGGCTTGCTGAACGCCGACCAGATCCTGCGCGACTACGAGGGAGGCATCAGCGCATTCCTTGACCCCAGCAAGCGTATTCAGGGCACCAGCACCGGCTTCACCAGGTTGGATGAGATGACCGGTGGGATGCACGGCGGCGATCTGTTCATCCTCGCGGCGCGTCCTTCGATGGGGAAGACCGCGCTGGCGTTGAATATCGCGCAGCACGTGGCACTGCGCAAGGCAGACAAAAAGGAAGACAAAAAGACGGTAGCGGTTTTCTCGCTCGAAATGTCGAAGGAATCTTTGCTCACCCGCATGTTGTGTTCGGTGGCCCGCGTGGACAGCCAGAGATTCCGGGCTGGCTTCCTGACCCAGGAGGAGCGCCGCAAGCTCAATCAGGCGTTGCACCAACTGGTGGAGGCGCCGCTATACATCGATGACACTCCCGGCTTGCACCTGATGGACATGCACGCCAAACTGCGGCGGCTGCAGGCGGAGAGCGGAAAGATCGGCCTGGTGATTGTGGACTACCTGCAGTTGATGAGCGGGCGCGGGCGTTTTGAGAACCGGAACCAGGAAGTGAGCGCTCTCTCGCGCGGCATGAAGTTGCTGGCGAAGGAACTGAACGTGCCGATGATGGTGCTTTCCCAGTTGAGCCGCGCGGTGGAGTCGCGTCAGGGCGATCACCGGCCGCAGCTTAGCGATCTGCGCGACTCGGGATCGATCGAGCAGGATGCCGATGTGGTCGGATTCATCTTCCGCGAGGAGGTTTACAATCGCGACCGCGAGGACCTGAAGGGGTTGGCGGAGCTCATTGTGGCCAAGCAGAGGAATGGGCCGGTGGGCACGGTGAATCTGGTCTTCCTGCACGCGCAGACGAAGTTTGAGAACCGGGCGGAGGACACGGGGGAACTGCCGGAGGAGTAGCACAGGCATTCCGCGCTACGACCGCGTCACGTGAAGGTCGGCTTGGGTGAACGCCACCGTTCGAATCAGGTCGCGCAACGTGCTGTACTTCACCCCACTGCTGGCGTCGCGGAGGCGCTCGGCTTCGGCGTGGGTGAACTCGCGGAGATAGCGGTCGGCGCGGTCGCGATATCCGTAGCCCGAGTAGGCGGGGCGGGCGGCCGCGACCACCTCCATCAGCAGGTCCCAGAAGTTCTCGCGCTGGAACAGCGATTTGCGCGAGCCCGCGTCACGCGGGATCTCGATGGGCTGGCGGCCGCCTCGCAGGGTGGCGCGGATGCAACGCTCCGCGGCGAAGGGCCGGCCGGGTTCGGGGTCCGGGAAAGTCGCCAGGAGTTCCCGCAGGTTGTCGAGGTCGGTCCGCAACCCTACCCAACGGAAACGCGAGGCGCCCGAGACCAGCGTACCCCGCAGCAGGAGTTCGCCGATGCGGGTCTCGTCCTTTCCCGTGACACCCAGCATGTGTTCCACTAATTCACGCAGCGGGAGTTCCTGCACCACCACGGGCGTGATGGAGATGGCCTCGGCGGCTTCGGAACTGAGTTTCACGCGGACGGTCTGGGGCAGCGCCATGTTTGATTTCACGCTGGCAGCTTTGCTTCCACGCTGGCAGCTTTGATTTCACGCTAGCATAAGTCCGTGACGCCTCCGGAATCCGTGACGCCTTTGGAAAAGGTCCTGGCCGAAACGCGCCGGTACCAACACGCCCTGTTGAACTTTTCAGCCAGGGAGCAGCACGGCACCATCGAACTGGTGATCACTCTGAAGGATGCCCTCAAAGACCCCGGCCTGCCGTTGCACACGTACTACGCGCCTGTTCATCCGCGCGACATCGAGCACTCGCAGTTCCCGTGGACCTTTCAGCGGTACCTCTACGATTGCATGCACGATTACCTGGTGGAGATGTTCATCCACACGCCGCAGAGCCTGGAAGGGAGGGAATGACGCCGGGATATCCACCTGGTTATCCACCAGGAATGACGCCTGCCGGCCTGTTGTTGGCCGAAGAGATTCGCCGCGAGGGGCCGGTACCCTTCAGCCGTTTCATGGATGTGGCGCTCTACCATCCCGAACACGGCTACTATCGCCGGGCGCGCGATCCGTTCGGCGCCGGGGGAGACTTCTTCACCGCCGAACAGATCCAGCCGGTCTTCGGAACCCTGATGGCCGCGCGCATCCGCCAACTCTACCGCGACATGGGAGAACCGCCGGACTTCACGGTGGTGGAGTTGGGCGCGGGCCGCGAAGAAATGGCTAGCGCCTTTGCCGAATGGCGCTACGTTGCGGTGGATGTCGATCGAGGCGTGTTACCGGAGAGATTTCGCGGAGTGGTTTTTTGCAACGAGTTCTTCGATGCCCTGCCGGTGGATGTGGCGGTGTATCGAGGCGGGCAGTTCCTGGAACAGCGTGTGGCGTTCGCCGGAGGCCGGTTTCAATGGCAGACTGGCGTTGCGGTGAACGAGGAACTGGCCGCTTATTTTCGACGGTACTGGGCGCCGCCGGAGGAAGACCGCCGGTACGAGGCTGGCTCGAAAGTGCTATCGTGGCTGGCGCGGATTGCAGCCGCGCTCGAAGACGGGTACCTGTTCACCATCGACTATGGGTTCACGCGGGCGGAGTCCATCCGCTTCCCGGACGGAACGCTGATGGGATACCGGAGGCACCGGGCGCACGATGACGTGCTGATCGATCCGGGCGAGCGCGACATCACCGCTCACGTCAACTTCTCCGCGCTTCAGGAAGCCGGCGCGGACCGTGGACTCCGAACCGAACGCTTCGAAACGCTGGCCCAGACTTTGTTGGCGGCGGGTGAAGCCGACCGGTTCCGGGCGGCGATCGGATCGGGCGGCCCCGCGGAGGAATTGCGCCTGCGGATGCAGCTCAAGACGCTTCTGTTCGGGATGGGAGAGACGTTCCGGGTGTTGTTGCAGCGGCGCGAACGGTAGAGGAAAAGCGGAGGGAAAAGCCTTAAACAACGAAAAAGGCCCCGAAAACCGGGGCCTCGTTTGAGGTTTCATGTTTGCAGCCCTCGGGTGAGGGCGCGCCCAAGCTACTTCTTTTTCTTCGGAGCAGCTTTCTTCTTGGGGGCGGCTTTCTTGGTTGCGCTCTTCATCGATTGATTCTCCCTAACATCAAATTTTGCGACTCAAAAATCGCAATGTGATTCATATATAAGGTTGTTCGCGAAGAAAGTCAAGAAAAAAATGCAGTGAAGGGCACGAATCGTCTTCTTTCGGGTGGCGCAACGGGTGGCGCGAGGTGGCGCGCGGCGCTCTTCGCCGCGCGAAAAATCTACGGCGCGCTAAATCTTGATTGATGGCGGCCATCGTATATACAATTAGACGCGCCCAAATCGTGGGACCGCACGCGGTTTCGAAAGCCGCCACGAATAGCATGATGCTGATTCCCATATTGCTGGCCATCCACACCGTCGCGAACGACGTGGAACTCGTCGCCCGAATGCAGCGGCGCGATCCGCACGCGCTGGCGGAACTCTACGACCGGTACGGCCGCCTGGTCTACTCGCTGATCCTGCGCGTGGTGCGCGACACCGGCATAGCGGAAGACCTGGTGCAGGAGACTTTTCTGCGCGTCTGGAACCGCGTCGCCGGATTCGACGCGCAGAAAGGCTCCATTGGGCCGTGGTTGCTGGCGGTCGCACGCAATCGCGCCATTGACTACCTGCGTTCGGCGGGCGGACGGGACCGCAACGCAGTGGAGTTCGAAGAGAACGACCATCCGGCGCTGTTTGGCGATATGGAAAAGGAGATTCTGAACTCCGACAAAGCCCGCCGGGTGAAATCGGCGATCGAAAAACTTTCGCCGAACCAGCGCCAGGTAATCGAACTGGCGTATTTCGAAGGGCTTTCCCAAACCGAGATGGCAGAGCGAATGGGGCAGCCCTTAGGAACGGTCAAAACCTGGGTCCGTACGGCCTTGAAGAATTTGCGGGATGAACTGGGCGCGGCGGTGACAGCATGAACTGCGAAGAACTCCGCGACCAATACGAACTGTACGCGATCGGCGTGGCCGAAGAGCCTGAGCGGAGCGAACTCCGCCAGCACCTGAATCGCGGATGCGAGGTCTGTATGGCGGGAATGAAACGAGCCCGGGAAGTGGCGGCGATTTTTGGCGGCACGCCAACTCCGGCCACGCCTTCACCGAAACTGCGGCGGCGGCTGCTGGCGTCGGTGGGTGTGGAGCAGCCCGGTTTTGGGTGGTCGCCGTTTCTGGGACTAGCGCTGGCGTTATCGCTGTTCGCCGTGGTGTACTTCTACGGCCGGGAGCACGACACCAACAAAGAAGTGGCCCGCCTGAGCAATCAGTTGCGAACGCAAAACATCGACCTCACCAGAATGAACGAGGCGTTCGCTATCCTGAACGGCGCGGACACGACGGTGAGCTCATTCGGTGGAGGCCCCAAGGGCAAGGTCTTCACCAGCCGATCGCAGGGCGTGCTGCTGATCGCCTCCAATCTGCCGCAGGCTCCGGCAGGCAAGGCCTATGAGATGTGGGTGATTCCGAAGGGCGGCAAGCCGGTGGCGGCGGGCATGTTCCAATCGGAGGCTAACGGTACGGCCATGCACATACAGCGCGGCCCGGTGGATGCGAACGCGGATTTGGTGGCGGTAACGCTGGAAGACCAGGCCGGTGCGGCACAGCCAACCTCGCAACCGCTGTTCGCTACTTCGGTGCGCGGGTTGTTGCCGTGATGTGCCTCTGTGGGGCAGATTGTTAAACTGCGGCGGATTGGCAATCCGCCTGGTGGAGCCGTGCGCGCACTTTCGGCCGGCGGTTTAACAATCCGCCGCAGGTTAGCAACCTGCCCCACAAGATACAATATCGGGACGTGACCAAGTACATTCGCTATCGTTCCGCCTCCAAGGTTTCCCATGGCGGCGTTTCCCACGGCATTCTGGATGGCGAGACCGTCCGCGAGATCCGCGGCGGCCTGCTGGACGGCCATGCCGAAACCGGCGCCACCCACAAGCTCTCCGGCGTGAAGTTGCTGTGCCCCTGCCAGCCCGGCAAGATCATGGCGGTGGGGCGGAACTACAAGAGCCACCTCGGCAGCCGCCCGCAGCCAGCCCATCCGGAAATGTTTTACAAGCCGGTCACGGCGCTGCAGAACCCGGAGGACCCGATTATCATTCCGCCCGACGCGTCCGACGTGCATTCGGAAGGCGAACTGGTGCTGGTGGTCGGGAAGCAGTTGAAGAACGCCTCGAAGGATGAAGCGCGCGACGCCATCTTCGGCGTGACGTGCGGCAACGACGTCAGCGACCGCAATTGGCAGAACGGCGAACAGAAGGACCTGCAATGGTGGCGGGCCAAGGGCTCCGACACCTTCGCACCGCTGGGGCCGGCGGTGGTCACCGGCCTGGACTACGGCAACCTGCTGTTGCAGACCCGCATGAACGGCGAGACGATCCAGAAGCAGTACACGTCGGACCTGATTTTCGATTGCGCCAGCGTGGTGAGTTGGGTCAGCGGCTGGGTCACGCTGATGCCGGGGGACCTCATCTTCACCGGAACCCCGGGCAACACGCGCAAGATGTCGCCGGGGGACGTGATGGAAGTGGAGATCGAAGGGATCGGAATTTTGCGCAACCCGGTGGCCTGAAACGGCTTCACAAGTTTAGGCTAGTGGGAGAATAGATCCGGATCCGTGGGCGGGTACGTGACGCGTGCCGACACAACCTGCGCAAATGACGTGAGCCGGTGCGGGTCCGCCCCGGTCACGTTCATGAGGTAGCCGTGAATGTGCACCTGATGGTCCAATAGCCGCCGTTTCGCTCCTCGATGTACTCGCTGGTCATTACTCCCGGCCTGCCCCTACCTTGAAACCTTCCCACCGCGCCACCACGGCGGAGGCCAGGCAGTTGCCCAACACGTTGACCGACGTGCGGGCCATGTCCAGCAAGGCATCCACGCCCAGCAGGATGCTGAAGCCTTCCACGGGGAGGTGGAACGTGGTCAGGGTGCCGGCCAGAATCACCAGCGCGGCGCGCGGCACGCCGGCCACGCCCTTGCTGGTTAGCATGAGGGTGAGCATCATCGCCAACTGCTCGCCGAACGACATGTGGACCCCGGCGGCCTGGGCTACGAACATCGAGGCCAGCGAAAGATACAGCGTGGTGCCATCCAGGTTGAAGCTGTAGCCGGTGGGGATCACGAATCCCACAATGTGTTTGGGCACGCCGAATTGCTCCATGTTCTCCAGTGCCAGCGGCAGGGCGGCTTCGCTCGATGCGGTAGAAAAAGCGATCAGGAAGGGCTCGCGCGCGGCCCGATAAAACGGGCGCAACGGGATGCGGAACAGCATCACCACCGTTCCCAGCACTACCACCACGAAAATAGCCAGCGTGCCATACATGGTGACGATGAGCTTGCCCAGGCCGAACAGAACCGCTACGCCCTTGCTGCCCACCGTCACCGCGATGGCGGCGCCCACGCCAAACGGGGCCAGGTACATCACGTACCCGGTGTAGCGGAACATCACCTCGGCCAACGCGGCGGCGAATTTGACCACCGGTTCGGCTTTGGCGCCGATGGCGGCGCAGGCGGCTCCGAACAGGAACGCGAAGACTACGATCTGCAGCACGTCATTGCGCGCCATGGCGTCAATGATACTGGCGGGGAAAGTGTGTTCGACGATGGCAGTGACCGTTACCGGAGTTTGCGGGGCGGCCGCATCGGCGGCGGTGCGCTGGATGGGCACGCCATCGCCAGGGCGAACCAGGTTGACGGCGCCCAGGCCGAGGAAGAGCGCGAACGTGGTGACGATTTCGAAATAGAGAATCGCCTTGGCGCCGATGCGGCCCATGTTCTTGATGTCGCCGCCGCCCGCGATGCCCACCACCAGCGTGCCGAACAGCAGCGGGGCGATGATGGAGCGGATGAGCCGCAAAAACACGGTGCTCACAATGCCAAGTTGCACGGCGAAGGCGGGCGCAAAGATACCGAGCGCCACGCCGGCGGCCATCCCGATAAAGATCCAGGCGGTGAGCGAGATGCGCTTCATCGTTTTCCCCAGTTCATCGTTTTCTCCACCTCACCGGTCTCTCCGCTTCATCGTTCTCCCCATTTCAGTTTTTGGCGCAGCACGTCGAAGAACATGTGCTTCGGCGGCCGAATCAGGTGCAGCGAGAAGGGCGAGCTGCGGCAGACCACGGTGTCGCCGTGGCGCACGGGCGTGCCCACCTGGCCATCGATCGTAAGGTAGACGCTCACATCTTCGCCGCGCGGGGTGACGCGAATCACGGATGTCGCCGGGACCAGCACCGGGCGGTTGGTGAGCATGTGCGGGCAGATGGGCGTCATGCAGATGGCGGGCACCGCGGGGAAAATGATGGGTCCGCCGGCCGACAGCGAGTAGGCCGTGGAGCCGGTGGGGGTGGCGATGATGAGTCCATCGGCCTTGTAGGCACAGACGAACTGGGCGTCCACGAAGACGTCGAGATCGATGATGCGGGCGATCGATGTCTTGCTCAGCACGGCATCGTTCAGGGCGTCGTAGGAGGCGACGACTACTCCATCCCGAATCACTTCGGTGTTGAGCAGCTTGCGCCTGGCGATGCGGTGCCCGGCGCGGAGGGCGCGCTCCAGTTCGGGGTACAGTTCGTCCCTGGTGATGGCGGTCAGGAAACCGAGGCCGCCGAGATTCACGGGAAAGAGCGGCGTCTCGCGCCGGCCAATGGCGCGCGCGGCGGAAAGCAGCGTGCCGTCGCCACCCAGCACGATGACCAGGTCGCAGCCCTCGGGCACGTCCTCCCGCCTTTCGCCCGCCAAGCCTCCGGCGTAGTGCGCCGTCCCCTCATCCATGCGCACCGCGATGCCACGGTCGCGGAGCCAATCGAGGAGCTTCGGTACGATTTCACCCGCAGCCGGGGAATTCGGTTTCGAGATGATCCCGACGGTCTTAATGATGGGCATAGAGGAGAAATTCCTTGTTCCCTTCGGCGCCCAAAATCGGGCTTTCCATGATGCCGGTTGCGAATCCGAATTCACGTACGGACCCGGCGACTCGCTCGCACGCGGCCTGGTGGAGCAACGGATCGCGGACGATGCCACCCTTGCCAACCTGGCCTTTGCCGGCTTCGAACTGCGGTTTGATCAGTATAACCATTTGCCCGCCGGGCCGTAAGAGGGGCACGGCCGCGGGCAGAATTAAAGTAACCGAAATGAAACTCACGTCGCACACAATGAGATCGGCGTAAACGCCGGCATCTTCGAATTTCAGGCCGCGCGCATTGATGCCCTCGTGGAGGACCACGCGCGGGTCTGTGCGCAGTTTCCAATCGATCTGGCCGTGGCCCACGTCGATGGCATGCACGCGCACGGCGCCCGATTGCAGCAGGCAATCGGTGAAGCCGCCGGTGGAGCAGCCGATATCGAAACAGGTTGCGCCGGTGACGTCGATGGCAAACTGGCGCAGCGCCGCCGCCAGTTTGAGACCGCCGCGGCTGACGTAGGGGGGCCGCGCGAGCACTTCGATCTGGCAATCGGCCGCGACGGACTGTCCGGGTTTGGTGGCCTTCTGCCGGGCCACGCGGACTTCGCCGGCCATAATCAGAGCCTGGGCCTTCTCGCGGGATTCGGCGAGACCGCGTTCCACGATGAGCCGGTCCAGCCGCGTCTTCATGACTTGCGGTGGACGATGAGGTCCGCCAGTTCGTGCAGCCGGCCGGCGCGGCCGCCGAAGCCTTCGAGCACCCGGTGCGCGCGCGCGCACTCCTCGGCGGCCATGCGGCGGGAAGTTTCCAGGCCGTAGACGGCGGGGAAGGTGATCTTCTGCTGGGCGGCGTCCTTGCCGGCCGTTTTGCCGAGGGCTTCGGACGGCTCTTCCACATCCAGAATGTCGTCCACAATCTGGAAGGCCAGACCCACGTGCTCGCCGTAGCAGGAGAGCGCGGCGTACTGGGGCTCCGCGGCGCCCGCGAAAATGGCGCCTAGGCGCAGGCTGGCGCGGAGCAGCGCGCCGGTTTTGGCACGGTGAATGGTCTCCAGCAACTGCGCGTCCGGGGGCTTGCCTTCGCCTTGGAGGTCGGCCACCTGGCCGCCGATCATGCCGCCCACGGTACCGGAGGCGGTGGCGAGTTCGAGGATGAGCCGCGCCTTGCGATCGCCGCTGGCAGGGAGTTGGGCCAGCACCTGGAAGGCCAGGGTGAGCAGGGAATCCCCGGCCAGGATGGCCATGGCTTCGCCAAAAACCTTGTGGTTGGTGAGCTTGCCGCGGCGATAGTCGTCGTTATCCAGCGCCGGAAGGTCATCGTGAATCAGCGAGTAGGTGTGGATCAGCTCTAGAGAGCAGGCAGCGGCGATGACGCCATCGGGCGAATCGCCATCGGAACAGGCGCCATCGGGACAATTCGTGACGGTGCGCGCGGCCTCGATGCACAGGATCGGCCGGATGCGTTTGCCGCCCGCGAACAGGCTGTAGCGCATGGCGCGATGGATGGTTTCCGGGGCGGTGGATTCCGGCGGGACCAGGCGGTGAAGTTCCGCGTCCACCAGTCGTTGTTGCTGGGCAAGGTAGTCGCGCAGATTCATGCGGTTCAGGACTTTTCCGGGCGGAACGGCTCAGCCGTCATTTTACCCTCTTTGCGGATGAGCATTTCGACCCGCGTTTCGGCTTCTTCGAGCTGTTTGCGGCAGGTCTCGCTGAGGCCCATGCCGCGCTCGAAAAGTTGCAGCGAGCGCTCTAGCGAGAGGTCGCCGGCTTCGAGTTCCTTGACGACCTTGTCGAGCTGATCGAGCGAGAACTCGAAGGATTCGACGGGCTTGGCGTCGGGTTGGTTTTCCGCCATCGCCTCATTCTAACAACGGATGCCGGTGACCGGACGCCCGTGGCTGTGCGGAGTTCTCGACGCGGAGGCGCGCGGCCATCCAGGGAATCTGACAAGCTCGAGCCGACCGGTGCGCGCCTCTGGCTACACCTTGAATTCGATCCCCTGCGCCAGCGGCAATTGCGCCGACCAGTTGATGGTGTTGGTCTGCCGCCGCATGTACGCCTTCCAGGCATCGCTGCCGGACTCGCGCCCGCCGCCGGTATCCTTCTCGCCGCCGAACGCCCCGCCGATCTCCGCGCCGCTGGTGCCGATGTTGATGTTGGCGATGCCGCAATCGCTCCCGCGGTGGCTCAGGAATGTTTCCGCCGCCATCAGGTTCGTCGTGAACATGGCCGATGAAAGGCCTTGCGGAACGTCGTTGTGCCAGTGGATGGCTTCATCCGGATCGTCGAATTCCACCAGGTACAGAATGGGCGCGAAGATCTCCTCTTTCAGGATCGCCATCTCCGGACGCGCCCGCACCAGGGTGGGCTCCACGTAGCAACCGCCCAGTTGACGGCCGCCGGATAGGATTTCGCCGCCCTGCTGGCGGATGCGCACCAGGCCGTCCATCATGTCTTGCACGGCCCGCGCATTAACCAGAGGCCCCATGATGGTGGCCTCTTCCAGCGGGTCGCCGATCCTCACTTGCCGGTAGGCCGCCACCAGCGCCTCGGTGATCGCGGGTGCGATGCCGCGCTGCAGGAAGAGTCGCCGCGTGGTGGTACAACGCTGGCCGGCGGTGCCGACCGCGCCGAACAGTACGGCGCGGAGCACCAGGTCGGCGTTGGCATCGTTCATGACGATAATACCGTTGTTGCCGCCCAGTTCCAGGATTGACCTTCCCAGCCGTTTCGCCACCACTTCGGCGACGTGCCGGCCGACCTCCGTCGACCCGGTGAAGCTCACCAGCGGAATGCGCCGGTCCTGAATCAGGCTCTCGCCGATCGGTTGGCTGGCTCCGATCACCAGATTGAACACTCCCTTGAGCCCGTGCCGGTCGAAGACGCGATTGCAGATCTTCTGTACGGCGATGGCCGTGAGCGGAGTCTCCGACGATGGCCGCCACAGCACGCAATCTCCGCACACTGCGGCGATCATCGCGTTCCACGCCCACACCGCCACGGGGAAATTGAACGCGCTGATCACTCCGGCGACCCCCAGGGGGTGCCATTGCTCGTACATGCGGTGGCCCGGGCGCTCGCTGTGCATGGTAAGGCCGTAAAGTTGGCGCGAGAGGCCGACGGCGAAATCGGCGATGTCGATCATCTCCTGCACTTCACCCAGGCCTTCAGCCAAGATCTTTCCCATTTCCAGTGTGACCAGCGCGCCCAATTCGGCCTTGTGCGCGCGGAGTTCGTTGCCGATCTCGCGCACCACCTCACCACGCTTTGGGGCCGGAATCATACGCCACTCCAGGAAGGCCTCGCTGGCGCGCGCCATTACGGTTTCATAGTCGGCCGGACCGGCCGTTCGGATGCTTGCCAGAACTTCGCCGGTGGCTGGATTGATGGAGCGCAGTTCGCTTCCCGAGGGGTTTCGAAGCCAATCGCCATGGCAGGCGCCGGAATTCACCGGTTCGACGTCCAGCTTTTCCAGGATTTCAGAGATAGTACTGCTTGCAGTGCTCACACTACTATTGTGGGGCAGATTGTGAATCTGCGGCGGATTGTTAATCCGCCCGCGCGATGCGGCAGCGAGCCGGCCCCGTGCGTGGCCAGTAAGCTGCCGTAGCCCAGAACCGCCGCCTAGACTGCAATCGCGCCAAGCTCCAGCTCATCCACCTGCGTCTCATCCACCCGGACTACCGCCTGCGTTCGCGGCTGAAAACGGAACAGCGGGCAGACATAACGGCGGCCCGAAGAATGAAACTCCACCGTGTAAGGCTCCACGATGTAAGACGCCAATCCGGAGCCGGGATGGGCGATTCCGTTGGGCTCAATCCGGCAACCGGAAAGAATCGATCCCGGCAGCAGCGTGACCGAGGAACACAGATCCGTGTTCCATGCATTGAGTGGTCTGATGACTTCCCGAATCACCTGAAATCCCCGTGTCTTTCACCTCGGCTCGACAGCGGCACTCACCCCTATTGCCTCGGTTGCCGGGTCTGAGATCCGGCTTGCAGTATGGGCTAACCTTAACGCAATGTGCCGCCGGCGGCGCACTATCTTTCGTACAATTGCGGGTTCCACTACAACTGTCCAATTGTGCGGTTCCGTTACAACTGGTCGGCGTACTGCTCTACCGCCACCCGCACCAGTTGGCCCCGCGTGCGCACACCCGTTTTTTGGAAAAGGCTTTGCAAAATGGCTTTCACGTAGCTCTCCGAAATCTGCAGGCGCCAGGCGATTTCCTTGTTCGACAGTCCTTCCAGCACGAACCGCAGCACGCGTCGTTGGCGCTCGTTGAATACCGGCGGACCCGACTGCCCGGCCAGTTCGCCGTCTTCCTCCAGCCGGCCAAGAGACCGGTCCAGCCAGGTCCCCCCTGCCAGCACCGTGCTGATGCTCTCGTGCAACTGGTCGAGAGGGCCCTCTTTCAAAAAAATTCCGGCCACGCCCTGCCGCATCAGACGGCGCGCTTCGTTTTCGCTGACCCAAGCCGTGACCACCAGCACGCGGCCTTCAAATCCAATTTGCCGGGCCGCCGGAAGAAACTGGCTGGCGCGTTCGCTTCCCAGATCGTGGTCCAGCAGCACCAGGTCAAAGCGCTTTTGGGTCAGCAGCGGAAGCGCTTCCCGAATGCTGCCACAATGTTCGATTTCCAGACCTTTCGAATCGCCCAGAACTCGGGAAACGCTCTCCCGGAACAGGGCGTGATCGTCGATCAGAAGCACGCGGACCGGACGCTGTTCTTGTGCCATCGGCCTTTTGATCTCCGAGTTCATCCTTCTACCGAATTTTCCACCGGCCAGAGCTCGACTGCGAAGCAGCTCCCATCCGTCTCGGGTTCGTAACGCAGTCCTCCACCGTGGGAGCGTAAAATGGCGCGCGAAATATACAAGCCCAGGCCGGCCGAATGGGTCCCGGACTGGAAGGGCCGGAACAATTCCTCGGGCCGCTCCACGCCCGGTCCTGTGTCGCGGAATCTAACCACCACCAGGTCTTTCTCCAACTCAGCCGAAATCCGCACTTCGCGGCGGGTGCAATTCTCCAGCGCCTGGCGGCTGTTCCGCGCCAGGTTTACGAATACCTGAAGTAGACTGTGGTGATCGGCCTGTACCAGGGGCAGCTCGCCTTTGACGTCCCAGAACACGGCGATATCCGCTTCGCGCAACGAGGGCTCGATCACGATCCGGGCCTCATCGAGAACAGTGCCGAGATCCGCTACCACGGCTTCGCGGCTGGCGGCGACCCGCAAGCCGGAAGAGGCGATTTTCTCGAGGCCGTGAACCAGCGTGCCAAGCACGTGGTATTGATCGCTCCGGCCAAGGTCGCACGTCTCGCCCAGTTTGACATATGCCGTCGCCGCGGCCGACGCCAGGTTGCGGACCTCGTGTGAAATGGCGCCAATCAGCACTCGGGACGTGGCCATCATCGAATCCAGCCCCGCGCCCTCGCGGTCGCGCAAATTCTCGGATGCGTCCCATACCACCGCCGCCAGGCTGGGCCCGCTCGACGTGTGGTAGGTGGAAAGCCATACGTGTGCCAGGAAGACTTCGCCGTTCCGTCGTTGCCCTTTGCACTCCACGCTGGTGCGCATGTTGTTTCCGGAACGGTGGCTATTTAGCATGCGATACAGGGTTGGCAGGTATTGCTCCACCTGGCAGCCCTGCAATTCTTCGTGGTCGAATTCCAGCAACTCGGACGCGGATTCGTTGGCCAGCACTACCCGCCCCGCGTGATCCAACGTCAGAATCGCCAGGGGGCTGGTCTCGATCAGGACGCGCACCTGGAGTTCGGCTTCGTGGCGCAGCAGAATCTGTTGCTCCCGTTCCTTTAGATGCTCCGCCAGAAGCCGGCGTCTCTGGTTCAGCTCCGCCACGAAGAACCCCGTCATGGCGAAACCCGCGGTCACTACGATGAGCCGGCCACTGGCTCCCGGCGCCCAGTGGAGTGGATTAAAAACCGCCGGCACCCCGGACCCGGGGGGAGCGCCAGCCGTCTGCAGCGGATCGAAGGCTTCCCGCAGATAGCCGCACAGCACTGCCATGGCGGCAATCTGCACCCCGTTGAGCGTGGCCGCCGCAAACAGCACCGGAAGCAGATACAGAAAGCCCACGGAGACGTTGGGAAGTATCCAGTCGCCCGCTACGATGCCCGCAATCATGACGCCGGAGAGCGCCCAAACTATGGGCCGGTGGGATTCCGCGTAGGCCAGAAACCGTTCGAATCGATTCATGTTCACGCACCGTGCCTGGGCCCGGCGTTCGCCTGACTACAGTTGTACCATCGTTGGGGGAAGGTGAAGAGTTCCGTGGGGGAAGAGAATTAACGTGCGGCCATTCGGCAAGAGACTGCGGCGCTGGCTGCGGGCCCTCGTCATTGCGGCTGCAGTGGTGGTCGCCGGCTTCTATATGTGTTGCATCCTCGCACTAGCCGCCCTGCGTTGGGCCAGTCCGCCCACTACCACCGTGCAGGTGCAGCGGCGGGTTTCGGCATGGCTGCATCACAAGCCTTATCTTAAGCGCCAATCGACGGTGCCGTTGAGCCACATCTCTCCCGAACTGCAGCATGCCGTTGTGGCTGCCGAGGATGGCCGGTTTTTCCAGCACCATGGCATCGATTGGAAAGAGGTCGACCAACTGGTGGATCGGGATCTGGAAGAAGGCCGTTTGGGCCGGGGCGGCTCCACCATCACCCAGCAGTTGATTAAGAATCTCTTCTTCGTCACCAACCGATCGCTGGTCCGGAAAGCCGTGGAGTTCACGCTGGCTCCGGTGGCCGAACTCATGCTTCCGAAGCGGCGCATTCTGGAGTTATACCTCAACGAGATTGAGTGGGGCCCAGGTGTATACGGCGCCGAGGCAGCCGCGCAAAGCTGGTACGGCATCCCCGCGGCGCGCCTGAATCGCGAGCAGGCCGCGCGCCTGGCGGCCGTCATTCCATCGCCCCTGCGCCGTAAGCCCGAGCGCATGAATCAGTACAGCGCGGAGATTCTTCGCAGGATGTCGCAGACCGGCTGGTAAAGAGCACCGGCGGATTGTCGGCCCAATCAATTCGGAACCGGCAGTCCGCATAGCAGCCTAGACCTAATCCTTCTTCGAGGGCCGGAATTGCAAAATCAACACTCTTCCCCGCCCGCCAGAATCGAGCCGAGTTGGAGGGCGAGCGCCGGTAGGTCCGATGTCACCGTAATCCAAACCACGTCGAGATTCACGTCCGCATACGCGTGGATTAGCCGGTGCCGCATACCGATGATCTCGGTCCAAGGAATCTTGGGGCGTCGTCACCTGTAACTCGCGCGAAACCCTGCTTGCGGCCTCACCGATGACCTCGATTTCCTTTACAAGGGAGAGCTGCAACATCCGGTCGAGAGTGAGATCGGCGCGCGTGCGGCCCTTGGCGAAGCTCATCGCCTCCTTCGCGGCATCCAGCATGTGGCGGAGCCGTATCCGGTCCTCAGCGTTCATACTGAACCGCCGCTCCAGCAACCACCTGATCGCGAAAATAGCGGCTCAAATCTTCGGGGGTGCGCAAGTCCACCCTTCTCCCGATGACCCTGGAAAGGTCTTGCTCCATTCCCGTCAGGCCGAAGAATCCTGGAATGTGGTCCGGTTCGAACTCCACCAGCACGTCCACATCGCTATCGGGCCGAAAGCGGTCCGTCAGGATGGAACCGAACAGGGACAGCTTCCGGATGTGGTTTCGCGTGCAAAAACTCTCGATTTCCACGCGGGGAATGCCGATAATATGGAGGCCCTGAGGCATCAGACTCATTTTGGCACATGCGCCGCGCCAGACGTCGTTCCACGGAAAGAAAGGCAGAGATCCGCCTGCTGGTCCGCTACACTGATCTCAGTCATGAGACTTGGCATGTGGGCAATTTCCAAAGATATCGCCGGGCGCCGCCCCTTCCTAAACCCCTTAAAGCGGCCGCTTGGACCATCCGTGCACGTCCCCCGCGACATTCATACACCGCTGAAAGATCTCTCTTGTTCGCAGAAAACTGTATTTTTCGTCCGCAACCTTTTGGCTGTACGAATCAGTCGCCAAAACGTTTCTAAGCACCGGCAGCAACTTCGCCGACGCTAACCGCTTGAGCAGTTCCCGGAAATCAGCCTCTTTCGCCAAGCTGCCGCCGAAGTCGTCGAGCGTGGACGTCAGCTTCACATCATTGAAAACCGCTTGGATCAGCAACGCCCACACGAGATTCCTCGCACGGCTGATTGCGTAGGCGTACTTCTTTGGCGCAGTTTCGTCCAGCCGCTGCATAGGGCCATTGAGAACCAGCCCGATTTTGTAAGCTACTATGATCCGATGGAGGTCGGCATTCAGATAGGATTGACGGAAGGTCTCGTCATACACCTTCTGGCTGTCGAAGACGTCAGGTTTTCATTCACCTTGAGGGACGGGTGGCTTTGGTTGTCATCAAGAAACTTTGCGAGGCTGGTGATCGTCTGGGCACCGTTCAGCAGTCGTGGCACCCGGATCACTGCTTTTAAGCCTTCAAACTCCACCATTTCGACGGCAAGCGTGACACCATTGTGATTAAAACTGAAATGACTCGGCGGTTCCTCGCGCTTGAGCACAATTCTTCCAAGTGCTTCACGAATCTTTTTGTTTGGAGGGTTCTCCGATGATAGGCCGGCGCGGATGTTTCGATCGAAGAACGATTGTCCGAGGGTGCGGTAGATCCGAAAGAGATCCATTAGTGGCACAAAGGCCACATGAAGTGTCTTCGACGCATCGCTGGAATCGAGAGATATATGATTCTTTACCGAAATGGCATGGCTAAGGGGAAGCGGCTTCTTGGGTATAGACCGCTTGTCCGAATGAAACTCAACACCGTTGAATACCACCTTGCGGTCACCGAAGTATGCCTGTACGAGCCATCCCTTCTTATCGGTGCGTTCCTTCCGGTCTGCCAGTCCTTCGCTATTCTCGGCCTTTTCCGCGTCGCCCTTGAATACAAAGCGAATATACACGCGATCAACTAGCTCCCGGTGTTCGGTGAGGTCTTCTCTTAGGTTGCGGACCAGCTCATTTTGTTCAGGATCTTGGAGCGGATCTCCAAATATCCGGTCAAGCCCAAAGTCACCAAGACGATCAAGCGAATCTTTAAACAGGTTCTGATCCTCGGACCACTTGAACTGGTAAAGGTACAGGTTCCTGCCCTCGCGGTCGATGTAGTATGCATCGATGCCATAGTCATTGCCTCCGAAGGCAACCTGAGAGGCGAGGTCCTCGATCTTGCATTTGAATTTGTCGCGAAGGTAGAGGAGTGCGAAGTAGTCCTCCCGTACACCGCCATACCGATCATGATACTCGGAGTACAAATCGGCCAATTCTTGCCGATCTCGCTTTGTGATCGCGATTTCGCCTCCGGACACGGGTACGCCTAAGGTCTACGTTATCACCATGCCGGTCCGATTACAGTTATCCCCGGCGCCCGACAAAGCGAACGCGATTCCGCTGTCGGCTAACCCGAATTGGTCCTACCGTTCGCGGCCGTCTGGTGAGTCGCACCCGTGGCGGTCGAAACCATGCACCGCGCCGGTTCGCATCGGTTGGGCCGCCCGCCGGCGCTTCATTCCGTATCGGCGAGAAGATGTTCTAACGCGGCGATTAGTGGTGGCAGCGCACCGGTCACCCTGGTCCAGAGAATATCGAAGTCGATTTCGAAATACGCGTGGACCAGCCGGTGGCGCATGCCGATGGCCTTCGACCAAGGGATTTGGGGCTAAGACGTCTTGAACTCCTCCGATATTTTGCTCGCCGCCTCGCCGACGATTTCGATCTCCTTGACCAACGCCAGCGCGAGCATCCGGTCCGCTTCGATATCCTGCCGCTGCCTGGTGCGGACGAAAGCCACCGCCTCGCTCGCGGCATCGATCATGTGACGCAAACGAATGCGGTCATTCTCGCTCATATTGAACTACGGCGGCGGCGAGAACCTGATCGCGGAAATAGCGGCTCAGTTCCTGGGGCGTGCGAAGATCGACCTTTCTCCCTAGCGTGGCCGACAACTCCTGCTCCATGCCAACCAGATCGAAGTAGGAAGGCCCACTACCCGGCTCGAAGTCGACGAGCACGTCCACATCGCTATCGGGCCGGAAGCGGTCCGTCAGGATGGAACCGAACAGGGACAGCTTGCGGACGTGGTTTCGCGCACAAAAGCTCTCGATTTCCGCGCGGGGAATGTCGATGACGTCGAGTCCCAGAGCCATCAGACTCATTTTGGCACGCGCCAAGCGTCAGGAGGGCGCCCGGCGCGATGAACGCTACCGCTGCGCCCGTGGCGCGCTCAAGCTGATAGCTGAAGGCTGATAGCTGATCCGCTACACTGATCTCAGGCATGAGATCCGCCCTTTTGTTCGCTCTGGCTTTTGCCGCTCCGCTCTACGGCGCCGATTATTTTGTGCCGTCCCACCGGATCTCCGGAATCGGCGTGGCGCGCGACGACATTTCCGGGGAGATGCTCGAGGTGCGCGCCGACCACATGATCCAGTCGCAAACCTTCACCATCATGCGCGAATCGCAGGCTCTGGCCGGCGCCAGGCGCATCACCGGCAGCCCCAAACTGCAGGCTCTGTTCCGGCAGGCGTCCGAGTCGAGCGGTATGCCCGCATCCATTATCGAAGCCATTTCCTATCTGGAAAGCTGGGGCGATCCCAAAGCCGAGAGCCCGGCGGGTCCCAAGGGGATCATGCAGATTTCGCAGGCCACGGCGGCCGGCATGGGGCTCAAGGTGGTCTGGGCCACGCGCTACAAGACCACCCGCGAAAAAGTGCCGGTTAAGGGGCGAAGCAGGAGCGGAAAAACCACCTACCGGACGGTCAGCCGCAAAACCCCATACAAGGTGATGGTGCGTGACGACCGGCTGGCGCCGGACCGCGCCATTCCCGCCGCCGCCCGGTACCTGGCCGGCCTGGAGCAGAAGTTCGGCGGCCGCGACTGGGCCATCTTCGCCTACCACTGCGGGCAGGGTTGCGTGACCATGATGCAGGACCTGACCCGCCGCGCCCGCGGCATTACCAAGTCCCAGATAACCGTGCCGCGGATGTTTTTCTCCTGCAGCCCGGCCTGGAACCGTGAGCTGTACGAGGCCATTCAGCAGCAGATGCAGCGCGACTACTCCCCCACCTATTGGTTCCGCGTCATGCGCGCCGAGCAGTTGCTGGCGCTCTATCGCCGCGACCCGGCCGAATTCGCCGCGCTGGCGCAGGAGTACAAGAGCGAATTTGTCACCGCCGGCCGCGCGCCTCACCGGCTGGCGGTCTGGCTCAAGCGCGAGGACCTGCTTTACCACAACGAGGACGATATCCGCGCCGACCCCGGAAAGAAGCTGACGAAGGCATTGGACCGGCCGGATCATTTTGGCTACCGCCTCAACATCGCGGCCGATTCCACCGAGAATCTCGAATACTTCCGCGAAGCGGCGCCGGCGGCTATCGGCACCCTGACGTATATCGCGTTCGAGACGCGCCGCCTTTTTGACGAAATGGCGCATACGGGCGGAAAGTTCCAGCCGCTCGATGTGACTTCGCTGGTGGCGCCCGAGGAGTTTTCCAAGGTGAAGGGCAGGCCTGAAGCCCTCGCCCATGCATCGGGCCAAGTCTTCGATGTAGACTATTCCGCGCTACCGCCCGCCGAAATCGAGTGCCTGCGATTTGTGCTCGACGATCTCGGTTGGGATGGCTTCCTGGGTTTCGTGGAAGACGGCCGCGACAACCTGCACATCGGCTGCTCACCGGCTTCCCGCGCGTTCTTCACCAGCGTCTTTCAGGAGGCCGTGGGGCAGGGGTAGCGGCCGTCGCGCATGGCCTTCACGCTAAGGGAATTTAGATAATAAGTTGGACATTTGAGTCAAGCGCACAAGAAAAAGGCAGGATTTCACGCAAAGCCGCCAAGCCGCAAAGACGCCGCAAAGGAAGAGGGATAATCGAAGTCACCGTGACCAGGAATCCACTGGCGAAACAAATTGTGGATGCAGCTTATCGAGTCCATACCGCTCTGGGGCCGGGCCTTGGAGTCGGTCTATGAATCGGTCCTGGCATACGAACTGGAACACGGCGGGCTGCTCACGAAGCGTCAGCAACCCGTCCCCTGGTGTATCACGGCGACCACATTGACGTGGGATTTCGAGCAGACCTGATCGTTGAGGATCTGGTGATCGTTGAGATCAAGCCGCACGCGCGTCGCTAACGGACTCCCAGAGTAGTCTTCTTGGCGGCTTTGCGACTTGGCGTGAAATCTTGCTTTTTTGAATCCCACGCTCCAAGCGATTCCCCTTACGCAACGCTAGACGCAAAATATCCAGTTTATTTTATTGTTTGACTCGGCCTAAGGGTGCCAGGATCGAACGAACCGCGGCCCGGCGCCAGCACCGACTCGTCAGCACCACCAAAGACTCGGCGAGCTAATCGAAGACGGCGATTGGATACAATCAAGGAATCGAATGCAGACGATTCTCGTGATCGACGACGACGAAAGCCTGCGCGACACCATTGGTGTGATGTTGGAGCAGGAGGGCTTTCGCGCAGTCCTCGTTGGTGACGGGCGCGCCGGCTTCGACCGGGCCATTACCGTCAAACCGGATCTGGTGCTGGTGGACTTGCGGCTGCCTGGGATGAGCGGCACGGATATTTGCAAGCAGCTTCGCGCCGCAAAAGTGGCGACTCCGATCATCGTGCTGAGCGCTTTGGACGACGAACTCGACAAGGTGCTGCTGCTGGAAATTGGCGCCGACGATTACGTGGTCAAGCCGTTTGGCACGCGGGAACTGATGGCGCGCATCCGGGCGGTGCTGCGCCGGTCTTCCGCGGATGCCCGCAAAGTGGCCCATTTTTCCGATACGGAGGTCGATTTCGAACGGCGGGTCGTCACTCGCAAGGGCGAAGAACTGAAGTTTACCCCGGCGGAATACAATCTGCTGTGTTACTTTCTGCAAAATCCCGACCGGGCGCTCACGCGCGACATGATTTTGAATTCCGTCTGGGGCTACGAGTTCTTTCCCAATACTCGGACGGTAGATGCCCATGTCGTCAAATTGAGGCAAAAGCTGGAACCAGACCCGAACTTACCGCGTCATTTCCTTACGGTTCATGGTGTCGGCTACCGGTTTTTACCGTAGTTAAATAACATAGGGAAGTGCCTGTGCTACTCGAATTTACAGGTTATCCCTGGCAGTTCAGCGCCATGCGGCTTAGTTTGCGGGACAATAACAGCATGCCTCTACCGGGCGCGGGCGAGAGTGCAGGCGAGCGCGCAGTTCTGATTGTGGAAGACTCGGAAAATAGCGCTACCACGCTCGAAATCGCGTTTCTCGGCATACCCCATCTGGCGGTCGTGCTGGCTTCCTCGGCCGTGGAAGCGGTGCGCATTCTGAACCGCGGCTCTGCCAATGTGCAGGTGATCGTAACCGATTTGAACATGCCCCGAATGGATGGGTTTGAACTGATTCGACGGGTCCGCGGAGACCGGCGCCTGTCGGCGACGCCGATCATTGTGGTGAGCGCCGACACCGATCCCACGACTCCCGGCCGCCTTGCCGAATTGAGGGTGGATGCGGTTTTCCCCAAGCCCTTCTCTCCGGCCGAGGTCCGCCGGAAATTGGAGCAACTCTTGAATGGTACAACCACGATCCCTTAGGCCGAGGCTCCGTGTTCGGACCAGCGTGCCGCGCTACCTGGTGCTGTGGTTTTGGCCTCTCTGCCTGAGCGGCCAGACGGCGCCCGCAACTTCCACCATTCTGGAACGGCTTGACCGGCTGGAGCAGGAGAACCGGGACCTTTCGGAGGAAGTACGTGCGCTGCGAGCGGAGTTGGCCGCTGTCAAAACGACCGGGGCTCTCAAGGCGCCCGAAGCCGTTCAGGCTCCAGCGGTCGTTAAGGCTCCGGAAGCTGTTAAGGCGGGCGAAGCCGCTGCCCCAACCGGCGCCACCACGGCGGAAGGAAGCGCCGCCATGCTGGAACAGAAGGTGGAAATCCAGGAACGCCGGGTGGATGAGCAGGCGCAGACCAAGGTCGAGGCGTCGCAAAAGTTTCCTATCCGGCTCACCGGGATGGCACTGTTTAACGCCTTCCTGAATTCCAAGCAGAACGGCGGCTCGGAGTATCCGGTGGTGGCGGTACCGGCAGGGCCGGGCACAGCCGGCGCCACCGTGCGCCAGACCATCATTGGGCTGGACTTCCAGGGGCCTGCCACCATATGGGGCGGCAAAGTCCGAGGCTCCGTGTATATGGACTTCTTCGCCGGTACTACCAATTCAGCCATGCGGGTGCGAACGGCTTCGATTGAGCTCGACTGGAAGAGCCGGAGCATCATGATGGGGCTGGAGAAGCCCATTTTCAACCCGCGCGAGCCCAGTTCTTTGGCCCAGGTGGGGATCTCGCCCTTGACCGGCGCCGGCAACCTGTGGCTCTGGCTGCCTCAAGTTCGCGCCGAGCAGGATTTTCACTTTTCGGCTTCCACCGGTGTGCGCGCCCAAATGGGCGTGGTCCAGACGCGGGAACTGGGGCCTTACGTGGGAACGGTGACGGCGGAGGAGGCCCGGCCTGGTCTGGAGGGGCGTTTCAACTTCTTCCACAATCTGGATGACGAGCGGCGTCTGGAGTTCGCGCCCGGCTTTCACGCCAGCACCAGCCACGCCGGCGGCCAGTCCATCCCGTCGACTCTTTATTCGTTCGATTGGTTCTTCAACCCCTGGCGGCCGGTGGAGTTTACGGGGGCGTTCTACAGCGGCCAGAACGTGGCGCACCTCGGCAGTGGAACCCGGCAGGGCTTTGGACAAGACGGCCCCTACATTTTCGCGGTCGAGAGCCGTGGTGGATGGGGGCAGGTGACGTTGCATGCCCTCCGGCGGCTGGACTTCCACCTGTTCACCGGACAGGTGGACGACGCCAGCCGGATGTTGGGAACCGGCGCCATCGGCAGGAATTTGCTGTTCGGCGGCAACAGCTATTTCCACCTGGCGCCCAATGTTCTTTTGGGGCTGGAGGCAACGCAGTTGCGGACGGTCTACCTGGGGCAAGGAACGCGAATCAACAATCACTATGACCTGGCGCTGGCTTATCTTTTTTAGGCGCTCCCTAACGGTCGCGGCTCCGATATCCTTCAGAGCCGCGACTTGTCGCTCGACCGTACTCGCGCTTTGGCGAGCCAGGGAGCGGTGGCCCGCGTGCCTAGCCTGCTGGCTTTGCCTCGCCGTGCCGGCCGGCCACGCCGCGAGTGTGAGCGGGGAGTTGGAACTGACCAACTCCAAGGACGCCTTCGTGCGCAAGCACAAAGACTACTCCGGCGTGGTCCTGTGGCTGGAGGCGGTTAACCGCCCGGCGCCGGCTTCCGGCTTCGGCAGGCGCGTGGAGATGCTGCAGAAGGACAAACATTTCGTGCCGCACGTGCTGGCGATCGCGGTCGGAGCCACCGTGGATTTCCCAAATGTCGATCCCATCTTTCATAATGCATTTTCGAACTTCAGCGGCCAGCCGTTCGACGTGGGTCTTTATCCCCCCGGCACGTCCAGAAGCGTAACATTCAAGCATCCGGGCATCGTGCGCGTGTTCTGCAACATCCACTCCACGATGAGCGCGATTATTGCGGTGTTGCCGACCCCGTGGTACACCGTGAGCCAGGTTTCCGGCAAGTACTCGATACCAAACGTGCCGCCGGGCGAATACGAATTGCGCATGTTCCACGAGCGCTCGCTGCCCGATCATCTGGAATTTCTGGAGCATCGCATCACGGTCCCGGAAAGCGGCCTGACTCTGCCGCTGGTCTCGATTTCGGAAACCGGCTTCATTCCGGTTGCGCATTTGAACAAGTTCGGGAAGGAATACCCGCCGCCGCCCGCCAGCGGGGGCACTTATCCGGGAGCGCCCAAGCAATGAGATCGCCCTTTTCCAAGTTGTCGCTCCTGTGGAAGATCCTGCTTTCCACCTCGGTGGCGGTGACCGTGCTGTTCGCCATTACCGGACAAATCGTGCTCCGCAACATGACTAAAACCATGTCGGACAGTCTGGAAGAGGAGGTGCAGGGAAGTTTCACGGCTTACAACTCCCTGTGGAAGTCGCGGGCCGAAGCGCTTTCCACGGTGAGCCGGGTAATCAGCAGCATGTCGGATGTCCGCGCCGCCTTTCTGACGCGAGACCGGGCAACCATCCGGGATAGCGCCGGCGAGTTGTGGTCCAAGATTTCCAACTCCAGCGCGATTTTTCTGGTTACGGATGCGGGCGGCGCGGTGATCGCTTCGCTGGGCGGCGCCACGCCATCGGCGCTTCCGCAGAACCTCGATATGGTGCAGGCGGCCGCGGCCCATTTTCCAAAACAATCGGCGGGGTTCCTGCTCCAGAACGGCGAACTCTACCAGATCTCGGTGACCCCGGTTTACGTGCAGTCCGCGCCGGGCCAGGAGCTTCTGATTAACGTGCTGGTGGCGGGTTATCATGTGGATGCGCTGGTAGCCCAACAGCTTAAGGAAGCCACCAACAGCGAGTTCCTTTTCCTGACGCCCTCGGGAGTCATCGCGTCCACGCTGAATCCGCGCGCCACCGGCAGAATAGTCGATAGTCTGGCCAGAGTACGCGGCAAGGAAAAAGTCACCGATGGCCGTGTGGAGTATGCGCTGTTTCGCACGCCGCTGTCGGATATCAACGACAAGCCGGTGGGCCAGATCTGCATTTTGCGTTCGTTCGAAAGCGCGCAGCGGCGCATCGCCAGCCTCTACAACAACATCCTTCTGCTTTGGCTTTCGGCGGTTTCGGTTGGTTTGGGCCTGACCTACCTGCTGGCGCGACGCATTGTGGAGCCGGTCAAGCTGTTGGACCGCGCCGCCGAGGAAGTGGCGCGCCAGAACTACGCCATCGCGGTAGAGGTGAACAGCCAGGACGAGATTGGCCGGCTGGCGCTGACCTTCAACAACATGTGCGCCTCCATCCGGCAGGCCCGCGAGGACCTCATCCGGCAGGAGCGCATCTCCACCATCGGCAGACTCTCCAGTTCCATAGTGCATGACCTGCGCAATCCGCTGGCAGCCATCTACGGGGGTGCGGAGATGCTGGTGGATGCCGACCTGCCGCCGGCGCACGTGAAGCGCCTGGCGGGGAATATTTACCGCGCCTCGCGCCGCATCCAGGAATTGTTGCAGGATCTGTTGAATGTCTCGCGCGTCAAGAACCACCCGCGGGAGTTGTGCCGGTTGAGCGAGGTTGCCTCGGCGGCGTGGGACTCGCTGGCGGCCACGGCCGAAGCCCAGGGCGTGGCTATTGAGATGGAGGTTCCGCCGGAAATCGAAGTTCCGCTGGAGCGCAGCCGGATGGAGCGGGCCTTCGTGAACCTGATCGGCAACGCGCTGGATGCCATGCCGGATGGCGGTGAAATTCGGATCACCGCGGAGGTGGAAGGCGGCTGCGCGCTGGTCCGCGTGGAAGACGACGGCCCCGGGATCGCGCCCGAAATCCGCACGCAGTTGTTTCAACCGTTTGTCAGTGCGGGTAAGCGGAACGGCCTGGGCCTGGGGCTGGCCCTCTCCCGCCAGACCGTTCTGGAACATGGCGGCGACATGTGGGTGGATTCACAGCCGGGCCGCGGCGCCCGCTTCAGTTTCCGCCTTCCTGGCGCCCAGGTGGCGCAGCCGCAAGGGCTGCACGTGTGAGGCCGGCCAAAGTTTGGCCAGCTATTGGGGCTAACTCATTTGTTTCGGTAAAAAGCTGGCCAAAGTTTGGCCGGTCCGCCGTGTGGCGCGGCATCGCAGAAGGTTCTGGCAGCCCCATGCGCCACAATAAATCCAGTGACGGACGGGCAACTCTATCTCTCGGTAGGCATCCCCACCCTCGCCGTGATCGTGAGCCTGATTGTCAATCTGGCTCAGCAGGATGCCACCAACCGGCGCATTGGACGCTTTACGCGACCTCCTCAAGTCCGAGATTAAGCGCATCGAGGATCGCATCGCGTGCCAGTAAGTTGGACATTTGAGCCAAGCGAAGAAGAAAATCAAGATTTCACGCAAAGCCGCGAAGCCGCAAAGAAGCAGCAAAGGAAGAGGGATTAAGAGGGATAATCGGGCCTGCTGGAGTCGGTCTATGAATTGGTCCTGGCATACGAAACTGGAACACCGGCAGGCTGCTCACGACGTCGTCAGCACCTGGTGACTTGGCGAGAAACTAAAGAGGACGCATTGACCGAGAACGCCATTGTCAACGGCCTCGAAACGATGATCACGCAAAGTCGCCAAGTCGCAAAGAGACGTAGGGATACCTCGTCAGCCTCTCCATGGGATTTCAAGGGCGCAGACCTTGGCTATTCTTAGAAGCGATTCACGATACTTGGTAATGAGTAATGAGGGTCTACCCAATTGGGGCGCCCGGACAGTCAAACGCTCGCTCGTGATTGTTGCCAGCCTGTTCTCGCCGGACGGTGATAAAGCTAGCGCTGTCGTCCTCGCCTTCCTCGTTCCCCACGGCTACGACCGGCGCGGTTCAAGCTGACGGCTGATCGCTGAAAGCTATACCGCTGACGGCTGATCGCTGAAAGCTACAATGGCCTCATGACCATCCTGTGCCTGGCCGGCTTTGAGAAGGGCCACGAGTTTCTGCGCGAGTGCAAGCGGCAAGGCTGCACCGTGCTGCTGCTCACGTCGCTCAGCTTGCAGCATCAGGCCCGGTGGCCGATGGAGAGCGTCGACGAAGTCTTCTATATGCCGGACGACCATCATCGGTGGGACCGCGGCGATACTCTTCGGGCGGTGAGTTATCTGGCGCGAACCCACGTGTTCGACCGCATCGTGGCGCTGGACGATTTCGACGTGGAGATGGCCGCGGCCCTGCGTGAGCACCTGCGCGTGCCGGGAATGGGCGAGACCACCGCGCATTACTTTCGCGACAAACTGGCCATGCGCATTAAGGCCGCCGAGGCCGGGCTCGCCGTGCCCGAGTTCGTCCACATTCTGAACCATCGGCGGGTGGGGGAATTCATGGAACGCGTGCCGGGCCCCTGGGTTTTGAAGCCCCGGTCCATGGCCGGCGCCATCGGGATCAAGAAGATTCACCGCGCGGACGACCTGTGGCCCGTGCTGGAATCGCTGGGCGATCTGCAATCGCACTACCTGCTGGAACGGTTCGTGCCGGGCGGCATCTTCCACGTGGACACCATCGTCTACGAAAAGGAGGTGCTGTTTGCCATTGCCAGCGGTTATGGGCGTCCGCCGATGGAAGTGGCGCATACCGGCGGCATCTTTACCACGCGCATCCTGGGGCGTGAGTCGGAGGACGCCCGGCGCCTGCTGGCCGAAAATGCGCGCGTGATGGCGGCGCTCGGCATGGTGCGCGGCGTTTCGCACACCGAGTTCATCAAGTCTGGCGAGTTCATCGAAGCCCAGGAACCCCAGGAACTCAGGGCCCAGGAAGGCCGCATCTATTTTCTGGAAACCTCGGCGCGCGTTGGCGGGGCGCACATCGCGGACCTGGTGGAGGCCGCCAGCGGTCTGAATTTGTGGGCCGAGTGGGCCAGGCTGGAAGTGGCCGGCGGGAAGACGGACTACCGGCCGCCCGAGCCCCGGCAGGATTATGCGGCGCTCTTGATCTCATTGGCGCGCCAGCCGCAGCCCGACACGGCGGCATACAACGACCCTGAAATTGTCTGGCGGATGAGCCAGGATCATCATGCCGGCCTGATCGTAAAATCGCCCGACCAGGAGCGCGTCCGGCGCCTGTTGGAAGCCTACACGCAGCGGTTCCGCGACGATTTCTACGCCTACGAACCGCCCAAAGACGCGCCCGGCCACTAACGGACCAACCCAATCTGAACGCTTCCCTGAAACGCCATGCAGCTTCTTTCCCTTTCGGCAACGCAACAGGCCCGGCTGATTCGCCAGCGCCATGTCTCATCGCTGGAACTGGTCCAGGCGCATCTTGACCAAATCCGCAAGGTCAATCCGGCAATCCACGCCGCCGTGGAGGTGTTCACCGACGCGGCGTTGGCGCAGGCGCGCGCGGCCGACGCCGCGGCGCCCCGCGGTGAACAGTGCGATTGTCCCCTGCACGGCGTGCCCTTCAGCGTGAAGGACGCCATCGAAGTGGCCGGCCGCGTCTGCACCGCCGGCACTCTGGGCCGGATGACGGCCGCGCCATCCACCGAAGATGCCACGCTGGTGGGGCGGCTGCGAGCGGCCGGAGCCATTCCCATCGCCCGGACCAATCTTCCCGATCTGCTGTTTGCCTTCGAAAGCGACAACCTGCTGTTCGGCGCCACCAATAATCCCTACGACCTGACGCGCACTGCAGGCGGCAGCAGCGGGGGCGAGGCCGCGTTGATCGCCGCTTGCGGTTCACCGATGGGCTTAGGCAGCGATGCCGCGGGTAGCGTGCGCTTGCCGGCCGCGTTCTGCGGCATCGCCGGCATCAAGCCGACCTCGGGACGGCTGCCGCGCACCGGCCATTTCCCGCCCGCCGGCGGCTGGATCGAAACGCTCTGGCAGATCGGGCCCATGGCGCGGCGCGTCGAGGATCTGAATACCCTGATGCCCCTGCTGGCCGGCTCGGACGGCCGTGACCCCACCTGCGTCAGCATGGCTGTCGGCGACCCGGCGGCGGTGGACCGGGGCACACTACGCGTGGCGTTTTACACCGGAAACGGCATCGCTCCGGCCGGCCCCGAGGTGGAGCGCGTAGTTCGCGCCGCGGCCGCCAGCCTGGCAGGTGAAGTCGCGGTGCTGGAAGAGGATCGCCCCGCTTGCCTGGCCCAAGCCTACGACCTGGAGATGAAGTTACTGGGCGCCGATGGCGGCGATGGGTTGTGGCAGTACCTCGCCGGAGTTGGTTCCACCACCGTGCATCCGCTGCTGGGCGACTGGCTGGAAAAACTCCGCCGCTATCGGACCGATGTGGCGGGATTCGCCGGCTATTGGGCGGAACTGGACCAGTATCGCGCCGAGATGTTCGCCTTCCTGCGCCGGTACGATGTCATCCTGTGCCCGGCCTATCCTCAGCCTGCGCTGCCGCATGGCGCGTCGACGCTGGACGAAAACTTCCGGGGCTTCAGCCATACGATGGCCTACAATCTGACCGGCTGGCCGGCGGCTGTGGTCCGCTGCGGCGAGGCCAATGCTGGTGCGGATGCGGGCCTGCCGATCGCAGTTCAGGTAGTAGCCCCACCGTGGCGGGAAGACATCGCGCTGGCTGTGGCGGGCTGGCTGGAAGAGGCGCTGGGAGGCTGGAAGCCGCCTTTGCTGGCGGAACTTTAGCGAGGGCTGGCTGTCCCGCAGGATCCTCGCGCCGCTGCTCGGAACAAGCTAACAAATCGATGCCATGATCGTCTACAATTGTGGATAATCCAGGCGTATGGGCAAACCGACCGATCTGGTCCAAGGAACACTGGACCTGCTGATCTTTAAGACGATCTCGCTCGAACCCAAACACGGTTGGGCTATCGCCAAGCGCATCCAGCAGATTTCACGGGAAGCCCTCCAGGTCTCCAGCAGGGTTCGCTATACCCGGCGTTGCACCGTCTGGAGCAGCAGGGTTGGATCGAGGCTGAGTGGCGGCCAACCGAGACCGGCCGAATGGCCAAATTCTACTCCCTTACAAGCGCCGGGCGCGGCCAAATGAAGAGGGAATTGGAATCCTGGACCCGCCTCTCCGCCGCCATCAACCTGGTGGTCCAAGAGGTTTGAGGTGCGTGCGTTTAACCAAGTCCGTCTGCGCCTCCGCTCCCTGTTGCGCCGCCACAGCGTGGAACGCGAGCTTGAGGCCGAACTTCGCTTTCATCTCGACCAGCAGATCGAAGAGAATCTCGTCTCTGGCATGACGCCTGACGAAGCCCGCGGGGCTGCGTTGTGCGCCATCCGAGGCCTTACTCAATATGGCGAGGAGTGTCGCGATATGCGCCGTGTAAACTTCATCGAGAATCTGTTGCAAGACCTGCGTTTCGGTCTCCGCACGTTACGCCAATCTATGGCGTTCACCGTTGTCGCAATCCTCACTTTGGCCCTGGGGATCGGCGCCAATACGGCCATCTTTTCGGTGGTCCGCGCGGCCCTGATCCGCCCGTTGCCGTACGCCCAGCCGGACCGCCTCATTACCCTCGGCGAAGTGCGCACCCAACGAGAGCTGTCCGGCCAACTGACCATGGGGTCTTGGAACGCGTCTTACCTCGATTACCTCGATTGGCGGACACAGTCGAAGACCTTTGAATCGCTTGCCGGTTTCAACGCAGACGGTTTCACGCTGCGCGGCGTGGGTGAACCGGAGAGCGTCTTTGCCGTGCAGGCCACAACCAATTTCTTCTCCACTCTCGGCATCAAACCGTTCCTCGGACGCGATTTCTACGCCGGTGAGGACGTCGCTTCGGGTCCCCTGGCCGCCATCCTCACCCATAGTTTTTGGAGAAGCCGGTTTGGCGCGGATCCGCAGGTCATCGGCCGCTCCATCCAGCTTGACTCGAATAAAGTCACCATCGTCGGTGTTCTTCCAGCCGAGTTTGAATTTGCGCCGCGGGGAAACGTTCAAATTTGGGTGCCACTGCATATCAGCCAGGGTATGGCGGCACGACGCAGCCTCCGCTGGATGCGCGTCATCGGGCGCCTGGCTCGCGGCGCCACGCCTGCGCAAGCCGCGGCGGAGATGGACCTGATCAATTCGCGCCTTGCTGCCGCTTACCCGGCACAGAACGGCGCTATTCGGGTGGTCATCGCTGCGCTGCGCGATCGCATCGTCGGACCCATCCGGCCGCTGCTTTTGGTTCTGTTTGGCGCCGTCGGCTTTGTGCTGCTCATCGCGTGCGCCAATGTCGCGAACCTTCTGATGGCCCGTGCCACGCGCCGGCGGAGGGAATTCGCCGTTCGCGCCGCCCTCGGGGCCGGCCGCGGACGGTTGATTTCACAGCTCCTGGCCGAAAGCCTGATCCTGGCGTCTGCCGGAGCCACGCTTGGCCTGTTGATCGCGCGCTCCGGAACAGCCCTGCTCATCGCCGCGATACCCCAGAGGCTGCTCGATTCGATGCCGTACTTGCGCGACGCACACGCCGATCCCGTGGTGCTGGCATTCCTGTTCGGAACAACCATGTTCACCGGAGTCGCCTTCGGCCTGGCACCCGCGCTCGAAGTCTCCAATCGCAATGTGGGCGAAACGCTTAAAGACGAAAGCCGCGCGTCCGCCGGCGGGATTCGCACGCGCCTTCGCCAGGCGCTCATCGTTACGGAGATCGCCTTCTCGCTAGTGCTCCTGGTCGGCGCCGGCCTGATGGTGAAGAGCCTCTCCGCACTGCTCGATCGCAATCCTGGCTTCGATACGCGGCGTCTCCTCACCTTCTCGGTATTTCTTCCGCCTGAGTCCTACGCCCAGGATTCCGACGCCATCCGCTTCGATCGGGATTTCATGGACCGGATCCGCGCCCTGCCCGGCGTAGCGGGAATCGCTTCCACCAGTGTGGTTCCGCTCACTGGTGGCGGTAACACCATCCGCTTCGTGGTCGAAGGTCAGCCCACTGTAACGGGCCAGGATAACGAAAGCGATATCCGCGACATCTCCGCCGGTTACTTCTCCACGATGGGAATTCCGCTGGCCGCAGGCCGCTTCTTCAACGATTCCAGCGATACCGCGTCCGCGCCCCGCCGCGTCATCGTCAACCAGGCCTGGGTGAAACGATACCTCCACGGTGAGGATCCGATCGGTAAACGCATTAAGTTCACTTACTCACCCACCCAACCCTTCCGCGAGATCGTCGGCGTTGTCGGGGACATTGCGGATGCCGGCCTGGACAGCCCCGAAGAGCCGATTCTCTTCGCGCCGTACCTCCAGGACGTGAACACGTTTATCACTTACATGGTGCGCACGGCGGGCGACCCGGGCGTCGCGATCGGCGCGGTCCGCGCCGCGCTGCGGAACACGGATCCGCAACTGATTCTGATCCGGCCGGTTACCATGGAGCAGATCATTGCGCAGTCGCCCTCTGTGTTTCTCCGCCGTTATCCGTCCTTTTTGATCGGAAGCTTCGCCGTGTTAGCGCTGATTCTCGCCATGGTCGGGCTGTATGGGCTGATTTCGTATTCGGTTTCGCAGCGCACGCGCGAGGTAGGCATTCGCGTCGCTCTGGGCGCGCAACCGCGCGACGTGATGCGCCTCGTGGTGGGGGAAGGAGCCTGCCTGACCATGATTGGCGTCGGTGTTGGCCTGTTGGCCGCGCTGGGGCTCACGCAGCTCATGCGCAGCCTGCTTTTCGGGGTGAGCGCTGTCGACCCCGTGACCTTCGCCGGAGTCGCCCTTCTCCTGGCGTTGGTGGCGACCGCGGCGTGTTACATTCCTGCCAAGCGGGCCATGCGCACTGATCCCTTAGTTGCTCTGCGTTATGAGTGAGGCATCGCGCCGATGGTTGTCCTGCCTTGCAGTTCGCATCCTTCGTTGGCAGGCCTTACCGGGCCGTCTGGAACGACCGCTCTTCCCCGTACATCGTGATCAACGGATGCTTCACCCGCGCCCGGTACTCGTACACTTTTTGGGCCGGCAGCCTTTGCCCACCCGGGCCGCCCAGTGAATACTGAAAGTCTCCCGTGGCCCCACGCGCAACGCCAGGCAGATCCGTCCACGGCTCGGTCTTTTCCGAAAGATCCGTGCCGCCTTTCTTCTCGCGGTATTGGAATCCCACTTCCACCTGATTCACATTGCCCTGATTCACTCCACCCAGATTGAGCAGTTTTCCGTGCAGCACCGCGGTGCCGCTGGCAGCGTCCCACTGGGCGCCCGCCGTCTGCACTTCGGGAGGCGAAAGGCCGGGTTCGACGCTGGTCATCTTGAGCACGATCGGGTTCGGCCACCGCCGGTCCGTGTAGAGCCGTTGCGCGCGGTAGGCCGTGATCTGGAACTTGTCGCCGTCCTGCTTCCAGGTGGTCTTCGGCGCCAGGCCGGGGCGGTATTCCACCATCTCGTCCGATTGGCCTAGCACGGTCACCTTCGTGGCCGGGGTTGACCGGACGGAGCGCAGCGTGATGGTCCTGGCGTCGCCCAGTCTCCAGGGGCTCATTTTGGTCAGGAACGCGTAAACCGTGCTGCCGTTCCTGGTGAACCAGATATCGTTCTCATTGGTGATCACCCAGGGGCGAACGTTCTTGATGGCTTCTCCGTTCACGAAATTCCAAAGCGCGATCTCCCGCAGCCGCGATTCCTGTTCGATGGCGATTTCTCCATCCGGCTTGGGACCGATGTTCAGCAACTGGGTGCCGCCTTTGGCGCGTGTCTCGATCAGCGTGCCGATCAACTGGGTGCCCGATTTGTAATCCTCGTTGGTGGCTTTCCAGGGCCACTCGGTGCCCATGGTCAGGTTGCCTTCCCACGCGCCCGGCAAGGCCACGCCGGGTATATACTGCTCGGGCGTTTCCATGGCGCCGCGCGTGATCACCAGCTTGGGCTGCATTTGCCAGGCGTAATCCGTCAGTTGCTCGGCTGGCCCGTCGAAGAAGAAGTAGTCGATGGTCCCGTAGTTCGTCAGCAGTTCCTTGAGCTGGCGTTTGGTGTATTCCATGAACTCGGGAATCTCTTGCGGGTAGACGCCCTTCACCTGGCGGTTGATGGTGATGCCGTGCTCGTGGAGCCAGTGGAAATCGTCCGGCGAAAAGTAGAACCCGATGGCGATCCCCTCCTTCCGGAAGGCGTCCACCAGTTGCCGGGTGATGTCCTTGCCGTAAGGCGTGTGCATGACGGAGAAACTGGTAGTGGCCGTGTCCCACATGCAGAAGCCGGCGTGGTGCTTGGTGGTGAACATCACGTACTCGAAACCGGCCAGCTTGGCCAAAGACGCCCACTTCGCGGGCTCATACCGGTCGGGATTGAAATAGCCCGGGAGGGTGCGGAAGAAGCGCTCCACGAAATCGGGCGACGCGCCCACCAGCGAATGCGAAATCACGCCGGCCAACGGGCCGTCCACACCCCAGTGAATGAACATGCCAAAGCCGCGGTCGCGAAACTTTTCGACCTCCGCCGGATTGTTCCGGCTCTTGGACGGATCGGGCGTATGCGCCGGCAGTTGGAGCGGCGGCTGGGTCTGTTGCGCCGGGAGGGCCACTTGGTCAACCAGGACGCTCAGAAGCAGTCCGGCAATCATCCGTGAAGGCATAGCTGTCACAGATTATGCCATGCGCGGCCGGCGTTCATAAGGTTACGGATATGTGGGGCAGGTTGCCAACCTGCGGCGGATTGTTAGTTAATCCGCCCGCGCGATGCGGCAGCGAGCGCGCCCGCGTTGGCAGACTGCCTGTAAGGTGCGAAAGGCGGAGTGCGGCAGCGAGCGCGGCCGCGTTGGCGACTTGCCTGCAAGGTGCGAAAGGCGGATTGCCAATCCGCCGCAGGTTAGCAACCTGCCCCACACCCGGTTTGAAGCTGCGTTTGCGTTTGAGCTTTAGAAGAAGGTCTGCCCCGCTGTGGTGGTGACGTCGAAGCGCGCCATCATTGCCATGTCTTCGTGTGCGAGGTTATGGCAGTGAAACACGAACGGCCCGGCGTAATCCCTGAATTTCAGGAAGACGTCGACTTCGGTATTCGGACCGAGGATTAGGACATCCTTCCTGCCGACCCCGTCCTGCTCCGACAGAGTCGAGCTCGGACTTCTGCCGTTGCGGCTCAGCACCCGCCCGAATTCGCTGTGAATGTGGTTGGGGTGCCACCATCCGCCGGACTTGTTGATCAGGCGCAGAATCTGCGGCTGGTTGAGACGCGGCGACACCAGGGGGCGGCTGAGGTCCCCAGCCAGTTCGCCATTCAGCGTCCATGCGCCATGGCTGCGGTCAAACTCGATGGTAGTCACCAACGCGGCGCGCTTCTCGGCGTCACTGATCGGCTGGAAGGGCCGCAACTGGACTCCGGGCAGGGTCACGTCCAGCAAGTGACTGTCATCCACGCGCTCGCCCACCCGGAACTGCAGCATCCTGGTGCCCGCCGTCGTGAGCTCTGGCTCCTCGAAGGTTCCTTTGGGTCCGCGGCCTTCGTCCTGCACCAGCCGGTTTTCGAAATAAACGGTTTCGCCGGGCTGGAAAGCGCTGAAATCGACGATTACTTCGTAGCGCTCGGCCGGAGCGATCATGAAGCTCCCGGTATTCGGCAGGGGCCGGGAAGTAAGGCCCCCGTCAGTGCCGATCATGGTCATGGGAAAAGACTTGCCCGCCGAGTTGGTAAGGAACATCTGATAGAAACGGGCATTCGATCCGTTGAGGAAGCGGAAGCGGTACTTGCGCCCCTGAACATTGAGGTACGGTTGAATCTTTCCATTAACGACGAATTTGTCCCCCAGGAAGCCATCGTGGTTGAACGGGTCGAAGACCAGCGAACCATCAGGTGCGAACATCCTGTCCTGTATCACCAGCGGCACATCAAATTGCCCGCTGGGCAGCCGCAGGCCGGTATATTCATTGCCGGTATCCAGCTCGTCGAATACCAGGTAGAAACCTGCCAGCCCGCGATATACATTGGCGCCGGTGGAGTCCAGGATATGGTCGTGATACCACAGTGTCGACGGCCGGTCGGACGGGTCGGCAACGTCCGAGATGGAACCGGGATCGACCTGCGGAAAAGTGTGGTCGAAGTGTCCTCCGTTGGGCTGGATAACCGGGTCGAAGGTCTTGCCGTTTACCGTGATTTTGGCTGGAAAGCCGTCCGAACGCGAGGGTTGATGACCGCCGTGAAAATGTGTGGTGAGCTGAGGGAGCCCGAAACCGGTGGTATTCGATGGCAGGTTATTCTGTACACGAACGATGTTGCCCGAGAACCGGTCGGCGCTGATGCGCGACATGAAGGTGGGACCGGGTGCGGCGTCCAAGGGAGGCGGAGCCGCCGGGTTCCCGTCGACGTATCCCCAAATGCCGGTCGGCGGAAGCTGGCTGTGGTAGTGCACCTGGCGCTGCATGGCGATGATTTTGTAAAAGCTGGCATTCGGGCCGGCGAATGTCTGGGCGTCCACGTCCAGGTCGCTAATGCGGTTAGCCAAACGCTGAACCGTGTTGGGGACCGGAAGTTCGTCCATAAACGGCGTTGTCTGCGGGCTTTGCGGCGTGTTGGCAAACAGCCGGGGGACCAGACCTTTAGTGGAGAGCAGAATTCCACCGCCCGCTACCACACCGTATTTGAGTATGTCGCGTCTTGTCATAAAAGTGCCTTTGTAACGGAAATCTACGTTGGAGAGGCTTTATGGGTACAGGTTTTCGGATGCCGTGCAGTTGCGCACGCTCGCTTATGTATTTGCAGCCATCTCTTGGGGGTTGGACTGGATCGGGGCGCAAGAGGGGGGCTGGCGGCGTCACCGCCAACCCCAGAGCGAGGCTACCGCCGGACCGCCGCAGTCGGCACGCCGCCGCTCCCCATCAGCCGGCGCACAGCCTCGGCGATGCGGTTGGGATCGGCTGTCGATGGCATCATAGACCACCTCCCGGCCGCGTCGTTGCCGTAGGCGATCAGCCCGCCGTGCTGAGTCTTGTCGGCATCCACCTTGGGATCCGGATCGGTGAAGCCCATCTTGCGGCGGATCAGTTCCAGGTCTTCGGCCTTTCCGGTAAGGAACGTCCAGCCTGGCTTGGCGCCAAGCTTCCTGGCATATTCGTGGAGAACTTCGGGCGTATCGTTCTTAGGGTCCAGCGTCAGCGAGTAGAAGAAGACATCGCGTCCCACGTGATCGCCCAGGGCCTTTTGTACCTTGAGTAAGTTGACGTTGGCCATTGGGCAGATCGCCTTACAACTCGTGAACATGAAGCTGATGACCACCGTCTTCCCCTTGATGAGGTCATCATAGAACCGCACCGGTTGGTTGTCCTGCGTGCGGAGGGTGACGTTGGGCATCATGGGGCCGCCGTGTTCGGCGGCCCCACTTTCAGATGCGAGCAAGGCGATTGCCGTAAGTAGTACGGAAAGGTTGCGCATGGTAGACCTTAAAGGGAAGGCGTCCCCGCTAACGGCATGATATCGAACCGCGCCATCATGGCCATGTCTTCATGGGCGATGTTGTGGCAGTGGAAGACGAATGGGCCGGCGTAGTCCCGGAAGCGCAAATAGACCTTAACCTCGCTGTTGGGTCCCAGCAGCGTGGTGTCTTTCCGGGCGATGCCGTCGCGCTCAAACACCACCGGGCTTGGGCTCACCCCATTGCGGCTCAATACGCGCTGGAATTCGCTGTGGATGTGGATGGGGTGCCACCATCCGCCGGAACTGTTTTTCAGCGTCCAGATTTCCGGCTGATTGAGGGTGGGCGCCGCCATCGGGCTGCTCAGGTTCCCGGCCAGCGTCCCGTTGATGACCCATGCGCCGTGGCTGCGCTCAAACACGAACTCCCGGAAGGTTTTTACCGCGGCGATTTGCGCCGCGGTGATAGCCGCGAAGGGGCGCAATGCATCGCCGGGCTGAATATCGAAGCTGGGGTCGGGGACCGCCGGACCAACGATGAACTTCATGATTTGGGTACCGACGGGCAGAATATCGGGGTTCTCAAACGAGCCGTTGGGGCCGCGGCCCTCATCCTGGGACAGGCGGTTTTCGATGAAGAACTCGTTGCCGTCGAGCTTACTGAAATCGACGATCACCTCATAGCGCTCGGCCGGGGCCATCATGAAACTGGTGACGGGTTGCTGGGCGTGGCTCAGCAGGCCGCCTTCGGTGGCGATAATACTCATGGGCTGAGGCTGACCCTTCGCATTGGTCAGGAAAAGCGAGTAGATGCGCGCGCCCGAGCCGTTCAGGAAACGGAGACGGTACCGGCGCCGGCTGACTTCGGCAAATGGTTGGACCTTACCGTTCATCAGGAACTGGTTTCCCAGGAAGCCGTCGTGGTTGAAGGGGTCGAATACCAATGAGCCATCGGGTGCGAATACCTTGTCCTGGACTACCAATGGTATGTCGAACTCGCCGCTCGGCAACCGAAGCCCCGTGGGATTGTTTTCATCCCCGATGTCGGGCCCGCCCGCCACTCCGTTCACCACCGGGTCGAAGACTTGGAACAGGCCCACCAGGCCCCGGTAGACGTTCGCCCCCGTGAAGTCGATCACGTGGTCGTGATACCACTGGGTCGCCGGCCGGTCGGACGCATCGGCCACATCCGAAATGAAGCCGGGGTCCAGGAGGGGATAGGCATAGTCATAAAACTTGCCGGGATCGATCACGGGATTGAATACCGGCGAGGCAATGTCGGTTGGAAACCCATCCGAAAAGAACGGCTGATGGCCGCCGTGCAGGTGCGTAGAAAGATGGGGACTGCCGAAGCTCGGCACGTTGGGATTCAGCCCATTCGTAACGCGGACGATGGCGCCCGAAGTCTGGCTCGCGCTGATGCGCTCCTGAAACGTGGGGCCCAGCGCGAAGGGCGTGACCGCCGGGCCGTTCTGGTCCCGGTAGCCCCAGATGGAAGTCGGCGGGAGGTCCCGATGAAACTTTACCGTGCGTTCCTCGGCGATAACGCTGTAGAACCTGGCCTGGCCTAAGTTGCGCCCGCTTGGGTCAACGTATACCTTGGCCGCCGCTGACAGGTCGGCGAACTGCGTCAGGGTGGCAATGGCCGTCGGGGGCCGGGGGAGCGGGTCCACAAACGGCGTCAATGGCAGGCCTTGCGGCGCGCCGCCGCCGCTGGCAAACGCCCGCGGGAGCCGGCCCTTGGTGGAAACCAGAACGGCGCCGGTTGCTATCGAACCATACTTCAAGATCTCGCGTCTTGTCACAATCTATCTCCTTTGCGTAAAACCTTTGCATAAAACGAGGAAGCACACGCCGCGACTCACGTGAAACTGGTCGTTAGAATTTACATGCATCCTTAAGGCGTCTCAACAGGAAGACGCCTCAGCAGGCTGACTGATTTTGGGTCTCTGTCCGGCAGGTGTTTCTGCTAATCTTCGTCGGCTATAAGGATAGATTCGCACAAGTCTCGGATAGGTGGTTGTAAAAACAATGGCAACAGACTGTAAACCTTCGAATTGAGCTGACACACGTCTAATGCCGTTCTATCCGCCCCCGGCAACAGGCTCAAAGCAAGACGGATCCGGACCGATCAGCCAGGAATTCAATACTTTCCGACCTTCTCGCCGTCATGGATCGGAGGGAGGAATACCTTCTTCAAAACTCTCGGGGCGTCGCGCCCAATCGCGCGAAGGCTGCCAATTCCGTCCCGTCCCGCCGCCGCGGTAGTGTTCCCACAAACCGCTGCAAACTCCGGGTCGCGGCTGGCGGATTTCAAGAATCGCGGATTCCGGCGTCGCCAAGTCAAGCGTAACCGATTCGTCGAGTAAGGCAGCCGCCGGACGTGCTCAACCGCGAGTAACGGCCCTTTACATACCGTCGCGGTCCGGTTCGACGCATAGGTTCACACGCTGAGCCGCGACGGTAAGGGAAAGTTAAATAATAAGCCGGACAATTGAGCCAAGCGGAGAAGAAAATCAGGATTTCACGCAAAGCCGCGAAACCGCAAAGTAGCCGCTCTACCGGCTTTGCGTGAAATCTTGCCTTTTTGAATCCCACGCTCCAAGCCGATTCCCCTTTCGCTAAACGTAGACTGTCCAGTCTATTGTTTGACTCCGCCTAAGCTAAGTAGCCGCGAAGAAACCCATGTTCTCTTTGGAGCTCTTTGCGGCTTCGAGAGACAGCTTCCCTTGGAATTCCTCGCGGCTTTTCAGGGACTGATCTCCTCAAAAATTCAAGCGCATCGAGAACTCCAGGATCCTTCCGCCGGGATCGTTGGTGTTGGACAGATCGCGGTAAGCGCCCGTGGTCTGGCCGAAACTGGTGCCGATGGTCGCCGCCCCGGGAATGTTGCTGCCGGGTACGAACAACAGAAAGTTAGTCAGGTTAAATGCGTTCAGCGCCTGCGCGCGGAACTCCAGGTTGACGCGCTCGTGGATGGTGGTCTTCTTCACCAGACTGAAGTCCCACTTCTGCTGCCACGGACCATAGAGGAACAGCCGCGTGCCAAGCTGGCCCGGGATGTTCTCGGGGCCAATGTACTGCGAGTTGGGGTCGGGCGTCTTGCCGGGGGTCAGTTCGAAGGCCGCCAGCGTGTTATCGATGACGTTCTGCGGCAGGAAAGAGACGATCCCCTGGCTCTGGGCATTGATGGTCTTGCGGATCGACATCATGCCCTGCAACTGGTCCATAGTCATGTTGTGCAGAATCACGCCGCTGTCCCTGGCATTGAAGGTATTACGGCCGCTGTTGAACAACAGGGGCGTGCCCGACTGAATTCGAGTCACCGAGGCGATTTCCCATCCCTCAATCGCCTTGCGCGCCACTACGTTATTGACCCTCCCCAGGAAATGGCGCTTGGAACCGAAGGGCAGTTCGTAAATCCAGTTCAGCTTGACCGCCTGGCGGATGTCGTAGGGCGACGGGCCCTTGTCGTAGGAATAGTTGCGCAGCGTGGTGTAGGTACCGCCAACGCCATTGCTGTACTCGTTGGAAATGGAATGGGCCCAGGTGTAGCTGGCCTGCGTCAGGAGTCCCTTCGACAGACGGCGCGTCAGTTCCACCTGCAGGCCGTTGTAAGTGGAATTGCCGCCGTTGACTTCCAGCAGCGCCTGGCCATTGAGCAGCGTGGGGTTCACCTGGAACATGTTGACCGGCTTTCCGGCGGCTACCAGACGGCTCATATCCGCGGCGGTTGTGGCAATAGTATTGGCCAGCGCGCCCACCTGGCCCTGCAGGAGGCGGGTGGCGGTAGTCGTATCGTTGGTAGTGTTCAAGGCGGTCTGGATGATGGGAATGTTTTGCTGCCCCGGCAGACCCTGGTTGCCGAAGTTGGTCGAAGCCGGCGTGGTCTGGCGGGCGATGGCCAGATTGTTGGCGGCAATGTTGAACTCGTTCAGGAAGCCGTTTTCGAATACGTTGATATCGTTGAGATTGATTTGCCGCCACAGATCCGTTCCGTGGTTGGCCACATAGCGGATTTCGAGCACGGTGTCGCGCGTCAGTTCGCGCTGCAGGCCCAGGTCCCAGCTCTGCACGTAACCCACCTTCATGTTGGGGCTGAAATCGGCCACACTGTTCCCCGCGATGGCCGCCAGCGGAAAGCTGGGAGTGGTGGGAGCAGGCTTCACGGGCAGCGGGTTGCTGAAGAGCACCGACCCCGGCGCGCCGAAATTCGCCGGTGTGTTGCTCGGGTCCACGGTAGTGGTGAGGGTGCGGCCCTGGTTGGTGCTCCAAACGGAATAGGTGGACCCATCCTCTCGAATCGTGGAGATGGCGTAACCGGCACGGAGCACGCTGTGCCCGTTTCCAAGCAGCCACGCCAGCGGTTTGAAATCGCTGGTGGGAAGCTGCCAGGCTAAGCCAACCGAGGGCGAGAACGTGTTCGGGGTCTTGTACCCGGCCGTCCCGCTGGTGACCGCATTGAACACCGGCGCGGATCCGGTGAGCGTACCGGGCGAGAACAGATTCCCCGGACCGGATACGCCCCAAACGCCGGCATAGCCCGGGCGAGTGTAGACGCCGTTCTGGTTGACGGGAGGATTCTGCCGGTCATAGCGCACGCCATAGTTGAGGGTGAGGCGTGGGTGGATGCGCCAGGAATCCTGCACATACAGCCCGATCTCGCGCTGATAGTTGAAGACGTCGGGTTGAAACTGCCCGTAGGTCTTGGTCTTATCGTCCAGCACCACGCTTCGCTGGATCTGGGCGACGCGTCCTGTCAGCATGGCATACAAAGCCCCGGCGTCGCTGAGGTTAGTGGGAGAGGCCCCTTGGAAATTCGTGGTAGTGAAGAGATTGGTGCTTCCGGTGTTCACAGGATCGTTGGCGGCGAGGCCAAAATTCACCAGCGGTACAAACTGCGTTCCGCTGACCGAGGAGGTCCATGTATTCACCTGCGTGAAACTGCCGCCAAAGTTCAACAAGTGCGCAGAATGGGACCACGTCAGGTTGACGTTGCCTTGCTTCACTGGTGTGTTCCGGCGAGTCTGGCCAGTAGTCCGGTAAGGGCATTCGACATAGGAAGGGCTGCTGGTACTGGTGCAGGTAGAGGTGGATGAAGTATTGAATACCGGCGCATAACCGTTCCACTGGTTGAAGTCCGAGGGTGCAATGCCGTTATTGAAGATTACGGTGCCGCCCTCCAGGCCGAATCGGATTTCGCTGGTCAGGTGCGGGGTGAGTGTGGAACGCAGGGCCGCTACGCCTAAAAACGCGATGCCTCCCTGATTGCCGAACTCGGTCCCATTAAGCACGTTGCCGGTGCCCGGAAAGGCCGGGCTGGCGGTGCCGACATTCACGCCATCGGGCCGGCGAATATTGGTCTGGTAGTTATAGACAAACTCCAAGTGGTGCTTCTCGGTTAAGTTGTAGTCGAACTTGACAGTGGGAAAGTTGCGGTTGTTGGCGCCCTTACTTTGGAAATCCAGATTGTTGCGGTTGTAATCGGCGTTGGAAGCGATTCGGCTTTTCAGACCAGCCTGGCCGGTAACCAGCGAATTGATCTGAGTCAACGACTTGAGAATGGTCGGGTCCGGAGTGGCCGGAAACCCGCCCGACGCCGCCAGCTGGTAGAGATTGACCGTCCGCACGGCGCCGCTCGAATCCTTATAAGTGAAAATGCCGGAAACCGCTGCCGGCGTCAACACCATGCCCGTCGGCTCGGTGTAAGTCTGGGGCAGGCGGAAGGCCTCCATGTGGGCAAAGAAGAACAGCTTGTTCTTCTTAATTGGCCCGCCCACATAGCCGCCGAACTGGTTGAATACGATGTGGTCGCGCGGCTGGCCCTGGATATTGTTGAAGTAGAAGTTGGCGTCCAGGTCCTGGTTGCGGTGCTGTTCGAACAGTGTGCCGTGGAACTCGTTGGTTCCGCTGCGGGTGACCATCTTCACCTGAAAGGCGCCCTCGGCGTTGCTGTCGGCGCCGGCCGAGGCGCCGCTCACGGTCATTTCCTCAATCGCGTCGGCTCGCGGGAAAATGGCGTTGAAGAATCCATCGCTGGACCGGTTGCTGTTGTCCTGGATGTTGATGCCATCCAGCGTCACGTTGAGAGCGCTCTGCGGCAGCCCGTACACGGAGGTGCTGCGCGGAACGCCCGGCGTGGCGGAACCGGCCTGGGTAGTCAGCAGTTCCGTCAGGTTGCGGCTGGTGAAGGGCAACTCGTGAAGCTGCCTGCCCACCAGCGTGGCCTGCACGGTGGCCGATTGCGTTTGCAGGACTTCGGCGCCGCCCATCACCTCCACGGTTTCGGCCAGCGAACCCACCTCAAGCCTGCTGTTGACGGTGGATGGCGTACCTGCATCCACCTTCACGCCCTCGGTGGTGACGGTCTTGAAACCTGGGTGGTTCACCGTCACGCTATAGGTGCCGGTGGAAACAGACGGCACTGCCCAGGTGCCCTTATCGTCGGTTGTGGTGTTGAGGGCCTGGCCGGTCTGGTTGTTCAAAACTTTGATCTGAGCACCGGGAACGGCTGCTCCTTGGGGGTCGGAAACCGTGCCTTCCAACCGGCCGGTAGTCACCTGCGCGGCGGCGGTAAACGCGAGAACAGCCAGAATCAAGCAAATCGATAGCAAACGCATATGCACCTCTAAACGTACAAGAATTACCAAGGAACCCCGGTCAGTATGGGTCTTATCTTAGCCACGCCGGAGGAGGGCGTCAATGGTAACGGGATAGATTTGGATAGATTTAATTTCTGGGTGGGATAGAGTTTACAATGAGGATCCGGGAATTCATAATCTGGATGGCGTCGGCGAGATCGTGCGGAGTCCGTATGGGAATCGTCTGCCCTTTCAGGCGGCTCACCAACCGCTCGATCGTATCCACTGCCGCCGGCGGCTGCAGCTTACCTGGTAAGCGCTCACCCCCAGCCCTCAGGGGACCAGGCCTCGATGGAACGGGGCCGAGGCTTCCCCCGGAATACGGTCCCTGGCCGGGTACAAGCGGACGATTGAACCGGTATTGCAGGCCAAAAATCGGCGGACCTACCGCCGGGCGCTTGCCCACCGCAACCGCCGGAACATCGTCCAGCATTCGCGTCCGCGGGCCCAGCACAATCAATGCGTCCGGCGGCTTCGGGTCCCGCAGTTCAGCCTGCACTAACCCGAGCAGCAGGTCGATGGGCTCCGGGCGCTCCCGCAGGGTTCGGTAATCCACCAGCCCCAATTCCAAATGGTTGAGCGCCGCCGTCAACTCGTCCATCTGGTTCGCTTCAAATCCCTCCGTGCGGAAGATGACGGCTCGCTGGTCGAGGTTGAATGCGATCAGCCGCGTTTTTTGGGCTGGCAACTCTCTGAGCAAGGAGGAGAGCGAATCCACCAGGCGCTGAACGTCAGTGGGCTGCAACTGGGAGAGATTCGGCGACAGTGGAGCGGCATGTACCAGGATGGTGAGCCTGGCGATCCTTTTTGATGAGAAATCCAGCCTGGGGGATTTCGGGTCCGGTAACAGCGGGCCGCCCGCCGAAAGCTCCTCCACCGCTCCGGGCGGTGTCGTGGGCTTCAATTGCCGTTCGCTGCCCGTGCGCCGGGCCTGAATCTGCCACGCTCCGCGGCAGAAGCGGTGCAGGTCGTCTTCAACCAGCACTTCCAGACCGTATTTGCCCTCACCTACCACGAAGGTTCCAGCGGTTTCCACCTCGAGTTTGGTCTCGGGTACCGCGGGCAGCGCTTCGGTCTGGGTCAGGTAGACGGGCTCCCGCCCCTCCGCCGTCACCCGAGTGTGAACGGTCAGGCCATGTCCCGATCCGAGAAACTGGGCAAGTGGAGTATCGATCGTGTAGCCATTCTGGAAGCGGAAACCGAAGCTCAGCGCAGGACGCACGGGGCTGATCTGGCAGCGCAGTCGCGGCGCCGATACCGCTGCCTCGAAGGCCTGCCGCATGGCGGCGACGCGCTCGGGCTCGACCAGCGACTGTCCAAACGCCGATATGGTGAGCGCCAAACCCGCTCGCAAAATGCCTGCGACTCTGGAACTTGAACGGTTTCTTCGCGCCTGCCTGTTCCCGCCGGTTTCGCCTTCGTCCCGTCCTGTCTCAAACTTTCGTGGGACGCGTCTACTTTCTGCGCTCGCGAGCCGCGCCCTCAGGCGGTTGACAAGCCGCTCAATGTCCGCGATGTCCGAAGCGAGCATATCTCCATCGTAACCGGCCGTGTCACCCCTGGCGCTCTTTCATCGCCAATCTCACCAATCCCGGATGATTCCAGGCGACCTTGTAATTCTCCTGTTCGGTCATGACCAGCGGGCTTGGGACTGCCCGATGATTTGAGAATGAACTCGAACGGTTTCCGAATCCATACGCAGGATGCTGCCTGAAGGAGTTGCGCTGGTTCGGCGCAAAACACAAAAAAGGGCAGGCTTTTTCAGCCTGCCCCAATTCTGCCTTCTGCCTTCTGACTTCTGCCTTCGGCCTTCTGCCTCGCCGTTCCTTCTTCCTTCTAGAAAACGAAGCGCAAAGACACCTGCATGCGGCGCGCGTTGGTGCCGTCGGGGAAGCCCTGGGAAGCGTTGCCGGTGTCGAGCAACGACACGCCGTTGGTGAGTTGTGGCTTCAGAATGTTGCCGGAAACGTTGTAGGCGGCGGTCTGGACGCCGGTGTTGTGAATCGTATTGAACGCGTTGAAGGCTTCAAACGACAGGTTGGCTTTCACGCGTTCCGATATCGGAAGCTTGCGGGTAATGCGGGCATCCACGTTGTAGATCTGATCGACATTGAGGCTGCCCACCGGAAAGAAAGGCACCCGGTTCCAGCCCCCGGAGCCGTTCAGAGTGCTGTTGGCTAACTGAATGCCCGCGAACTCGGCGCCCAGCGAGGTGCTGGCGGAGTTGACAGTGGCCGACACCGGGTGAGCGGAAGCCAGTGTAGTGATGGCTGAAAGTTCCCAGCCGTTCACGAAGTACCTGGCAAAGGCCGAGGTGCTGGTGGTCAACGTGGGCTGCCAGAGCCAGTTGATGGACACACGATGACGCTGGTCGAGCGACGAGGTGCCTTTGTCGAGAGCATAGTTGCCATTGAACGTGGAGTTGAGGAACGTGTTCGAGATGTTGTAGCTGGCGCCCTCTTCGTTGCCATCGTCGATGGCGTGAGACCAGGTGTAGTTCAACTGCGCGCTCAGCCCGTGCGACATGCGCTTCATCACCTGGACCGCCAGGGCGTTGTACCAGGACTGGCCGCCGTTTTCGATGGACAGGACCTTGCTGTAGCGGGGATCCACTTTGTTTTGCAAGGTAAACACCGGCGTGGTGTAGGTCCCCACGTTGGCGCCGGAGGCATCCTGAATGATGTACGTATAAGCCTGCGAGGTGGCGGGGCCGAGATTCAGGTCGCGTTGGACGTAGAGACCGATGCCGCGGGTCCAGATGTAGCTCACGGTAATCGCCAGGTCGCGAGTCAACTGGTGGTCGATGGCCAGAGTGCCCTGCTGGGTGTACGGGGCATGGAAGTTCGGATCGGCCACGTTCAGCGACACTGCGCCGGTGGGCAGACCGGTCGCGCTGGCGAGGACGCCGTTGAAAACCGGCGCGCCGGCCTGGGTATTGTTGAGCGCAATGGCCGTCTGATACTTGCCATTGCCCAGGAAAAGGGTGTCCAGCATGTTGCCGTGCAGGCGGGCATAGAAGATGCCGTAGCCAACCCGGACCACGGTGCGGTCGTTGAACCCATAGGACAGACTGGCGCGCGGGGCGAAATCCTTGTTGGGAGAGGGGATGTGGCCCGTCTGCGGCCAATCCGGATTGGTAATAGTGGGCTGCGGAACCCAGGTCTTCTCGTACCGGATACCGTAGTTGAAAGTCAGGTGCTTGTTAAGCTTCCAGGTATCCTGCGCGTAGAAGTTGATGTCGCTGGTGCGGATGTTCTGGATGGGATTTCCGAATTGCTGGGTGAAGGTGGAGTAGCTCTTGACGCCAGTGGTGTTGCCGCTGAAGTCCCGGGCAAAGTTGGTGAGGTTTGAGTAGCTGTAGCCGCCGAACTCGTTGAAGAGTTGGTTCATCCAGTCCTGCGTGGTTTGGTAGTCGACGCCGAATTTGGCCGAGTGCGCCCCGTGGGTCCAGCTATAGTTCTCCACAATCTGGTAGCGGTTTTCGCTGGGATAGGTGCGTGGGTAAGCCTGCGCGGCGCCCACGGTGGAGCCGGCAACCGTGATATAGGTTGGTCCGGTCGCCGCCGGGAAAAGATCGGAAGCGCCGGGATCGGAGAGACGGTCCTTAAACCAGCCGAAGCGCAATTCGTTGACCGAATTGGGAGTCGCCACCGCGGTCCAGGATGCCTTGCCGTAGCGGTCTTCCACGGTGGAATTGCCGTTGTTGCCGAGGGCGGCGCCGCCGGTGAGCACGGCCTGGGTCTGGATGCCGTGCGGCGAGCGCCAGTGCATCACGTTCATATCGACGCTGATGGTATTGCGGTCGTTGGCGTGCCAGTCCAGCTTGGCAAAACCCTCGTCCTGCTTGTAAGTTCGGGGCACCAGCACGTTCATCTGCTGCTGGATGAAATTGATGGCGGCGGTGCACTGCCCGGCCGTGGCGCCCGTGGTTCCGCCAATGGCGCAGTTCGATGCCGGAATGAAGTTGCCGGTGGCATCGGAGAGCGAACTGTTGACGATGCGGTTCAGGGCCGGGAAACTGCGGTCGGTGAAATCGAAATTCACAAAGTAGAAGAGCTTGTCCTTCTTCAGCGCGCCGCCCAACGACCCGCCCGCGGTATGCCGCCATTCCGGCAGGTTGTAACCATTGGCGTAGCGGTCGGTGGCCTCCAGCGTGCGGTTGCGGAAAAACCAGTAGCCGGTGCCGTGAGTATCGTTCTGGCCGCTCCTGGTGACCGTGTTGATCACGCCGCCCATGGCCCGGCCGAACTCCGCCGAGAAGCCGTTGGAAAGCACCTGGAATTCCTGCACCGCGTCCTGCGAAATCTGGCTGCCGATGCGCGTGCGGCCGGCGTTTTCGTTGTAAAAACTCTCGGTAGTGTCGTTGCCATCGGTCAGGAACGAGTTGCCCATGGCGATGCCGCGGAAGGAGATGAGGCCGAACTCGCCATCGTTGGTTACGGCGGGGGTCAGAAGCACGAACGAGTCCACGCGCCGGCCGTTGATCGGCAGGTTCTCAATCTGGTCATGCCCTACGGTTGAGGTAACGCCGCTCTTGGTGTCTTCCACCATCGGTGCTTCGGCGGTGACGTCGACTTTCGTGGTGGCGGACCCAATCTGCATGGTGATCTTGAAATCCACGGTCTGGCCAACCGTGACCGCAAACGCCTTGATTTCCCATTGGTCGAAACCTTGTTTGCTCACGGTGACGCTATAGCCATCCGCCGGCGTCAACGCGGCTGCCGAGAAGACACCGGCGTCGGTGGTCTGCAAGTTGCGTTTGATGCCCTTGCCCTCGTTGGAAACGACGACGGTGGCGCCGGGAACGACGGCGCCGGACGCGTCACGGACGGTGCCGGCAACCGCCCCTAAGCCGGCCACCGCCTGGGCGAATGAACTCGCGGCACACGCGAGTGAAAACACAACTACGGCTATTGTTTTCTTCATAGACTCTTACCTCGCTAAAAACTGTCAAGCCCCTATGCCCTCAAGGATAACAGAAATCCTATTTCACTTCGATGATTAAGGGAGTGAAAAAGGTTAATACGAGCGGCAACCTGCGGTGGCAGGCAGAAGTCAGAAGGCCCGCGCGCGGACGCCGGTTTTCATTCTGTCTCCTGACTCCTGTCTCCTGACTTTTGCCTTGTACCTTCTGCCTTCTACCTGGCGCCTTCTACCTGGCGCCCCGGCCGCGTTACCAGACCAACCTGGCGCCCACTTGGGCCCGCCGCGCCTGCGTGCCGTCGGGGAAGCCGCCATCGGAGCCGGGGATGCCGATGTTCTGCGGCGTGGCCGTGATCACGCCCTTAGCTTCCGAATAGGCCTGGCTGCTGGTGAAGCCCGTGGCTGCCCAACTGTTGCTGATGTTAAACACTTCGAAGTTCAGCAGCAGCCGGGTCTTTTCGCCGAAGGGGATGATTTTGCTGATGCGCGCGTCGCTCTTATAACGCTGCGGCGTATAGAAGCTGTCGATGGGCAGGAACGGCGCACGGCCGTTCAGGCCCGAGCCATCCAGGTTGAAATTGGAGAACATCCCGGTCACTGGCGTGTCCGTGACGCGCACCGTGAGCGTAGTCGGCCGGCCGCTGTACATGAAGGTACTGCTCGAAAGCTGCCAGTTGTTCACCACGTACTTGAAAAACGCCCCGGAACGGTGGGTGATGGTGGGCTGCCAGATCCACGAGATCGCCAGACGGTGCCGCTGATCCAGCGCCCCGCTTCCTTTGTCGGCCTTGTAGTTGCCATTGTAAAGCCAGTTGTTGGCGCTGTTGAAGAACAGCGCTCCCGAGCCATTGCTTTGGCCATCGTCGATTTCATGCGCCCACGTATAGGAAACGTCGGCCCAGAAGCCGTGCGAGAAGCGCTTGCGCGCCTGGATGGCCAGGGCGTTGTAGTAGCTGTTGACGCCGTTTTCATCCTGGTAGATGGCCCCATAACGCGCGTCCGGCCGCGTGGCGCCGAGATACATCGGGGTGGTGTAGCTGCCGGTGGGGCTGCCGTTCGCGTCCACAATCGAGTAGGTGAAGTTGGTGGAACTGAGCGGCGGCAGGTTGAGGTCGCGCACCGCCATAAGCTGCACGCCGCGGCTCCAGATGTAGGAAGCGGTCAGCGCCAGATCGCGGCCCAATTGGCGCTCCACCGCGAAGGTGGCCTGCTCCGAATAGGGCGTGCGGGAGTGCGGGTCCATGAACTGGATGCTGGAGGCGGAGATGCTGGCGCCGGTGGGCGCCGCGGCCAGCACATTGGGGAAGACCGGACCGGCGGCCACCTGCGGCGCGCTGGTGTTGTTCAGCGTGATCGCCGTCTGGAACACCCCGTTTCCCGAGTACAAATTGTCGATCAGGGACCCGATGAAGCGCGCGTGGAACATGCCATAACCTGCCCGCAGGACCGTGTTGTCATCCAGCCGGTAGGCGAGGCCCAGGCGGGGCCCCAGGTTCAGATTGCCGGTGGGGATGTGCCCGGTCTGCGGATAATCCCGATTGATGATGGCGGGCTGCGGAAGCTGGGCATACTCGTACCGCAGGCCGGCGTTGACCGTGAGCCTGGGTGTGGCGCGCCACTGGTCCTCCAGATAGAAACCGTAATCCTTAATGGTGGCATCCACCACCGGCTGGCCGAAGGTCTGCACATAGCGCTGCCAGTTCTTGGCGCCAGTCGAATTCCCGCTGTAGTCCAGCGCGAACGCATTCACCGTCTGGTAGGTGTAGCCGCCGTAGTAGTTACTGATGAAATAGCTGTAGTCCTCGGTGCTGGCGATATCGGCGCCGAATTTCACAATGTGTTTGCCCTTGGTCCAGGACGCGTTGTCCACGAATTGGAAGCGCTGCTCGCTGGGCTCCACACGGGGCAGATAATTGGCCGGCCCCATGGTGGCGCCGTTGATCGAGACTTGGAGAAACCCCAGGCCTTGGCCCAATTCGCTCTGGTCGAAGGTGTCGCCCTGCCGGTCGGTAGACCAGCCCCAGCGAAACTCATTCACGAAGTTGGATTTCGGAATCGCCGTCCAGGTGAACCTGCCGTTGCGCACGCGAACCGCATCGTCGCCGTTGCTGTTGATCGCCGAACCGCTGGTGGATGTGGCGCCCGTCTGGATTCCGTTGGGCGAAACCGAGTGCAGGTAGTTGAGGCTGGCGCTGAAGCTGTTGTGCTCCGACAGGTGGTAGTCCAGCTTGCCGAAGTAAAGCTCCTGGGCCAGCGTGCGCGGGATCAGCCCGTAGAAACGCGGCAGGAGTTGATTGATGGCGGCGCATTGCGCCGGCGTCGCGGCCGGCTGCCCGCCGCTGGCCACGCCGCAGCCGATGAAGGTCTGGGTGGCCGCATTCACGGCCGCCGGCACGTTCAGACTGTCCACCATCGGAAAATTGCGGCGTGTGACGTCCACATTCACCAGATAGAAC
>Ga0210402_10000156_pt1 | contig 76834 bp, 62 predicted proteins | sample IncBWC7MmetaG_FD_161055 | JGI IMG/M metagenome (GOLD analysis project Ga0210402, IMG submission 161055) | Forest soil microbial communities from Barre Woods Harvard Forest LTER site, Petersham, Massachusetts, United States - Inc-BW-C-7-M | ecosystem: Environmental > Terrestrial > Soil >...
GAAGACAGGCGATGGCGCTGCAGCGTTTGCACGAGCTCGGGCTTGGCGATCGCCTTGTAGTCCGAGCGGATCAGAACGCCGGCAATGGCCGTCTGCACACCGGCAGACTCCGCGAGCGGGAACAGACGCGCCAGCTCCTCCAGACTTTCGGGATCGGACAGACGCTGGTGTGCGAGAGTGTTCAGCGCGCGCACCTGCGCGTTGGAGCCGTTCATGCGTGCGATCCCCGACGTAACTGTACGGAGCTCGTTCACGTCCGCGATGGGCTGGTGGCGCAAATAAACCTGCGCGATTTGAACTTCTTCGTCGTTCGGACTCGTCAGCGCGAGCAACACTTGTGCGCGGGCTTCTGCGCTGTCTAAACACGCGAGGAGTGCCGCGTTGGAAACCTTGCTGGCTTGCGCGGGCGACAGTTGCAGCCGGTCAAGCTCCTGGTCCAGTCCGTGGTCCTTGTTCAGCGCACAAACCAGGTCGACTTCGGCCGGAGTCACGGCGCCTCTCGCAATCTGATCGCTGATCATTTGCATGAGCTCGGCCCGTTTCTCAGCCGGTGAGATCCAGCCGAGACGGACCGCCAGCTCGAGCATCCGTGCGCGAACTGCAGGCTGATCGACGTCGCGCGCGAAGTCCATGTACCGGGCACGTGACGCGTCATCGCGTGCGATCTTCTCGAGCGCCCGCGAAACCGCAGGCACTTGCCGGTCAGCCTCGCTAAGCGATGCGGAATATTGCTCGATGCGGTCCAGGAACATGCGCACTTCCGCCATCTGGCGGCCGAGGAGCTGATGGACAAAACCAAGCTTCTGCTCTGGCGATAGCCGATCGTCGGAAAAATGGCAGACGTCCTGCCGATACGCCATCGCTGGGTCCGAGTCGCTCAACCCATTCGTGAAAACCAATGAATGACCGGCAAACTGACCGAGCAGCCTGGCGCTTGCGCGGCTACTGCCGACTTCCGCGGTTCCGGCAGATTGAAAGTAACGGTCCAAGTAGGAGGCGGCGGTCGGTCCGAGCGGCGCAACCGACGAAAAGCCATAGATCACCGGTACATCCTTGAAGATGAGGCGCATGCGGTCTCGACTGCTCTCGCCGTGCCGCGCGCTCAATGCACGCGACAGGCGCTCTGCGTCAGCCCGCGAGTACCCGGAACGGACGAGGCTGCGTCCGATCTCGGGAGATGCGCTTCTGAGCGCTTGCGGGTTCAGCGTGTTGCAGCCGAAAAGATATACCTCCTTCAGTTGCGAGAACAAACCAGGACACGAATCGCTGCATGAGACACGTTCCATCTCGGCGACTGGCAAGAACTCACGCGCTTCCAGTTGATCCGAGAAAAACTCGTTGCCCCCATCATAGTGCCCTGAGATGACGAGAACATCGCATCGGATTCCCTGACGGCAAGCCGATTCCAACCAATCGGACCGGCCGCGCTCCACCAGCTCGACAAACTGATATTTGTTCGGGGGCAAGCTCCGCCGAAATGCTTCCTTTTCGTCGGGTGAATTGACGGTGATGCTGCAGACTGTCTTCTTGTCGGCGTTCGCGTCGTGCGTCCACAGACCGGCCAACAACGCCGTCAGGAGGAAAAACTTGGCGAAAGTCCGCATGGAACTACGGCTCATTACGCAAGTGCGTGACGAAAATTACGTCATTCCCGCGAAAGCGGGAATCCATGCTCGCGGGCCCAAAATGGGTCCCGGCCTTCGCGGGGACGACGCATGGGGGAGTTGTCAGTCATATTGGAAGCGCTCAGTAGACAAAACCTAATCGATGCCGGCCCACGCCGGCCGCGAATGACGCAGACTAGTGGTTAGGGTCAATGAACCATTTGTCGCGCTTCCTGCCCTCGCGCAATCGCCCATACTTGCTGCGGGAATGTGTCGCATAAGACGACTGGCTCCAGATTCTTTCGCCCTGTCGTGTTAGTTGATGTTGCCGATTCTATGGATTTCATAGTTCCCAGTCCGTCAGCCCCATTCCTAATTTGCTGTCCGTGGGCGGCCTTTCGGAAGTAGGACATCTCCTGACGCGGGGCACGCGTACTCCGCCGCGCCGTAAGCAGCTTTACAACCGTCAGGCTATTTCCGCGAGTCAGCCGTACGCGCGGTGTTGGGAGGGGGCGCCCTTCAGGCGTTTTTCGACGTGCGGCTGCCGGCCAGGGTGTCCGCTGGTCAGCATGGGCCCTTCACAGCGCGCCGAGGCCGCGGCACTGCCCACGCTTGCTTATCGCCGGACGTTGGGCGCCGGTACCGATTCGATAAGCACATTGATGCACGTCGGCTTATTCGACGCCAGCGCACGCTGCAAGGCGGGCGCAAGATCGGCCGCACGCGTGACGAACTCAGCATGTCCTCCGAGGGCTTCGGCGACCTTGTCGTAGCGCGACGGAAGCAGCTCGCAATACTTGGCGCGCTCCGCACCATATTCGCGAAGCTGGATTTGAAACTCTGCATTCCATCGGGCGTCGTTGCCGACGATGACAATCACAGGAAGTCGATACCGTACCGCCGTATCGAGCTCCGCCATGTGAAAGCCGAATGTGCCGTCGCCCATGACCGCAATGACGGGATGCTCCGGTCGCGCCAGCTTGACGGCGAGTGCGTAGGGAAGCGACGGCCCGATCGCGCCTGCCACGCCGTTGATAAGACGACGGTCGACCTTGACCATCGCTTGTGGCCACTGGCCAATTTCGCCGCCGTCGCACACCAGCGTGCCTTCAGGATTTTCGTCGAAAAAGGCTTGCAGAACCGCGCACAACTCAGGCAGGTGCACCGGTCCTTCCGCCGAGTGCGACGTTTCCTTCCACAGCGAAGGGCGGTACGTCACGGCACGTCTTGCTTCGACCAACCACTCGCGCGAGCGATCGGAGGGTTGCGCCATGCGCGCAACGAGCGACTGAACGGCGCTGACAGGATCGGCAAGGGCGGAGCAAAGCAGACGTCCCGCTTTGTACTTCGCCACGCGTACGAGCTGGTCGGCGTCGGGGTCGACGACGATGAACGAACAGTCGGGTGCGACAAAGGGAGGGTCGCCGAAGCGCAGAGTGAAATCCAGCGGCTTGCCGATCAGAACCATCAGGTCCGCTTGCGCAAGCAGCTCCGCGAAGGATCCGAGACTAGGGTCGTTGATCCCGCGCGGACTTTCCATACCCAACACCGGGGCGCCCGCAAGCTCCTCGAGTTTCGCCATCCGCATCCGTCCGGTGAAGCTGCACAATGTCGGACCGCAGAGGAAGAGTGGCCGCTTGGCCGCCTTCGCCTGCATGATGATGATGTCCGCCGTGCTCGTCGAAAGAGGCATGGGCGCGGCGAGCGCGGATGTCGCATCCGGCCATAGCTCCTGACCCGAATCGACCTCCTGGTCGAGAACGTCGATCGGCAAGCTCACGTGTACGGGACCGGGGCGACCGCTGCGCGCGATTCGAGCAGCCCGGGCAAGCTCGCGTCCCAAGCTCGCCGAAGATTCAACCGTCCACGCGGCCTTGGTAAGCTGCCTCGCCATATCGACTTGGCGGAGCTCCTGAAATGCACCTCTGCCGACCTCATCGATGCTCGCATGACCGGACAGCAGGATCACCGCTGCTTCGGATGCAAGCGCCGTGTATAAGGCCGCGATGGCGTTGGCATGTCCGGGGCCGCCAGTGACCAGAGCGACACCCACTTGGCCGGTGGTGCGCGCATAGGCGTCGGCCATGTGAACACAGGCGGCTTCATGTCGAGCGTGAATGAGCCTGATACCCGTTTCGATGAGAGCATCGTAGACGGGCATGATGTGGTTGCCCGAGACTGAAAATATTGTGTCGACACCGATTCGCTCCAGCGTCCCGGCGACGATGTCGGCACCGCGCAAGGTTGTTCTCCCGGTCATTTTGCCCGATGACATGGTTCAAGAAAGATTCGGCAAGGTCGAACGCTATGGGTCAACTTCCGGCCTCTTTACCTGCGTTTCCACTGACGCAATTCGACTTATTGCCACAGGCGGCCGGCGGGCATATGCTGACCGAATGCAATACGTAGAACGGTCGTTGAACATTGTCGCTCGGGACAATCGTGGTTAATTCGGCAATCTCCGGATGGCGCACGGCATCGATCATCGCGGCACTCGCGCTGGCGCTGCCGCTGAAAGCTGAGGTTTCGGAGGTTCGGATCTCGAGGCAGTATGGTCTTCCCTATCTTTCGGTCGTTATCATGGAACAGAACCGTTTGATCGAGAAGCACGCCAAGGCGCTTGGGCTGGGAGACATCAAGGTTGATTGGGTCACGATCGGCAGCGGCGGCACGTCCACCGATTCGCTCCTGGCCGGGAACCTCGACTTCGTCACCAGCGGCATAAGCAATATGCTCCTTTTGTGGTCGCGCACGGGCGGACAAGTGAAGGCGATCGGCGCAACGGGCACCGTGCCACTCATCCTTGTCACGCGCAACCCTAACGTGAAGACCATTGCCGACTTTACCGAGAAGGACAAGATAGCGGTGCCGACGGTGAAGGTGTCGATGCAGTCGACGATGCTGGGCATCGCTGCCGAGAAAATGTACGGTGAGTCCGGACGCGGTAAGTTCGATCCGCTTACGGTCACCCTGGGGCACCCCGACGCGACAGTTGCACTATTGAGCGGGGGCGAAATCAACAGCCATTTTTCGGTGCCGCCTTACCAGTATCAGGAGCTGAAAGCGCCCGGCGTGCATGCCGTGCTGAATTCGACGGAGGTAATGGGTGGTCCGGCAACGATCACAGTGATTTTCGGCACGGTCAAATTCCATGACGCGAACCCGAAGACCATGGCCGCAATGAACGCTGCGCTTAGCGAGGCGATGGAGTTCATCTCGACGAACAAGCGAACCGCCGCCGAGATCTACCTGAAAGCGACCAAGGAGAAGTTCACGCTCGAAGAGCTTGCTTCGATGCTGGACATGCCCGGCTTCGTTTTCACGACCGCGCCGAACGGGACGCTCAAGTACGCCGAGCAGATGTTCAAGACAGGGGTGATCAAGACCAAGCCATCGAGCTGGAAGGACGTGTTTTTCGCCGAGGCACACGGCCTGCCGGGCAACTAAACGTCGCTTGCCGCCTCACCCGATCCGGAGCCACGGCCTAGGCGCTGGCTGACCGCGCAGCGAACCTGGGCACCCACGCCTTAGCGGCACCTTGCCGCGAAGTCGATCACGGCGGCGTTATCGTTTACACCACGGAGAGTGCTTATGCTGGTTATCTGGGGCAGGAACAATTCGGTCAACGTCCAGAAGGTGCTGTGGTGCTGCGAGGAAATGTCGCTCGGATACGAACGGATCGATGCCGGCGGCGCGTTCGGGGTAGTGAACTCGCCTCGATATCGCAGCCTCAATCCCAATGGCCTCGTGCCAACGATCGAGGACGATGGGTTCGTGCTTTGGGAGTCGAACGCCATCATCCGTTATCTTGCGGCCAAGCACGCCGCCGGAAGCCTCTGGCCGGAAGATCTTGAGACGCGGGCCGAAGCCGATCGCTGGATGGACTGGAGTAGCACTACGTTCTGGCCCGCCATCCGCCCGCTTTTTCTGGGACTCATCCGTTCCGCGCCGGACAAGCGCGATCCGCGGGCGCTGGAGGAATCGCGTCTGAAGACCGCGGAGGTGCTCCGCATCGTAGACGCTCATCTGAAGGGGCACGAGTATCTTGCAGGAGACGCTTTCACGATGGGTGACATCGCGCTCGGCTGCGGGATCTGGCGTTGGATGGCCCTTCCGATTGAGCGGCAGCCATTGCCCAACGTGCAACGGTGGTTCGACTCCCTGGCGCGGCGCCCGCCATACAAGGTCACGGTCATGCTGCCGCTGAGTTGAAGCCGGGCAGGATGTTAAAGAACCTCACAGAATCTTACGAAGCCATGGGCCATGGGACGGCGCAAGCAGAAAACTGCTTTCACTCCTTGGGTGGCACCGTGCGCAGATAGGCCACGATGGCGCCGAGGTCCTGATCGGTCATCGTGGCGTAGAGCGAAAATGCCATCGGCGGCTTGAGCTTGGTGCCGTCCCGGTGGAGACCCTGGGTGATCGCTGCCTTGATCTCGGCATCGCTCCACGCGCCAAGTCCGGCCGTCGCATGCGAGGTGATATTGCGCGAAATCGTCACGCCCCAAGGCCCCGGGAACGGCTGGCCGCCTTTGCCGAGCTGTGCGTAGTCGTGCACGTCTTTCACGAGAGGTGTGTGACACTCCATGCAATGGCCGATAGTAGCGAGATAGAAGCCGCGCTTGACCGGATCGGCAATGTCGGCCTCGCTCATGGCCTTGTCCGCGCCCGGCGGCGTATCGACATGCATCGCGGCCTTGTAGACCGGCGGCTCGACGGCGTTGCTGACCGCCGACACCGATTTGAGATACGCCACGACCGCGTCGATATCAGCAGGTGTGAAGACCTTATAGAACCCATAAGGCATCATCGGCGCGATCTGCGTGCCGTTCGGCCGCACGCCGGCGAGCAGGGAGCGCTTGATGTCGGCATCGCTCCACTTGCCGATGCCGGTTGCGAGGTCGGGCGTGATGTTCGCGCCCTTCGCCTTGAAGGTCAACTCGTCCCACGTCCGCGGACCTCCGGAAAGCTGCTTCGACATGTCCCACACGCCGCCCGGGCCGCGCGGAGTATGGCAATTGCCGCAGGTGAGAATGCCGTTAACCAAATAGCTGCCGCGCTCGACGGGCGTCTGTGCGTAGGCACTGCCTGCGACGGCAATTGCGGCCATGCAAACGAAGGCCCATCTCGTCACGAATTTTGGAGCCGGTCGAAGGCCGACAAATACTAACCTGGCGCTAAGCGTTCTGCATTGGCGCATGAGCATGGTTTCCCCTAAACGCCGAGTCCCTCATTACTGGGCGCTTCGATCACGGTATAGGCTCAATCGCCCGGGAGCGCAATGAGATTTGTTCGGACCGGGAATCCTGACGAAGCCTAGCAAGACCAATCAAGAGTGACCTGACGCAAGTCTCCCTGGGAAGTTGGCGGCTTCTCTTTGCGAACCGCGATGTGATCTGTCGCGCCGTTGTGCCTCGAGCTAGACCGGACAGCGCGTCCGCGCTCGGTCATGAATCGGCTACTTTCGTCGATTCTTCGTCAATTTTCGCCGTGCGATCGGGACTTCCTGCAGCCGCCCACCCAAGCTTTGACGCGAACCCTTTCCGTTTCTAGGAATTGAAAATTGCGCGCCAAGTATGGCCGGGAGTCGGTTCATCCAACACCTACCTTCCATGTTATTGCTTCTATCACCAAGGAGAATCTCGTGTCTATTGCCTACACACCACGCAACCTTCGCGCCAATATATCGATCGGCTTTCTCTTCCTTCTTGTGGTTCTTCTGACGGCCGCGACCGCATTCGCCGGCACCGTGACCGGGCCGATCACGGGTGGCGCCCATGGTTGGCCGTTCGGTGCGCCCAGTGCGGCCGTCGATCTCGCGAAGTATGGCTACGTCGAGGAAGAGTACTTTATCGAGGGCACCGCCAACTCATATGCGAAAGTCGGAACCTGGACCACGGACGGAGTCTGGACAGCGGCGCCCAGCGGCAGTGCGTTTTTCAGAACTCGGCTGCTGGTGGTGCGCCCGGCTGACCCTGGAAAGTTCAATGGCACGGCAGTCGTCGAATGGCTCAACGTCAGCGCCAGCTGGGATATCGCCGACCATTTCGTGTCCGCAAACGAGGAGTTGCTTCGTGGTGGGTACGCTTGGGTAGGAGTCTCCGCGCAGGCAGTGGGAGTGCAGTTATCACCGTTCTCGCTGAAAGCGTGGGATCCGAGCCGCTACGGATCGTTGAACCATCCGGGCGATGCCTATGCGTACGATATGTTCACTCAGGCTGGGCGGGCAATTCAGAATCCGCAGGGCGCGAATCCACTGCACGGACTGACGGTGGAGCGCGTCGTCGCAGCAGGCCATTCGCAATCAGCGAACGGACTCGCGACGTACGTCAACGCGATTGACCCGCTTGTCGAAGTGTATGACGGGTTTCTACTGCACAGCCGCAGCGTAACTGCTTTGCGCCTTTTTCCTGGCGATCCCGGAGTCGTCCCCACGGCCTCAGTCATTCGCAGCGACACGACAGCGCCCGTGATGATGCTCGAGGACGAATGGAGCGTAGACGTGGCTTCTGCGTGGCTTGCTCGCCAACCCGACAATCCGAACTTCCGCCTCTGGGAGGTTGCGGGTACGGGACATGTAGATAGTTACGAAGATGCGCTCGTCCAGGCCATTGTTACCCGCGATCTCATGTTCGGACCCCTCCCGTGCGCACAGCCCAAAAACAAAGCCCCGCTGCACTACATGGTGAACTCGGCGCTGAACAAACTCAGCGCGTGGGTTGCGACAGGTGTCCCGCCGGCGCACGCCCCGTCGTTCATTGAGTTCGTCAATGGTGCGATCGTCCGCGACTCCCATGGCAATGCCAAAGGCGGGGTCCGCCTTTCCCAACTCGAAGTCCCAACCGCCACTTTGACCGGGGCTGGAAACGCGGGCCCCGGATCATGTCCAAACGGAGGGGTGACGACACCCTTCGACGCCGGGACGCTCGCTTCGCTCTATCCGACCCACTACGGCTATTACGACGCCGTCGGGAAAGTCGACAAGGCAAACTACATTCAGGGATACCTCCTGTACGTGGACATGCTGCAGGACTGGGTGGACGCGTCCCGTGCCAGCATAGGCAACTGACGTACGCACCTGCCCTGAGAAACAACTAACGGTCGATCGGAGCCTCGTGCTCCGTTTGACCGGTTCTCTGCGTGACGAACTATTGCATCGCGGCTGCGCTCGGTACGCCAGCAGCGATCGCCTCGGCAACCCGCCGCTCGCGCAACGCTACGGCGGAATCGGCAAAGTCCGTACCAAATCGCTCGGCCGTCATGGTCGGCACTTGAGCGAGAAGCGTAGAGGTCTCCGTCTGCGCTTCCGCCAAGCGGCCGAGTTCCACCAGCGACACGATGCGGTCCTTGCGACAGCGCCAGAAATCCGGCGCCCTGGCCAAGCAATCTTCAGTGGCGCGGAGCGCAGCGTCGGGACGATGGATGCCCCAGAGCGCGGTGGCGTAGAACGCAGGCAGAAAGATCGGCGGCACCGGGTTCAGATCCAGCGCCTGTTCCATGTATTGCACCGCCGTTTCGACCTGACCCCAATCCGTGCTCGCCTTGCCCATGATATAGAGGCAATCCGCATCGTTTGGCGCAAGCTCGATGCAGCGCTGCGCTGCCGCCAGTGCCGCATCGAAATCGCGCGCCAGCCCTTGCGCCTGCGAAAGCGCCACGTAGGCAATCGGCAAATCCGGTTCGAGCGTGATCGCGCGCTGCACTTGCGCGATAACCTCGGGCATTCGGCTGAGATTCCATTCGCCGGTCAGCCGCAGCCCGGCGTCGATTGTGTTCGCTATCCCGAGGAACACCCAGGCACGTGCGTAATCCGGGTCGATGGCCAGCGCCTGTTCGAGCAAGCGCCGGGCTTCGACGATTGCGGGCGCGTTGTATCGTTGCGAAACTTCGTTGCCACGCTGGGTCAGCGTATACGCGTCCATGGTCTTCGGCGGGCGCGTCAACGTACGCCGTTCTTCGGTGCGATGCAACCTGGTCTGGTCACTTCCGACGCGAGCGGCATGAACACTCAACCAAAGAGTGATCCGGCGCACCAGCTCGTCCTGTGCTGTGAAAACCGTCGAGTGATCCAACACCTGCGTCGATGACCACACGATGTGACCGTCCTGGCTATCCAGCAGGTCGACGACAATCCGCAACGAGTCCCCGTCCCTGGATACCGTTCCATCGACCAGGTAGCGACTTCGCAGCCGTTGGCCGATCTCCGTCAACGGCGTGGACCCCCCGGCGAAGGCGAAACTGGATTGATGCGACACCACCCGCAAGTCGTGGCTGCGCGCCAGCTCCGAGACCAGATCCTCGGCGACTCCGCGCGCGAGCAGATCGCCCTCGGCGCTTCCCCGCGGATCGCTGAATGCGAGCACCGCGATCGATGGCCGCCCGTTGATCGCCGCCGGAGCCGGTGGAGCGTCCTGTGGCCGAGCGATCCACCAAGCTATGCCTGCCGTGACCGCTGCGAGCAGGCCTGCGACGATGAACACGGAGCGTCTTGCGCGATGCGGGGGTGCGCCACCGATCGCCTCCAACTTGGGCGGCTCACCGGCGACTCCCGGGCCCCCTGAGATTCGCGCTAACGCGCTTGGAGGCGCATCGGGCATCACCGCATTGGCCACCATGATGTAGCCCCGACGGGACACCGTCTTGATGACCTCGTGTCGTTCGTCTCCCAACGCTCGGCGGACATTGCCAATCGCCTGCACCAACGAATCGTCGGTGACCACAACATTGGGCCACACGGCCGCTATCAGTTCGTCCTTGGTGACCAGCCGGCCCGCATTCAACGCCAGGTAGCGCAACACCTGATACGCCTGCGGGCGCAAGTCAACTGGCTTCCCCTTGGGGTCGATCAGCGCTTCGCATGCCAAGTCCAGCACGCAACCCGCCACCGACACTTTCATGCCAGACGCCCTCAGGTCGCGCACCGCGTCGTTCAAGCTCCCTCCTCCGAAGTCCGTTGGTGAGTCCCCCAATCAGCGACCGTGTGACGCCCGGCCGCTGCGGGATACGGTTGATATCACCTCATTATGCGATCTCCCACCGAACTTTCGTCGATTCTTCGTCGATTTTCGTCCTGCGATCGGGACTTCCGGTAGCCGCTCGCCCAAGCTTTGATGCGAACCCTTTCCGTTTATGGGTATTGAGAACTACGCCTCAAGCTATCGCCGGGAGTCGGTTCATCCAACGCATACCACCACGATATTGCTTCCATCACCAATATAGGGGAACCCATGCTCATGCGCCAACGCAAGACGCTCACCGCGGCGGCAGTATTCGCGGCTTTGGTCGTTGCAGGAACGTTAATCGACTCCAAGTCTGGACAAGCATTCAACGATAACAACGGTGCCCAGGATGAAAAAGAAATGATCCGGACAGGGCTCGAGGTTGCCGCGTCCACTGGGATTCACCTGAACATAACCACCCAAGACCCGGACATGGTGGGATTAGGAAGCTATCTGGTCAACGTGACAGGGGACTGCAATGGTTGCCACGCCGTTCCTCAAACCGAATCCGCGCCGGGCGGAAACCCGTACTTTCTTCCTGGCGCTAGCCCCCCATTCTTTAGCGGCAGGACGCAGATCAATCCGGCGACCTACCTGGGTGGCAAGCAGGACTTCGGGGTATTCCCAAGTCCAGGTGGAACAGTGCACATCGTCTCCCGCAATCTGACACCGGATAAAACAGGGCGGCCTGAAGGCGGCAACACGCTTGCAGATTTCCTTTTGATCATGAGGACCGGGGCAGATCTGGACCACGCTCACCCCAACTGTCCGACGAATGCTCCCAACTGCCTGTTTCCCCCGTTCAACGGTGACTTGCTGCAAGTCATGCCATGGCCACACTTTCAAAGTATGACCGACCGTCAGCTTACGGCCATCTACGAGTACCTCAGCATTATCCCGTGCCTGGAAGGTGGCCCCGGCGAGCCGCCCAACCGCTGCAAGTAAGTACCGCCGCGAACCGCCGGAGGAGAGCGCGCTCAGTATGGACGCTCGCGAAGGCAATGCGAGCGATGTTCGCGCAGGAAGTCAGGACTGAAGAACGGCCCCAAGCGGGGCCGTTTTTTCTCTTCGTTACTCCGCAGTTGACCTATTCCTTGCTCCACGGCGACGAGCTAAGCGAGTGACGCGCCATCTATGAACGATGCGGAAGGCCCGACCGCGTTCGGGCAAGTTGGGAAGCGACGCTGACCGACTGCTCCTGGGGACCGGGTGGAGTCCCACGCCGTTCCGATCACAATGTCCGGAATCGCGGCGAAGCGGACTGCCGGTCTTGTCGGGCGTATGACCGAGAAGATCAAACGAGGTCATTGGTTAAAATGTGATGCAAATTGATCGGACACTTTTATCTGATCGAGTCCAGATCACGACAACGACGTTACAATGATTCGATCAGGCACCTCGGCACGCTTTACAGCGACCGAAGTTAAGGAGTTCCGACAAATCGGGCTCGACTTGAGCAAGGTCAGGCATCAAGACGACATCAAGCAAGAGGTGAGCCGGTGGGCCAACACCCTTGTCGATGAACGTTTCGACCTATTGGAGAAAATCGCTTCGGCGATGGCGAAAGCCAAAGGAGTGAAATTGCCTCCCAAGCTCACGGCCGTGCCTTCGTAAGGTTCTTCTCGGTATCGGAATTCTTGTCCGGTCGGTCAAATTCTTTTGGGGCTAATGCCGAAAGCCCCCTTTTTGAGTGGCATTTCGGTCTCAGCAGCCGCTTTCCTACCATGCACTCTGGAACCGCTTCGAAGAAGCCCGGAAACGGGCAGCCAATACCGTCGACGCTGCCGGCAACGGTGAGGCCGCAGTCGCCGTCAGAGGCTTCCAATTCCGCGATCTAAGGGCCAAAGCAGGCACTGATAAGGCCGACTCGACGGACCTGCGGGGAGCGCAGCAACAGCTCGGGCACAGAAGCGTGAAAACGACCGAGGTTTATCTGCGTTCCCGGGCCGGCGCCAAGGTCACTCCGACCAAATAATCCACCGAATTGCGGAACGCGACGGTTTTTGCGGAACGAAATGCATCCGCAAAAACCGTCGAATGCCGCGTGGATAGTGGTGGCGAATCAGGGACTCGAACCCCGGACCAAAGGATTATGATTCCTCTGCTCTAACCAGCTGAGCTAATTCGCCAAAAGGGCGCAAATTATAGGCGATGCGACGCCTTGCCGTCAAAGCGGCGCCACGACGTGGAAGCTAAAGCCCCGTCGATTTGTGAATCAGCGCGAAATACCATCGGTACGGCAGGATACGCAGCAGCTTGAGCGTATTGGTAAAGCGACGCGGAAAGTGAATTTCAAACTTGCCGGCGCGCAAGCCTTTGACGATATCGGCCGCCGCTTCTTCTGCCGTGATCAGCGCCGGCATCTTGAAATCGTTGTGATCGGTGAGCGGTGTCTTCACGAATCCCGGGTTGATGAGGTATACGCCGAGGCCCTTGGGGTGCAGATCCAGGTAGAGCGTCTCGGTGAAATTGATCACTGCCGCTTTGGACGCGCCGTAGATCAGCGCCTTCGGCAAGCCCCGGTAGCCCGCAACGGACCCGACGATGCCGATGGCGCCGCGGCGCTGCGCGAGCAAAGCAGGGAGCACCACCGCGCAGGTGCTGATCACGCCGTGAAGATTGGTTTTTAGAAGCGCCATTGCGTTGGCCTCGGTGAGCTCCCATGCGCGAATCTCGGCGTGGGTGCCGGCAACGATGAGCACCAGATCGATTCCGTCCCAGCGGCTGCGCACGCGTTCCCAAGCTGCGGAAACCTGCGTGCTGTCGGTGTAGTCGAGCACTTCGACCACCGCTCGCGGGCTCCCTTCCGCGACCTCGTTCAGAAGCACGACATTGCGCGCCGACAACGCAACGCGTGCACCAGCGGCAAGCAACATTTTCGCGGTTGCCGCACCAATGCCGGTCGAGGCGCCGATCACCCAGACCCGACATTCGAGCCATGGCGGGAGTGCAGGATTGAGCGCCATCAGCGTTCGCGAAGCGCGAACATGACGTCGCCGGCGGCGTAGCCTGCGAGCCCGGAGTTCGATCTCGAGACCGCGCCTGTTTCAATGTTCAAGCTCACGAGCAGCGAACATATTCGGCCGTCCCCGCGAAAGCGGGGACCCAGTGGCGTTTGTGAAAAGACACTGGATTCCCGCTTTCGCGGGAATGACGGTGAACGAATATCGATGTTTCGCAATTTACGAGTCGACAAACTAACGCCTCGGCGGTTACGGTTCACTACGGCTCGCTCAACAGCTTTTTTCGCAACGCGGGCTCGGATGTGCGGGGATCCAGCCAGATGCCGAAAAATGCCTTGGCGAATTCGAGGTCCTGGATTTCGCCGATCTGCTTACCGTTGTGGTAGTAGCGAGCGCCTGATTGCGGAAGATTGAGGCCGATGATGCAGTCGCCATCGACGACGTCAGGGAAAATTTCCTTCATCAACGCGCCCCAGCGCGCGCGCTGATCCATCGTGCCGTAGCCGAGCTTGGCGATCTCTTCGACGCTGCGCTCGGCGATCATGCCACCGACCAGGCTTCGATGATAGACGAGCTGCAGCGCGAACGGCTGTTGCGGCGACCAGCCACAGCGCGCGCGGTCGACGCAATGAAAATAAGCCGCGTAGACGGAAAGCGTCATGAATGTCATCTCGCCGCCACCCTTTGCTTCCAGGTTCGGGACCAGCGATGTGACTGCGGCGGGTAATGGCGGCGCGCTGAGCTCGGCGGCCGCGTTGCACGGCGCCGGGGCAAGGACCAATGCGCTAAGAAGCAACCAGTGTGTACTGCGCGACATCGGTGGTCTCGCTGGCAAAGCCGGCAGCGCAGTACGCAAGATAAAAGCGCCAGCAGCGAATAAAGCGGTGGTCGAAGCCTTGCGCGCGCACCTTGTCGACGTTGGCGTCGAAGGCGGCGAGCCAGCGCTTGAGCGTCTCCGCGTAATCCTGGCCAAAGCGGCACACGTCGTCAACCTGCAGCCCCGCGGCTTCTACGTGCGTCTCGAACATTTGAGGCGAGGCCAGCATGCCGCCCGGAAAAATGTATTGCTGGATGAAGTCGCTGGTCTGCCGGTACTGCTCGAAACGATCGTCGGCAATCGTGATGGTCTGGACACAGGCGCGCGCGCCAGGTTTCAACGCTTCCCGCAGCACTCGAAAATATGCGGGCCAGTAACGTTCGCCGACGGCCTCGAACATCTCGATCGAAGCGATGCCATCGAACGGGCCGGCAACATCGCGGTAATCTCTTATGCAGAACTCGACATGCGACTGCAGGCCCGCCGTGGCCACGCGCTCCCGCGCGTATGCCGTCTGCGCATCGGAAAGGCTGACTGCGGTCACGCGGCACCCGGCGCGCGCTGCGCATTCGGCGAAGCCGCCCCATCCACACCCGATCTCCAGCAGGTGTGCCCCTTCCTTCGGCGCGAGCTCATGCAGGACGCGCTCGTATTTGGCTTCCTGCGCCGCAGAAAACGACCGCGACATATCGCCGCCGAACAGCGCCGACGAGTAGCTCATGGTCGGGTCGAGCCAGAGCCCGTAGAAGTCGTTGCCCAGATCGTAGTGCGCGACAACATTGCGGCGCGCGCGGCGCCTGGAATTGCTGCGCAACAGGTGCCTGGCGCGAAAAACCAATTGGCGCCACCACCGCCCGTAGAAGGCGACCTCCAGGGCTCGCTGGTTGAGTGCGATGAGGGTCAGCAGCGCGGTGAGATCGCTCGTCTCCCATCTGTCTTCCATGAACGCTTCGGCGAATGCGACGTCGCCGCCTGTGAGCACGTCGCCGCACAGCTTCCAATCGCGAAGCGTGAGATCGACTTCGCCGTCGAGCGCTCCCACGGAGCCGCCCGGTCCAAAGCGCCGGGTGATGCCGTCGGGCGTGGTCAGCGTCAAGGCTCCGAAGTCCATCCGCTCGAGCAAGGTAAACAGAATGCGCGCGGTGGCCGGCAGTGATGTTCGGCGCGGACTGGAGGAAAAGGTGGAGTCGAGTGTGTTCATCGCGTCGTTCGTTGCAGCGGAGGCTGCGGCTTGGAAATGTAGGGCACGCGTTTCAGCCACAGCTTGATGGCCTGCCAGTGAATCCGCACGATCACGCCGAGCGTGAACCACCGGTAGCGCCAAATGAGCTTGCGAACCGCACTCGCTGACAACGGTTCGGCCACGCCCGAAATCGATGTCTCCAGCAGCGCGCCGCGCGCCTCGCCCGCGCCGTCGTCGTAGTCGATGCGCGCCAGCCAGCGCTCCGGCCCGAAATGGAATCGGAAGCTGTAGTCGCCCTTGACTTCACAGAACGGCGACACGTGAAATGCCTTGCGACTGTGAAACGACTCGCCGTCGGCAAGTGGCCGTCCGTCCGGATGCGCCAGCAAATAATTGTGCCGCTCACCGAAAGTATTGCAGACCTCGCACAGTACGGCTCGAACGGTGCCTTCGCGGTCGTGGCAGACCCAGAAGCTCACCGGATTGAAGACGTATCCCAGCATTCGAGGAAAGGCGTAAATGACAATCTCGCCTTCAGCAATGACGGATTCGGCCGCCAACAGCGCGCGGATCCACGGTTCCAATGCGCTGCCATCTCGTGCGCCGTGATCGCGGTCGAAAAAACTCACCAGCGCCCGACGATTGTGCGCAAGCCCCAGCTCCGGCAGGTCGGCGAGCCGCGACAAGGGCAGTGCGAGCGAGAACGCGTCGTAAGCGAATTGGTTGCCGACCGGCCGCAGGCGGCGATGCATGACCATGCCATGCACAAGCCTCGGAATGGATTGATTCATGGCAGCCATATGTCACTACGCCGCCGCGCGCTCGCTCAGGACGGTCGTGAGCCGCGTTGCAATGCCCTCCGCGACTATGTGCGCCGACGCAAGCCCGTCCTCATGAAACCCGTGACCCATCCAGGCCCCTGCGAACCACGTGCGCTGCTCGCCTTGCCGGTGCGCGAGCCGCTGCTGCGCAGTCTCGATCACGCCTTTCACCATCGGATGCGAGTATTGGAATTCGGCGAGCTGCGTCCCCGGCCGCGGCTCGAACGGCGGATTGAGCGTCACCATCAAGGGCGTCTGGAAAGGCAGCGGCTGCAGCCGATTGAGCCAGTAGCTGACCGTAACGGGATTCCCGGCCGCGATGTCAGCGGGAGCAATATAGTTCCAAGCGGCCCATGCGCGCCTTCGCCTGGGCATGAGGCGCGTATCGGTATGCAGAAGCACGCGATTGGCCTGGTAGCGAATGCTTTGCAGCAGATGCCGCTCTTCTGCCGACGCATCGGCGAGCAAGGCGAGTGCCTGTTCGCTGTGACAGGCCAGCACCACCTCGTCGAATCGCTCGCCGCGGACCGAATCGGTGCTGACCTCAACGCTGTCACGCCGGCGCCGCACGCTGCGCACGGGGGTCGAAAGACGAACGTCGGCAAGACCGGCGGCAATCCTGTTCACATATGTTCGCGCACCGCCGACGACGGTGCGCCATTGTGGACGTCCGGAAATCTGCAGCAGGCCATGATGATGACAGAAGCGGATGAACGTCGGCAGCGGGAAGTCGAGCACGTCCCGCTCCGGGACGGACCATATCGCTGCCGCCATCGGCAGCAGGTACCACTCCCGGAACGGCGTCGAATAGTTGCCGGCTTCGAGGAACTCGCCGACCGTCACGTCGTAGACGCGGCCTTCGACGTGCATCGCCGTCGCCTCGCGGTTGAAGCGAAGCAGGTCGCGAAGCATGCGCCAGAATTTCGGTCGAAGCGCATTGGCGGGTTGCGCAAACAGCGATCCGAGGTCGGTTCCCGCCCACTCGATACCCGTCGAGTCGTTGCACACCGAGAACGACATCGTGCTGGGCGCCGATGTGATGCCCAGCTCGTCGAAGAGCGCGATAAGCTTCGGGTACGTCCGGTCGTTGTAGACCAGAAAGCCCGTATCGACCGGCGCGGTGATACCGTCGAGTAAAACGTCGACGGTATGCGTGTGGCCCCCCAGGTAATCGTTGGCCTCGAAAAGCGAGACCTCGCATCCCCGTTGCCGAAGCAGCCACGCGCATCCCAGGCCGGCGATGCCGGAGCCGATGATCGCGACGCGCACCGATTTCCTCCCCTGAAGGTGTGGCGCGAGCGGCGGGGCGCTCCCCGCCGAGAATTTAGTCTAGGCGTTGCGCCGACGCCTCTGATCTCTGCATACGCAAGATGATTGTGGATGGATTCAAATTGGGCGGCGCACGCGACCAGGAGACGGCCGCGACGCTGGTCGTGTGACAGGGCAGGGCGATAGCGCTGGCGGAGCGCCAGCCGGCGTGCCTCAACTTTTCGGAGGCGCGGGCTTGGCGGCCAGCATCCGCTCTACCGCGCTGACGAGGTCGCCGTTATCGGGCTCGACGCGAGTACCGAAGCTCGTGACTTGCTTGCCGTCGCGATCGACAAGATATTTGTGAAAGTTCCATTTGGGACTCTGCCCGGTGCGCGCGAGGAGCTCGGCATACAAAGGATTGGTCTTGAGGCTGGTCACGCTCGATTTCTCGAACATCGGAAATTCCACGCCATAGGTCAAGCGGCAGAATTCGGCGATCTCCTTGTTGCTGCCAGGCTCCTGGCCGCCGAAGTCGTTCGAAGGAAACCCGACCACGACCAATCCGCGTGACTTGTATTTCCGGTAGAGCGCCTCGAGACCTTCGTACTGATGCGTGTATCCGCAGTAGCTCGCGGTATTGACGATCAGGACGACTTTGCCGCGATACTGGCAAAGCGACTCGGGTGCCCCGGTCTGCAGGCGGTTGAAGGTGAAGTTCAGCAGCTCCGGGCAGGCGTCTGTAACCGGCGCCGGATTCTCGGCCCGCGCCGCGCCGTTCAAGGCGACGGCGGTCAACGCTGCAACGGCAATGGAAACCCACGGGCGAAATAGCATGGCGCTTCAGGTCCTAAAGTTCAGTTTCGTTGGTTGGACAAAGAACGTAGAAAGCAATTCGTGTCATGGACAGCCCGGAGACTAAATCCTAAAATAACTTGATGGTAGGCCACTGTCAATTCATCGGCCTGGACAATTTTCCGCCGTGGATCGCACCACTATCCTGCTGAACATCAGCGCCGTCGAGCGCGAGACGGGCTTGTCCAAAGACGTGCTGCGGGTATGGGAGCGTCGCTACGGCTTTCCCAAGCCCGGCCGCGACGATAACACCGAGCGCCAATATTCGCCCGATCAGGTTGCCAAGCTGCGGGTGATCAAGCGCTTGATGGATACCGGGATGCGCCCCGGCAAGCTCATGCATCAGCCGCTTGCCGAATTGAATGTTCTTGCCGACACCCGCGCCGGGCCGCGCCGCGAAACCACTGCGCCGGTGCTGGAGCGCGACGTGCTCGCGCTGGTCAGGAATCATAACGCTCCGGCGCTTCAACACGCCTTCGCGCATCTGTTGATGCGGCAGGGCTTGCAGCGCTTTGTGCTCGAGACGGTTACCGCGCTCAACCGCGCGATAGGTGAAGCGTGGATGCGCGGCGAGTTGCAGGTATTCGAAGAGCATCTGTATACCGAGTTGCTGCAAGCGGTGCTGCGTAGCGCGATCAATGCATTTCCGCGTCTGTCGGGTGCGCCGACGGTTCTGCTCACAACTTTTCCGGGAGAGCAGCATGGCCTCGGCCTGCTGATGGTCGAGGCGCTGCTGGTGCCCGAAGGCGCGCAGTGCATTTCGCTTGGAACGCAGACGCCGCTCGATGACATCGTGCGCGCCGCGCTCGCACACAAAGTCCATATTGTCGCGCTGTCCTTTTCTGCCGCGTTTGCATTGCGCCAGGCGGGCGACGGCCTGTCCGAGCTGCGCCGGCATTTGCCAGTTTCGACCCATATCTGGGCGGGCGGTGAGATGACTCGGCGACTGCGCAAGTCGCTTCCCGGCGTAAGGCTCATCTCCGATCTCAGCGAAGCGATCGGCGCGCTCCGGGTCGACTGAGGCCTGACCGGGCTCCTCAATTCCGATCGGCGCCAAGCTCGTCGAAAAGAACGTCGCTGGAGACTCGCTCGATCTGCGAGAGGGAGAATGAGCGGCGCAAGCTTCTGTCGTCCGTTCCGCGCCGCCACGGTATCATCGAACGCGATGACAGCGGTTCTCCTGTTCACGGTGCTCGTTGCCGGCATATCGACTTATGTCGAGTGGGCCATTCATTGGATTGCACAGGGCGCGTCGCCCTGGTGGTTCGTTGCCGGCGCGCCTCTTGCGTATCTCGCGCCGGTAGCCGTGCTGGTGGCCGTCTGGTTCGTATTGAGCTGGATCTGGCGCACGCCGCGGCCACCGAACGCACAACTCGATGTCGCCGGCAGCGTCCGTCTGTTCATCGGCGAAGTGTTAGCCGTCGCAATATCCTGGCCGTTGATGGCATTGCATCGGCTGCTGATACGCGATCCCCTCCCGGCTTCGGTGCAACTGCCCGTTATTCTGGTGCATGGCGTGCTTGTCAACGACGGGGTGTGGTTCACCATGCGGCGCCATCTTGCGCGGCAGGCGGTCGGTGCGGTCTACACCATTAACTATGGCCCGCCATTCGGCGACATCGAACACTTTGCCGAGCAGCTCGGCGCGAAGATCGAGTCGGTATGTGCTGCCACGGGCGCGGCCCGCGTCTTTCTCGTGTGTCACAGTATGGGAGGCCTGGTCGCGCGGGCATACCTCCGGCAGCGCGGGCCGTCGCGCATCGAGCGGATCATTACCATCGGAACGCCGCATCACGGCAGCGTGTTCGCCAGAGGGATTATCGGACGGTGCCTTGCACAAATGCGCCCGGGTAATGCGTGGCTGGCGGAGCTCAACCGCGACGAGGCCAAGCCGCCTCCGGTTCCGATTACTTCGATCTGGTCACGCCATGACAGTCTGGTCGCGCCGCAGGCGAGCAGCGAGCTGGCTTGCGCGGAGAATATTGCACTGGTTGGGGTCGGTCACAACGCGTTGCTGGGAGATGTCCGTGTCAAGGATTTAGTAACGCAAGACTTTGTTGAGCAATTACCGTCTCGTTGCTAAATCGAGTTGCAGACTTGACGCTTAGCCAGCCAATCGCTCTCATAGAAAAAGTTGCGGTAGGCTACAAACAGGCTACCATTAGCAGAGTTGCCGTCGGCTAACTCAAAAGCCGTCGTCGGGTAGCTGTTTGCAAGAGCGATCTTATCGTCGCCGGTGCGACGTGGGTCCTGGTGCACATAAAGTTGGACAAGGGCGTCCTGTGCTTCTCACGAGATAATGCGGCCGGGACCTGGCAGGGAAATGCAAATCGGGGGAAATCGAATGTCAACGCGAACTTTACTGTTTGTTATCGTTATCGGATTTTCTATGCAGGGATGCAACACAACTGGATTGGACGGTCGCGACGGGCCGTCAATTAAAATCTCAAGGCTCGACTGCAATAACTCAACCAATCCACACAAGTGCCGCGTTAACATCGAAAGAAAAATTTTTAAGTTTGATGTCGATGTCGATGAGATCCACCTCGTCCGCAACAGCAGCGCGAATCCCAATACAAACGTAGACATCGTCTGGCACCTTCCGTCAGGTTATGTCTTCTGCAAAAAAGCTGCGAATGACGGGGGCGTATTTCTCAAGGGGATCCCAGACGGACAGTTTGATGGGATGTATTCAACCGACGATTCGAGTGGTGCGCCCCCTGGAGATAAGGATTGTAAGAAACACCAACATTTTCACTGGAATGCCAAAAATACGGTCCCTAATCCCGATGGCTATAGATATGGTGTCTTTTTCTACGACAAGATGTCTGGTGCTGAACACAGCATCGATCCGTGGATTTATAACGACTAGTCAATTTCAATCCGAGATTTCGAAAATCTCGGAGCGCCAACTCAGGGTGTCACTTGTCTGGTGTAAAGGGCGCGTTCCCTTCCAAGCGCGCCCGTTTAGCCGATTTCGATACGACGGTGAACGAAGGCGACGCAAACGGTATCAACGCTGCAGGAGCCCTTGAACGCATCGAAAAAGGGCGCAGACTTACAGTAGATCAGGATTTGCCTTGCAACCATTGGCGCGCTTCTTTGATCGCCTGCTCATAAGTGCACGCACGACCGGAGTCCTCGGCTTGGGCGAACGCTGTTTCCCCGAAGGCATTACGCGCCGTGAGTATCAGCGGGGAAAGAAACGCATCGTCACCCGGATCACGATGAAGTCCCGTTTGTCGTATCTGCATCTCGGCCATCCCGTAGAAGCGCGCGGCCCGTTCCCAGTTACCCAGCGACGCTTCGAGGCCAGCGCAAACTTCTAGCACGCTTTGGCCAGCCGGCTTCGAGCCGATCTCCTCGACGATCGCTAGGACGTCCAGCAAGTTTTCGCGTGCACGTTCAAATAATCCGCGTCCGATCGCTACCATTGCGAGATTCAGAAGCGCAATGGCGATGCTTTCGCGGTCGCCTACTTCACGCGCAAGTCCTAGGACCTGTTCGTAGAGGGGCTCGGCGGCATCCAACGCGCCTTCGACTCGGTGAAGCTGGGCCAGTCCATTTATTGCAGCCGCCAACTCACGTTTGTTTCCGAGTTGACGCGCTAGATCAAGTGCCTCCTCTAAATATTGTCGCGCGATAGCGGACTCTCGCTGACCGAGAGACGCCATCCCCAGGATTTGAAGCGCTCGCGAAATGATGCCCCTTTCGCCAAGTTCTCGGGCCAGCGCCAAGCACTGTTCCAGATGACCAACAGCTTCGCTGTAGCGCCCCATAAAGCAACATGCCTGACCCGCATTGAGCAATCCTCGCGCCCGATGCAGGCTACGTCTCTCCGCACCTCTTCGCGCAAGCGCTTCCACGGTCGCCCGATGGCTCAAGCTCAGCTGGCCTCGATACACCCAATAGTGTTTTATTGAATGAACCAGCCTCAATCCAAGTTCTGCTCCATCGTTGGCGTAGTCACACCATGCATGTGCCGCGAGAATGTTCTCGCGCTCGGCGTCGAGCCGTGTAAGCCACGCGCCTTGTTGTGGACCAACGAGTTGCGGACCTGCCGCTTCCGCAAGCGCTACGCAAGAATTGAGATGGCGCGTACGTGTCGCTTCCTCTTCGCCGGATGCGCGTAATTTCTCCAATGCGTAATCTCGCAAGGTATCGAGCAGTCCATATCGCTCGGCACCGGCCGTGACGGCCACCAGCGACTGCTCTACCAACTGCGACAGCAAATCAACTACATCTGCGGTATTCACTTCGCCGCCGGCGCCAACCGCTTCCGCGGCGTCGAGCGTCCAACCGCCGGCGAAGACTGCTAGGCGCCGAAGCAGCGTGCGCTCGTGAGCGGTCAAAAGTTCGTAGCTCCAGTCAATCGAAGCGCGCAAGGTCTGCTGGCGCGGCAAAGCGGTACGGTCGCCGCCTGTGAGCAAATGGAAACGGTCGTTCAAGCGCGCGGCGATTTCGTCGACCGACAGCGCGCGCACGCGTGCAGCGGCAAGCTCGAGCGCCAATGGAATACCATCCAGGCGATGGCAGATGCCCACGACTGCTTTTGAGTTCGAATCGGTGATCTGAAAGCTGGGTTGCATGGCGCGGGCACGATCGACGAAAAGGCGCACAGCCTCGTATTGCGTCAATACCTGAATCGTGATCGCTCTTTGCGGCTCCGGCACCGAGAGGGACGGCACGTGGTACGTTGTTTCGCCCGCCACGTGCAAGGGTTGGCGGCTAGACGCCAGGATCTTCAAGTGGGGACCTGATTGCAGCAACTGGGTGGCCAGCTCCGCGCAGGCGTGGAGCAGATGCTCGCAGTTGTCGAGAATGAGCAGCAGCTTCCGATCGCTGACGTATTTCATCAGTGCTTCGAGTACGGGACGGCCCGCTTCTTCCTTGACGCCGAGTACCGACGCTGCCGCTTGTGGGACTAGGCGCTCGTCCGTCATGGGCGCGAGATCGGCGAACCATACGCCGTCGGGATAGTCGTCAAGCACTTCAGCCGCGACTTGCAACGAAAGCCGCGTCTTGCCAATGCCGCCGGCGCCAAAGAGCGTCAAAAGCCGTGTGTTCTGCAACTGATTCCTGATGTCGGCCAGCTCGCGCTCGCGGCCGACGAAGGAGCTTGCTTGTTGCGGCAGGTTGTTCGGCGTCGCTTCAAGCGAGCGCAGCGCAGGAAAGTCCTGGCGCAGCTGCAGATGCACGACTTGGTACACGCGTTCGGGATTCGCCAGATCGCGGAGTCGGACGCTGCCCAAGTCCCGTAGCGAGACACCATCCGGCAAACGGTCGCCCACCAAAGCCGCCACAGCCTGGGACAGCAGCACCTGTCCGCCGTGTGCGACGCTCATGATGCGCGCGGCCCGATTGACTCCGCTGCCGAAGAAGTCGTTGTCGCGGCGCTCGTCCACGCCGGCGTGCATTCCGCAGCGAACCTGGAGCGGCACTCTTTCGGTGGTGGGTTCGAGTTCGACTAGTGTTCGCTGCAACTCCAGCGTCGCACGCACGGCGTCGAGAGGATCGGCGAACACGGCGTGGGCGCCGTCGCCGCTCATCTTCACGACCGTGCCTCGGTTGCCTTCCACACAAGCGCGAACGATCGCATCGTGGCGAGCCAGCGCCGGTCGCATCTTGTCCGGCTCGGTCTCCCACAGGCGAGTGCTGCCCTCGATGTCGGTAAAGAGATAGGTCGTGACTGCGGATCGCTCGTGCACGCCCGGGCCCCTCGAGCCGGTGACTACAAGGTGCCTACTCTACGACAGCGACGCGGCCCAGACTAGGGGACGCCTTGGACGTCAGCCGGCGAGTGTTCTCAGTGCGGGTGCCGGTTATCGGTGGGCGCGGCGCTCGCCGCACCAATCGGTCCGCTCGAACGCTTCGCCCGACGCCTACCGGTGAATCCCCTGCGTGAGCTGCCGCAAACGCCATCTGCTCGGCAGAAAGCTCTCCTCACCGTCTTTCTTTCCCTTGGCGGCAACGGAGTCGGCGAACATATTGAGCTGTGCGCTCGAGGATCGTCCTTCGCGTACCGGTCCCGCTCACCGCAGTGGCGGAACATCCTTCAATGCTTTCTCGAACTGCCCGCGCCAATGGCCGGTAGCCAGAAAGGCCGGCGGACCTTGTCGTTGATCGGCGATGAGAGGTTGGCTTAGATAGGCGAGGAGAGCATGTGCGTCGTCCGCCTTGACGTCGACATATTCGCGCTCGAAATCATCCATCAAGCTTTGCGCGTCTTGTCGCCCGAGGAGCGCGGTCGCCTCGAATCCAAACTCTTCGCGGGTGCGCTTGGAGAAGTGTCGGGCTTTCAAGCGGCTGAGGAGCTCCGTTTCGACTTCGCGCGGTGCGAATCCCATGCGGCGGAGCCTTCGCAAGGTGAAGCGAATATTGGCCATTGTGTCCGATAGCGGGCAATAACCGAGCTCCGCGGTGGCGTGCAGCACGGCAACCTCGTCGTCGTCTGTCCACAGGCCCCTTCGATACATCCTGAATATCCTGCCAATGCCCACCATGCCGAATTGACATAGCTCGGCCGCCCGTAACGCGCCCATGCTCGCTGCGCCGACGACTTCGACGCCTTGGGAGATCGCGTAGAGAATTTCCTTGTGCCAGACAGACGGAGTGTTGCCGAAATAGCCATCGACGATCCCGACGCGCCGATAACCCGCTTCCGCCGCGCGAAACACCGAGCCCATCGCGACCGGACCGTAACGGGAAATGCCTGGTGGTGTCGGCACCCGAAAGAGCGTCGGCCCCACGAATATGCAGGTTTTCACGAATCGAAGTGATGCCGCAATAGACTCTGCATCCTCGGACCCGGTGTGTATCCGGGCTTGCCGAAAAGCCCTTCGAGTCCCGGCACGGTGACGTGCACGACCGGGATGCCGAGATGGTCCTGCGTTAGATCGACGACAATCACTTGCGACAAGCCTTCCGCTTGCAGGGCCGTCAGGACCCAATCGAGCAGCTCTTCGATCGTGTGCAGTTGAGGTGCCTCGGGCCGGTCGTCGAAGTCGATATCCTCCGGCTCGCCTTCGAGGTTCCTCGCCCAGCTTGCACCAGCGGCGTTGTCGATGCGGATCGCGTCCTTATAGTGCGACCAGAACACGTCGTCGCGCCCTCCCGCGATATGCGTCAAGCGGCTCTGTAGCGCCTCGGTAATCGCTCTGGCAAGGGCGACGCGGCGATAGGGGTGGCAGCCGAATCCGGAAGCGCGTTGAGGATAGAAAGTCTGCCCTTGGGAATCGAATGCCCTGCACATGAAGCACGGCACCGGAATGGTTTGGGTCACATGCCATGCGGCAATCCGCACACCCGCATCGGCGCATTTGTCGATAAGCCATTTACAAGACTCATCGGAAACGCTATCCAGGCGCAGCCGCGTATTCGGGGCGTGCAATTCAAATTGCTGTCGCGCCAACCACAACGACACCTGATCGCGCTCGATGAGCTCGCACACCGCGTGCAGTATCGCTTCCGACATCGTATTGCCCGACGCGAGACCGTTGGATGAGGCAACAAACAGTCTCGGATGTTCGCTTTCCGACATGGAATCCAGATTTACGCAGTCACGCGGTACCCACCGTTCCGCCGCCGAGAAAATGTCGGTGCCTGAGATCCATTCGGTCTGCGAGTCCTCGTGGATGGTCACTGCAGGTCGTATCGGTAGCAACAGGGGATTTGCGAAACTTGCGTCCCGCATGGCGGCGCGCAACGACTTCATTTGTCCGCTGGGCGCAAAGTTCTCGGCGTGATACAGCTCGATGCTTTCCATCACGCCGGACGCTTGTGCGAGGAGATGGGTCAGCCCTTTGCCCTGCGAAACGGTCAACGATTTAGCAAGTGGCCGCACCACCATCCAGGTCGGGACGCCGATATGATCGAGGCCGGTGACGTTGCCCACGCGCGTAATGCCGACTGCGCGAAAAATCTTGCGCACCTTGGCCAAGGTTGCGTCGACCTGCGAAGCACGGATTGTCCCGCCTAGATCAATTGCCGCGGCGTGTGCATTAGCATCGGGCATGAGACTCGTTCGGCCGACGTATGGCGCGGGGCCTGATCGGCGGTAGCGCCGATTGGCGCACTGCAAGCGGACGAGGAGGACCGGTCGCCGATGACTTTCCGGCGGGCGCGCAGACGTTGAACCGTCGTATCAGGCAGCCCCGAACATGGCGATCGCGCGAGCGAGTCTGCTCGAGCACTGGTTGCCAATGAATATTCGAAATCTCGGTAGGCTTGTCGCAGCGGCATGCCGATTGCGGCTTCGAACAGGCGCTGTGGCCAAGCGCGGCCGCGTTGCAGATTCCTCGTTTATATTTCCAAGTCTACGACGATATCGTCCGCAAGCGCGAAGCCTGCCTTCTCCAGCAACTCGGTCAGTTGCCTGCCGAGTTGCTGACGCTGCCTGAGCAGTGGTAGCACCTGTTTTGTCTCGTTGGGATCGAGCGCGCGAATCTTCCCGGTCGAACCGGATGCGAGGAGCAACGTGCCGTCTCGCCCGACAATGAGATAGTTGGTGCCGCGAGCGCGTTTCCTGCTTCGAGTCTTAGCGGTCTTGGCGACCGTCCTCTTGGTGACCATGATGTTTGTCTCCTCGTTGCGGGGACCCGGCAAGTCGCACCAAGTCGAGTCGCGTGTCACAGATGCTGGCTTGTACGAAGCGAGCTGTCAACCTCTCCGGCATGACGCAGGGCAGAGAGTCCGATCCGAAGGCCAGGAAAGATGCCGCTCTCTTGGCGCGCAGGCAGAGTGACCGGCAACGGCGACTAGATGTTCGCGGCTCGATGCTGTCGTGTCAGAGCTCCAGCAACCGCAGCTTTGGCCGCCTGATCCTCGGTCCAGGCGGCTCCCTCCTGCATTAACGCCGTCTTCTCGTCAGGCGTGAGAGCGGCGTCGAGATGAACCGTCAAACTCGCCCAGTTCCGACTCTCTATATGTTCGCGTGCGCGATCCGATCGATACACGGTGCTTCCATATCCGGCGAGGCGAGCTGCACGCACAGGTTCGCTGGAATGCGCAGCGGCGAGCGCAAGGTGCTCCACCAGCACGTGCACTACGAAGTCGTCGCCGTGCGCCTGCGCCAGCCGCAGGCCTTCAACCCCTGCGGCCTCTCCGGTCTCGATTTCTCCGGCCGCGAGCAGATAACCTGCAAGATTGCTAAGCGTGATGTAGAGAAGCCTTACATTACCGCTTTGTCGCAGCGCCGCTTCGGCTTCCCGGGCAGTGGCAATTGCCTCGTCGAGCTGTCCGTCGGCAGCTTCGATTTCAGCAAGCAGTATGGTCGCGTTTTCGATCAAGCGTGCGTAACCGAGCGGACGAGCAAGCGATAGACTTTCCTCTAATAGCGCTCGTGTTGTAGCCGTGTCGCTCGCCACAATGCAGCGCGCCGCCGCCAGGCCCGCAAGCACACCGGCGAGATACTTGGTAGCTCCGAGCGGCCGCAGCAGCGCTTCCGCTTCGTGATAGAAGGATTCGGCCTCGCCCCACGTGTCGCGCCCGACCAGCGACTCCGCTGCGGTCATGAGCGCCCAGGCGCAATTCTTGTGATCGCCGAGCCGTCGAAAGATCTCTGCCGCATCGAGCGCCTGGTCGAGGCCCCTGCGTTGACCGAAGTGTGTGCCTGCGGAAGAGGCGAGTCCGAGTTTCACACGCGCGACAATCGGCATTGGCGTTGCCTCATCGAGGTGTTTACCGGCGGTCTCGAACCAGCGCTGTCGCTCTGCGCGTCTCCACCAGCGGACGAGCTGCACGGTCCTCGCCACGAGAGCGACCCCTAAAGCCGGGTCGCCGTCGCGGCCAAACGACCAGGCAAGGCATGAGCGCACGTTCTCGAGATCTCCTTCGTATGTTCCATACCACTCATCGTCGGGAGTGTCGTCCCACGCGTGCTCGGCTTCCTCATAGAGCTCGATGAGATATTGGGCTAGACGACGCTGCCTGCTCACGTCGCCGGTTTCCCGCAGCCGAGCCACGCCGAACTGCCGCGTGGATTCGAGCAGTTTGTATCTGCTCGCACCTCGTGACGTGAGCAGCGGCACGATCAGCGACTTGTCGACCAGCGCGGCGACCAGATCGAAAGTCTCAGCCGCTTCGATGGGCGGATCCGCAGCGACACCACAAGCTCCTTCGATCGTGAAGGTGTCGGTGAAGATTGCCAGCCGGCGCAGCAAGGTCTGCTCTTTTTCGTTGAGAAGGCGGTAGCTCCAGTCGATGGCCGCTTCGAGCGTCTGTTGCCGGGGCAGCGCGGTGCGATCTCCTCCGGTCAATATCCGGAAGCGCTCGTTCAGTCGCGAGAGGAGCTCGCGAGGCTTGAGGATCTTGAGGCGCGGTGCCGCGAACTCGATGGCGAGAGCGATGCCATCGAGGCGCTTGCAGATCTCGGCCACGACCGGCGCCATGGTGTCGGTCAGGGTAAAGCCACCGAGAGCCGCATCGGCGCGTCCGACGAACAAGCACACGGCACCGTAACGCATTGCTTCGCTTGCGGTGACGAGGCTCGGCTGTTCGGGGAACGTCAGCGGCGGCATTCGAAAAGCGTATTCGCCGCGAACCGACAGAAGTTCGCGACTGGTGACCAGGATAGTGACCCCGGGACAGTGCTGGAGGACCGTCGCAACGAGTCGCGCCACACCGGTGAGCAGGTGCTCGCAATTGTCCAGAATAAGCAACAGCCGCTTTTCACGCAGGCATGTGGCCACGGCGTCGGTTGCCGATCGCATTTCCCCCGCGGCAGCACGGAATGTCGATGCGACAGTCTCGGCGACGAGCTCCGGCGCGGACAAGGGTGCGAGATCGATGAGCCAAGCGCCATCCGCGAATCGTGCAGCGACGTCGGCCGCCGCCTGCAAGGCCAGCCTCGTCTTGCCGATTCCCGCCGACCCGACCAAGGAAACGAGACGGTTTTGGGCCAGCAACTCCTTGACTTGTCTTAGCTCGGTCTCCCGTCCAATAAACGACGTAGGCAGCTGTGGAAGATTATTGTTCGCTGATTCGAGCGAGCGCGGTGGCGGAAACTCCACTCGAAGTCGAGGATGAACGAGTTGGTAGACTTGCTCCGAATTGATCATATCGCGCAATCGGACCGAACCCAGATCGAGCAGAGATATATCCGCGGGCAGCCGATCGCGGACCAACTCGTAGATCGCTTGCGAGACGAGCGCCTGGCCGCCGTGGGCGGCGCTCATGATTCGCGCGGCACGATTGACAGCGCGACCGAAGAAATCATTATCGCGCCGCTCTACCGCGCCGACATGGAGCCCGCAGCGCGCCTGAAGCGCAATCCCGTTCGTAGCGTCGCTGTCGGATAGCGCCAACTGAATCGCCAGCGTAGCTTTCATGGCGTCGAGCGGGTCCTCGAAGGCAGCATGCAAGCCATCGCCTGCCATCTTCACGACTGTTCCTCGGTTGCTCTCAACCGCGGCGCGCAGGATCGCATCGTGCGACGCCATGGCGCCCTCCATGCGCTCGGGCTGCTCTTCCCACAGACGTGAGCTACCCTCAACGTCGGTGAACAGGAAAGTGACGATGCCAGCCGATGTGTGCACGGCAATGCGCCCGCGGTCTAGTCTCTCAGGGTGTACTTATCCCGACCGCCGCTGGGATGTCAACTTGATGGGCGCAATCGATACCGCAGCATGCAGCGCCCGATAGGACGGATCCGCGCCGGTGCGCGGTCGCTACCAGTGAATCCCCTGCGTGAGCTGTGCAAACGCCATCTGCTCGGCAGAAAGCTCTCCTTCGCCGTCTTTCTTTCCCTTGGCGGCAGCGGAGTCGGGGAACATATTGAATGCCGTATTGAGCATGATCTGCGTCAGCCTCGGCGCGATCGCGTGCGAGACCGCGCCGGCAATCCCCAGTCGAGTCGCGATGCGCACCGGCTTGTAAACGATCGCCTCGACGACGAGGTCGGCAGCTTCCTCGGGCGAAAGCGTCGGCACGTTCTCATACATCCTGGTCGGCGCGATCATCGGCGTGCGCACCAGCGGCATGTTGATGGTCGTGAAACTGATTCCTTTGTCGACGAACTCGGACGCGGCGCACGCCGCGAATGAATCGAGCGCGGACTTCGACGCGACGTATGCGGAGAAGCGCGGTGCGTTGGACAGCACCCCGATCGAAGAAATATTGATGATTTGACCTCGCTTGTTCTCGATCATCTTCGGCAGAAAACCCATGATCAGACGAAGCGCACCGAAGTAATTGAGCTGCATCGTGCGCTCGAAATCGTGAAAGCGATCGAACGAGTTGATGATTCCGCGACGGATGGAGCGTCCCGCATTGTTGATCAGATAGTCGCAGGAGCCATGGTCTTTGAGCACTCTGGCGACCAGCGCATCGCAGGAGGCGAGCTCCGAGACATCGCAGGCGTAGATCCACGCCTTGCCGCCGGCTGCCTCGATCTCCTTCTTGGTCTCGACCAGCTTTTCCTCTCCGCGCGCGACCAGCAGCACCTTCGCGCCCGCCGAGGCGAGCTTGAGCGCCGTGGCCCTGCCGATCCCCGACGAAGCGCCGGTAACGACAACGGCCCGATTGCGGACGCGGCCCGCGAGGCTTCGATCGATGAAAAGGTCTGGATCGAGATTGCGCTCCCAATAGTCCCAGATTCGGGGCGCATAACTTGCAAGCGACGGTACTGCAATGCCGGAGCCTTTGAGCGCCTTGGCCGCTTGGCGATTGTCGTAGCGCGTCGGCCAATTCACGAACTCGAACACGTCCTTCGGAATGCCCAGATCCTTGAGCACCGCTCGAACCATCCGCTTGACCGGCGCCAATGATCCGAGCCCATAGAGGATCGGCGCCGGAATGAAGCCAAACATGCGCGCGTTGATGCGCAGAGTCATTTGCGGCGCGTGCGCCGCCTTTGCAAAGATATTCAGCACTTCACCGATGCGGTGCGGCTCCGGGTCGGTAAGGTGGAAACACTTTCCGTCGAGTCCTTTCTTGTGCGCCAGGTAGTCCATCGCGTTGGCGACGAAGTCGACCGGGACGATGTTGATACGTCCACCCTCGATGCCTATCATCGGCATCCACGGCGGAAGCATATCGCGCAGGCGCTGTATCAGTTTGAAAAAATAGTAAGGCCCGTCGATCTTGTCGATATAGCCGGTTTGTGAATGGCCGATCACGAATGCCGGGCGATAGATGCGCCAGGGGCGCTTGCACTCCTTGCGCACAATGCCTTCGGACAGATGCTTGGTACGAAAATAAGGATGGTCCAGTTCCTCCGCCTCCTCGAACATGTCTTCGCGGAACGTTCCTTCATAAAGGCCGGCAGCGGCGATCGAGCTCGCGTGATGGAAGCAGCCGACTTCAATTGTCTCGGCAAGCTCGACTGCGCGACGCGTGCCGTCGATATTGGCAAGCTGCTGGTCCTCGGCGCTGGCGTTCAGGTCGTACACCGCGGCCAGATGGAACATGTGCTTGATCTTGCCTTTGAGCTTCTTCCTGTCGGCATCGCCGACACCGAGGTCGGGTTTGCCAAGATCGCCGAACACGGCAACTACCTGCTTTTCGTCCGCGTTCCAGATTTCGCGCAGCGCATCGAGTTTCTTCTGCGACTCCTTGCGCACCAGAACATAGACGGGCTCGCCGCGCTTGAGCAGATTCTCGACCAGAAAGCGGCCGATGAACCCGGTGCCGCCGGTGACGAAGTAGGCCATCGCTTTTTGCTCCTCGAAGACTTTCGGCCGCGCTCTCTTGACGCCTTGCGTGTAGCGAGCAAACCACCGCCGGTTGTTACGGTCCGCGCAAGCTTATAGGTCCATTATACCGAGCGACTGTCGCTCCGATATCGGCGCGGGACAGACAAGCGGTGGACTCTTTAGAATGATTTCTCTAACACCCTCGCATACAATGAGTGATGGTCGGCGCTTGTCGCCGCAGTCTCGAGGAGAATCAGTGATGCTCAAGAAGGCAAAAGCCGAAGCCCAAGGTGGCGCCAAGCAGGGCGGCGGGGAAAAAGGAATTTCCAAGGCGGTGCTCGAATCTTCGCACCAAATCTGGCTGGCGGGACTTGGCGCATTCGCCAAGGCGCAACAGGGCGGGAAGCAGGTCTTCGATATGCTGGTGAAGCAGGGTGAGATCCTGGAGGCCAAGACGCGCAGCGCGGCAGCGGAGACCGCAGACGCGGCACGCGAGGCAGCCAAAGCCAAGGCCAAGGAAATGCAGACCATGGCCGGCGGCACGTGGGACAAGCTGGAGCAGGTGTTCGAGGATCGCGTTTCCCGCGCTCTGGCGCGGCTTGGTGTCTATACCTCCTCGGATGTCGAGCGCTTAAGCGAGCGCGTCAACGAACTGTCGGAAGCGGTCAACGCCTTGCTCAAGGCGCAAGGCATTCGGCGTAAGCCACCGGCGTCGTCGACGCAAAGAATGGTGAAGGGCGCGCTGCGTAGCGCGACGCGGACCGCGGCCAGGACTGTTTCCGGCGCTACTGACAAGGCCGCCAGGACCATGTCCTCCGCAACCAAGACGGCGAAGAAGACCATGAAAACGGCGACCAAACTTGCCAAGGCTGCGCTGAAGTAACGTAGCGGTCTGAGGGAAGTGCGCGCGGGAACGTGATTGGAAACAGTCCCGTCATCCCCGCGAAACCGGCGATCCAGTGTCTTGCGGTGCAACGCCGCTGGGTTCCCGCTTCCGCGGGAACGACGATGTTGGTGTCATTCCGGGCGGCCGCAGCGTGAGGTTCCCTTCCCTACCGCGCCGTACTATCGCGCGGCGGCCTATCCCTGAGGGTGCGCCAACCCTGTCCCCCACAAATTGAAACGCCCTGCCTGGCCCGGGAGTGTCGAATATTCCATATGGATTTCCCGGCCGCATTGGGCTAACCTTCCAACGCTTCAAAGCGTTCTTTGCACCCCTTGTGACCTGATGCCCTTTAGCCACGCCTCCGTGCGATTGAAACGCGTCTTCGCGATACTCGCGATACTCGTCCCGTTATCGACCGGGCCGGCGCTTGCGCAGGGTTTCAAGTTCTCGCAGCCCGATGAATCCGACCGTATGGAGAAAGAGGCGCGCGAGGACCGCATCGCGGAACAGCTGTCGACCCCTTGCCGCGCTGGCATCAAAGACAAGAAGATCATGGTGGTGATTGGCGAAAGGCAGTCCAACGGCGTCATCGCAGCGCAACAGCAGAACTATGGCCCGCACTTTCAGGCGATCAATTCGCGCCTTCGCGCACTCGGCCTCAAGACCTACACGCCCGAGGAGATCCGCAGGCAGGTCGCCCAAGCCGAAATCGACGCCTACTTTCGCAACGATCCGGACGCGGCGCTTGCCGCGTCGAAACGGCTCGGCGCGAATTTCGTGCTGCGCGGTCTGATCTCAGCGCAGGCCACCAGGAATCCGATGATGGCGGTCAATCAGGTGTCGGTGAACATGGGTTTCACCCTGACCGGGAGCAACGGGCGGGTGATCTCCAATGTCGACGCCAACTCCAGTTCGTATGCCGGCGCGGACGTGCAGCACATGGCGCTGACGCTGGTCAATGAAAAAGCAGACGAAGTCGTGGCCGAGCTTTACTCCGATTATTGCAGGAACGCGGGGCTCGCCGCCGGGAACAGACCGGCGCCGAAGTGACGCCGCATATGTCGCAATCGATTCAATTTCTACAGGGAGTACTTGCAATGAGCGATCACACCTACCTCCGGATTACGAAGCTTGCGCTCGGCGCGGTCCTGATGGCGAGCGCGTCACTGGCGCTGGCGCAGCCGCGATTTGGCAATCCGTCGCCGACTGCAGGGAGCGACACATCGCAGAAGGCAAATGCTTCCGCCGACCAGGCCCTCTACCAGCCCGTCGTTTACGCCAACGCGAACAAACGGGGACCGGCGCTGATCGTCATTCCCGGCGAGATCAAGAGCAACAACGCGACCTTCCTGCAAAAGTTCACGTCCAACAACATCGCGGACTTCGGCGAGGTCGAGCTCTCGAGCGCCAACTTTCAAGTGCTCGAGCGTTCCAATCTGGGCCCGCTGCTCAAGGAGTTCGAGCTTGCCTACAACCTCGGCGATCCGGACCAGGCGCGCAAGTTCCTGCGCATGGGCAAGCTCAAAACCACCAAATTCGTAGTGAAGTTCGACATTCTCAAGACGGAACAGGTCGCCGCAGCGCAGCAAGGCTTCGATGGCCGCGCACTGGGTCAGATGGCAGGGCTCCTGGGCGGCTACGGGCGTGGTGCGTCGGCCGCCAGCGTTGGTGTGGGCTCGGTGCAGACCACCGAGTCAAGCGGCGTCTGGATTATCGGCATGCGCTACAAGATCATCAATGCGGAGACCACCGAGCAGGTGGCGACCGGCTATACGGAAGAGAAAATGGAGGTCGGCGCAAAATCGACATCGGTGCTGGGCGTGTCGCAGGCCCAGCAGGGCGGCGTCTCGCTCGATACGATGGTGCAACGCCTGGTCCAGAAATCGGTGTGGGAAATCGACAGCAAATACAAGTGATGCGCTGACCGTGAGGGTCCCCGACGCCGGCTCGTGCCGGCGTCGCCGTTTTCGGAATTTGAACGAGGAGCGGTGGATGGCAGAGATCAGCAGCCTCGGCAAGTATGAGATCCGCCGCGAGATCGGTCGCGGTGCGATGGGCGTGGTGTATGAAGGCTACGATCCCTTCATCAAGCGTGTCGTGGCGCTGAAGACGATCCGAGCGGAGCAATTGGCCGGCGAAGAATCGGAGAACGTGATCGCGCGGTTTCGCCGCGAAGCACAGGCCGCCGGACGCTTAAGTCACCCCCACATCGTTTCCATCTACGACTTCGGCGAAGAGGAGGGCACCTGGTTCATTGCCATGGAGTTCATCAAAGGCCGTGAGCTCAAGGAGTGCTTCGAGGCGAATGAGCGCTTCACGACGGCGAGCATCGTGCGGATCATGTCGCAGATCCTCGAGGCGCTCGATTATTCGCACCGCCAGGGCGTCATCCACCGGGACATCAAGCCCGCGAATATCTTCCTGCTGCCCGACGGTTCCGTGAAGGTCGGCGACTTTGGCATTGCCCACATCGAAGCGTCCAATCTGACGCAGGTCGGGGCCGTGATGGGCACCCCGAGCTATATGTCGCCAGAACAGATCCTGGGGCTGCCGGTGGACGGCCGCTCGGACCTTTTCTCGGCGGGTGTGATCCTCTACCAGTTTCTGACCGGCGAGCGGCCCTTCTCCGGTTCTGCCGCCACCACGATGCAGAAGGTGCTGAAAGAGGATCCGCTGCCGCCGTCGAGCCTCAATGTGCAGGCGCCCATCGAAATGGACGCGATCATGCGCAAGGCGCTCGCCAAGCGTCCCGAGGATCGCTTCCAGACAGCCAGCGAATTCGCCGCCGCCATTCGCGCCACCGTTCCAGGAATGACCGTCACGACCGCCGATGCGACGCTGATCTCGCCTCCTCAAGCCGCGCCAATCGCGGCAGTCGACAAGACGCTCGTCAGGACTGACGCGACTACGGCGATTCCAGCGTCGCCGCCCGTTGCGACGCCGCCGGCGCCACAGGCAAAGTCGCACACGCCAACGGTCGCCATTGTCGTCGGCCTTACCGTTATTGTGCTGGGCGCGGGCGCGTGGTTCACGTACCAGCGTCAAGCGAGCGAAGGCGGAAGGTCTGGACAGGGGCCGCCGTCGCAGCCCGCCATATCGACAGCGCCCGCTTCACTGCCGCCGGCGGCGCCGGTAGCGGCAACCCCAGCGCACAAGTCCGATCCCGGCACCATGCTGATCTCGGCCGTGGGCCTCATCGATCCCAACGACTCGCGATACCAGAGCGACAAAGCGCTGCTGCAAAGTGACCTGCGGGCGGATTCCAAGAGCCAGCTCATCGAGAAAGCGCTGGGACTCCTGCTCGACACGAAATCGCTCGCCATGAACTACGACGTGCTCAAGGAAAAGCTTTTGTCGAAGAGCGGCAACTACATTACGACCGTCGTCAGGGAAAGCGAGCCGCGCTTGGGCAAGGATGGCTTGATGTCGATCACGACCCAGGCCGTGGTGAACGTCAAGGCGCTTCAGAAATCGCTCAACCAGATGTCCCGCGAGGAGCGCATCGAGCTTATCCGCGCCAACGGCAACCCCAGGGTAGCGGTGCAGATTTCGGTGCGCGATGCCGATCAGCCTGGCGCCCCGCCGCAGGCGTCGGCGGTGGCAGAAAACATCCTCAAGGAACGTATCAAGTCGTTCGGTTTTCGCACCTGGTCCGAAGGCGAACCCGGAGCCGATGGGAGCAATAAGGGTGCCGACTTTCTGGTCCAGGGCGAAGCCAAGATCAAGAAGCTCTCGGCGCGTCTCGAGGCTTCGGGCCTGACCGTGACCAAGTACGCGCTGACATCCTGGACCGTGAAGTGCATCGATCGCGAGACCGGCGAGGAGATCTACTACAACACGACCCTGCCGAAGGGCGTGGGCAGCTGGGCGAGCGAGGAGGAGGCGCTGAAGGCGATCGGCACGACGATAGCCGACGAATTCTCGCGCGACTTTTTTCTTCAGCATGTCAGCGTGACGGGGCAGAAGGTTACGCTGATCGTTGAGGGCATGCCGGATGCGGCGTCGGAAGACTTGCTCGCACGCGAGCTCGTCGGACTGCCTCAAGTGATCACGGCGACACCGCGGTCATCGGCGAGCCCTCGCAGCTATGACCTGCAGCTCGCAGGGAGCGGTGCGGCGGGCGACCTTATCGCGATGGCTGTGCTCAAGCCACTCAATGCGAAGCTCGGTCTGGAATGCTTCAGCCTTGGCGGCATCGCCGGCGATCAGGTAACGGCGGTGTTCGACAAGCGCTGCGCGGATGCTTCGGTGCTATCGCGGCTGGAGACGAACCCGCCTGCCGGGCTGTACGGCGCGCCGGCGGGGCGCCAGAAAACGGTAGTGAAGAACCCGGAGACGCTGAAGAAGCTGATGATTTAAGGCAGCGAATCCTCGATCGCCGCACTGCAGGTAGGTGAGATTCTGCTGAGCATTGCGATGCGTGACGCTCGGACCCTCGAGATTGTCATTCCCGCGGATGCGGGAATCCAGTGTCTTTTTGGTGGGAGAAGCCACGGCGGGCAGATGATTCCGCCCTAAAATCCGGACCTTCAATCGCGGTTAAGCTTCTCCACCTGCTTGATGTAGTTCTGCATGGCGTCGTCCTTGCTCATCCCCTTGAGCTTGGTCCATGCGTCAAACTTGGCGGCGCCGACGAAATCGAATCCGCCCGGGCGGTCCCCTGTGATATCGCCGTCGGTGCTCTGCTTGTAGTACGAGTAGAGCTTCAGCAGGGTCGCGTTGTCGGGTTTCTTCTTTGCGTGTTTCGCTGCCGTGGTGGCGGCTTCGAACTTCGTCTTCAGGTCCTTCGGGGCGGCGGCCATGGTTTCTCCTGCGGGTGGGCCATTCATCTCCGGCGCATTTTCGCAGCACCGGTCCTTCTGTGCTACTTTAACGCGACTCGCAAAGACTGAGCAATCCGCGATGTAGCGGAACTGCCGATGCCTTCGACGCCACCCAAAAAGTCAGAACGCATGTCCAGCGTGGATACCGCCTGGCTGCGCATGGACCGTCCCAGCAATCTGATGATGATCTGCGGCGTCCTGACTTTCGGGGAACGACTTACCCTGGCGCGGCTCAAGGCGACCTTGAGCGATCGCTTCATGCGCTTCAAGCGGTTCCGCCAGCGCGCAGTGCAAACCTCGACAGGCGCATATTGGAAGGACGACCAACATTTCGACATCGGTGTGCATGTGCGCCGCGTCAAGCTGCGTGCCTCCGCCGGTAAGGCAGAGCTCGAGACATTGGTCAGCAAGCTGATGGCCACGCCGCTCGATCCTTCCAAACCGTTGTGGCAGTTTCATCTGGTCGAGGGATACGAGAGCGGAAGCGCCGTCGTCGTGCGCATTCATCACTGCTACGCCGACGGGATCGCGTTGATCCAGGTGATGCTGTCGATGACCGATGCCGACCGCGAGGGGCGCGTGCCGGGGCCGGTCCCGCCTCCGCCGAAGCGATCGGAATCGACCAATGGCGATCCACTTGCACGCGCATTCAAGATGGCGACCAAGGTGGGTTCCGTCCTGATTGAAAAAGGAGTCGGCCTCTGGCATGAGCCTGCCAAGGCGGTGGCATTTGCGAAGCAGGGCAGCGCCTTTACCGAGGAGCTTGCCAAGCTGATCTCGATGGATGAGGACTCGCGCACCTGCTTCAAGGGTCAGCCCGGCGTTGCCAAGCGCGTTGCGTGGGCAGATCCGATCGCGGTAGCGGAGGTGAAGGCCGTCGGCCGCGCGCTCGACTGCTCGATCAATGACGTGCTGCTGTCCTCGGTTGCCGGCGCGCTGCGCTCGTATCTCCTGCACGAGGGTGAAAGCGTCGAAGGCTTGAGTATCCGCGCCTTGGTGCCGGTGAATTTGCGCCCGGCCGAAGAAGCCTGGAAGCTCGGCAATCGCTTCGGCCTGGTTTTTCTCGACCTGCCTATCGGCATCGAAAACCCGGTCGAACGCCTCTATGCGGTACGCGAGAACATGCGCATGCTCAAGGGCTCGTATCAGCCGGTGGTGGCCTTGGGCGTCCTTGCGGCGATGGGCGCGGGACCGAAGATCCTCCAGGAACAATTGCTGGCGATGCTGGCCAAGAATGCAACGGCGGTAATGACCAATGTGCCAGGTCCGCAACAACCGCTGTATCTCGGTGGTGCGCTCATCGCCAGCATGATGTTCTGGGTGCCGCAGTCCGGCGATATCGGGTTGGGCATCTCTATCCTGTCGTACAACGGCGAAGTTCGGTTCGGCGTCGTCGCCGATCGCGGGCTCTGTCCCGATCCCGATCGGGTGATCGAGCGCTTCGCGCCGGAATTTGACAAGCTGGTGCTGGCAACGCTCCTATCGCCATGGCCATGGGAACAACCGCCGAGCGCCGCACAGATCGAATACGCAGTATCGTTGTAGGGCTGCTTTTGTTAGCCCGACGTTTTACGCCAGCTCCGAGCGGGCGAGCTCCACGTCGAGTCTTTCCATGGCGTCCATCGGCTCACAGCCCGCAGCCTGCTCGTACAGCTTGGTCGCCTCATCGAGCCGCGCCTTATCGAAAAGCATGATCAGTCCGTTTGCATATTCGATGCGGCCGATCGCCGATTCGGGATTGAGCTTCAGCGCCTCCCGGTAGTGTTCCAGTGCGGAATCCTTCTTCGCTCCGTAGGTCATTCCGGCGACCAGGCTTCCGACTTTGTCGATGACCTCGGCCTGATACGCGCCGTACGCGGCGTGCGCGTCCGCGTGCGCCGGCGCGAGTTTCAGCGCCTTGTTCAGCGCATCCTTGATCTTGCCGCCGAGACCTTGCCCGAGTGCTTTGGTTACCGAAATGCCCTGGCTGTACCTTCCCAGCGCGTACGCATACAGGTAATGCGCGTTGGCGTCGCTCGGCGCGACGTTGCGTCTCTCGTCGGCCCATCCCGCTGCCTCTTCGAATAGCGCCAGCCTGGATTTCTCCGCCTTGTCGATATAGTTCGCGTAAATCGACTGCGCCTTGACCGCCGCGTTGATCGCGGCGCCGCCGGCCTCGAGGCCCACCTCGACGGCGCGCTGAAATTCGCCGGCGTGAAATGCCCGCCACGCGTCCTGCGCGGCAGCGTCCTTTGGAAACGGCTCGCAGTCGCCGCGATGAAGGCGGCCCCAACTCTTCTTCAACGCCGCTCCCTCGTAAACATACGCGCTTCCGCCGTGCGGAAATTTCGACCACTTCTTCGCCGCCATCGATTTTCTCCTTCAGCACACTTTGCGTTACAGATAATCCTGACTCAGCCTATCGAGCAACGCACGCGACGGCCCCTGCAGGAAGGGCGCGATCAACGATAGCACCTGATACGCGGCGCGGTCGAGGTTGACGGCCTCGGCGTCGGGTTGCTGCGCGGCGATTCTCTGGTAGGAGATCCAGAACGTTGCGACCAGCGCCACATTGTCGGCGATGGCAGCGATCTCGCGCTCCGACGCGCGCATCGCGCCATCGTCGACCATGCTTCGGCACAGCGCCGAGACGGTTGCCGTGCCGCGGCGAAGGATCGAGGCGAAGTGCGTCGTCAGCTTGCGGCTGCGGGACAGTATTTCGTCAAGATCGCGATAGAGAAACCGATAGTCCCACATCGCTTCGAACAGCAAGTGCAGAAAAAACCAGAGATCCTCGACATTGACGACGCCGCGAACGCGAGGGTCGAGCAGTGCGTCGAGGCGGCGTTCGAGCGCCGCAAACAGCTCGCCGATAATCTCGTCCTTGTTGCGGAAATGATAGTAGAGATTTCCCGGGCTGATACCCATTTCGTCGGCGATATCCGCGGTGGTGACGTTCGGTTCGCCGAGACGATTGAACATCACTAGGCTGGTTTCGACGATCCGCTCGCGCGTGCGTCGCGGACGTTTGCGTTCCGCCATGGCGATAAGGTGCGGAGGTCGGAGTTAGCGTGCGGCGACGAGCCAGGCTTCGAGTTGGTCCAGCGTGTGCGAGAGGTCGCGCGCGGTCTGCTGCACGCCGGGCTTGCGCGCCTTGAGCGGTCGGGTATCGATCAGCGCGGCGCCGATGGACCGCTGGCCGTAGGACAAAACCTCCAGCTTCAGACGGATGCCGTGTCGCGCCAGGAGAGGCTCCAGCACCGCGCGGCGCGCAAACAGGCTTTGACGCGTCTTGCGATATGCAGCCTCGCACAGATCCTTGCGGCGCGCATAGCTGAAAATGGAGGCAAAAAACATGTCGGCGTCCTCGCGATCGGGTTCGAACAGAAGGATGTCGGCGCCGGGATATTGCGCTCGATATCGGTCCATGCCGGCTTCCATCCGTGAATGAATGATCGCACGAAAGGTCTGCGCGAGGACCATCGGCAGGCCGCCATCGGCCAGCTTGTGGCGTGGATCGCGTCCTTGCATCGGACTCGCGTCGAAGGGCACCAGCGGATTGACGCACAGAAGCAAGCGCACGCCGGCCTCCAGAGCTACGGAAGCGTGCAGGGTCTTGTTGAGCGCCCCGTCGACGTAGTGCGCTCCGTCGATGTCGACGGGTGGAAACAGGCCGGGCAGCGCGGCCGAGGCCTCGATGGCATCGGTGATGGGAACGTGGTCGAAGCCGGGGCCGCCAAACGTGGTCGATGCTCCGGTGTCGAGATTGGTCGCGATCACGAACAGCTTGTGCCGGAGCTTGCGAAAGTCGTTGCTGCGGCCCGGCGTCGAAAAAAGGTGGATCAGAAATCGGTCGAGCGCGCGACGATCGAACAAGCCGGTTGGAATCGCGCGGCTGAGGTCGGCACCGAAGGCGGCAATCGATTCCATTACATTGCGCCGGTCAGCCTTTCGAATCCGGGCCAGCGCGGCGCCCGCAAGGAGGCGGGGAAGGGATAATCCGCGGAGGACAAACTCGCCGAGCGCCGGTCGCAAAAAAAGCCCCGGCGACAACGACGCATTTGCGCCCTCGTCGATGAACAGCCGGTACATCTGAGTCGGGGAGATGCCGTTCGCCAGCGCGGCTGCCACGAAGCCGCCCGATGAGACACCGACATAGACATCGATGTCATTGAGATCGATGCCGGCGAGCGAGTCGGACAGCGCAATCAGCGCACCGACCTCGTAGATGCCTCCCAGCGGCCCGCCACCCGCCAAAGCGAGACCCACGGACGGAACGGCGGCCGCGGATCTTCGGGGGTCGTGGCGACGCTGGACCGGGGCCCTCCCCGACATGGGTCTCTTTGCTATGTTCGCGACCTATTGAGCATTACGAAAGTGCGTGACGCCGAAATCCCTTTATTCGTCATTCCCGCGCAAGCGGGAATCCATTGACATTTTGACGGTCGCAAAATGGATCCCCGCCTTCGCGGGGATGACGCGAGGCTTTCGGAACCTGTCACCCATACCGGTAATGCTCAGTAGTCTGCTGACTTAGCTGGCTTTCCTGGATGCGCGCTTGACGCGGCGCGCCGGGTGTTTCGCGCGCCTGGATGCTGGCGCCTTGGCGGCCTTGCTTGGCTTCGCGAGGGGCGCTTTCCTGGTCACCTTGACCGGCGCTTTCAATTTCGGCAGCGCGGCGGCTGCGGTGTCGGCGAGCGCGGTGACGGTAGCACGAACCTGCTCCCGGGTGCGGGTCCAGATCGAGCTAGCGGTGGCGAGCGATGATTCGACGCCACTGCCGAGAACGCGGATCGCTTGCGTCTCGACGGCTGAGCCTTCCTTGATCAGCGCGCGCAGCGTGTTGCCCGCATCGTTCTTTGCCCACTGGCGGGTCACGGCGGCGGCTCCGAGGCCCGCGAGCCAAACCTGCCGCGATGCGGCGAACGCGGCGTCGGCAAGACGGCTGGCGTTCATGTCGTTCATCGTTTGCTTTTGCATCATCTGCTCCTTGATTAGAGTGAAGTGAAGTGAATCGAACGCATGATTTGCAGCGAACAGGGTCACTCTATTTGAAAGCATTAGAGCAATCATCCTAATCGACGCGGCGCAAGCCGGGCGGCAAGCTCGGTCGCGAGCTTCGCCGTGATGCCATAGATCGACAGTTGCGGATTGGCGCCGACGCTGGTCGGGAAAAGCGAGCCGTCGAACACGTACAGGTTTTCCAGATGGTGATGGCGGCCACTTGGATCGGTCACGGCGCGCTTCGGATCGGGGCCCAGGGGACAACCACCCATGACGTGCGCGCTTACCACCGAGGTCTGCAAGGGCTCGAGCGCAAGCGCGGCGATGCCGGCTCTCGCTGCGGGCCAGCTCGAGTAGCTGGCGGCCCCCGAGTGCAACGGCATCACCGTCTTCGCGCCTGCCGCGAATTGAATTTCCGCCATGCTGGCGAACGCACGGCGCGCCCCCTCCCAGAAGAACTCGTCAAGATGGTAGTCGAGCACGGGCGATCCATCGCTGTCGAGGCCCACCGAGCCGCCCGGACTGCGCGCGTGAAATCCGTCCCGCATCAGTGCGATCAGGACATGCATGTGAGCGAGCTCGCGCATCCAGTTCGCGTGTGCGACGCCGTGCCCCGGCAGCGTGGTCGCGACGAGAATCGGATGCAAGGGCGGCGCCTCGAGCTTGTATCCCAGCGGACCCTCCGGCGGGAGCTCCAGAAAATGGTCGGAGTAGATCGCCTGCGGCGCGCCTGCGAAGCCATCGACCCGATCCGGCATCAGCGCTGCCGAGACAACCGTCGGGTGCAGGAACGTACGCTTGCCGGCGGTGCCATGTGGGTCGGGAGCTTTACTGCGGATCAGGAGCGCAGGCGATCCTATCGCGCCGGCCGACACGATAAACGTTGGCGCGCGCACGGTGATCCTGCGCGCGGTCGGATCGGTACCGCCGGGGTCCAGGCCGATACAGTGAAGAGACGTCGCCCGAGCGTTGCCGTGCTCGACCGTCCAGGCGCGCGCGCGCGTGATGAGGGTCGCGCCTCGCGCGAGCGCGGCCGGAATGGTCGTCACCAGCATCGACTGCTTGGCGTTCGTCGGGCAGCCCATCCCGCAATAGCCGAGATTCCAGCAGCCTTTGACGTTGCGCGGTATCCCCGCGCTGGAAATGCCGAGCACGTTCGCGCCCCGGCGCAAGGCACTGTTGTTTTCGTTGGCTGCGACCAGCCAGGGTGCGATGCCGAGGCGTTGCTCCATGCGCGCGAACCAGGGTGCGAGATCGGCGGCACTGAACCCCTGGATGCCGAATTCGCGCGCCCAATGCTCGAGCGTCGATACCGGCGTACGGAAGCTCGAGGTCCAGTTGACGGTGGTGCCGCCGCCGACGCAGCGGCCCTGCAGAATGTTGATAGCCTTGTCTTTGGTCTTGCGCGCGGACGATTCCTGATACAGCTGGGAATACGCTTCGGCCTCGCGCATATGGAAGTCCGATGATGTCGCCAGAGGACCTTCCTCGACCAGGACCACTTGGAGACCCGCGTCGCTCAGGATTTCCGCCGCCGTTCCTCCGCCCGCGCCTGTGCCGACGATAACGACGTCGGCGTCGAGGGTGAGATCCCGTGACAACGTCGATGCGTCGATGACCTTCCAGCCGCTCGCGAGCCCGATGCGAAATGGGTCGAGCGACGCGGCAGGACGGGACGATGCCGTTGCCATCAGCCGATTTCCAGCGATGGCGGCCCGGGATATCCGATCGAGGCCCAGGAGCGCGCATTGCCGTACCACGCGGCCAGGATGAGCTGATGCAGCGCACCGTATCCGGAACGCAGCAGCGCGAAGCGGCTGTCGCGCCAGGACTCCAGAAACGCGGCAACCGATCCACGCGAAGCGGCCGGCCACGATGACCAGACACCCGCCACCAGGCAGCGTGTCGGCGCAAAGGAGAGCAATGCGAAAAGCTGCTCCAGCTCCTTGCGCGACCCAGGCGGAAGGCCGGCCACCGCTCGATCGACGCCGGCGACGACTTCGGCACGCGCCTCGACGCTGGTGTCTGCGTCGGGAAGTGCGCCCTCGAGCAGGACCGGCACAATCGCCGCGATGATCGTTCGTGCCGACGAAGAGAGCGCCGATCCGTTGGCCTCCGGCGATTCGCGGGGCGAATACGAGGTAACCATCCATCGCGCAAGCACCAGCACCGCTCCGCCGGCGATGCCTGCCTTGAGCAAGGTTCGCCTCGTTTTGTTCGGCGGCTTGCGCGCGTGCGATTTGGGAAGCTGCGGCATCAAACACCTTCAACGGACACGGTGAAAAGCGTGCGCTCAACTCTAGCCCGCGCCTCTAGACAAAACAATCTAAAAAGCATCAAGAAGAGTAATGCCAAATTCGCAACATCGTCATTCCCGCACAAGCGCAACGTCGTCATTCCCGCGAAAGCGGGAATCCAGTGTCTTTAGGTTGCCGCGGAGTATTGCGGACGAACGCCACTGGGTCCGCGCTTCCGCGGGAACGACGGCCTATGCGACATCAGTCGTCCATTCCAATGTTCCTCAACAATCCCGCCATCGAGACGTGGGCAATGGTGGCGAGGCAAGGCTTTCCGCTACACTCAGAGTTGCAATGCCCTCTTCTGCCGAAGCTCTCCTGGTTCATCAACTCGAGCGCTCGCGTCTGCTGCACCAGGAGCGTGGCGCGTCGGCGGAGCTGGCCGCCGCGCTCGATCGAGTTGCGCAGTGGCAGGCACGACGCCTCAACGCAACTTACGCCGACCTCGCAGCCGATCCGCGTTATGCCGAGGCGATCGCTTTTTTTCAGAGCGAGCTCTACGGCCCAGGTGATTTCAGCCAACGCGACGCGGACTTGGCTCGCGTCGTGCCAATCATGATTCGCATGCTGCCCGACGCCGTGGTCGAAACGGTGGCGATGGCCATGGAGCTCTCGACGCTTTCGCACGAATTGGATCACGCGCTGGTCGGCAAGCTGGACGCCAGCGCTCCATTCACGGTTGCCGACTATTGTGAGGCGTACCGTGCCTGCGACAACCGCACCGACCGCAGGCGGCAGATCGATCTGATCGTGCAAACCGGCCGCGCGCTGGACCGCTATGTTCGCCAGCCCATGCTCGGCCCACTGCTCGCGATAATGCGCCGTCCGGCGCGCGTGGCGGGGCTCTCGGCGCTGCAGAAATTCCTGGAGCGCGGCTTTGCGAGCTTCACCGGGATGCGCGATGTCGACGCTTTTCTCGAGGCGATCGACACCCGCGAGACGGCGCTGATGGAAGCAATATTTTCCGGCGATCGCGCGCCCTTTCCCGATCCTTAGGCGCTGAACGCGTGCCGCGGCCCGCTCAGGCTTCTCCAAACAGGGTGTCGAGCTCGTCGCGGATGGCGTGCTCGATCGGCACTTTCAACGGTGTCAGCAGGAACGAAAGCTGCACGTTGAGCTCCACGTCGTTCTTGCCGACCCGCATCTGCCCCGAGAGGCCAGGTCGCTGGAACGAAACATTGTCGCCGTCCCAAGTGCATTGGAGATCGAAGCGCTGGTGGAGATCCTTGGCGATCTTCTGCGCAGCTGCTTTCGCCTTCTTGTGCTCGAGCTTGTGCCGGCGTTGAATCGAGATCGTGGGCATGATCGACCTTGTCGAGTGCGTCGCCGAAGTATAGCGAAAGCCCGCTTTCGGGGGTCGCATTGCGATGCGCTGTGCAGGGAGCCGGTGGCACCGCGGCAGCAGGCGTATGGACCGGATCACTCAAAGGCGGCAGAATCGGATGCGCGAAGCGTTCCGCGCGAGGGAGATGCGGTGGCAGTCAATATCGCGGACTATTTCAAAGCCCACCTGACGAATCCCGATCTCGCGCTGTATCGGCAGTTCAGCGGCGACGGGTGGACCGACATAAGCGTTGCCGAGCTTGCGCTGCGGATCGGGCGCTGGCAATCGGCGTTCACCACGCTGGGGCTTGTCGCGGGCGATCGCGTCGCGCTCTGCGTGAAAAACAGCGTCGATTGGATTGCGATCGACCTCGCGGCGTTGGGCCTTGGGCTGGTCGTCGTCCCCCTGTACGTCGATGACAATCCGGAGAACGTCGCATGGTGCGTCGGCAATGCCGAAGCGCGAAGCCTCATCGTCGAAAGCTCGGGGATGGCGCAGGCGCTGGCCCGGTGCAGGACGTCTTTGCCTCCGCTCCATGTCTTGCGACCGGACTCGGGAGACGACTTGTCCTCGGTCGCGGCGTTACTGCCTGCAACTGCAAGTGCACCGGTCTTCCAGGCGCTGCCAGAAACGACACTGGCCACGATCTGCTTCACTTCGGGGACCTCCGGTCGGCCGAAAGGCGTGATGCTGTCGCACGGCAACATCATCGCCAATGTCACCTCGTGCCAGCAAACGCGCATGGCGCGATCGACCGACACGTTCCTTTCCATCCTGCCGCTTTCGCACATGTTCGAGCGCACCGGCGGCTACTATCTCCCGCTCTCGCTGGGCGCCAAGGTCGTCTTCTCGCGTGGCGTGGCGCAAATCGCCAACGACCTGGTGGCGCAGGCGCCTACGGTCATGTTCGCGGTGCCTCGCATATTCGAGAAGTTTCTTGCCCGAATCGATCAGACACTGTCCGGGTCGGCCGCGAAGCGTTGGCTCTTTGGAGAGTGCGTGGCGCGCGGCTGGCGAGTCGAGCAGGGCGGCGCGGGACCGCTCGATCACCTGGCGACGCCATTGCTGCGAGCGCTGGTGGCAAAGCCGATTCTTGCGCGTCTCGGTGGCCGGCTGCGGCTGACGGTGGTGGGTGGCGCCGCGCTCGATCCGGTGATAGCCCGGACCTTCATCGGGCTCGGGCTCCGCATGCTGCAAGGCTACGGCATGACCGAGGCATCGCCGGTCATCTCGGTCAATCGCGAGGACAACAACGATCCTGAATCCGTCGGCCCGCCCCTTCCAGGGGTCGAGGTGAAACTCGGGCCCGAAGGCGAATTGCTCGCGCGCGGCGGCAATATCATGCAGGGCTATTGGCGGAATCCGGAGGCGACGCACGCCTCGCTTGACGCCGAGGGTTGGCTGCATACCGGCGATATCGCCGAGATCCGCGAGGGCAGGATCTACATTCGCGGCCGGCTCAAGGACGTCCTGGTCATGTCCAACGGTGAAAAGCTGCCGCCGCAGGACGTCGAATTCACGCTCGCGCACGATCCGATGTTCGAGCAGGTGATGCTGGTCGGCGAGGGCCGGCCGTTTCTGATGCTGTTGACTGTCACCAAGGAGACCGACGAAAAGCTTCTGCTCGACCGCGCCAACGAGTTACTCAAGAATTTTCCGCGCTGGGTAAGGATCCGAAAGGTAATTGCGACACAGGACCCGTGGAGCATCGACAACGGCTTGCTCACGCCGACCTTGAAGCTCAAGCGGCCTTTGGTGCTGGCGCGGTTCAAGGACGCGGTCGATAGCGCCTATGCGAACGACGGCGCCGCCGCGAGCGACGCAAGCAGGGCGCGGCATTGACACCGGCCGCGGGGCGCCATACGCTGGCGGGCGTCGATGCGCTGAAGTTGATGGCGGCGCTCAATCCCCGGGAGGCCTACGACGAAGCAGTGTTGCGTCGTCTGGCGCCCTTCCCGATTGCGGGCCTCAAGGCGCCGCTTCCCGATCTCGTCGAGCGTGACGGCGAAGATGCCGCATGGTTTTGCTCACGGTAGGAGTCGCAAATGCTCATAGTCGCCTGGTTGCTCGCCGTCGTCGTGGCGTTTTTTGCCCTCGCCTACCTCAACGCCGCGGGGTGGGTGTGGACCGCGGCGTTCGTGGCCGCGCTAGCCGCCGCATGGAGCGCTCAGTGGCTAACTCCGCTGGCGCTGCTGATCATTGCCGTCGTGCTGCTGTTGCCGGCGATCATTCTGAACATTCCGGCGCTGCGTCGCAAAGTGGTCAGCGATGCGGTCCTGACCGCGTTCCGGAGGGTGCTGCCCCCGATGTCGCAAACCGAGCGGGACGCCATAGAAGCCGGCACCGTGTGGTGGGACGGCGAGCTGTTTTCCGGCAATCCCCGTTGGTCGCGATTGCTCGCCATGCCGCGGCCCCAGCTGACTGCCGAAGAGCAGCGCTTCCTCGATCACGAATGCGAAGAGCTGTGTGCGATGGTCAGCGACTGGGAAACGACCCATGTTTATCGCGATCTGCCGCCCGCGGTCTGGCAATACATCAAGGACAAGGGCTTTCTCGGGATGATCATTCCCAAGGAGTTCGGCGGGCTCGGGTTTTCGGGCTATGCGCATTCGCAGGTGATGACCAAGCTTTCCACCCACTCGAGCACGGTGGCGGTGACGGTGATGGTGCCGAATTCTCTCGGGCCGGGCGAGCTGCTGCTGCACTATGGGACCGACGAACAGAAGAAGCATTTTCTGCCGCGGCTGGCCAAAGGCATCGAGGTTCCCTGCTTTGCGCTCACCAACCCGAACGCCGGGTCGGACGCCGCGGCGATCCCCGACTTCGGCATCGTCTGCAAGGGCGAGTATCAGGGCAAATCCACGCTGGGCTTGAAGCTCACCTGGGAAAAGCGCTATATCACGCTGGGGCCGGTGGCGACGATCCTCGGCCTCGCGTTTCGCGCCTACGATCCGGACCATCTGCTGGGCGACAAGGAGGATCTCGGCATCACCTGCGCGTTGATTCCGACGAATCATCCTGGCGTCAACATCGGCCGCCGGCACATGCCGCTCAGTGCGGTATTTCAGAACGGGCCGAATTGGGGCAAGGAAGTCTTCATTCCCATCGAGTGGATCATCGGAGGCAAGACGCAGGTCGGTAACGGCTGGCGCATGCTGATGGAATCGCTGGCGGCGGGGCGCGGCATTTCACTGCCTTCGTCCAGCACCGGCATGGCCAAGCTGGCCGTGCGCGCGACCGGCGGCTATGCCCGCGTGCGCAGTCAGTTCAAGACGCCGATAGGCAAGTTCGAAGGCGTGGAAGAGGCGCTCGCGCGCATGGGCGGCAATCTGTACATGATGGATGCGACGCGGATGCTGACCGCGCTGGCGGTCGATCTGGGAGAAAAACCCGCGGTGCCTTCGGCGATCGCCAAGCTCCATTTGACCGAGCGCGCCCGGCAGGTGGTCAACGATGCGATGGATGTCGCCGGCGGCAAGGGCATCTGCATGGGACCGTCGAATTTTCTGGGCGCGGCGTACATGCAGCTCCCAGTGTCCATCACGGTGGAGGGGGCCAACATCCTCACTCGCAGCCTGATTATCTTTGGTCAGGGTGCGATCCGCTGCCATCCGTATGTCCTGAAGGAAATCGAAGCAACGCGCGAGACCGACCGCGAGCGTGCGTCCACCGCATTCGACCGCGCACTCTTCGGTCACATAGGCTTCGTGTTGTCGAACATGGCCCGATCGTTCGTGATGGGTCTTTGCGGCTCGCACTGCGCGCTCGCGCCGGACAAGGTCGCACGGGAGACACGCCGCTATTACCAGCAACTGACCCGCTTCTCCGCGGTGCTTGCCTTCCTGTCGGACGTGTCGATGGGCTCGCTGGGCGGCGCGCTCAAGCGCAAGGAAAAGCTGTCCGCGAGACTCGGAGACATTCTTTCCATGCTGTATCTGTGCTCGGCAACGCTCAAGCGTTACGAGATAGAGGGCCGCCAGATTGCGGACGCCCCGCTGATGCACTGGGCAATCTGGGACGCGATGTTCAAGGCACAAAATGCCATCGAGGGCGTGATTTCCAACTTTCCAAACCGCTTTATCGCCTGGACGCTGCGTCGGCTGGTCTTCCCGCTGGGCCGCCCCTATGTCGTTCCTTCAGACGAGATCGGGCACACGGTGGCCAAGCTCTTGATCGAGCCTTCGGCGACGCGCGACCGCCTGACCGCGGGAATGTACGTCTCGTCCAGTGAAGAGAATCCGGTCGGCGCAATCGAGCTCGCGCTCGCTGCAACACTCGCCGCCGACCCTATCGAAGCGAAGATCAAGGAGGCGCTCAAGGCCGGGCGCTTGAGCGTAAAACCGCGCGAGGACAGGATCGCGGCCGCGCAGGCGGCCGGGATCATCACCGCCGAGGAGTCGCTGGCCCTGCGGCGGGCGGAGCGTCTCGTCGATAAGGTTATCCGCGTGGACGATTTCCCGTCGGATCTCGGGGCCTCCGAGACGAGGTTGGCTGCCGTGGTTGCGCACAAAGCTGCAGCGTAGCGTCGGATCCGATCGACGCGAGGCGCCGGGAAGGTCAGGAACGCGGTCCGGGCGCCATGACGCTGCAGCATCTTTCCTCTGTGGCTTGCTTTCGCAAAATGTGAGGCTGCGATGAATCAGCCAATCTATGTGGTCGACGGAGCGCGCACGCCGTTTCTGAAGGCGCGAAGCAAACCAGGACCGTTTGCGGCGTCGGATCTCGCGGTGCAGGCCGGCCGCGCGCTGCTCATGCGCATGCCGTTCTCACCCCCGGAGCTGGACGAGGTGATACTCGGCTGCGCGAGCCCATCACCCGACGAAGTCAATATCGGGCGCGTCGTCGCTCTGCGCATGGGCTGCGGACTCAAAGTGCCGGGCTGGACGGTCATGCGCAATTGCGCTTCGGGCATGCAGGCCCTCGATTCGGCGATGACCAATATTCGCGCCGGGCGCTCCAGCCTCGTGCTGGCGGGCGGCGTCGACGCGCTGTCGCGTGCGCCGCTTCTCTATTCCGACAAGATGGTGCTGTGGTTTGCCAACTTCAGCGCCGCCAGATCCTTCGGCGCCAAGGCAAGCGCGTTTTTCAAGCTCCGTCCGGCCGAGATGCTGAGGCCGGTGGTCGGCATCATGAAGGGACTCACCGATCCGATCGTCGGCTTGCTCATGGGGCAGACCGCCGAAAACCTGGCATATCGGTTCGGCATCACGCGGCGCGAGATGGACGAGTTCTCGGCGCGGAGTCATCGGCGAGTGTTGGCGGCGCAAAAAGCCGGGCACTTCGACGAAGAAATCGTGGCGTTGTTCGACCGCGACGGCAAGGTCTATGCGGCCGACGATGGCGTGCGCGAAGATTCGACGCCCGAGAATCTCGCCAAGCTGAAGCCGTTTTTCGATCGCAAGTACGGCAACGTGACCGCCGGCAATAGCTCGCAGATCACCGACGGTGCGGCGTGGCTCGTTCTCGCGTCCGAGGACGCGGTCTCGAAACACAAGCTGCCGGTGCTGGGCACGATCGTCGACAGCGAATGGGCGGGACTCGACCCCGCTCAGATGGGCCTCGGTCCGGTGTACGCCTCGACGCCGATCCTCTCGCGCCATCATCTTGGGCTTAACGACATCGACGCGTGGGAGATCAACGAAGCGTTTGCGGCGCAGGTCATCGCCTGTCTTCGCGCGTGGGCAAGCGACGATTTTTGCCGCGGCGAGCTCGGGTTCGACGCCGCATTGGGACAGGTCGACACCGACAAGCTGAACATTGATGGCGGGGCCATCGCGCTCGGCCACCCGGTCGGCGCGTCCGGCGCGCGGATCGTTCTGCACCTGCTCAACACGCTCAAGCGCAACGGGGGCAGGCGCGGGATCGCATCGATCTGCATCGGCGGCGGCCAGGGCGGCGCGATGCTGGTCGAGCGTGCCTGACTCGCGCTTGCGACGATGAGCGCATTGTTGCACTGGAAACTCGAGCGAGATGCCGACGGCCTCGGATGGCTGACGTTCGACAAGCGCGGCGCGACAACGAACACGCTCTCGGCCGCGGTGCTGGACGAGCTTCGCACCGTGCTTGCCGAGCTCGCCGCGGACCCGCCAAAAGGCCTGGTGATCCGCTCCGGCAAGGAGAACGGATTCATCGCCGGCGCCGACATCGACGAATTTGGCGAGCTGAAAAGTGTCGACGACGCAGTAGCGCTGGTAAAGCGCGGCTGGAACGCCTTCGAGCAGCTTGCCGCCGCCTCCTATCCCACTCTGGCACTGATCCGCGGCTTTTGTCTCGGCGGCGGAATGGAGTTGGCACTTGCCTGCCGTTACCGGGTCGTGGTCGACGAGCCCGGAACGCGCCTCGGCCTCCCCGAAGTCATGCTCGGCATCGTTCCCGGCTGGGGCGGCATCAAGCGTCTTCCGAGACTGACTGGCGCGCCTGCCGCGCTGGATCTGCTGCTGACCGGCAGGACCGTCGACGCGCGCAGGGCCAGGAAGCTCGGCATCGCCGACGAGTGCGTGCCGCTGCGGATCATGGATAACACTGCGCGCGGCGTGCTGCGCGAGCGCCCGGTGCCGCGCCGCGTTCCGTTCCCGCTCTCACTGACACTCAATCCGCTGATCCGTCCCATGATAGCCGCGAAGGCGAGAAAGCAGGTGGCCACGCGGGCGCGGCGCGAGCATTACCCAGCGCCGTACGCGATTCTCGATATCTGGGTCAAATACGACGGCGACGCGTTAGCTGTACCGCCATCCGACCCGGCATCCGTTCCGCATCTGCTGCAGACGCCGACCGCCGCCAACCTGATCCGCGTGTTCAAGCTTCAGGAACGGCTGAAAAGCTTCGGTCGTGACAAAGGAGAAGAAGGAGCGTCGGCACGCGATGTTCGCAGGCCCCCGGCGCACGTGCACGTCGTTGGCGCTGGCACGATGGGTGGCGACATCGCCGCCTGGTGCGCCCTGCGCGGCCTCACCGTCACGCTGCAGGACCAGAATGCCGAGCGGCTTTCGCCCGCGATAGGACGCGCGGCGAAGCTCTTTTCAGAACGGCTGAAGGATCCGTTACGCGTGCGCGACGCGCGGGACCGGCTCATCCCCGACGTCGCCGGCGATGGCGTGGCGCACGCCGACGTCGTTATCGAAGCCATCTTCGAAAATCTCGAAGCCAAGCAGCAACTGTTCATCTTGCTCGAGGCAAAGGCCAAATCCACGGCTCTGCTCGCCACCAATACCTCTAGCATTCCGCTGGAACAGATCGCCGCGCCGATGCGCGATCCCGGCCGGCTGATCGGGCTCCACTTTTTCAATCCGGTCGCGAGAATGATGCTGGTGGAGATCGTCATCGGCGCAGGCACGCGCCAGGAGTTGATTCCAACCGCGGCGGCGTTTACCCGACAGATCGACAAACTGCCGCTGCCGGTCAAGAGCGCACCCGGCTTCCTGGTCAACCGCATTCTCGCACCGTACCTCATGGAAGCGATGCGCTGTGTCGACGAAGGCATGACTCCCGAGACGGTCGACGAAGCCGCGCTGGCGTTCGGCATGCCGGTCGGGCCGATCGAGTTGGCCGATACCGTCGGGCTCGACATCTGCATGGCGGTGGGGAAGATGCTGGGCCGGGACACCGCGCCGCCGAAGCGATTGAGCGAATTGATCGCGGCAGGGTATCTCGGCCGCAAAACCAAGCGCGGATTTTACGACTGGTCCGGCGGCAAGGCAGCGAAGAGTGCGCCCGGCATCGTGCCGGCGGGCTTGTCGGATCGATTGATTCGCCCGTTGGTAACCGAGGCAAAAGCCGCATTGGCCGAGGGAATCGTCGCCGACGCCGATCTGGTCGACGCGGGAGCGATCTTCGGCACCGGCTTCGCGCCGTTCCGCGGCGGCCCGCTGCATTACGCGGCATCCAACGTGGCACCACGCGCCGGCGGAGGCACCGAGCGCCTCTGATACGATGTCAGGCAGAAGAAGAGTCAGGTGACCGCTGTGAGGAAAATTTGGAAAAGATCTGGCTGAAGTCCTATCCGGCCGGCGTTCCTGCCGAAATCGACGTCAATGTATATGCGTCGCTGCGCGAGGTGCTGGAGGAGAGTTGCGCGAAGTTCGGATCCCGTCCGGCTTATTCGTGCATGGGGCGCACGATCACCTTCGCCGAGCTGGACAGGTTGTCGACAGCCTTCGGCGCGTTTTTGCAGGGACGCGGCCTGACCAAGGGGGCGCGTGTCGCGCTGATGATGCCCAACGTCCTGCAATATCCGGTATGCCTGTTCGGCATCCTCCGGGCAGGGTGCACCGTCGTCAACGTCAACCCGCTCTACACTCCGCGCGAGCTCGAGCATCAACTCAACGACAGCGGCGCCGAGATGATCGTCGTGGTCGAAAATTTCGCGCATACGCTCGCGGACGTTCTTTCCAAAACGCAGATCAAGCGCGTCGTCGTTACGACGATCGGCGAAATGCTCGGCTTGAAAGGAGTGCTCGTCGACTTTGTACTGCGCCGCGTCAAGAAAATGATTCCGGCATGGGACATTCCTGGGGCGATACGGCTCTCCGATGCACTTGCGGAAGGTGGCAGGCGCAAGCTCGAGCCGGTCGAGATCGGACATGAAGACATCGCGTTCCTGCAGTACACCGGAGGCACGACAGGCGTCGCCAAGGGCGCCATGCTGCTGCATCGGAACATCATCGCCAACGTGTTGCAGGCCCGCGCGTGGGTGAAGCCGTTTCTGGGAAATCAGCGTCACGTCGTGATTACGCCGCTTCCCCTCTACCATATCTTCTCGCTGACGGCGAACTGCCTTATCTTCATGACACTGGGCGCCGAGAATGTCTTGATCACCAACCCACGAGACATTCCGGGTCTGGTGAAGGAAGTGGGCAAGCATTCCTTTACCGCCATTACCGGCGTCAATACGCTCTTCAACGCGCTGCTGAACAACGCGGAGTTCCACAAGCTCGATTTTTCGACGCTGCAAATGACGCTGGGCGGCGGCATGGCGGTGCAAAAGGCGGTGGCCGAGCGGTGGGAAAAAGTGACCGGCAAACCGCTCATCGAGGCCTATGGGCTGACCGAGACGTCCCCCGCGGCAACCATCAATCCGCTCGATCTGCCCGAGTACAACGGCGCGATCGGCCTGCCGATTTCATCGACCGATCTGGTCCTGCGCGACGACGATGGCAAGGAAGTCGCACTCGGCGAACGCGGCGAGATCTGCATCAAGGGGCCGCAGGTAATGGCGGGCTATTGGAAGCGACCGGAAGACACGGCGAAAATGATCGACCGCGACGGGTGGCTTGCGACCGGCGACATCGGCGTGGTGGACGATCGCGGTTACGTGCGCATCGTGGACCGCAAGAAGGACATGATCCTGGTCTCCGGGTTCAACGTGTACCCGAACGAGATCGAAGCGGTGGTGGCGATGCATCCGGGGGTCCTGGAATGCGCCGCGGTCGGCGTCCCGGATGTGAAATCGGGCGAGGCGGTCAAGCTGTTCGTGGTCAAGAAGGACCCGGCGCTGACCGCTGAAGCGCTGCTCGCCCATTGCCGCGAACAGTTGACGGGTTACAAATGTCCTCGCGACGTGGAGTTCAGGACGGAATTGCCCAAGTCGAATGTAGGCAAGATCCTGCGACGGGAGCTCCGCGACGAGGCGAGGAAGAAAGCGGCGTGAGGCGAGCGATGCCGGCGAATACCTTGGCGTTTCCATCGCGACGACCCATGCTCCGCATTCGAGATCCAAGGTGACCATCGGCGAAAACGTCACGCTGCCGGACCGGCAACCGGCGCTGCGCGTGGTGCCGATGCCGGCCGACGCGAACCAGAACGGCGATATCTTCGGAGGCTGGGTGATGTCGCAAGTCGACATCGCGGGCAGCATTCCCGCGGCGAGGCGCGCGCGCGGGCGGGTCGCGACGGTCGCGGTCAATTCGTTCATTTTCCGTGAACCGGTATTGATAGGCGACCTGGTCAGCTTCTACGCACACATCACTCGCGAAGGCAGGACATCGATCACGGTCGCGGTCGAGGTCTACGCGCAGCGCAACCCGACCGACGTCATTTGCGTCAAGGTCACCGAAGCGAGCCTGACCTATGTCGCGGTCGGCGCCGATCGGCGGCCGCGAGAGCTTCCCGCTTGAGTGACCGGTATTGCGGGCCAGTGTATAGTTATCGGCCACGCCCGCCACGTCTTTTCCCGGCGACGGCCTACGAAGCAACACAAGAATAAACAAACCACTGACGGAGGATGAACGTGAAAAGAGCCTGTCGATTTCGCCGCACGAGACTTGCTGCAGCCGTGGGAAGCGCCGTATTGTCATTGGCGGCGGGTCATGCCGGTGTTGCCTATGGCTCAGCGTTTGCGCTTCAGGAGCAAAGCGGTAGCGGCCTGGGCAACGCCTTCGCCGGCGGCGCAGCCGCCGCCGAGGACGCAAGCACGATCTTCTTCAATCCGGCGGGAATGTCCCGCCTGACCAACATGCAGGCTGCGGTCGCCGGAAGCCTCATCTGCCTGGAGGCAAAATTCAGCGACAACGGGTCGTCGCAGCCCGCGGCATTTCAGGCGCTGGGCGGAAACGGCGGCGACGCAGGCTCGTGCGCCGTCATTCCGGCGATCTACCTTGCGTCACCGATCAACAACCAATGGTCGGTCGGCATAGGCGTCAACGTGCCGTTCGGATTGAAGACGGATTATGACTCGGACTGGCTCGGCCGCTTTCAGGCGGTGAAGTCGAAGATCGAAACGATCAATGTCAATCCTGCGGTGTCGTTCAAGGCGAGCGACATGGTAACCATCGGCGGCGGCGCGAATTACCAGCACATCAAGGCGGAGCTTACCTCGAGGGCGAACTACGCGGGCGGGATTGCCCAGGCGGCGCAAATGGGCGCCGCGGCCGGGGCGTTTCCCCCAACCGTGATCCCACCGATTCTGATGGCATATGCTGGTGCTCAGTCCGACGTCAGGATTAACGGCAACGACAACGCCTGGGGCTGGAACATCGGAGCCCTGGTCAACATCGACCCGCAGACACGCTTCGGCGCGTCGTATCGATCCACGATCAAATACAACGTGAGCGGCACGGCCGAATTCTTCAATCCTCCCGTGCCGGCGCTGCCGCCGTCGCTGGCGCCGATCGCCGGCGCGCTCTCCAGCGCCATCAATAGCACGCGGCTGGCGAACGGCGACGTCAACGTCGCTCTCAAGGTTCCCGACACCGCTAACGTGTCGATTTTCCGGCAGATCGACAGCAAGTGGGATGTCATGGGCGACCTGCAATACACGGGCTGGAGCTCCGTGCAAAACCTTACGGTCGTGCGCAGCACGGGGGTTGTGCTGCTGAATACGCCGGAGAATTTCCGCGACACCTGGCGCGCTTCGATCGGGGCGAACTATCACTACAGTGATCAATGGATGTTCCGCGGCGGCCTTGCGTATGATCAGTCCCCGGTGCGCGATGCACAGCGTACGCCGCGCCTGCCCGACAACGACCGCACCTGGATTTCCATCGGCGCTCAGTACAAGTTTTCGCCGCAGCTGTTGCTTGACGCGGGGTATACGTACATCTTCGTCAGGGACCCGAACATCAATCAGAATGCCGGCGACACTCCAACCTTCGGCCTCATCAGCGGCACCTATAAGAGCAATGTCAACATCGTCGCGGCTCAGTTGACTTACACATTCAAGTAAGCGCACTCGCCGCAAGCAGGTAAACCGCGCCGCGGCTTCGCCTGCGGCGCTACGCTTGGGGCGATCCGAACGAGCGGGTGTCCATCCCGGCGCAACGAACCCTCACGCAACGGGCTCACGTTATGTCCGATTCACCTTTTCTCGTGCGCAAGGTCGCGGTGCTCGGCGCCGGTGTCATGGGCGCGCAGATCGCCGCGCACCTCGCCAACGCCGGCGTGCCGGTGGTCTTGTTCGACCTCGCCGCGAAGGATGGCGACCCGAACGCAATCGTGCGCAATGCCATCGACAAGCTGAAAAAGCTCGAGCCGCCGCCGCTGGCGACCAAGGACCGGTCGGTCTACATCGACGCCGCCAACTACGATCGGAATCTTGGTGAGCTCGTGGAATGCGATCTGGTGATCGAGGCCATCTCCGAGCGCATGGACTGGAAAAAGGCGCTGTACGAGAAGGTCGCTCCGCACGTCGGGCCGCGGGCGATCTTCGCCAGCAACACCTCCGGTTTGTCGATCAATGCGCTGGGAGAAGCGTGCCCACCGACGCTGCGACCGCGGTTTTGCGGCATCCACTTTTTCAACCCGCCCCGATACATGCACTTGGTCGAGCTGATCGCGCGGCGGGCGACCGATCAGGGTTTGCTCGACCAGCTCGAGACATTCCTGGTCACCGTGCTCGGCAAGGGAGTCGTGCGCGCGAAGGACACGCCGAACTTTGTCGCCAACCGGGTGGGGGTGTTTTCCATGCTGGCGACGATGGCGCACACGGAGGCATTCGGCCTCGGCTTCGATGTCGTCGACGCGCTGACCGGGCCGGCGATCGGCCGTGCGAAAAGCGCGACCTATCGGACGGCCGACGTCGTCGGTCTCGACACCATGGCGCACGTCATCGCGACCATGGACCAGACGCTGCGCGACGATCCATGGCACAAGTATTACCGGACGCCGGCGTGGCTCAAGGCGCTCATAGACAAGGGTGCGCTGGGGCAGAAGACCAAGGCCGGCGTCTTTCAGAAGGTCGGCAAGGAAATACAGGTGCTCGATCCAGGAACGTTGTCATACCGTTCTTCCGCGGGCGAGATCGATCCCCAGGTCGCTGAAATCCTCGCGCTGAAGAACCCGGTGGAAAAGTTTGCCGGGTTGCGCGCAAGCGGCAACCCCCAGGCGCAGTTCCTGTGGGCCATTTTTCGCGATCTTTTTCACTACTGCGCCTATCATCTCGCGGCCATCGCCGACAACGCGCGCGACGTCGATTTTGCGATCCGCTGGGGTTTCGGATGGCAAATGGGACCGTTCGAAATCTGGCAGGCTGCCGGCTGGAAGGATGTGGCGCGCTGGATCGCCGAAGACATCGCCGCGGGCAAGACGCTTGCCGGCGTGCCGCTGCCGCGATGGGTGAGCGAAGGCCCCGCGGCGAACGGGGTTCACACGCGCGAAGGCGCCTACTCGGCCGCGGAAAACGTATTCAAGCCGCGCTCGACGCTTCCCGTCTATCGCCGTCAGTACTATCCGGATCCTATCCTGGGCGAGAAGTGGCCGGCCGGCACGACGATCATGGAAACAGACGCTGTGCGCGTGTGGCACACCGGCGACGACATCGCCATCGCGTCGTTCAAGAGCAAGCAGAACACCATCGGCGAAGACGTGCTCGACGGGCTTCTCGCTGCAATCGCCGAGGCCGAGAAAAACTGGCGCGGATTGATCATCTGGCAGACGCGCGAGCCGTTTTCGGTCGGAGCAAACCTGGCGTCGGTGTTGCCCGCGGTTCAGGCGGGCAAGTGGGATCAGGTGGAAGCGATTGTCGCCAAGTTTCAGCTCACGGCGCAACGGCTCAAGTACAGTTTGATTCCGACCGTCGCCGCAGTCCGCGGCATGGCGCTTGGCGGCGCCTGCGAATTCATCATGCACTGCGATCGGGCTGTCGCCGCGCTGGAATCGTATATTGGACTGGTCGAGGCAGGAGTAGGACTGCTGCCCGCCGGCGGAGGATGCAAGGAGCTCGCCGTGCGCGCTGCGCAGGAAGTCGCCCGGGGGGCAAGCGGCGGCCAGCTCGATCAGTTTCCGTTCCTGCGCACCTATTTCCAGCAGGTAGCCACCGCGACGGTATCCAAAAGCGCGCTCGATGCCAGAGACATCGGTTATCTGCGGCCGTCGGACGTGGTCATCTTCAATCCCTACGAGCTGCTCTGGGTCGCCAAAGCGCAGCTGCAGGCGCTTTCGGAGGGCGCTTACCGTCCGCCGCTGCCCGCGCGCAACATACCGGTGGCCGGCAAGACCGGCATCGCGACGCTGGAAATGATGCTGGTCAACATGCGCGACGGCGGATTCGTCTCCGGGTACGACTTCGACATCGGACTGGCGATCGCCCGCGTGCTCTGCGGTGGCGAGCTCGAGTCGGGTAGCCTGGTCGACGAGAACTGGTTTCTGACCCTGGAACGACGGGAGTTCATGGGCCTGCTCAGGAATGCGAAGACGCAGGAGCGGGTGGCCCACACTTTGAAGACCGGCAAGCCTTTGCGCAATTAGCACTTCGGGTATATTCAAACGTATCGCTTTATACGCGCTGCTGACATGAAGGCGCTTGTTTGGGGGTCGTCGACATGAGTAAGCAACTGCAGGATGCCTATATTGTTGCGGCGACCCGCACGCCGGTCGGCAAGGCACCGCGCGGCGCCTTTCGACACACCCGTCCTGACTCGCTGCTCGCCCACGTCCTGCGCAGTGTGCTCGCGCAGGCGCCGGAGATCGACCCGGGCAGGGTTGAAGACGTGATCGTCGGTTGCGCGATGCCCGAATCCGAGCAGGGAATGAATGTCGCTCGCATCGGATTGCTGCTTGCGGGGATGCCCAACACCGTCGCCGGCATGACGGTGAATCGTTTTTGCTCGTCGGGATTGAATGCCGTGTCGATCGCGGCGGATCGAATCCGCACCGGAGAAGCCGACATCATGATCGCCGCCGGAACGGAGAGCATGAGCATGATCCCGATGCTCGGCCGGCTGGCAATCAATGCCGACGTTTTTGCCAGGGACGAGAATCTCGGCATCGCCTACGGCATGGGCCTCACGGCGGAGAAGGTCGCGGCGGGCTGGAAAGTATCGCGCGAGGAACAGGACGCTTTTGCGCTCGCGAGTCACCAGAAGGCGCTGGCGGCGCAGGCAGCGGACGAGTTCGCGTCCGAAATCTCTCCCTATCCGATTCGCGAGAACGTGCCCGATCTCGGGTCGGGCAAGGTCGTGACCCGGGATCGCTCGTTCGAGCGCGACGAAGGTCCGCGCTCCGACGCCAGCTCCGACGCTCTGGCGAAGCTCAAGCCGGTGTTCGCGGCCAGGGGATCGGTCACCGCGGGCAACAGCTCGCAGATGTCCGACGGTGCGGGCGCCAGCATCCTGGTCAGTGAGAGAGTGCTGAAGGAACTCAATCTCTCGCCGCTGGCGCGCTGGGTTGGCTTTGCCGTCGGCGGCGTGCCACCGGAAGTGATGGGCGTCGGGCCCATCGCTGCGATTCCCAAGGTTCTGAAGAGCACCGGCCTCTCACAGGATCAGATCGACTGGATCGAGCTCAACGAAGCGTTCGCGGCGCAGAGTCTTGCGGTCATGAAGGAGCTCGAGCTCGACCCGACCAAGGTGAATCCTCTCGGCGGCGCAATCGCGCTCGGCCACCCGCTCGGCGCCACCGGCGCGGTTCGCACGGCAACCATCGTGCACGGCTTGAGGCGCCGCAAGCAGAAGTACGGGATGGTAACCATGTGTATCGGAACCGGCATGGGCGCCGCGGGCATTTTCGAAGCCTTGTGAACCATTGCCCTGAAGGAGCAGCCATGAACCGCACGGTGAAAATGGCGGCTGGCGCCCTATTTGCCATGCTTGTCGGCTCGTTTGCGGCCGTAGCACTCGCCGCCGAGGTCGGGGGCGTAAAGCTCGACGACAAGGTCTCGATCGGCGCACAGGAGCTCGTTCTGAACGGCGCGGGTGTACGGACACGGGTCGTATTCAAGGTGTACGTCGCGAGCCTGTATCTGCCGCAGAAAGCCGCCGACCTCGCCGGCGTGGTGGCCAAGAGTCCGCGCCGAATCCAGCTCAATTTGCTGCGCACGCTCTCCGCGGATCAGCTCGTCGACGCGCTCAACGACGGCCTCGCCGAAAACAATACTGCCGGCGAGCTTGCCGCAGTGAAGCCGCAAGTCGAGGCGCTGGCGACGATCATGAAATCGTTCAAGGAGGTCAAGGAGAAGGATGTCATCACTCTCGATTTCGTGGACGGTGCAACGCGGATCGGATTGAACGGCGACGCCAAGGGGAACATCGGCGGCGAAGCGTTCAATCAGGCGCTGACCAAAGTCTGGCTTGGCGACAAGCCGGTTCAGGTCGATCTGAAAAAGTCGCTTCTGGGGGTATAGAGGAATACTGAAATGCGTGAACGCTTCCCCAAGGCTCGCGTCATCCCGCCCCCGATTCGAGCATTCGAGGGCAGGCGTCGGCGGGGATCCATTTTCGACCGTCGAGGCCAAATGGATTCCCGCCTTCGCGGGAATGACGATATTGGGGCATCCGGACGTCACGCACTTTCGTCACGCACTTCGGTCACGCACTTTCGTTACGCCCAATAGATCCGCTGCCCTGCCGTCCTGTCGTCTACCGCGCCGTCACTCTTCGCGTTTGTCATGCCCGAATTCTGGACCTCATGCGGCTACCGTCTGCTCAAAGCCGATTCCGACGGGAGGCTCGTTGTCACCGAAGAGTTCCTGCAGAGTTTTCTCCTGCGCCCCGAACTCGCGCCGGTTCTCGAATCCTGCGCCGCGGAGTGCGCCCTCCACGATCGCCTTCTCGCGCAACCGCGCGCCGATGTGAGCGAGGCCGACTTGAGCGCGATCACAGATCCGGATGCGCGCGAAAACTATCGCGTCTGGCTGCGCTTTCGCGATCGCCTGGCGGGGGCCGCGACCCTCGAACAGGCTTACGTGGGTCTGTTCGCCGGGGCCGGGGTGGACGTGCCCCCGTTGTTCGTGCATCAACTGACTCAAATACTCCTGCGCCATGTGCTGGGCGACGAAGCCGACCCGTTTGAGGCGCGCTGCGCGGAGATGTTGTTTCGGCCGCAAAAGGTCAGCGTTCTCGACGACGGCGCGGTGATGGCCGCGGACGAGCGCTCGGTCGAGCTGTACGCGACGAACGCAGGGTTCGGCAGTCTGGGCGAATTGCTGAAGCAGAGCCAAACGCCGGCGCGAACCGTCGACCTCGACGTGCTGTCGAAGGACAATGCGCTCGGCTACTGGGAGCGAGACGAGCGTTTCGATCTGGCGATCAGCCTCAATCGCGGCCAACCGTCGCTCGCAGCGCTCTCTCGCGTTTTGGAGCGCTGGATCGCGCACTTTCTGTCGGTGGAGGTCGGAATCGCGCCGCAGCGCGAAATCGAAGATGCGCGCTGGGTCTGGCACGTGGGACTCGATGCGGAGGCGAGCGGGGTGCTGAACGACCTTTACAATCGCGTCGAGGTTAGCGACGAGCGCATGGAACGCCTGCTCTGTCTGTTCGAGTTGCGCTTTGCCAATCCGGCAGACATGCGTCCCGCCCTCGCCGGACGGCCGGTCTATCTCGCGATGGCGATGGACCGCGATCACCGGCTGCGGCTCAAGCCGCAAAATTTGCTTCTCAACTTGCCTCTCGCGCACCCACAATGAAAAAGAGTCTTCCCACCATCTGCGGGCGATCGATTCGCGGCTTGCCGGCGCGCTTCGAGGCGGTTGCGCCGAGAATTCCACCCCGGCTCGCGCGGTGCCTCGCTTTCGCTCGGGTTCTCGCTCTGGCTTCGGCGGCGGCCCTGACGCCTGCGCTGGCGCAGACGCCTGCTGCAACGGCGCAGGATGCGGCGACCGTCAACGCGCCCGCTGAGCCGCCCAATACCGCGGCCCCCACGACGCCAGGCAGCCCGACCTCAGCACTGGATCCATTGGGATGGTTGCACGGCTGCTGGGACGGCAAGGTCAATCAGCGCGATTTTCGCGAGGAGTGGCTTCCGCTGCGCGGCGACATGATGATCGGCGTCAGTCAGACCGTTTTACAGGGCAAGACCCAGGATTTCGAATATCTGCGGCTGGAGTTGAGGCCGGAAGGCGTCTTCTACGTCGCCGTGCCTTCAGGCAAGAAGGAAACATCGTTCCGGCTTTCGGACAGCACGCGCGACGGCGACAGCGAAATCTTCACATTCGAGAACCCGGTCGATGAGTTTCCGCAGCGGATCATCTATCGCCGGGGCAGCGGAGGCTCGCTTTACGCGCACGTTGAGGGCAAGCTCAACGGCCAGCCGCGAAGCGTGATCTATCCCATGCGACGCGTCGATTGCGCGAGCGGAGAGCCCATACGCCGATGACCGAACCGAGCGCTGCCTTGCTCCGCTTGCAGAAGTTGCTCGACAGCGGCAAGGACAACGCGCTGCTTCGCTTTGGACTCGGCTTCGAGTGTCTCCGGGGCGGCGATGCCGGCGCGGCGATCACGCACCTGCAGCAGGCGGTCGCATTCGACCCGACGTACTCCGCAGCTTGGAAGATGCTGGGTAAGGCGCTTGCCGAAGCGGGACGCGAACAGGAGGCTCTGAGAGCCTATCGCGACGGGATTGCCGCAGCCGCAACCAAAGGCGACAAGCAAGCGATGAAAGAGATGCAGGTCTTCGCCAAGCGGCTTGCAAAGCCGTTACCCCCGGGGTAGAGTTTTATGATGCTGCATCGCAGCAGGCACTACCCTCGCCGCAATTCTCATTACTTCGCGTGCCTTCCTTTGCCGCTCGTCGCTGAAGCATCCGGTAAGCCGTCGCGAGGCTCGGGTCCGCCGTGATCAGGTACGAACAAGTACGCGAGTGGGTGATCGGCGCACCGCTCGATCCATTAAGCCAGAGTACGCGCCAGCACATCGCGCTGGCGGCCTTTATCGCCTGGGTTGGCTTGGGTGCGGACGGGCTTTCCTCCTCGGCGTACGGTCCCGAAGAGGCGTTCAAGGCGCTCGGCGAGCACGCCCACCTCGGGCTCTACATGGCGCTCGCGACCGCGGCGACCGTGTTCATTATTTCGCTCGCATACAACCAGGTCATCGAGCTGTTTCCGACGGGCGGCGGCGGGTATCGGGTGGCGACCAGCCTCATCGGCCCGCGCGCCGGCCTGGTCTCCGGCGCGGCGCTGATCGTCGACTATGTTCTGACTATCGCGATATCGGTTGCCAGCGGCGTCGATGCCCTGTTCAGCCTGCTGCCGACAGCGGCGAGCGAATTCAAGCTCGGAACCGAGCTGGTGCTGGTCGTTGTGCTTCTGCTGATGAACATGCGCGGCATGAAGGAGTCGATCCGCATCCTTCTGCCTATTTTTCTCGGGTTCTTCATCACCCACACTCTCCTCATCGGCTACGGCATCCTGGGCCATTCGGAAGGGCTCACGCTGGTCGTGCCCAACGCGCTTGCGGAAACCAGCAAGCTCGCGCACGACATCGGCTGGGTCGCGGCGCTGTCGTTATTCCTGCGCGCGTATTCCCTGGGCGGCGGAACGTACACGGGAATCGAAGCGGTATCGAACAACGTGCAGACCTTGCGCGAGCCCGTGGTGCGCACGGGCAAGCTCACCATGTTCTACATGGCCGCCTCGCTCGCCTTTACCGCCGGCGGCATCATCCTGCTGTACTTGCTGTGGAACGCGCAGCCGGTCGAGGGGCAGACGCTGAACGCGGTCGTCTTCGGCTCGATCATCGAGAGCTTCGGTCTGCCGGCAGGCTTCAATCAGGTCTCCTTGTCGCTGGTGCTGTTCTTCGAGGCGGGCCTGCTGTTCGTCGCCGCGAATACCGGTTTCCTCGGCGGACCTTCGGTCTTGTCCAATATGGCCGGCGACTCGTGGCTGCCGCACCAGTTCCGCCATCTGTCGACGCGGCTGGTGACGCAGAACGGCATCGTAATCATGGGGCTTGCCGCCCTTGTGATCCTGCTCTGGAGCCGCGGCAAAGTCGACCTGCTGGTGGTGCTGTATTCGATCAACGTATTCCTCACTTTTTCGCTGTCGCTGCTAGGCCTGTGCATTTACTGGTGGCGTGTGCGCGCAACCGACCGCCGCTGGCTCTTTCGATTCTCGCTGTCCGCCGTGGGCCTGGTCGTGACGTCGGGCATTCTCGCGGTGACCACGATCGAGAAATTCGGCGAGGGCGGCTGGGTTACGGTCGTCATTACCTCGGTCGTGATCGCCTTGTGCCTCGCCATTCATCGCCATTACGACTGGGTGAAGGCCCGGCTCAAGGAAGTCGACGAGATATTCACCGCCGCCCAATGCCCGAAGTGCCCGGACCCGCCGCCCCTCGTTCCGGAAGCGCCGACGGCGGCGTTCATCGTCGGTTCAAGCCGCGGCGGCGGGATCCACACGCTGCTATGGGTGCAGCGCCTTTTCCCGAATCATTTCCGCAATTTCATTTTTATCAGCGCCAAGGCGGTGGACAGGCAAAGCTATGGGGGAGCCGAGCAGATCGAATGTCTGCGGACGGCACTCGACAAGGCGCTGGCGTTCTACGTCGATTACTGCCACGCGAACGATCTGGCGGCGACCGCGCGCTTTTCACTCGGAACGGACAGGGTCGATGAGCTGGTCAAGCTTGCCGAGGAGATTCAGCGCGAATATCCGAACTGCGTGTTCTTCACCAGCAAGCTCGTGTTTCGCAACGAGAACTGGGTCACACGACTGCTGCACAATCAGACTGCGCTGGCCTTGCAGCGAAAACTGCACTTGAACGGAATGCAGATGGTGATTCTGCCGATGCAGCTTTGACGCGGGTTGCCGCGGGCACCTATGGCGTCGTTACACTAGCGTACGACGTCGACGCCCAGGTTAGCGAGCTCGTCGGCACGATGATTGCCCGGCGTGTCGGCATGCCCCTTCACCCAGTGCCAGACGATGTCATGCTGCGCGGCCGCTTCGTCGAGCGCTAGCCACAAATCCGCGTTCTTCACCGCTTTACGGTCGCTGGTCTTCCAGCCATTGGCCTTCCACGTGTGTATCCATCGCTCGATCCCATGCTTCACGTATTGCGAGTCGGTGTAGATCTCGACAGGGCATCGCCGCTTGAGGCTCTCCAGCGCGCGGATCACTGCGGTAAGCTCCATCCGATTGTTGGTTGAGTGCGCTTCACCGCCGAAGAGCTCGCGCGTCTTGCTTTTGTACTGCAACAGCGCGCCCCATCCTCCCGGCCCCGGATTCCCCTTGCATGCGCCGTCGGTGTAGATGACCACCGGCGCGCTCATGCGAGAGCTCATTCCGCAGGCTCGGCGACGAGCTCCCGCGCCTGCCGCGCCGCCGGCGCCAATGCCTTTTTTCGCACCCGTCGCGCCCAGGTTGGGGTGATCACCCGCATGCCGAGCACGCGCTTGGTTGCCCGAAGGAAATAAACTCCGCCGGCAACGGGCCACCAGCGATCGCCCGCTTTTTCAAAGAAGCCGAATCGCTTGAGCCACTTCTCCTGTTTGAACGGCGGCACGTAGCAATCGAGCCTGCCGCCGGCGACCTCGAATCCAAGCAGCGCAAGCCAGTCCTTGAGGCGATAGAGCGTGATGAAATTGCCGTTCCAGGGCATCGCCTGCTCGCGGCCGAAATAGCGCTTGGCACCGAACAGGCTGAACGGATTGAAACCGGCGATCAGCAGCTGTCCTTCGGGCCGCATCACTCGATAGATCTCGCGCAGCAATTGGTGCGGCTCATCGGTGAACTCGAGCGCGTGAGGCAGCACGATGAGATCGGTGCTGTTTTCGGCGAAAGGCAGCCAGTGCGGGTCGGCGAGCACCTGCGCGGGCTCCTCGAGGTCGACGCTGCAGCGGGTGGTGATACGTGACGAGCGCAGAAACGGGCTCTCGGGCAGCCCGATCTGCAATGCCTGGAAGCCGAAGATGTCCGCAAGCGTGTGGTCGAAATACGCCTGTTCGCGGCGCTGCAAATAAGCCCCGAGCGGCGTCGCGAACCACGCGGCCAGCGTGCCGGTCGACAGGACGCTTGCCTCTACTGAAGATTCCGCCATGCCGGCAATTATCCCAATCCCTGCGTTTGCCGACAACTACATCCGGCTCGTGCTGCACAACGGCAAGTGCGGTCGTCGATCCAGGCGACGCGGCGCCGGTCGTGGAGTACCTGGAGCGTAAAGACATCGAGCTTTGCGCGATCGTCAACACGCAACGTCACGGTGAGGCCCGATCGAGTGACCGTGCTGGCCCGCTTCGTGCCTGAACAAAGCATGCTGATCGTTGCTTGACGCGCCGCGCCGGTGACGCCTAAGATCGTGACACGTCGTCTTTCATCAAGGCGTATTTGACACCCGCTCAGTCACCCCGGATTGTCGCTACGATTTTGACGCTTGCGCTGGCTGCCTGTGCGGGCGTTCCAGCGACTCCTCCCGCGTCATTGCCGGCACCGACATCGGCTCCAGCGCCGGAGCCCGAATCTCTCCCCGTCCCGCCGCCCTTTGTGACGTTTCCGGCCGAGGATGAGTTGCCGGACATGCGCGCAACCGGAGGCGACCCGGATTCGGTCACCAACGCTACGCTGCAATTGCGCTCCGAATACGGAGACCTCTGGGAGCGAATTCGGCGAGGGTTCGCTTTGGCCGACCTCGATACGCCGCAAGTCAAACAGGCCGAAGACTGGTACGTATCGCGTCCGGATTACATGGCGCGCATGGTCGAGCGCAGCCGCCGTTACCTGTACTACATCGTCACCGAGGTCGAAAAGCGCGGCATGCCGCTTGAAGCGGCACTGCTGCCGATGATCGAGAGTGCGTACAACCCGATGGCGTATTCGACCAGCCGCGCGTCCGGCATCTGGCAGTTCATTCCTTCGACCGGAAAGTCGTACGGCATGAAGCAGACATGGTGGCTGGACGAGCGCCGCGACGTCGTGGCCGCTACCGACGGAGCGCTCGATTATCTGCAAAAGCTCTATGCCGAATTCGGCGATTGGTACCTCGCCCTCGCAGCGTATAACTGGGGTGAAGGTTCGGTGCGCCGCGCCATCAGCGCCAACCAGAAACGCGGCCTGCCGACCGATTATTTGAGCCTGCCGATGCCGGCAGAGACGCGCAATTACGTGCCCAAGCTGCAAGCCGTCAAGAATATCGTCCGTGATCCGGAGTCGCACGAACTCGAGCTCGCACCCATCCCCGACGCGCCCTATTTCACCGTGGTTCGAACGAGCCGGAAGATGGACGTCAAGATTGCCGCGGAGCTGGCCGAGATGCCGCTGGAGGAGTTCCTTTCGCTCAATCCCCAGCACAACAGGCCGGTCATCGCGGGTGCCGACGAGACGACGATTCTGCTGCCTTACGACAAGGCAGAGCTGTTCGCATCGAAGCTGGCGCTGTCCCATCAGCCGATGGTCACTTGGCAGGCATACAAGACCAAGGCCAACGAAACCTTGCCCCAGCTTGCCGCGCGTTTCGGTCTTTCGCTTGAAACGCTGCGCACCGTCAACGGCATCGGCGCGCGGGCGATCGTTCCCATCGGTCACGCGCTGTTAGTGCCGACCCAGGCGCCCAGCGACGCGACGATGGCAAGCCTGCAGAACGCGGTCTTCACGACCGTGCCGAGCGGAAGAACGCTCTACCATCGGGTTCGCAAAGGAGAGACATTGTCGTCGATCGCGGCGCACTATGCCGTGACGGCGCAGGACTTGAAAGCGTGGAACACGGGGATGAACCCGAAAATCATCGCCGGCCAGCGACTGCGGGTCATCAGCGACGTCGCGGCGGCGGGAACGAGGTCGAAGCAAGGAAAGACCAAGGCGGTTCGGCACGCGCATGCGATCGACGCGAAGGCCGCATCGGCGAAGGCTGCCGCGGGCACGGAAAAGGCACTGTCGGCCAGGCACCTCTGACGGGTCCGGCAATCGATGCGCCCAAACAAAACAGGCGACACTTGCGCATCGCCTGTTTTGGGGTCCATCGCAGTTTCACGACGGACGTGTAGCCGCGGAAACCTTATCTCTTTTTCGCGGATTTCTTCTTTGCGGCCTTCTTCTTGGCCGGTTTGCGCTTGGCAGCCTTCTTCTTCGGGGCAGCCTTCTTCTTCGCGGCCTTCTTCTTCGCTGGTTTGCGCTTTGCGGCCTTCTTCTTGGCCGGTTTGCGCTTGGCAGCCTTCTTCTTCGCCGCCTTCTTTGCCTTCTTCTTGGCGGGCTTCTTCTTCGCCGCTTTCTTCTTCGTCGCAGCCTTCTTTGCCTTCTTCTTTGGGGCAGCCTTCTTCTTCGCCGCCTTCTTCTTGGTGGCCGCTTTCTTCTTCGCCGCCTTCTTCTTCGGCGCGGCGGAAGGTGCCGTCGGTGTCGCCATGGTCATCATGTCAGCCATCTTTGGTTCTCCTGTCTGAGTTGCTATAACTGTTATGAGTGCTTCTACTTCCTCGCAGGTTTCTCTGTATCCGTCTCAAGACTTTTGTTGCCGCTCTTGACAAACGCATTGACACCTGCTGCCTGAATTCTAGCCAATTTTTCTCGAAATACAAGACTTAATTGCAGTTTCAGGTGACGCTCTACGTCAGTGTTGCGATTTTGCACACCGCAAATTCGATGCGAATGCGCGATTCAAGGCAGCAAAGATTCATGTGCGAAGAGTTCCTCGATGGTCTCGCGCGGGCGCACCAGATGCACGGTTTCGCCGTCGACAATGACCTCCGCGGCACGCGCTCTCGAGTTGTAATTCGAACTCATGGCCATCGCGTACGCGCCCGCGGAAAGTATGGCTAGCAGATCGCCTTCGACGAGTGCCAGCATGCGGTCGCGAGCAAGAAAATCGGCGCTCTCGCACACCGGCCCGACGACCTGCCATAACCGCTCCGGTAGAGTGCGCGAGACGACCGGCCGCACGTCGTGCCACGCGTCGTAAAGCGCCGGCCGGAGCAGGTCGTTCATGGCCGCATCGACGATAGCGAAGTTTCGCAACGGACCGGGCTTGAGGTAGCTCACGCGCGTTAGCAGCACGCCTGCATTGCCGACCAGAAATCGCCCGGGTTCGAACAGCAAATTGAGTGGCCGGCTTCCGACCAGGCGGCGGATCGCGAGCGCATATTGGTGCGGATCGACCGTTTCCTCGTCGCGGTAGCGGATGCCGATGCCGCCGCCGAAGTCGATGTCCTCGAGTCGAATGCCTTCCGCCCAAAGCCGGTCGACCAGTGCAAGGACCTTTGCCGCCGCCTCGAGATGAGGATCGAGCCCCTCGATCTGCGAGCCGATGTGCATGTCGATTCCGCGCACTTCCACGTTGGCAAGCCCGGCGGCGCGCCGGTAGAGCGGCAGCGCGTCGTCGAGCGCCACGCCGAACTTGGCTTCCTTGAGTCCGGTCGAGATGTAGGGATGCGTTCCGGGATCGACATCGGGATTGACGCGAATGCTGACCGGCGCCCGCTTGCCTGCTTGCCGGGCCGCGGCATCGAGGTGGTCGAGCTCGCTTGTCGATTCGACGTTGAAGCAATGAATGCCCAGCTCGAGCGCCCGGTGCATTTCCGCGGAGGTCTTTCCGACGCCTGAAAAGACGATCTTGGCGGGGTCGCCGCCGGCCGCGATGGCCCGCGCCAGCTCTCCGCCGGAGACGATGTCGAAACCGCTTCCCAGACGCGCCAACAGGTTCAGCAGCGCAAGGTTGGGGTTGGCTTTCATCGCATAGCAGACGAGGTGCGGTGCATCGCCGAAGGCACTGTCGAATTGGCGGAACGCGCCTTCCAGCGCGGCGCGCGAGTAGACGAAGCATGGCGTGCCGTAGCGGGCGGCAATGTCGGCAAGCGAAACGCCTTCGGCGGCGAGCACGCCGCCGCGATAGCCGAACGCTGTCACGGTTTCCGGTCGCCGGGAACAGGCGCAGGTGCTACCGGCGGTGCGGCGGGAGGGGGCGCCGAAGCAGCCGGCGGCGACGACACAGGAGCCGGCAATTCCGGCTTCGCTTCAGGTGTAGTTTCAGGCGTCGAGGCGGGCGCGGCAGGTTTTGCCGGCGCAGGCTTCAGCGGGCCTTTGATGCCGCACGAGACGATCGCGAGTGCAGCAAGCGGGACGATGATGGTGGCGACGAAACGGCGTAACATCCTGATGCTTGAGCTCTATGCGCTGGACGCGCTCGATGCGATGTACGAAGCCATCGACCCCCAGTCTATCACGCAACGCGAGGACGCTTGCATGACCAGCGAGAGTGAATTCGTCGCGCTGGCGGACAGGGTCCTGATGTCGATTGGCGCCGCGCTCGACGTCGCGGTGGAGACGTCCGACGCGGATCTCGACTGGTCGCTCAACGACGGAATCCTGACCATCGATTGCGGTGAGGGCGGCAAAATCATCGTCAACCGCCACGTGCCGAATCGCGAACTGTGGGTCGCGGCCAAATCCGGCGGATTTCACTTCAAGGACGATGCCGGCGTATGGCGCGATAGCCGAACCGGCGAAGCGCTGGCAACGGTTCTGACGCGGCTCTTGCAGGCGCAGAGCGGCGCCGAAATCGCGTTTGTCTTGCCCGGTCCGAACTAGCCAAGCACAGGGGTCAGCGCATCGAGCTCACGGCGCGCTTGCGCGTGGCCGGGGAGAAGTGATTCGACCAGCGCCCAGAAGCGCGGCGAGTGATTGAGCTCGACCAGATGCGCGACTTCGTGGGCGATGACGTAGTCGGCAATGGCGGGCGGCAGCTGCACCAGGCGCCAATGGAGCCGTATTTCTCCCTTGTGATTGCAGCTGCCCCACTGCGTGCGGGCGCTGGAGAGCTTAACCGCCGGAGAGACCTCGGTCACCTTGCTTGCAAAATGCAGAACCCGCGGCGCGAGCAGCGCCAGCGCTTGCTCCTTGAGCCACCGGCCGACGAAGGCCGCGATTTCATGCTCGTTGCCGGGATTCGGATGCAGGACGGTGAGGTGGAGCAAGTCGGCGGCGATGGTTTTCTTGCGCGCAGGAAACAGCGCGAGCGTCAACGGACGACCGCGGTAGAGTAATCCCGCGCCCTCGCGCCACTCTGCCGGGAGCGCCTCCTTGTCGCGTCCGCGCCACTCGAGCAGCGTCTTGATCACCCACTCCGCGCGCTCTCTTAACGCAAGCTCGATCTCGCGTATCGACACCCAGGACGGCGCGCGTACGCTTAAGCCCGTGTGATCGATCACCATGCCGATGGATCGGCGCCGCGCTCGACTGAGGCGGTAGTCGATGTCCTGGTTGCACAGCGTGACGCTGCGCACGCTTCCGGTGGTGCTGCGAGCGCCGGTCAGGCGCGCGGAGTCACGCGTGGATCGAGCGGATTTCCCAGTCGTGCGACCTCGTCTTCGATCCAAGACTCGACCTCGTTGATCAGTCGCTGCATGTCGCGGCCTTCGGCGCGAATCGACGGCCCGATGCAGACGGTAATCGTCCCGGGACGCTTGCCGAGTCGGCCCTTTGGCCACAAATAGCCGGCATTATGCGCCACCGGGACGATAGGCACGTCTAGTGCGACCGCGAGCCGCGCGCCCCCGGTTTTGTAATGAGCGCGTGTGCCCGCCTTGATTCGCGTTCCCTCAGGATAGACGACGATCCAGAAACCTTGCGCGAATCGTTCGCGGCCCTGGGTAATGATCTGTGTCATTGCATCCTGCCCGCTGGTGCGGTCGATGGTGATCGGAGATGCCAGCGCGAAGGCCCAGCCGAAGAAGGGAATCGAAAGCAACTCCTTCTTGGCGACAAAAGCCAGCGGCGGAAACAGAAAGTTCAGCGCCAGCGTCTCCCAGGTCGAGGAGTGCTTGGACATCACGATATGCGGGTCGCTAGCCCGCGGGATATTTTCGGCGCCGATCACCCGGTAGCGAATGCCGCAGATCCAGCGCGCCGCGAGAAGAGTGGTGCGGCACCAGACGATAATGAACTTGAAGCGCGCGATCGGCGGCAGCCAGAACATGAGCAGGACCAGTACCGCGTAAATCGGCGTAAATACCAGCTGGAACAGCGCAAAGAGCAGCGAGCGAAGCTCAGACATTGCCGCCGGCACGCATCAATCGTCGGCCAGCAGCGCAGTGGCGACAAACGCGAGGTCGGGGAAGATCACGGTGTTGGCTGGGAAGGCGCCATCGCGCAGCGTCTTTTCGCCCTTTCCGGAAAGAACCAGGATCGGTTGCGCCTCGACCGCTGCTGCCGCCTGGAGGTCGCGCACGCTGTCACCGACACAAGGAACACCGGTCAGCTCGACGCCGAATCGATTGCCGATCTCGATGAGCATTCCCGGCTTGGGCTTGCGGCACTCGCACGCCGAATCCGCCGTGTGCGGACAATAGAAAAGGGCGTCGATGCGGCCGCCGAGCTGCGCCAGCGCCCTGTGCATCTTGTCGTTGATCGCAATCAGCGTCGCCATGTCGAACAGGCCGCGCCCCAACCCTGATTGGTTGGTCGCAACCACCACCCGGAACCCGGCGTGATTGAGCCTTGAGATTGCTTGCAGGCTGCCGGGGATCGGGCGCCATTCGTCGGGCGATTTGATGAACTGCTCGCTGTCGTAATTGATCACGCCGTCGCGGTCGAGAATGATGAGCTTGACCTGCCGTGTGTGCGGAGCGGGTTCGGAGAACTGGACCACGTGTCGGTTCGCTTAAACCGCGAGTTTGGAAATGTCGGCGACCTGGTTCATCGCCTCGGAAAGACCGCGCAGCAACGCGAGCCGGTTGGCCCGCAGCGCACCATCGGCGGCCATGACCAGCACATCATCGAAGAACCGGTCGACGCAGGTCCGCGCCGAGGCCAGCGAGCGCAGCGCGGCAGTGTAGTCGCCACGTTTGACGTGATCGCGCACGACCGGAAGCAGCTCCTCAACGGCCGCGTACAGCTCGCGCTCGGCGCCATCGACGAGCAGCGCGCGGTCGACCGCCGGGGCGACTTCACTTTCGTTCTTGCGCAATATGTTGCCGATCCGTTTGTTTGCCGTGGCCAGGGCCTCGGCTTCGGGAAGCGTGGCGAAGGTGCGGATCGCCTCCATTTGCGCCGGGACGAGGTCGATACGGGAAGGCCGCAGGCAGAGCAAAGCGTCGACCTGGTTCGCACTGTAGCCCTGCTCTCGAAGGTAGGCACGCAGGCGCTCGAGCAGGAAAGTCTCGACGTCTTCGGGTCGGTAAATGTCTGGCGCCGCGTTCGCTGCTTCGAATGCCAACTTCACAAGCTTGAGCAGTGATAGCGGCAATTGCTTTTCCATCAGGATACGCAACACGCCGACCGCTGCGCGCCGCAAGCCAAACGGGTCCTTGTCGCCGGTCGGCGCATTCCCGATGCCGAACATTTCCACTATCGAGAGCAGCTTGTCGGCGAGCGCCACGCTTTGCGCAATCGGGCTCGCGGGAAGCGCGTCCCCCGCGAACCTGGGCCAGTAATGCTGCTCGATCGCCGCCGCGACCGCGGGCGGCTCGCCATCGTGCTCCGCGTAGTAGCGGCCCATCACGCCCTGCAGCTCCGGGAACTCGCCCACCATGTCGGTCACCAGATCGGCCTTGGCGAGCATCGCCGCGTGGTCTGCGAGCGCCGGGTCGGCACCGAGCATTGTCGCGATCCGCGACGATAGAAAACGCAAGCGTTCCACCCTTTGCGCCACCGTACCTAGCTCATTGTGATAGCGCACGCTGCGAAGCTTATCGACGCGCGATGCGAGCGACTGCTTGCGGTCCTGGTCGTAGAAGAACTTGGCGTCCGCAAGCCTTGCCCTCAGCACGCGTTCATTGCCGCGGATGATCTCCCCTGGATCGCGGGGTTCGGTGTTGCTGACCAGAAGAAAGCGGCTCTGCAATCTGCCATCCGGGTCGGCGAGCGCGAAATATCGCTGGTTCTGCTGCATGGTGAGGATGAGGCACTCCTGCGGGACGTCGAGAAACGCGGGATCGAATCCGCCGGTGTAAACCTTGGGCCATTCGACGAGCGCGGTGACTTCGTCAAGCAAGTCGCCCGGCATGATGACTCTCGCGCCTGCCGCGGCGGCTTCGAGCTCCGCGACGATTCTGGCGCGGCGTTCGCCGAAGCTCGCGACAACCTTTCCCTCTGCGGCAAGCGTCGGCTCCCAGGCTTCCGCGGTGGCGATCGTTAGCTCGCCGCGGCTCTGAAAGCGATGGCCGTTCGTGATGCGCCCCGCGTCGAGATCGAGTGCGGATACCGGCACGATGTCGGCGCCGTGCAGCGCGAGCAAGCGATGCGCGGGGCGGGCGAACTTGACCGTCGACCCATCGGGGCGCTGATAACTCATCAGTTTGGCGATCGGCAACTGTTCGATCGCATTTGCGAGCGATTCGTCGAGTCCACGCGCCAACGCTTGTCCCCTGGCCAAGCTCCGCAGGTACACATAGTCGGCTTTGCCGTCGGAGGCGATGTAGACGCGATCCGGTCCATCGGTGGCGTCCAGGGAGGCGGTTGCGAGATGCGGGCGCCCGAGGCCAGCCATTTTTTTCCTGAAAGCTTCGCTGACTCCGGAAGCGTCACGGGCTATTCTTGCGGGCATTAACTTGGCGACCACCTCGGCGTCGGGCGCGACCGGACGCACGTACGTGACCGACACCGCGAGCCGGCGCGGCGTCGCGTACGACGTAACCACGCTCTGCGGATCGAGAAACCCTCGCTCGCGCAGTCCCGATTCGATGCCCGCAGCGAATGCATCCCCCAGCCGCTTTAGTGCCTTCGGCGGGAGCTCCTCGGTCAAAAGCTCGACGACCAGGGTTTCTGACATCTAGACGGCCTTTACCTACGCGGCAAGCATTGGAAATCCCAGCGCTTCCCGGGATTCCGCATACGCCT
>Ga0210402_10000157_pt1 | contig 76820 bp, 72 predicted proteins | sample IncBWC7MmetaG_FD_161055 | JGI IMG/M metagenome (GOLD analysis project Ga0210402, IMG submission 161055) | Forest soil microbial communities from Barre Woods Harvard Forest LTER site, Petersham, Massachusetts, United States - Inc-BW-C-7-M | ecosystem: Environmental > Terrestrial > Soil >...
ACTGATTACTTTGGAAAAAGTACGGGTCATTCTGTATCGAGCCGCAAAGAAATAAGCAAACCTCAAACAAAAATGCTTGCAGAGGGAACGTGCTACATCTTTGGCTCGAGACACAACCCGTTTTTTTATCTGAACTGAGCGTTCTCGACGGTAAACTGCTATCCCATGGCTGACGCGCCAGAAAAACAACCCTGGTTGAATCGCACCGTCCTCGGCGTCGGCCTCACCAGCCTTTTCAGCGACTGGAGCCATGAAACGGCAACCGCAATACTGCCTGCGTTTCTTGCCTCGATTGGGGCGGGCCCTGCGTGGCTCGGCATTATCGAGGGCATCGCCGATGGACTCTCTAGTTTCACGAAGCTGGCTGCGGGCCATTACACCGATCGCTTGAAGCATCGCAAGCCGTTGGCTGTGTTCGGTTACGTTGTCACAGCGCTTTCGACCGCTTCTTTCGCATTTGCCACGCACGCGTACCACGTGCTCATCGGCCGCACGGTAGCTTGGTTCGGCCGCGGCGTTCGTTCCCCGGTCCGGAAGGCGCTGCTTGCCGCGGACATCTCGCCGGATGCCTACGGGCGCGCGTTCGGCCTCGAGCGCCTGATGGATACAGTCGGAGCGATCGCGGGGCCGCTCACCGCGCTGTGGTTGCTCGAGAAAACCGGACACAATTATCATAAGGTTTTTCTGTGGACACTTGTCCCAGGCTTGATTGCCGTAGTTTCCATTTGGCTCCTTGTGCGGGAGCGACCCATGGCTTCAAAGCCGAGGCGTTCGTTTTTGACCGGCTTCCGCGATCTGCCCGTTCCGTTCAGGCGTTTTCTTCTCGGAGTCGGAGTGTTTGGCGCCGGTGATTTTTCACATTCTCTGTTGATACTCTATGCTTCGCGCATGCTCGCGCCTGCGTACGGGCTCGCACGCGCGGCCAGCGTCGCTGTCGTTCTCTATACAGTTCACAATGCTTTTTACGCCGGCTCTGCATACGCTAGCGGCTGGTTGAGCGACCATGTTCCACGACGCAAGATCGTACTCGCCGGGGGCTACACGCTCGCTGGAATCACAGCAATTCTGCTTTGCACTGGTACGCATTCGCTTTGGCTGCTCGTGGTGATCTTCATCTTGGCTGGAGTTTACGTTGGTACAGAGGAAGCGCTCGAAGACTCCGTAGCAGCCGAGCTTGTCCCCAAAGAACAGCACGGCATGGCGTTTGGCACACTGGCCGCAATTAATGCTGTCGGAGATTTCCTCTCGAGCCTTGTGGTGGGCTTTCTTTGGAGCGCCGTTTCCGTGCAAGCCGCATTCGCCGCCTCTACTCTTCTGTTTTTCGCGGGCGCCGTCCTCATACTCCGACCGTCTAGCCGGTAGCGAATTCTTTCGTGCGAATGAGGACTCACGCGGAACTCATTCGTGCGGAGACATCGTCGCCGGCCACTGGGTAACGCTGATTCTGCCGTCGGGTTGCAATTCAATCGCCGGGGCGTAGAGTCCAATCGACTCTCGCCGCCACCACAATCCGTGCTCTCTTTTTTCTGCCATGAACGTGAACCAGTATTGCCAGAGGATGGCGCGCACTTGGCGCGGCGGTCCCTGTGGAAAAGGATTCCCTGCAAATAACTCGAGCACGTCAGCGTCGTTCGAAAGCAGACGCCTTTCCGTGCGCAAAACCATCGGGTTGTCTCGCCATTCGCCGAGAGAGGCGAACCACAAGTTCCAATCCAATCGCGGCTGATAAGGAGCGTAGATACGAGGCGGCTTGTTCAACTCCTGCGGCTTGTGGCGGAAAGGATAGGCGATCCAGGTTTCGCCGTCGTTGGAGCCCTGAAATTCGATTTCATAGCGGCCACGCGTCATCACGGCGAAGAGCCCGTAGCGGTTGGCAATTCGAAAGGGATCGAGCAGAGCCACTGGCAATGTGGGAAGTGGCGCGGGTCCGATCATCCAAACCATCTGGGCTGTCGTCGCATAGAAAATCCAGGCGAGCAAGACCGCGGTTGCGGCTACACGCACCGGACGGACCGAGAAGCGGACTTTTTGCCACCGACCCGGGGGACCGTCTCCCACAGTTGAAGACGTATTCTTTGGTAGACCCGACGGGGCCGCCAAGATAGAGAGTTGGTCAGCAACACTTGAGCCCGCCTCGTTATCAGGGTCAGGCCTTCGATCGAGTAAGGGCTTTTTCCATTTCGCTGGAAAGAACCGCATAAGGAAGCGGTCGTCCAGCAATAGAAACGCGAGGATGAGGACAAGATAATTCAGAAACGTGTAGTTGGCCGTGAGAATGATGCCGATCTGCCATGGCGTCACGAGGAAGAAAAGCGCGATTCGAAATGGGCGGGGCAGAAACGCCACCCAAATGACAACCAACTCGAGCGCCAGCGTAAAGAATGCAGTTCCTGCGTGAAACCAGTGAGGTAAATGCTGTACGTACCAGCCGATCCAGGTCGGCAGAGGGCCGTTTTGATAATACTCGTCCATTGCTGTGAAGTTGCGCCACTCAGGGTCGTGGCCGGCGATCTTCGCTATGCCGGATTCAAAGTAGATGCGGAACCACTCCCAGAGCAGCAGGTAGAGTGCGGCTCGTATCGGAGGCCGCGCCTCTCCCAACCTTGGGCGAAATCCACCGGGCGCCAGAAACAGCGAGAGGAATCCCGCCTCGAGCAGCATGCCATCCGATTGGTATCCAGAGAATTCTCCCGCGGCGCTGACGAACGAAAGAAAACAGACGAAACAGATCGCAAGCATGCCGCGGGGCCAAAAGTTAAGAACAAGCAGCACTGCGGCCGCCATGCCCACCCAGCAGAGGCCCGTCAGCACGTGCACACTGGTCGAAAACCACAAAACGCTCGGCACGTACCAATACCGGGCGTATCCAACCTGTTCCGCTATGCTCTTTAAGTATTCGCTGGCGGGCAGAATTCCTTCGGGGCCGATGAGGCCGCGAATCTGAAATACGAGCGAGAAAAAAGCAGAGAAATAAATCACGCCGAGCCCGCGCAGGAAAATCCAGGGAGACAGGAAGCGATCCGAAGGACCGTTTCGCGAATCAAAAAGCCAGCGAATAACCGATGAAGGAGTCCAATCCATAGAGGCGAGACAGTATAACGGCTCGCGAGGTTGGCAAATTGGCTTTGAATTAGTGCCGGCGGTCTCTTGGGGGAGTGGGAGGCTGGTCACTATGCAAGGCGCAGGTGCCGTCCTCGCAAGGTTCCCGATTCCAACGATAGCGATTGCGAGCAACCCAGCCGTAGATCCGCCTTGCGACGAAGTGAATCCCCGGAACAAAAAGCAGCCACGCAACCAACTTCCAGCCAGGAAGCGCCAACCCGATGCGCGCCCAAGCGTCTGCACCGGAGTAGACGCGCCCGCTGGGATCGACGGCTTGCATCAAGCGCATCGCTTCTTCGATATTTACCTGGGGAAAGCGAGCGGGCACGCTCCCGTCGTGAAGGTCGAGCAATGTGATGAGGCCTCTCGGATCCAAGCGGCGCAAACGGTCGACGCTCGCGCGGCACAGATTGCATCCGCCATCGTAAAGAACCGTCAGTTCGGCCACTGTTCTCCTCGCGGCGTCGACCGCCAAGTTCGACGCAGAGCGTCGCATCGGGTCGCATCGCAACCCGATGCGACCGCCGGTGATATCATTCTAGCAAGCAATTCGCGAGGCCCCCGGTTCGCTCATTGTTGAAGTGAGTTTTTTGTTCCTCAAAGCTCCTCAGCACTTTCCGGGAACAACACTCACTTCCCTGTTGCAGCCACCAACACTGCATGCTAGCCTTGGCGAACAAAAGGCGAATCGCAGGAGGCCTTCTCCATGTCCCATTCTCTCGCCGCGCGGGTTGCGAACAGTGTCTCGCTCGAACATCCTGGTGATTCATCGCTGACTCGCGTGCGCGAGGTTCTCGACACATTCGCCTCCCGGGACGCCAACGGCAACGTGCTAACCGCAGTGCGTTACTTCCCTGCGCGCGAAGCCCAATGGGCTGAGTTCCCTGCATGGGTCAACGCGGACCTCGTCGCGGCGTATGGTGCCAAGGGCATTCGCCAGCTGTACACGCATCAGGCTATCGCTGCCGAAGCCGTCCACGCGGGCAAGAATGTCGTGGTAGTCACTCCAACCGCTTCCGGAAAAACTCTTTGCTACAACCTGCCGATCCTGAATTCCATCCTCGAAACTCCGGACACGCGCGCGCTGTATCTCTTCCCCACCAAGGCTCTTGCGCAGGATCAGCTGACGGAACTCTATGACCTTAACCAACGGCTCGATAACCGTTTCGGCGTCTTCACCTATGACGGTGACACGCCCGCCGACGCCCGCAGAGCCATCCGAGAAAAGGGCCATGTGGTGCTCACGAATCCGGACATGCTGCACACTGGCATTCTTCCACACCATACACGCTGGACGCGCTTGTTCGAAAACCTTCGGTATATTGTGATCGATGAGCTTCACACCTACCGCGGAGTTTTTGGCAGCCATCTTTGCAATGTGCTGAGGCGTCTGCGTCGCATCGCGAATTTTTACGGGCGCGACGCGCAATTCATTTGCTGCTCGGCGACGATCGCAAATCCCGGGGATCTAGCGAGCAGGCTGCTCGACAAAAAAGTGGAGGTGCTCAGTGCCAACGGGGCGCCAGCCGGACAAAAAACGTTTGTCTTCTACAATCCACCCGTCGTGAATCGAGCTCTTGGCATTCGCCGCAGCTACATCAATGAAACTTCGCGCGTTGCGCAGGAATTCCTAAAGCACGACTTGCAGACCATGGTCTTCGCCAATTCGCGGCTGCAGACAGAGATCCTTCTGACGTATCTTCGGCAAGCCAATCCTCAACCGCCGGGCAAGCAGGAAACCATTCGCGGTTATCGCGGCGGCTATTTGCCGAACGAACGGCGCGAAATCGAGCGCGGTTTGCGAGATGGTCGCATCCGAGGGGTGGTGACCACGAGCGCGCTGGAGCTCGGTATCGACGTCGGCTCTCTCGACAGCGTAGTCATGGCGGGCTACCCTGGCTCGATTGCGGGCACTTGGCAGCGCGCCGGTCGCGCTGGACGCCGCAGTGGAAGCTCCTGCGCGGTGATGGTCGCTTCTTCCTCGCCACTCGATCAATTTATCGTGCGTCATCCGGACTACTTCTTCGGCAACACGCCGGAACACGCCTACATTCAGCCGGACAATCTCGAAATTCTACTCAATCATCTGAAATGCGCTGCGTTCGAATTGCCGATCGCGCCCGGCGAACGATTTGGCGGGGTCGACCTCCCTGACCTTTGCGCGCGGCTTGCCGAAGCGGGTTTTCTGCATCTGGCGGGAGATCACTATCACTGGACGCACGAAGCCTATCCCGCCGATACGATCAGCCTTCGCTCGATTACCAGCGACAACTTCATTATCATCGATGTCACCGGTGCGCCCAATGTAATCGGCGAAGTGGATTTTACGAGTGCGCTGGTTTTCCTTCACGAAAAAGCCATCTACATTCACGGCGGGCAGCAATACCACGTCGAGCATCTCGATTTCAAAGAGCGCAAGGCTTATGTGAAGCAGGTGGACGTCGACTACTATACCGATGCGATTCGCTACACGCAGGTCCGCGTGCTAGAAGCAACCGAAACTTCCGCCGGTTCAGCTGTTTCCTCAAACTCTCATTCTCACGGCGACGTACTCGTACGTTCGCAGGTTGTTGGCTTCAAGAAAATAAAATTTTTTACCAATGAAAATATCGGCGACGGCAAGCTCGAGCTTCCCGAGAACGAAATGCACACAACGTCCTACTGGATCACGCTGGAGAGGCCGCTGCTCGAATCTCTTCCTTACACCGTGAGCGAGCGCCAGAGCGGCATGTTCGGGCTGCTGCATGCGCTTGCGTCGGTCGCCACGCTACTGCTCATGTGCGACGGCCGCGATCTCGGCACCGCCATCGGCGAGCGCCCGCCAGCTCCGGATTCCGGCGCATACGTTCCAGAGCCGCAGTATGCTGCGCCTCTGCCCGGGACGATCGATGGTTTCACGCCCTCACAGTTCAGAGATGCATCTCCCTTCCATCCGAAAGAATTCTTTGAGCCTAATCTTTATCTGTTCGACTCCTATCCCGGCGGCATCGGCTTTTCCGAACCGCTTTTCCGCTCTCACGATCTGCTCATTCAGAAGACTCTTGAGTTGATCGCAGCGTGCGCATGCGATGAAGGCTGTCCATCCTGTATCGGACCCGCAGGCGACCTCGCTCCGCGGGCGAAGGAAGCCGCTCTCGCCATCCTCGACCGGGTGTGTGGGTAGATGGCCGCCTCTGCTGACAAATTCTCCCGGCTCGCTGCGCTGCGGCCTGCGCGCTTTGCGCCGTCGCGTCCTGCGGTCCTCCGTGCACCCGATCAGGAGGATTCTCTCGCCTATCTCCTCGGCGCAGGCGTCGCAAAAAATCACTTCGGTGAACATCTCGCGATTCGAAACTGGTTTTCCACGCCCGAATTTTGCGAACCATCCCTCGTCTCTCTCGAACTTCTCTCGCGCACACGCGATACTTCTGTCACTCGCCGCACGCGCGTCGCTCTTGAAGATCCATCCAAATGGCTTTTTCTGGACACGGAAACCACCGGGCTGGCGGGCGGCACGGGAACTTATCCATTCCTAGTAGGCATCGCCTGGTGGGACGCCGGCGGGCTTCAAGTCGAACAGTTTTTCATGCGCGATTTTTCCGAAGAGCATTCTCTTCTTCATGAACTCGCCGCACGCCTCGCGGAGCGCCCTGTTCTCGTAACTTTCAACGGAAAATCCTTCGACTGGCCGCTCCTCGAAAATCGCTTCACCATGACACGCGCCATTCCCACGCCGCCCCTCGCAGCCCATCTTGATCTTCTTCATCCCGCGCGCGCGCTTTGGAAACTTCGCCTCGGTTCGGTCCGCCTTATCGAGCTCGAGCGCCGCGTACTCGATGCTCCGCGTCTCGGCTGGCATCGTGAGGATGACATCGCTTCGGCCCTCATCCCGCGGTATTACTTTGACTATCTTCGCGGCGGCCCTTGCGATCCAATCGCGGGCATCGTTCGCCACAATCAGATGGATTTGCGAGGCCTCGCTGCTCTCTTTGGCAAAATCAATTCCCTTCTCGCTTCTCAAGACACTGACCGCGATGGAGTCGACAGCCTCGATCTCTTCGGGCTCTCACGATTCTTCGAGCGTCGCGGCGATTCCGATCGCGCTCGCATCGCTTGCTCGCAAGCTCTCGATCTAGGCCTACCGGTCGAACACCGTCCGCGCGCCCGGCGAGAGCTTGCAGTTCTCGCCAAACGCCGCGGCGACCACGCAGCCGCGGTCGCGCTCTGGATCGAACTCTCCGCCGACCCTCAGGACGGGGTTCTCGCCTGCGAGCAGCTCGCCATCCACTACGAGCGCCGCGCGAAGGATCCTACACGTGCTGCGGAATTTGCTCGCTTGGGCTTGGCCAAACTTCAGCGCACGCGAAGCCGCTCGCGCGATCCTAACGTCGTAGCGCGCGCGGGGCGGCTTGCTGAGAAATTCTTGAGTCGAATCAGCCGCCTGGAAGGCGGGGTAAGATCAAAAAATAAAGGCGCTGCTGACCTCCGTATTTAACCGATAGGTCGAATAAACAATTGCCTTAATCGAGCGACACATCTCGCTGCCAAATTGTGGTCTTTATGGCTGCGCAAACGGACGAAAGTCTTGTATCTCCACGAAAATAATAGAGTTATTCACAATATGCTCCGGAGCGGCGGCCGTCGCATTGGGCGCAGTGGCGACGGCAGGCCAGCCAAGCACTTCAATGATGCCGTCAAAGGCAGCTCTGCTGGTGCCCTCCACCGAGAGGCAGTCTAGCTTCACGCAGCGCAAGAATACTCCGCCGTCCGGCGTATCAAAGGAGAGGAAATTGGGCGGGCCAGGCGCACTCACATGCACCCCATATTTTTTTCCCAGCGCCTGCGAGTATTCTACAAAAAAACCCCCTGCGTGCTCTGCGCTGTCCAGCCGCAATCGCGCGACTAATATCAGCCGTTTAGTGTGCTTCTGTTCATAAACGACATAGCGGTCCCCCTCCCACTCCGCGGATACCGGCGCAGCTCTCTGCTCGCCCAGAAACTGCTTCAAAATTTCTTTCCACCCGAACTCGCCCATGACATTCTCATCAAGTTTTACCCAGTCCGAGCCAAGTAGTCTCTCGAGAGAGGGGATGGCAATTGGATCGGGAGCCTTCCCCGATTTGTAAAGTGAGGGATGCATGATCTGCTGCGTGGAACGAGGTGGCTTTGCAAAAACCGCCGACAGGCCGTTCCACCCCGCAGGCTTCAAGATTGCTGCCGAAAATGTCAGTCCTGCAAAATACGGAAAGATCAGCGCATCCTTCAAGAATTGAGGCGCCTCTTGCAGTTTGGGCGTCTTGGACAAATCGCCCGCAAAAACGGAAGGATCAATTGCCGGTAAATCCTCGACGGAATGCCCGCTTCCTTTCAACAGGTAATCGATCATAGCGGCCATGGCGCTGCCCTCGAGCACGGCTTCACGCGCCAGTTCCGCGTCATCGTTTGGACGGGCCGCTTTCACCCACCCCTCGATTTGAAAATGCTGGTCTTGGAGCGCATGGGTGAGCTCATGAGCCATCACCATTCGCTGATCATCCAGGGGTATCCAATCCGCGATGTAAAATTCCCGCGCTTTAGGATCGTAAAGACCCGCGATCTGTTCGGTCAGCAAATCAACCATGAAGTTATCCAAATCAAACCCTTTGGGGATCAGGCCGAAGGCTTCGGCGCTCCGTGTCTCCGCATAACGCTCCGCAGGGTTTTTCTCGTCATCCATTTCACGTATGACATAGGCACGTATCTCATCCCGGGATCGCAGAGTCTTCTTCAGAGGAGTGAGCAGCTTAAGCCCCGTGATTTCGCTGACCTGCTGGAGCACTTCATCCGCCGCCGCGGCAAACTCGGCGTTGTTCACTTTCGGTTGCGCCGCCGCAGGTGGCGCCGTTGCAGCTTGTTGCGCGCGGAGTGCACCGCCACCAGCCAGCCACGAAGCGATCAGTAAGGATGTAGCAAGGCGGTTTGCAGCTTTGTTGAACGGTAGAGGCATAATCTTTGCAGAATAACAGATAACGAATGTTGACGGCCGTAGTCAGAGAATGATTGTGACGCCTGCTAGGAAACGCTAGTCATCTTGGACAGCAATTCGCCGTTCCTCGGGAAGTGCACTGCTGGAGGCGGCACGGAAGTAGTCAATCCGGCGCAATCAACTAAAAGGAATGGAGATAGCGATGGAACTGGGTTCTAAACTGCTGGGATGAAATTGTTTGCTGGCTCATATGAAAAAAACAATTGAGGAAATCCGTAGAACATCGTTCCGAATCCTTAACAGAATGGTAATTCTGCTATACTCTGCTTTGTTCGCTCCTAGCTCCCTCCCGAGGAACATATGCTTCCCGGTCTTCGTCTCCGACAAGCCCGAGAACGGCTTGGTTTGACATATCGCGATGTCGAGCGTGCCAGTTTCGAGTTGGCGGCGCGCAGGGGGCGCTCTGAGTTGATCCTTCATATCAGCCGCCTGGCGGATATCGAGAACCGTGGCGTCACACCGGGGCTTCATAAACTTTATACGCTCGCGGCTGTGTACCACTTGAATCCGTTGGAGATTTTCCGCTGGTATGATGTTCCCATTGAGGACTGTTTCCCGGATGGGGGCGCATTTCAAGCGCCACACACGCATCTCGCCGCGCCGCCTATATCTCTCAAGACTCCCCTGCGCTTCGATCCGGCGTTCGATCCAAAGAGAACGGAACTGCTTTCCCGTATGGTCGAGCAGTGGGGCAGCCTTGAGGGCGTGCTTACTAATGGAAATTCCCGCCATCGTTACGGATACATTGGCTCGTCGGACCGTCGCATGGTGCCTTTGCTGCGCCCCGGCAGCGTTGTTCTCGTGGACGTGAGTGTGCGCCGCATCGAAGACGACGATTGGGCCAACGAATACGACCGGCCGATGTATTTTGTCGAACTGCGTGACGGGTACCGATGTGGATGGTTTCATCAAGATGGCACACGGCTGCTCATGCAGCCCCACCCTCTTTCGCACTGTGTGCCGGAAGCTTGGCGTCTTCCTGATGAGGCCGAAGTGGTCGGCAGGGTGGTGGGGGTGGTTACCCGGCTGAATGAGCCGTGGAACATTCTTCCTGGAGAATCTCCAGAAGCGCGCGGAGATTCGAGCAGAAAAGCTCCTTGAGATAGCCCGGAACGCGTTCCGGCATTAGGACTCGGTAGGCCTCCATCTGGCGCCAGTGAGCCACCGTAGCGCAAAGCCCCCCCGGCATACGTTCAAGACACCCTCTTAAGTCGGTCTCTTGCCGCGCGAGCGGAGTTTCCAACACTCGCTCAAATATTTGCTCATGGCATAACTGCAAGGCCTGCTGCATAGCCTCGTCCGGATATAACGCCGCAAGCCCGGCATGCTCGTATCTTCCGCTAGAGAGATCGCGTAGCGAAGCCATATAAGTAAGCCTGCCGAACTCCCCTGGAATTCCAGCGAGCGTGGTCAGCGTGAAATCTTGAACGATACGGCGGTTTTGCTGGAGCTGCGTAATCATTTTCTTCCATTGCTTCGTTCCGCAGACGGAACGCTTTTGATCAATACCACCAGTTCATCTGTTTATTCCTCATGGTTGAACCAGGAGGGGTTCAACCATCATGAAAAACATCACGGTTCGTTTGTTATTCCTTGCGTTAGCGATTTCGATCGTACTCCCTGTAAACAGCTCGGTCAAACAGTGCTCCAGTAATCGCGCTTCTGCAGTTTCCGTTGCCGTGCTGAGCGGTTCCCCGATACCAGCTCCACCTCCCCCGGGTTTCAGCATCCGGGCAACGAGTGGCTCACCTATTCCTGCTCCGCCGCCGCCGGGCTTTAACCTTTTCACGGTCAGCGGATCACCGATTCCCGCTCCGCCCCCACCAGGTCAGATGGTATAACGATTAGAATCTTGTTGCCTCCGCAGCTCGGCTAAGGAAGGGACGGCGAGTTGCGGAGGCTTCTTCCTAAGATGCCTCTAATAGTTCCTTTACTCTCTCCATCAACTCATAAAAGGGCTCGATAAGACGTGAAGCCTTTATGTTGTTTTTGATCGCGCGCCCGGAACCCACATCCCAACAAAAAGAATACGATTCCCACAGTCGCAGCCTACCAGATGGCCGGTTCCAGTACCAATTATCTATGGCTGCTCATACGGATAGATTGTTTACCGGCATGTCAAGACATGCTAGGATTCAACGGCTATGAGCAGCTTGCCTCTGTACGTGAAATGTTTATGGGCTTGCAGTGTTCTCGCCCAACTGTTCTTGCTGATATTCCTATTCGTAAAAGGGAATTTTCGCAAGATACCCTATTTCACTGCCTACATAGCACTTAATATCTGTCAAGCTGGCTTTATCTTTTTTCTATACTCGCCCTGGGGGCCTGAACCTCACACCATTTTCGTGCTGGCTTGGACCTCAGAAAGCCTTACTCTCCTCGCGCAGGCTCTGGCCACCTTCGAAATTCTCGGAGTCACCCTGAGACCTTACAAAGGAATTTGGGGCCTTGGATGGCGCGCCCTGACTGTCGTCTCAGGCATAGTCGTGATTCTCGTGGTGCTGGCGACCCGCAGCCATTGGACTCATGCCCAATGGTTCGAACTCAACCGCGGCTATCACCTTACCTTTGCCTCAGCGGTCATCGCTTGTCTGCTTCTTGTCCGCTATTATTCCATTCCGGTTCCAACCGCCTACAAGATGATACTCGGAGGATTCTGTTTTTACTCCTGCACCGAAATTTTGATTAATACCATCCTTCAAGCCCTTCTCCACAAAAGCTTTTACGACTATCAGCCGATCTGGCAAGCCTCGAGAATGATCTCATTTATCGTGGTGCAAGTTATCTGGACTACGGCTCTCCGAAAGCCTTTGCCTGTGGAGAACTCGCAAGCGACCGCATTCCCGGATTCCACTTATCAGCAACTCTCTCCCGAAATCAATGAGCAGTTGCGCCAGCTCAATGAAAAACTCCTGCAACTGTGGAAATTGGAGGCACGTCCGCATTGAGCCTCGCACTTTTATCACTAGCTGGCTTCGGAGCTCTCCTCCTGATTCTGCTTGTCTGGGTTCTCGTTGATCCTCGGAAGCGGACGGCACGCAATGACCATATGGGGTTGGCCGCGGATTTCGACCGGCGTCATGTGATTTATTTTCCCCAAGTGCGGCAGGCCTTGGCTGCGGAAGACTTCGCCTTTCTTGCCTCGCGAGGTTCCCGTGAGATGATCCGCAGAGTGCACAAGGAGCGTCGAAAGATTGCACTTACCTATCTATCCTGGCTGCGCAGCGATTTCCTGAAATTGTGGCGGTTGGCACGCGTCATTGCCTCCATGTCGTCACAGGTCGGTGCGGCGCAAGAATTCTCACGTCTGCGATTGGGTCTGGCCTTTTCCCTGCGGTATGAAATGGTTCGCATCAAGTTCCTGTTCGGTTCGGCGCCTCTTCCCGAGCTCGGGGCTTTGAGCGATCTTGTTAGCAGGCTGGCGAGCCGGCTGGAAACGGCGATGAAAGATCTGGGGGAGCGTGCCGCTCTAGCTGCGAAACTCGCCTCAAATCTGGACGGGCGCAGTCTGGATTCTCGTTAACGCTTCATCCACGGCAGCTAGCAGTTCTGCCGCCTCAAACGGTTTCTGGAGAATTTGATACCCGTTAAGTGTCGCTTCGTCCTGCGGACTTCCCAGGGGAGCGGCCCCGCGCATCCACACACAGCGCTTTGCCAAGCCCGGTCTTCGGGCGACGATCCAATCATGGAGTATGTTGCGTGTGGCCGTGCCGGATAGGTCGAGATCCGCCAGAACCAAATCGAAGTCTTTTTTCTCAAGAAGAGCCATTGCCCCTGCTGCGCTCTTCGCGGTTTCGACAGCATGCTCACGTTCGAGCAGGATGGCACTTACCGCTTCCAGAACCGAATCATCCTGATCAACTAATAAGATTCGGCATTCCCTTGCCTGCTCCATCGGCTGGAGTGAATCGAAAGACTTCGCCGGCTTCGCCGGCTGATGCGGCACTTCTATCGTGAACGAGGCTCCGCGCGGAGGCACATTGCGCACGCGGATCGACCCGCCATGCTCGGTGATAATGCCGTAACAGATGCTGAGACCCAGTCCGGTGCCCTTGCCTACGGGTTTCGTCGTGTAGAAAGGATCGAACACCCTCGATGCATCCTTTACGCCGGGACCGCTGTCGGTAAACTCGATGAACAACCGGTCTTCGTTAGCTCCCGTTCGCACCCAGAGATCCCCTTCGTTGGAATGCTCGAGCATGGCGTCAACGGCGTTGTTGACCATGTTGAGGAACACTTGCTGAAGTTGGTGAGGATCCGCCGACGTTAGAGGGAGGTCCGGGGCAAGTTCCAGGTGAACCCGAATATGATTCATGCGCAAGTCGTAGTCACGCAGCGCAAGCGTTTCTTCGAGAATCAGATTCAACTGCACCGGCACGCGCTCTGGTTTGTGCTGGCGGGCGAAGCTAAGCAGGTTTTGCACGATGCGGTGCGTTCGCTGCGCCTGTTTGTATAGCTTGTCCGAATACTCGATCCCTTGTGGCCCCATCTGTCCGCTCGAAGTGAGCAACTGGCTGTAACCGAGAATTGCTGTGAGCGGGTTGTTCAATTCGTGGGCCACACCGGAAATCAATTGCCCCACGGCGGCCATCTTTTCACTGTGCAGAAGCTGCTCCTGGGCACGTCGCAAGTTCTCATATGCGTGCCTGGCCTCCTCGTAGAGAGTGGTGCGTTCGATAGCGCTCGAAAGCTGGCTGCCGACAGCAATCAGCAGATTGATGTCCGCGGGTGAGAATTCCTTCGGCGTGCGGCTCCCGACAGTCAGGCCTCCGATAACGCGGTCCTTCGACCACAGCACTACCACATAGGCAGACAGAAGCTCTTCTTTCCGCTGCGCTTCACGAAATATGGCAGGCAGCGGGAGTCCCTGCACGGATAGAAATGTCGCGTGCACAGCTTTGACGTGTTGGAGTAACTCCGCTTTCACATTGACCGCGGGGAAATTCCGAGCGTACTCGGAACGGTGCCCTACCGCAGCTACGCGCCGAATCTTCGTCCCTTCCTCGTCAAAAAGATACAGGGCGCATGCGTCCAGACTAAACAGTTCGGCCATCTGCCGTAATGTTCGATGCAGCGAATCGCTCAAATCCATTGACTCTGTCAGCGTTTGTCCGATGGAATTTAAGACCAGGAGCTCGCGGTTTCGCCGCCGGATTTCCTGTTCCGCGCGTTTCCGTTCCGTAATGTCCAGAAGAAATCCCTGATACGCCGTCACATTCCCTGCTAGGTCCTTAACCGCGATCGAGGACTCCAGCACTGTTCGAATCTCGCCATCCTTGCGCCTCATCTCGAACTCGAAATCCGCCACCGCGCCGTGTTCCTGCAGGAGCTTCTTGAGCCGCTCGCGATCCGCTGGATTTGCATACATCGCGCTCGGAATATCAGCTCCGAGTAATTCCTCCCGGGTCTCAAATCCGGTCATACGCATCATGGCGATGTTAAAATCCAGAAATCGCCCCTGCGGCGTGGATATAAAAACACCTTCCTGCACGCTGGAGACGAGCGTGCGGTATTTCTCCTCGGCGCGCTTTCTTTCCGTGATGTCTTTTAGCACATGCACAGTCCCCAGCAGGTTTCCCGCGGGATCGGTGAACGTGGAATTGGAGGCAAGAAAATAGCCTTGGAGCCAGGGATCCAAATCATCCCCTTCCCCGGCGATGCCTTCGCAATATGGGCACATCTTGTAAGAAACAGTCTTTCGCGTGAGGAGGTCAGTCACACCACGCCCAACGAGCAGTTGCGAATCCCTGCCCAGGAGATGACCCAAACGCAAGTTACACCGCAGAATCCGTCCTTGGCGATCATGAACCAGGATAGGGTCTCCAATGGAATCGAAAGTGTAAGCCCACTGCTTCTGAACGGTGGCTACTTGTTCGAAGAGCCTTACGTTTTGTAAGGTCAATCCCAGCAAGTTGCTGATGTTGAGCAGGTAGGAAATCTCATCGGCCTGGAACTGCTCGCTTCTCGTCGAGCCGATCGCGATGATGCCAAGCGGGCCGTCTTTTCCCGGCAGCGCCATGGTAATGACATTGCCAATACCGCTCTCTCCCATTCTCTGGCGCACTCCCGGGTCCTGTTCATCTTCCAGGCGCAAAAACTCGCAGTCTTTGTGCAGGACCTGCTGGGACCAGGGCGCTTTCGCGGCCAATGTTCCGTACTTCTTCAGATAATCCTGCTGAAAACCAACCGAAGCGTGCACCACAAGTTGGGCTTTATCGCCCTCGCCTTCCAACAGCCGCACAAGCCCGTGGGTAGCTCCCAAGCTCTCCACCAGATGAGCCAGTACCCGGTCCAGGACCTCCTGAACGGATAGCGTTTGAGTGCTGGCTGTCGTCAACAGGGTGAGCCGCCGTAGTTTCTCGTTAAGTTCTACTGTTCTGGCCCGCGCGCCTTCCAAAACCACGACGACCATGGCAATTCCCAACGCCACGCCCAGCAAGTGGTCGAACGCCATCCTCAGCAAAAAGTACGGGTGCTGTAACCAAAGCGGCCGGTCCATTCCGTGCAGGCCGGTCAAGAGAAAAATACCCCCGAGCAATCGGACGCCATGTCCGGCCCGCGAGAGCGGCGACCTCCACAACATCATCCCTGCCCACAGGCTTACCGCGCTCGCAAGTACCGCTGTCCCCCATTGCACGCTTCCAAAGGATGGCGGGGCACTGCGCTGAAAATAGTAAACGCCGAATAACACGACTCCCGCGAGCGGCAGAATCGGCAAGCTGCGCTTCCCAGCCCCGGTGGTAAATTGCACGACGGCAGCTGAAAACAGCAGCATCGCTGCCACTCTTCCCATCACCACAGCCAGCCATAGCACGGGAAGATCACGGCTGAGCATAGTTACTTCACAGAGGGAGGCCAGCGTGAATACCACCCAGCCAGCTACCCACAATCGGAAATACCTATTGATATGATCGCGTTGAAAAATGAAGAAGAGGACGAGCAGAACGATAAACGCCGTCGCTTCGAAGAAAGCGATGCCGAGAAGGCCCTGGTTCACCAACACAATGCTCTGCCTCCCGGCATGATTTGCCGTCGTGACGATTCGAAATTGCTCAGAACCCTTATTCTGGACAGCACATAGCCTTCTATGGAGCTTCCTTCGACGCTAACATGCTATTTTCTTAATGGGCAAGACTACCTCCGTACTGCTGTGCCGTCCCGTATAATGGCGATGGGGGCAAACACTCGTGGAGCTAGAGCAGATACTGGTGGTCGATGACGAAGAAGCGATTCGAGAAGTTGTTTCCACCATGCTCGAATCGAAAGGCTATCGCTGCACGGCCGTGAGCAACGGGCGCGCTGCTCAAGAGCAAGTCAAGAAGTCCACGCCGGATCTCGTCTTGAGCGACATGATCATGCCCGAAATGGACGGCATTAAATTGCTCGATTGGCTGCGCGAATACGACCCTGAAGTCCCTGTGATCATGGTCACAGCCATTCATGACATCTCGACGGCCCTGGAAGCCATCCGCCGCGGCGCTTACGACTACATCCTTAAACCCTTCGAAAAAGACCAGCTCTTCCTGGGAGTAGGCCGCGCCCTTCAACACAGGCGGCTCGTCGCGGAAAATCGGAGCTACCAGCTCAAGCTCGAACAACAGGTCGAGGAGCGCACCGCGCAGCTCAACCAATCGCTGGCCCAGCTTGAACAATCCTATGACGACACACTGGAAGCTCTAGGCAGCGCGCTAGACTTAAAAGACGCCGAAACCGAAGGTCATTGCCAGCGTGTCACGGCTTTCACCATTTCCATCGCCAAGGCCATGCCTGTCCCCAACAACTACCTGGCCATTCTTGCCCGGGCGGCTTTCCTCCATGACATCGGGAAAATGGCCATCCCAGACGGCATTCTCCGCAAACCCGGGCCGCTCACCGACGACGAAAAACAGATCATGCGCACGCACTGCGAAATCGGCTACAACATGCTCATCCGCATCCCTTTTCTCCGGGATGCCGCCGAAATCGTCCTCGCGCACCAGGAGTTTTTCGATGGCACCGGCTACCCCCGTGGCCTCAAGGGTGATCAAATCCCCCTGGGCGCCCGCATATTCACCATTGCCGATTCCCTGGACGCAATGATCAGCGACCGCCCGTACCGCCGCGCGCTGCCCATGTCCCACGCCCGCGAAGAGATTCGCCGCTGCTCCGGCACGCAATTCGATCCCAAGGTCGTCGAGGTATTCTCCACCATTCCGGAACAACACTGGGTCGATCTCCGCGAACACCTCGGCTCACCGTTTCGCTTGGCGCACTTGAGGAATCTCTAGACTTTACGAATTACTCCAAGCGTTCACTCCAAGCAAATGAAATAGGGGTGCGACTCGAATGCTGGTAAGTCCGCGGTAATTCCGGGAATTTCAACTGTCAGTTTGAAGATTTATCGGCGCTTGAGTTAGCGGAGGCAGTTTTCTCTTTCGGAGGCTCCTCGATCTTCTGTTTGTCATCGATAGAGAAAAGCACGTAGTTTGTGAAACTGTGACGACGATGGAAGCGGTGTCCGCGGAAGATCGCATAATAATCAGCACTGGATGGTAGCCACAAGACTTCCCTGCGGCTCTTAAAATGAACTGGGCCGTATTCCATCACCAGATGCTCGGTGTTGAGACGCAAATCCGGACGTGGCTCGCGAAGGTCTGTCTCAAGCCGTAATACCTGAAACGTGTTGGGGTCAATCCAGGCGCGCCCTTTTAGGGCTATCGGGTATACGTGCCCGGCCATGCGGTACTGGCGGATCCGGCTGTCCTTATCCTTCTTTTGGCTGAAATAAACCTGCCAAGCAAATCCTGTGTGTACTCGGCTCAAGCCCTCACACTGCATCTCAAAATCCGTGATGAGCCAGGGATGGAATATCAACACGATAGACGGCAGACCGGTGCTAGCCATTTGGTCGGGAAACATGTCATTACCGGTGCTGCCATTACGGTATTCTTGTACGTCTAGAAATTCTCCGAACTTGTTCTTTATTTCCCGAATCGAGGCCAAATAATTGAACGAAAGATTGTCCACGTGATCCGCGTAGCCTGCATTGTTCACGTCTTCGTGACGCAATACCTCGGTCGCGGTGTATCGATCCACAAGTGACGGCAGTTCCGCTACTCGCTCGGAGGTTTTCTTCAGGACATCGTCCAAAGAACACGAAACGCCGGGCTCTACGGCAGGAACTGCGTCGGCAACATTAGAAGGAAGCCAATGAAGTGCCGCCGCCGTCAGCGGAAGGGAACCTTCCGGCTCGTCGTTTACGATTGCCCCATTCCCATAAGAGATGGTCACTCCTCCCACAGTCGCCTGGGGTAGGCTGCTCGGGGAATTCTTCAAGCGATCAATGAGTTTCTCCACGGCCTGTGCCTGCTGCCCCGCCGGCTTGCTCGCCAAATAGTCTTTGAGCGCCGCAATTGCTTGAATGTTCTGACGTTCTGCCGCGAGCGCTTGACCGAGGATAAGTAGCGATGAACTGGCCTGTCCCTTCCCGAGTTCCATAGCGCGTTCTGCGTGCGTGACGGCCTCGGCATAGGTATTCTGGCGTAGCAGTGCGTTCGCAAGCAGACTGTGTGCGCGCCAGGAATTCGGCGCCACTTCGACTGCTTTGTCCAGATACTTTCGCGCTCCGTTGACATCATCCTGGCGGAGTCGAACGTCTCCACTGGCAAGCAAGGAAGAGATGTGTTTTGGTTCCGCCCGTAGAGCCTCATCCCAATACTTGCAAGCCGTGGCTAAGTCGCTCTTTTTTTCGTAAACCATTCCCAGCATGTAGGAGATATCCGGGTTGTTGGGGGCCAAACGATGCGCCGCGTCCAGATGCTTGATGGCCTCGTCAAACTTATTGGCTTGGAGCGCTTCCATGCCCTTGGCTGCTTCTTTTTGGGCCTTGGGCGCCAGGACAATGCCTGAAGGAGCGACATAGCTAGTCCCGTTTCCGGATTCCGGCTGCAACACAACGATAATGATTTGTTGCCCGTGGCCGTTGGAAACATGGGCCTCTACCTGCGCCCTCGCATAGCCCGGAGCTTCCACATTCACGATATACGAGCCCTGGTTTACAGGAGCGAACTGTGCCTGAGCGCCAAACGTTGTCTTGGTCGTGAGCGTCTGGCCGGCAAAATTGCATAGCGTCACGACCGCCAAGGTATCTAGCGTCGATCCATTTGGCGCTCGAACCTGTACCGCGAGGCTATTATTGTCGATGGGCTCCAGTTTCGAGTTTGAGTAAAACCCCCCCGGTGCGCCACCGGGTACCATCTGCGCAAAACCATTTGTTGGAAAAGACAGATAAATTAAAGATAAAAGGTATGCGAAAAAGGAGTACCGACTAGCCCCGAACATTTAACCTCCCCAAGCCAGCCTGGCCATTCATGGGGATTTCTGAAAAACCCTGAGCGCTCCGAAAATTCCTAAGGGACTGGCAACCTGTCCTCAAGCGTACATTTTCTCGCAATCTTCTGTATGAGTCAAAGAATTAGAACGTGAAGATAAGCCAATTCCTCCAACAACATACTCGAAACGAACTAACGGCTGACTATCCCAAACGAAAGGGCATTCCCTTATAAGGGAATGCCCTTTCGAACCCAAATTGGTGAAGGACTAGAAGTAGAATTTAGCCCCTAGTTGGATGAGCCGTGGCCCTTGGCTGTCCGCCGTGATCCGGCCGAACTGGCTGGAATTGACGTTGCCGTTGGGGTTGCTAAATGAAACGTGGTTGAAGGTGTTCTGAGTTTCCAACCTGAGCTCGAAATACTGCTGCTCCGTCACGTGGATGTCTTTCAAGATGGCCAGGTTTGTGACATTGATCCCCGGACCGTGAAAGGAATCACGAGCATTGTTGCCAAAGGTCCCAAACGCCGGCTTTGTAAAATCCGCTGGTGCGAAGTAAAGGTGTTTCGCTGTCGCCCGCGGATCCATGGTCGCGATAGTCGAGACCACCTGTTGCGCGTTGTCCGGGCACCCATAGAAGAAGAAGGCATAGCACGTCAAGGACGTAAAGTCCGAATTGGAAATATTAATCGGGAAACCCGTCTGCAAAGTGGTGATTCCCGCAATTCTCCAACCTTGGAACAGTCGGCCTTTATTTCCGCCTCTCAGCGCTTGTGGAACAGGAAGTTCATAAGTGTAGTTGGCCACAAAGCGATGACGCGCATCGAACGCCGAATCACCAATGTTAAGGCCAGGGAGTGCGAGGTTGGTACCACGGACTCCGAACGATGTATTTTCGAAACCCGACCCGTTGTCAATCGCGTGAGAGTAGGTGTAAGAAAGTTGGTAAGTTAGACCGTGCGAAATCCTCTTCTGTAGGGATACTTGGAGTGAGTGGTAATGGGAGTTCCCATCTGTCGCTTGCTGTCCCAGGCCACCGAAGACCAATGGATCATATTTGAAATTCTGTGGGGCGACGAAACCTTGAACCACACGGTTTGCGATGCAGTTAGGATCCGCAGCGCAGGCCGCCGGGTTAACGCCGGGGTTTAGGTCGAAGGCCCTCTCCAGGTGTCTCCCGAACGAACCAACGTAACCTACCGACAAGACCATCTGTCCCGGCAGTTCACGTTGCATCGTCAGGTTGTCGTTGATCGCATACGGTACGGAGAAGTGGGGATCGAGCAAATTGAGCGACATAGGCTCGAAGAAGCTGAAGTCTACATTCGACCCCGCCGCTGGCGGAGTGAATGGGAACTTGTTACCGATCGTGACTGGGTTCACCGTCTCTGTTGATGTCGGATTTGTTGCGCCGCTTCCGTTGAAGCTCGTGAAGGTCACGACTCCCGGGTTGATGGAATTGAACGGCGCGGCGAAGCTTGGGTGACCCTGTTGGTCTCCCGCTCCGGAACTGCTTAGAGCGAAGGGCGGCGCGGTCAGGTTTTGCAGTGTCAGCTCTTCTTCAATCTGGTTGAAGTACACGCCAACTCCGGCGCGAATCGAGAACTTCCCCTGATCGCCGGTCAGCCATCCCAGTTTCCCGGATGAGTGCGGCGCCCAGGCCAGACCAAGCCGAGGCCCAAAATGAGTGAAGCCCGTGTTATAGCCAGCGGTCGTGCAACCTGCGTCCCCAGGGAAAACTAAACCTTGAGGCGCGGTGGGGAAAACCGCAGATTGTTCTCCCGGCCGGAAGCAGTTGATCGCTCGGCCGTTGTTGAAGTGATCCGTCACCGGTGTGTTGATCTGCCATCCTAAGCCGTAATTAACCGTGAAGTCCGATGAGGCCTTCCAAGAGTCCTGCACGTAGGTGTAATAGCCTTGCGCCGAAGCGTCGATAAAGCTGCCGCTTCCCTGCGCGTAAGTGTCCGGGGCCCCAAGGAGGAAGTCTGCGCCGGGATCACCGGTGCTAAACAATCCAGAACCGCCAAAGCTGTAGGAACCGCCCATAGAGTTGAAGAATGGATTCGAGACGTGAAAACGCCTGTCATCAATGCCAAACTTAAATGTGTGCTTGCCCATAACCCATGTAAAGTTATCTGTTAACCCGTAGGTCTGGTCGATTCGGGGTTGCGGTCCATTCGTGCTGAAGCCCAGAGTGAAAAGGCCGGTCAGCGCTATCACAGGCAGACCCGACGAGGCAGGGGCTTGCGGGTTGATTGCAAACCCGGCGCTGGACGGCAGGGTCGGCGTCTGGGGCTCCACTGCGTCGAAGTTGAATCTCGTGTAGCCGAGTCGCGCTTCATTCAGCACGTTTGAACTAAATGTGTGTGTCCAACCGGCGGTGAACTGCTTGTAGTGCCGCTTCGATTCATCGCCGAACCCAGGCAATGTTGCGCCGGTGAACGGAAGAGTGTCGCTGGTAGGATTGCTCTGAATGAATCCATACCCCGTGATTGTGTCCTTTGCGCCGAAAGTGTGGTCGACTCGGAAAAGATACTGGTTAGTGGTCGACGGTGTAACCGGATTAAACGTAAAGTTATTGGTCCCCGCCACATTCGGCAACGGTACAAACTGATTCATCAGGGCCAATGCAACCGAGTTGAAGTCCTGCGTGGGAATCACCCCTGTGCTAAACAGACCGTGGCTCGCAAGCGGAGCGCCACTGTTGTCGAAGGCTTGGCCGTAGAACGTTCCCGCAGGGCACATAACTCCTCCCGAAACCGGGCACGGCGAAGCTGAATCTCCAAACATTGGAAATGCCGATACGTTCGGGTTCGTCGGTGCGGCTCCAGCGGTTTTAGGCGGCTTTCCATTGAAGTTGAAATCGCTGAAATCTCCGCCGCGCTGCGCTGCCGAGAACACCGTCGGCACGCTGAAAGCCTGCGCCTGCCGCGCTCGAGTTCCCTGGTAAGAAAAGAAAAAGAAAGTATGATTTTTGAAAATAGGTCCACCGATCGTGCCACCGAATTGGTTCTGATGGAACACCGAAGGTGTCTTCTGGAAGAAGTCTTTGGTGTTCAGGAACGTATCGCGATAAAACTCGAAGCCGTCACCGTGGAATGCATTGCTTCCAGAACGGATCGAAGCGCTCATGATCGCGCCTGAATTGCGTCCGTATTCCGGATTGATCGTGTTGGTGATCATGTTGAATTCGCCGATGGCGTCGGGGTTCGGAATAATGAGGGGCGTGTTCAGCGGCAGGTCATTCGAATCCTGCCCCATGATCAGAAAACTGTTCTGCTGCGATTGCGAACCGTTCGTTGAGAAAGTGCCGAATCGGTCGGACGATGCCACAACTCCGGGCTCAAGCTGTTGCAGGTTGACCCAGTTGCGGCCGATAAGAGGCATGTCGCGGATTGTGTCCCCGCTGATGACCGTGCCTAGCTGCGTGTTCACTGTCTCAACCTGAACGTTTGTAGCCTCGACGACGACCTGCTCCGAAATTTGTCCAAGCTCCATCCTGATATTGAGGGAGTACACCTGATCGAGTACCAGCGCGATTCCCGTCGCGGTAAAGGTCCGGAAGCCCGTAGTTGTCGCCGTGACTTTGTAAGTGCCAATCGGTAGGTTCAAAAACACGAAACCGCCATCCGATTTGCTCTCAGCTTCATAGTTAAGGTTCGTACCTACGTTAGTTGCTGTCAGTTTGACACCAGTCAGAACTGCCCCGGTGGGGTCTGTAACAACTCCTTGAATTCTGGCGTACAGGTTATCCGCCTTCGCAGTTTGGATTGCCAGCGGGCTCACCACCAACACAAGGCCGACCAGCAAAGACAAAAACAGAGACACCGCAGTGCCTCCCCGCAGGACACGCTTCATATGCATTCCCCCATAAAATTCATCTTTTTGTGAATGTAAACACCCGAGGTCCACCATTGACCCTAGTTCTCTTTTGCAAGGGACTGTCCAAACTCTCAATTACCTTCGATTTAGATTAAGTTATTGTAGATTATGGGATTTATATAAAGGAGTACGTACGAGAGGCGGGAACATAGGTCTAGTTATTCCAATTTATGTAGCATCTCTCCCAATCTCATACATTAAAGTGAAGCGATAAAATCCATCTGCTACATCCAAGCGAACTTTATCGCACCCCCGAGCGCCCTTTATCGTGGTTCTCCGATCGGGAAGATCATCTCGACGCTTCCCGCCGCCAAGTACAGATCAAACATCGACTCTCATGAGATCTTCGCAATATTGAATTCCGACGCAATCCCGATAGGGAATAAAAACTGGGACCTAATTAACGGCGCAAAAACTGGGCCAAGACGGCCACTTCTGAGGTCAAGACGGCCACTTCTGAGGTCAAGACGGCCACTTCTGAGGTCAAGACGGCCACTTCAGAGGATAAAACGAAAAAGCGAACACTTCCCGAATCCCTTCAGCTACTCATTTGGGGGCGTCATCAGACTGACAACCACAAATCCTTCGGAAAATCATAAGAGTGGATAGTTCAGCAGAAAAAGTGAGCGAAGCACGGATCCGGAGTCCTCGGCAGGTCAAGGTCAGCATGGAGGAGAGCCAGAGAAACGAAAACGGGAGCCACGGACTGTGGCTCCCGTTTTCTTGACTGAATCAATTGCCGACTGGCCTTAGAAAGCGTACTTCAGCCAGAACTTGACCTGGCGGAATCCATTAGTTGCACCAATTGTTGAAGCGATGTTCATGAAGTTAGAGTTAGCTACGCTGTACGAATTTACGCCGCCATCGGTGAACAGATTCGGATGGTTGAAGGCGTTGAACAGCTCGACTCGCAAGGTAAACGATTGCCTTTCCCTGAACTTGAACGAGCGCTGAACGCTGGTGTTGTAGTACCACTGCCCTGGGCCAATAAAGGTATTACGACCAACGTCTCCAAGATGGCCTGGCTGGTTGATGACGACAAAGTGGAACTGATCTTTCGTGGCTGTAAATGCGCCCGAGGAATCAGCACCGAAGTTGGTGTTGAAGTCTACGAAGTGCACGCCGTCAACGCTGAAGCCAACACCCGTATTGCATGTACTGGTAGCGGGTTTCGCGGTAAAGCAAGCGGCGCTGTAGTTGATGGGAACAGCGGGGTTAGCCAGATCCGGCCGGTCGCCCGATCGGCCGTCTCCGTTGTTGTCAAAGCCATCAGTGATCGTTTCTGGCGCACCGGACTGGACTGTAAATGTGCCAGCCCACTGCCAGCCTCTGGTTACTTGGCTCAAAACTTTCATACCGCTGTTGCTCGAGCTCTGAGGATATGGCAAATCCCAAATATACGTCATCACAAACCGATGACGCCGGTCGTAAGCCGACAGTCCATAGTCACCCTTCTGGTTAAAGAGATCCTGCGAAAACGTGCTGAAACCTGTGGTGGTAAATATCTCGGAAGCATCATCGATGAGTTTCGAGTAGGTATAAGCTCCACGCAACAACAGGCCGTGAGAAAACTTGCGGTCCAAACTGAGCTGCCCAGAGTGGTAGTTCGAGTCGCCAGCATTGTCGCGTACTACGACATCGCCAAGGGTTGGATTCAGTCGTATCCCGGTATTGGGATTGAAGGGATTGTACTGCTGATTTGCGAAGAGGTGCTCGCCACGAGTGCCGACGTAGGCGGCCGTCAGAATGAATCCGCCCGGAAGTTCCCGCTGGACATCCAGGTTATACTGGAACGTCAATGGATTCAGGATGTGAGTGGACATAGTATTAAGGGTTGCCGTTGGGTTCGCCACAGGCTGTACGCCGGCGAGCAGGCCTGTCGCATTTGCGAGGCCGCGGGGCGGGGCGTTGGGAGCCGAGGCCGCCGCAGCAGTTATCGTCCCTCCCTGGACATTGGGGACCGAACTAGCGGAATTATCCAGGATGTTGGTGAAGATTCCGTCATAAAACATTCCACCGCCTCCCCGGATCACGGTCTTGTCTTGTCCAAGGAATCGCCTTCCAAACTTTGGCGTCCATGCAAAGCCCACGCGCGGCGCGAAGTTGTTCTTATCACCCTGCTGCTTCGTGGATAGGTAGTTGGGGAAAACTGCTCCCGGAAGCCCCTGCGGGAATACCGCGGTGTTCAAAGTGGGGAATGGCAGAATATTGCCAACGGTTCCCCAATATTCATAACGCAGGCCGAGGTCAAGCGTGAAGTTTGGCTTCACGTGCCAGGTATCCTGCACGTAGGGAGCATAAATGCCTACAAAGGGTTGCACTTCTTGGTTTCCAAAATTGATGGAAAGTGCTCCACTTGGCCCGGTGAAGTTGTCCACGAAGTTAGCAAGATCACTAAACGCCGGGGTAGTCGCGCTTGCCTTAGTCTGTTGAAAGGTAATCGTTCCACGAGAGTTGAACGGCACACCATCATCGACCTGCAGATAGTCGATGTCACCGCCAAACTTAAACGTGTGGCGCCCAAGGGTATAGCTGAGCGCTTCCTGAAACTGGTAAGACTTGTGACCGCGGAACTGCGCGATTCCCGTTGGAATACCGAGATCGGGCAACGGAGATTGCGCAAAGGTAATGCCGGGCGTATTGGCCAGCGGCCCCGCCAAGGTAGCGGCGGTGGGAGCGAAGCTGAAGTCGATGTTTGAATAAGAGAAACGCAATTCGTTCAAAGCCCTTGTGGAAAAAGTATGATTCCATACCCCTGTAAACGCCTGCGCAGGACCACCTTGCTGGGTATCATACGGCGGAAGATTGGTCGGAAAATTGAAAAAGTCCGGCGACAGCGAGAAGTCCGTTCGCCTGTAGCTGCCTCGCAAGCTATCCACACTTGTCGGGTTGTAATCCATTCGAACTTCCCACTCGCGAGTAAGGGAAACTACGGACCCCTGACTCCGGGTGAAGTCTCCAACGTCCACGGATCCACGATCAACACCGTTGGCGCCAGGACCTAGCGCAATCGTACTACTCTTGGTGGGTGCGACAAGCCCACCAAACGAAGCGATCAGCAGCGCAACATTGGGATTGGGTAGCAATGACTGCAAGGTCGCAATGCCAGCAGCCGTTGGAATCGTGATAGGCAATGCAAACGCGCCTGCAGCCGCGAAATCTCGGTCCCATTGGGCGCTTCCAAAGAAAAACAGCTTGTCCTTCTTCACCGGTCCGCCAAACGCAAATCCGAAGACATTCTCATTGTCTTGCGGATTCTTCGTAACGCCCCCCAAAGCCGACTGCGGTGGAACCGCCGCAAACGCACTATTCCGGTTCTGCCACCAGGCCTGGCCGTGGTAAGCGTTCGTCCCGCCCTTCATTATCTCGTTTGTAACCGACCCGCCGCCCCGGCCGTACTCCGCGCTGTAGGCGTTCGTCAGAATCGTGACTTCTTGGATCGCGCCGAGATTCGTGGTCTGGAAAGCCTGCCCGTTGATTGAGTTATCGTTGTTATCTTGTCCGTCTATTAGAAAATTGTTGGCTCGCGGCCGCGTTCCGTTTACCGAAAAGCCCATCCCGTTGCTGAACGAGAATCCGTTGCCGTCTTGAACTCCGGGCTGCGTCAACACTAACTCGATCGGGTTCCCAGTCTGAATGGGCAAGTCGTGGATCTCTTGTTGAGAGATTTCCGCGCCGAGCGAGCCAGACTCAGTCTGCAATTCCTGTCCAGAAGTTGCCTCGACTGTAATTGTGCTGGAAATGCTCCCCACCTCCAAGTTCGCATTCGCCGTGACTTCCAGGGAGCCCCTAACTTGTATGTTGGCCATCCGAAAGATGGAAAACCCGCTCGCTTCAACGTTAACGTCGTAAGTGCCCGGTGCCAGGTTTTCAAGCCGATACGAACCGGTCGAGTCGGTGACTGTGCTCCGCTCAACACCGAGTTCCTTGCTCACCCCCGTTACTTTAGCCTTGGGAACCGCCGCCCCGCTGGTGTCAGTTACCGTACCGACGATCGTTCCATTGCTGGTCTGCGCAAATCCCAGTTGGGATCCAACCCCCAAGATGAGAATGGCAAGAACCATCGCTACACCCAGCAAACGATACAACTTGATATTTCTACGATTAAAACCTTTCATTTCTAGTGCTCCCATTGACATTAAAATTTTCATAAGTGGAAAACCGTTACCGCATACCAAGACCCGCCAAATAGACTGCAAGAAGCGGCCCAATCAAAGAATTATGTTTCTTGCATGCTCGTGAAGGATTAAACCCTTTGTTCTTATGATTAGTACTGAAGGATTAGGAGAAATTTAGATTTGATTTATCCGTTCTTATGTATCTTTCTCTCCGATATCTTCCATATAACAAAGGAAAGTCGAAAGAGTTGAGCTTAAACCATCTCTGCGAGCACTAGACCATGAAAACCACTGTACACACAACGACTGCAGACACCTGGAATCCATAGTCCAGAAACGTCGTGATTTCTTGCAGTAATGCTTTGCGCGACTTGGGCTTCTGTCACCACATCGAGAGCAGGAGTCGTACGCCCTGCGCAAAGGCCATCTCAGGACTAATCAGACTGAGTACTAGGTAACCCTCGGAGTGAAATTCATAAAAGTGGCCGGGATGGACGTACACTGCTTTGGCCGCAAGCAGTTCAAGCGCGAGATCCTCATCCGAACGAGTTGCTGGCACTCGGATCACGGCGTTCCACCCGCCTTCCACCGCCAGCCGGCTGCAGGATTTCTGGTGCGCCAATTGTCTGTCGAGTTCGAGGAGGTTCGCGCTCACGCGAGCCAGCAACTGCTTCTGGAACGCGTGGCGCTGCCCCAGAAACCCAGGGATCGCCAGCTGAATGGGAGCACTCATTGACAAATAGGTATCCGCAATCATCTCGAGACGCGCCAGCGCCTGCGCTTTGTACTGCTCCGGCCCGCTGACGACCAGCCAGGCCGCCTTCATTTGTGGCAATCCGCAAATCTTCGATAACCCGCTCATCGTAAAGGTCACCGCCCCGTGATTCGCGGCAAACGTGGCGTGGCGCTTTCCGTGGAGAACAAAATCCAGAAAGACTTCATCCGCGATGATCGCGATTTCGTGCGCCGCGCAAATCTCGTTCAGCTTCCGGATCTCATCCGGCTTGCAGAAATGCCCGGTTGGATTATTCGGATGGACCACGATCACCCCGCGCGTTCTCGGCGTAATCGCCTGCTCCAGCGCGTGAAAATCTATCTGCCAACCATAGTCGTAGACCAACGGGTAGCGTGCCAGCCGGACATCCTGAATATCCGCAAGGAATTCGAACAGCGGATAGCTGGGCTCGGGAATCAAGAGCTCATCTTCTGGACTGCAAAGCATTCGAAAGACGTAGGAATACGCTTCGCTCGTGCTCGTTGTCAGGAAGATGTCGTCATTCGAAACGACCGTGCCGCGCTCCGCGTAATACTGGGCTACTGCGCTCCGCGCCACGTCCAGCCCTTGTGGATTCGGCTCATATTTCAGCGCCTCGGGATTTCCTAGCGAGTCTAAAATGGCCTCCTCGTCATAGAGAAAGCCGCACAGCGTCGGATTCGAAACGGTCAAGTCAATCAGCGGCTTCCCTGCCGCGCGATGTGCCGCCAGAGCCGCGCTCAAGCGGTTGGGCTCGAGATTCCAATTTGTCCGTTTCGCAAACATTTCGTCAGGCGCATCATTATAAGCGATAGGCGCGGATGCAGACGTCGATGGCGTATACTCGGCAGGTTGCTAGCGGAGACGATTTGCGTCCAGCTCCCAATTTCACGTGACTAGACGATGATCGCGCAGCCACAAACGACTTCCCTGTTGGATCCCGTGCCCCAACTCGATTTGGCGGCACAATACGCGGCGATCGGCGCGGAAATTCGAGCCGCCGTCGAAAAAGTTCTAGCGTCCCAACAATTCATCCTGGGCCAAGAAGGCGCCGCACTGGAACAAGAGATCGCGCAACTCTGCGGCGTGGCTCATGGAGTCGGCGTCGCCTCCGGAACAGACGCGCTGATCCTGGCATTGCGCGCTTGCGGCGTTCAGGCCGGCGATGAAGTGCTGATACCGCCGTTCACGTTTGTCGCCACAGGCAGCGCCGTCAGCGCGCTCGGCGCAAAACCAGTTTTTGCAGATATTCGTCCGGATACTTACAATCTCGACGCATCCGATCTCACCCGACGCTTGACTCCCCGCACTCGCGCGATTATCGCTGTACATCTCTACGGGCTTGCCGCGGATATGGAACCGATAGTGACTTTTGCGCGGGCCCACAATCTGTGCGTGATCGAAGACAACGCGCAATCGATCGGGGCGTCGTACAGAGGCCGACGCACTGGCTCGCTCGGCGACGCGGCCTGTATGAGTTTTTATCCCACGAAAAATCTTGGCGCGTACGGCGATGCGGGAATGGTGGTTACTAATTCGAACGAAATGGCCGCGCGGCTAAGATCGCTACGCAATCACGGCCAAACCGCCAAGTACGTCAGCAGCGAGCCCGGCTGGAACAGCCGCCTCGACGAAATCCAAGCCGCCATTTTGCGAGTGAAACTGCGGTACTTGCCCGAGTGGCAGCGCGCGAGGCAGGCCCATGCGGCCGCCTACACAAAAATGTTGCTCGGCATTCCTGGTGTCATGCCGCCGCCGATTCCGGAAGGATATGAGCACGCGTTCCACCAATTTACGATTCGTGTAGAGCAGCGTGACGCGCTTGCGCAATCTCTGAGCGAGCGAAAAATCGGGAGCGCGGTCTATTATCCGGTGCCGTTGCATCTACAGCCGCTCTACGCTTCCCTGGGTCACAAGGCCGGCGATTTCCCGCATGCGGAGCGCGCCGCTCAAGAAGTGCTGTCCCTCCCCATGTTTCCGGAATTGCGTCCCGAACAGATCACGCGCGTTGCTGAAGCGGTCGCTGAATTTGTTACCCATTGAATTGCGTCCACTCCGCGCGAGGTTCTGAGCGGCATCTCATTTGCCAAAATATAGAAGAGCGAGTAGGAAAATCCAGAGCCCATCCATAAAGTGCCAGTAGTAAGACGCAACTTCTGCGGCAACGGACTGCGACACTTTTGCCTTTTCAAATCTGCGAAAGGAGACATATAGCAACGCACAGATTCCGCCCAGAAGATGCAATCCGTGCAGCCCTGTAAAAATATAAAAAAAACTACTGGCTTGATTGGTGGCCACGTAGAAACCGGCCAGTACAAATTGGCGCCATGCGACCAGTTGGCCAATCAGAAAAAGTATGCCGAGCGCAGTGGCCGCTGACCAGAATTTGCGGAATTGCCGGACATCCGCGAGCGCGAGGCGCCGCCGTGCGACCTCCATGGCCACGCTGCTCAAGAGCAGTATCACCGTGTTGACCCAAACGAGGGACGGAAGATGCAACGGCACCCACCGGTTGCTTGTCGCACGTAAGAAAATAAAAGCACTGGCCATGGCCATGAAAAACATGACGATGGAAACGATCCCGAGCGCGATTGCCGTGGCATAGCGGCGCGAGGATGGCGATTGAGGCCAACGGCGTTTCCCGCCCTCGTCGCCATCATCACCGCCTCCGGGCGGACCTTTTCCGCCGCCACCGCCGATATCTTCGATGACGAGCTCAATATCCTCGACTATGCTTGTTCCAGGCATTCGATCTTTATCTATTTCTCCATTGCGCTGGCATTGACCGCCTGCCTACCGTGCGGTGTACCTTCAACAGAAGGCGGCGCGATATATTGCGGCGCGAAGTCTTCTGCTGACGCCTGGATGGTGAACTCGTACGCTCCGCGATAAATCACTGGTTCGCTCGAGCCAAAATTATCGATAGGCGGAGGCGACGAAACGCTCCATTCGAGGGTTGTAGAGCGCCACGGATTGCGATCCTTAGTTTTTTCGCCGCGCCATAAGCTCCAAACAAAATTGACGAGAAAGAGAGCCTGCGCGGCGACAGTTAGTAGCGTCGCGACCGTGATAAGAGTGGTAAACGAAGTTCCGAGTGGCGCCACTGTGGGAAAGCCGTCGTCGGCCACGCGTGAATGTCCGGTCAGGCCGAGCCAATGCATGGGCATAAACACGCAGTAGACTCCCGCAAAGGTGAACCAAAAGTGAAGTTTTCCGAGAGTTTCATTGAGACGCCGCGCAAATATTTTTGGAAACCAGAAAAACATAGCGCCGAGAATCGCAAACGTGGCGGCCACGCCCATCACCAAATGAAAGTGGCCGGCGACGAAATCGTCGCTCACAGCAACGGCGGCGAGATCGTTGCGCGCGAGAAATATGCCCGACACTCCGCCCGCCAGGAAAAGAGAAATAAATCCGAGCGCAAAGAGCATAGCCGTGTTGAGCTGGATTCTGGCGTCCCAGAGAGTGCCGAACCAGCTGAACAAGAGAACGCAAGCGGGCAAACCAAGAGACGATGCCAATAGTGAAAAAACCAGCGGGGACCAGGGGTTGAGGCCGCTCGCGAACATGTGCTGGCCCCAAACGCAGAATCCGAACAGACCGACACCGCAAAGAGCGAGGATCGCGGCGCGTTCCGCCCAGACGCGCTTGCGTGAGAAGGTCGAGAGCAGATGCGAGACGATTCCGAAGCAGGGGAGCATAGCGACATAAACTTCCGCCTGAGCAAAAAACCAGAAGAGGCGCTGCCAGAGGGAAAGCAAAGTGGACTGTGAGAGGGGCGGTAGTTGGTGGGATAGGAACGTCAGCGGCGAGAAAAATTGCGACCCGAAGATGCGATCCGAGAGCAGAAATACGCAAGCGGCAAGAAGGATGCTGAATATCAACATGCTGAGGATGGCGTTAGTGAACCAGGCCCACACGGTGAGCGGCATGCGCGGCAAGGTCATACCCTTCGCGCGAAGATCGAGCGTGGTGACGGTGAAATTGAGCGCGGTAAGCAAGGCAGCGAGGCAGAAGAGCGAAACGCTGGCGATCCAAATCGTCAGGCCCACATTGGGATGAACAAAAAAAGCTGCGGTCATACCAACGACCGAAGCGACCGTGGCCCAAAACGAAAACAAATTCATGGCCGGGAACGCCACTTCTCGAGCGCCGATTTGCAGAGGCAAGAAATAGCTGCCGAAACCTGCCTGTGGCGCCGTGGTGAGCACAAGGAACACCATCAACGAGCCGTGGAACATCGTGAGGGCGGTGTAGCGCTCCGGCGTGCTTCCAAATCCTGTAAGCAAGGGGATTTGCGCGCCCGGCCAGACAACGTGTATGCGCATCAGCAACGAGAGGAGCATTCCGACAAGAACACTTCCCAGAGCAAGCCACAGATAGCGCAGACCAATCACCTTGTGACCGGTGTTGAAGAGCGTGCGGACGAGAAAACCGGGAGCTGGCGCTTCCGGGACGGCGTCCCTGCTGTTGTCGTAGGTGACCATACCGGGAGCCACTATACGCCTGCGGACCACAGGCTGGAAGCGCTCCCAAGGAGGCCTGCCTGGTCATCGGTGACTGGTCCACATAAGCCGTCAACGACGACTGCCAGCGCGTTCCCGGGGGAGTGTGTGCCTGTTGCTGAGTCAATGTTGAACAAAACGAGACAAGCTCTTGGGCACGCATTGTTGCACGCGTGATTTCCGGTTAGTCTAGGAATTACCAGCCATGGTCCGGAGGGGACAATGAAATTGGCGAGATGGATCTGTTCGTGCACACTCGGAGCTTTCGCGCTCAGCGGTAATCTTGCATTGGCTCAAGGTCACGGAAAAGGCCACGAAAAGCACGGAAACAAAGACGACCAGGGTGAAAGCTATTACAAGGATCAAGACCGTGAAGCCATCCGCCAATGGTATGGAAATCACCAGGACAACCTTCCGCCGGGGCTTGCCAAAAAAGACCGCCTGCCTCCTGGATTGGAAAAACAACTCGTGCGGCGAGGAACGCTCCCTCCTGGCCTCCAGAAGCGGCTGCAACCTTGCCCGCAAGACCTGGAACGGCGGCTACCTCCTCCGCCTCCTGATTGCGCGCACGTACTCATTGGAGGTCACATCGTGCTGCTGAATCGCCGGACAAATCTGGTTGTGGACGTCTTCCATATTGAGATCATGTAGCAATTCAGCGGGAGCTACGCGTTTCGCAAAAAGGGCGCGCCACTATGCCCCGCGCCAATAGACGTCGCTGCTTTTTCATTACAAGTCACGCAGATATTTAGCCTGTTCAAAGGAGACACAAATGCCCGAAGCAAAGGGAATGTGGGAAGGCCTGATGGATTTTTCTTTCCGCGTGTACGCCACTCCGAAGATGCTGAAATTTCTCTATGCCCTGCACCTGCTCGTAGGGCTCGTCGCCGCAGTCGCATGGGTCGTAGTGTCGTTCCAACAGGCCCCCGTACAGGGACTGCTCGCTCTCCTGGCTGCAGTCGTGGGATACTTCTTCTGGATTCTGTACTGCCGCGTCATACTCGAAGTGCTCGCCGCAGTTTTTCGCATGTCTGCCGCGATCGCTCCCGATCGCGCGACGCCGGACCAGCAGTAGTCCGCTTGCTCGCCTTGACTCCAGTTTCCTCGCCCTGTCTTAACTGTCCGGGGTTGGGCCTTGCGCATTCATTCCGCTATGTCTTGCAATAATCTTCGAGGCGCGCGGATAAAAACTGGCCCTACAACCCGTGAAGAGTGCGACATTCCATAGTTCATGATTTGGGGGTTGATTCGCGATTATTTCGGACGCGATGCTATTGCATGTGCCCGCACAATGAGTTGATTGGGGGCTTGCCCTTTGTAGTTGAATGGAAAGCAGGTGATAAGCGTCAACTTTTTCGTATCGTTGGACCACTCTCCAAGTAAAGCGGTCCGAGGGACATGCCCCACCGCACGATCCAAAAGCTCCGGCGCGTCGCCCTGGACAACCCAAAGGCAAGAGCAACGTCGCGCTCAGCTTCTCAGGTCCTTCCGGGCCGGAATGTTCCGGCAAGAGCCGAGGTTATCAAGGCAACTGCGCGCCTTCGGTCCCCACGTATACGGCGTAGAGGGACTGGCTGGCGGCCATGAAAAGGCGGTTCTTCTTGGCGCCGCCGAAACAGAGATTCGCGCAGGATTCGGGCAGATGAATTTTACCGATGAGCTTGCCGTCAGGAGCGAAGACGTGGACGCCATTATAGTCTTCGCCCGCCCAACCTGCGGCGGACCAGATGTTGCCGTCGACATCGCAGCGGATGCCATCGGAATTGCCTGGGGACATGTCCACAAACATGCGGCCGTTCTTAAGGCGCGTGCCATCCACTACCTCATAGACACGAATCTGGTGCGGGTCGCTGGGATGTTTTGGTACGCCCGTGTCAACGATGTAGAGCAGTTTTTCGTCGGGGGAGAAACAGATGCCGTTGGGTTTATCCATATCGCTGGCAACTACAGACACTTCGTGCGTTTTTGGGTCGAGACGATAGACGTTGCCGGGGAGTTCGAACGGGGCTTTGTGGCCTTCGTAATTCGACATGATACCGTAGCCAGGGTCCGTGAACCATATGGCGCCGTCGGAGTGAACGGCCAGATCATTCGGGGCGTTGAGTTTTTTGCCCTGGTAGCCGTCCATCAGCACGGTTATGCTGCCGTCGTACTCGGTGCGCGTCACGCGGCGCGAGTCGTGCTCACAGGTAAGCAGGCGGCCCTGCCGGTCGCGGTAATTGCCGTTGCTGAAATTCGAAGGGCTGCGGAAAACGCTGACCTCGCCAGTGTCCTCAAGCCATCTCAGCATCCGGTTGTTGGGAATGTCGCTGAAAAGCAGGTATCGCCCATCCCCAAACCACACAGGGCCTTCCGCCCAGCGCGTGCCGGTGTACAAACGCTCGACGGCCGCGTTTCCGACTTTATATTTTGCGAAGCGCGGATCAACAACTTCGACGGCGGGATCAGGGTAGAGGACCGGCGTTTTCTGTGATTGCTCGGCAGCACGCCCCAGTGGATGGATCGCCAGTGCCGTCGCGGCGCTGGCGGTAAGGTTCATAAACGTTCGCCTCTGCATCGGTCACCTTCCGGCGGTAGAATTCGCCGCGACGCACAATACCATGGGCTGTTGCGTCGTGGCACAACCGATTGTGAAAGGCCTGAGCTGTGCAAACGAAGGGCTCTAATTCAAGGGGATCCCCTTTTACACGGCGGTGCAGCAGAATTGGAACAGAGCTGATTCACGAAGCGGCGGCGGAGAGTCGCGCAGTGGCGAACAATTCGGCGAAGTTACGAGGCTAGGCTTTGTTGGCTCTTTCTTGAATGCCTTCGTTGCGGAGACGGTCGGATTCGGAATTGATGGACTTCGCGAGCCATTGGTCAGGGTCTTGTTCGGAATGATACGAGCGAGCATGCTCGGCGACGCGTTGCATGACCGCGGACTTGGCCTTCTCCGAGATGGGGCCAGTTGCGAAATAGCGGACGATGGACGCACGAATGAGTTCGGCATTATTTTCGCACAACGATGTCATGGCAATGGTGTCGTTTTTGTCGATGGCAAGACGCAAGAGAGCCTCGCGATTGGTGACTGTGGCTGTTTGTCTATTCGTAAGGATAAACCACTCCTGGAAAGCGGCTACCGCACGAAAGGTCTTGGAGTTTATCTTCCACGGAATGGTGGCCCAGAACACGGTGACGCTGTTCGTAAGGCTGTCGACGCACATTCGCTCTTCTGTATCGGCAGTCGGCTTCTTCAACCACAGGACGGTTCCGTCGTCGGTTTCTTCTACATCTACGAAGCCATTGTTGCGAGCGACATCTTGAAATGCTTTGAGTTTCTCCATAGCAATCTCAGTCTACGCTGCTTCAAACGCGCCGCTTGTAACATTTCGAGAGATTTCTAGAGCGCCGTCTCGGAAACGACAACGCGAAAGAACTGTCCCGTTTTGGGAGCTCCCGAAGGTTGTGGCGAGCTTAACTTTTAAGGAAGACACCTGGGCGGGGTTTTGAGGACTCCGAAATGTCGGGAGAAGCGCGAACGCCGCTTAACTCTTCTATGAGGTCTATGAGGACGCAATAAAAGACTGGAATCGGAGGGTTCGGCTGTCAACGAAACTGCGTGATCGTGTATCCGCTCTGCCACCACTTGGATATTTTCTGGATCAAGGATCGAGCGTGTTCCCAATGCCTCGGCGGTCTGCGGGCTTTCAACTCCGCGCACAGGCCTGGGTCCCGTCAATTAACGTTCATCGCTAGCGATTCCGCCGGTAGATAGTGCCGCCTTTCATTACGAAGCTAACCTTCTGTAATACATCGATGTCGTTGAGCGGATTGCCCGGAACGGCAATGATATCAGCGAGATAGCCCGGCTTGAGGGCACCAATTTGATCTTGCCAGCCGAGAAGCCTCGCGCCATTGAGAAGATCGGCTTGAAGGGTGGCGAGCGGGCTCATACCATATTTAACCATCAGGTTAAATTCGCGAGCCTGGGTGCCATGGGGGAATGGGCCGACGTCGGAGCCGACGGCCATCGGCACACTGGCGGCCAGCTGCTTACGGAATTCCTGGGCGTGACCCTCCAGGGCGCGGTGCTGGCGGTCCGACTGCGCGGGGGAGGCGGCGTGGTCGGCGAAGTATTCTGCGATAGCGAAAGTGGGAACGGCGAAGATTTGTTTTTCTCGCATCAGGCGCATGGTTTCGTCGCTGAGTTGATCCGCGTGATCAATGGAGACGGCTCCCGCGCGAGCGGCGTAGAGAGTGCCAGGTTCGCCGGTGGCGTGGACGGCGACGCGTTTGCCAGTGCGGGCAGCTTCTTCGACGGCGGCTCGAAGTTCGGTTTCGGTGTACTGGAACGGCGTTGAAAGGTGGCCATCGCGGAAGGAGTCCGCGCCTGTTTCGTAGATTTTAATGAAGTCGGCGCCTTCCTTGAACTGTTGGCGAATGACGGTGACGAGCTCGGCCGCATTGTTCGCGTAGGTTGCGTTCGAGAGAACATGCTGCTCCGGATTGTAGCGGTTGGCATCTTCGTGGCCGCCGAGGATGTCTACGGCATTCCCGCTAATGCGCAAGCGCGGTCCGGGAATCGATCCTTGATTGATGGCGTTGCGGACCGCGGTGTCGGCCGAACCTGCCCCTTCGGTCCCCATGTCTCGCTCGGCGGTGAAGCCGGCCATCAAATCATCGCGTGCGGCGAGAGTTGCGATAATCGTGCGCTGCGCAACAGACTCCTCGACCGTCTGCAAATCTTCGGCTCCGGGATGAAGGAAGAGGTGGACGTGAGCATCAATCAGGCCAGGCAACAGCGTGGTGTCGCCCAAGTCGATGACCTCCGCTCCTTGAGGATGTTTAACTGAGGAACCAGCCTCTACGATGTGTTCGTCCTGCACCAGCACTTCGCCGGGAGTAATTATTTTCCCGTTCTCGATATCGAGGAGACGCGCGGCGTGCAGAACAACGGCGTGTTTTGGGGCAGCTGGAGCGGATTGCGAGAACACCAGCGGTGATATGAGGCAAAGCACAGGTAAGAGAGCGAGCGCTGTGGACAAAACAGTTTTTGGCTTCATGGCGCCCGCGATGATAGCACTGCACGGCCGATGAGGGGCAGTCCAGCCAGACGGTGAGAGAGCTATTGACATCGCACCATATTTCTGCAACTATCGAAATATGACGAGCCGCCCGAACAAGAAAAGCAGCGAACAGGTAACGAAATACGCGGACATGTTGTCGGCTATGGGAACGGAACCGCGCCTGCGCATCATGCAACTCCTGCTTTCGGCCCACCCGGAAGGGCTGGTCGTCGGCGATATTCAAGAAGAGTTGGAAATTCCGAATTCGACGCTCTCCCACCATTTGGACAAGCTCAAGAACGAAAATCTGGTGCACGTGAAGCGCGAGAGCACCTTCCTGCGGTACACGGCGAACACGGAAGCGCTGCAGGAGTTAATGCAATTCCTCTATTCAGAATGCTGCACGCGAAACAAAGCTCTACGCCCACAAGACATTGTTTCAATCTGCAGTTAGGAGAACGCGATGGTAAACATAAATGCCGAGAACGCGAATATTAAGGAAATAGTGCGCGAGAAATATGGGCAAGCGGCCTTGCGCGCGGGGTCGGGCGGAAACTCATGTTGCGGTGCAGCGCCTGGGAAGGAATCCTCGTGCGATCCGATTACTTCGAATTTATACGACTCGACGCAAATGGAGCAGGTGCCGGAGAAAGCGCTCCAGGCTTCGCTAGGATGCGGAAATCCCACAGCACTGGCAAAACTGAACGCGGGTGACGTGGTTCTTGACCTCGGCTCCGGAGGAGGTATCGACGTTTTGCTTTCGGCGAAACGAGTGGGACCGACCGGGAAAGCGTATGGACTCGATATGACCGACGAAATGCTTGCGCTAGCCAATGAAAACAAGCGCAAGGCGGGAGCGCAGAATGTCGAGTTCTTGCGCGGAGAGATCGAGCATATTCCTCTGCCGGACAATTCGGTCGATGTGATCATTTCGAATTGTGTGATCAACCTTTCCGCCGACAAAGACAGTGTCTTGCGAGAGGCGTTTCGGGTGCTCAAACCGGGCGGGCGAGTTGCGGTCTCGGATGTTGTTACCAGAGGCAAGATTTCTCCACAGATTCGCAAAAGCATTCTGCTGTGGGTTGGCTGCGTCGCGGGGGCTCTCGAAGAAAGCGAATACCGCGACAAGCTTGCCGCTGCGGGATTTGAGGGCATCGAACTAGAACCCACCCGCATTTACCGTGTCGAAGATGCGCGTGAGTTTCTGTCAGAGAAAGGGCTGGACGTAGACGCGCTCGCGTCCGAAATTGACGGCAAGTTTTTAAGCGCGTTTGTGAGAGCGGTCAAACCGCTGGAATCGCAAACGACGAAGTCTTGCTGCGGCCCCTCGTGTTGCGAGTGATTGCTTAAATTTCATTTTTCGCACCTCGGGAGCGCTGTGATGCAAATCCGCTACAACGTTCTGTTTCTTTGCACCGGAAATTCGGCGCGTTCCATCATGGCTGAAGCCATACTCAACCAAAAAGGCAGCCCTACTTTTGCGGCTTACAGCGCGGGAAGCCACGCATCCGGATTAGTGCGGCCGGAAGCGCTGAAGCAACTTAAAGCAGCTCGTTTGCCTACGAATGGCCTGCGAAGCAAAAACTGGGACGAGTTCGCAAAGCCTGGAGCGCCGAAGATGGACTTCGTTTTCACGGTTTGTGACAACGCGGCGAAAGAAGTATGTCCGGTGTGGCCGGGGCAGCCGATGACGGCACATTGGGGCGTCTCCGATCCCGCCCAGGTGATGGGAACGCCGGAACAGGTCGAACGAGGTTTTCGAGAGGCTTTTCTGACCCTTGACCGAAGGATCGGTCTTTTTCTTTGCTTGCCTCTCGCGAGCCTTGACAAGCTGGCGGTTCAGTCAGAAATCGACCGCATCGGGACAGAGTAAGTTCGACGGCATAAAAAATTTGGTGCGGTCGAGTGGATTCGAACCACCACGGTATTGCTACCGCCAGCCCCTCAAGCTGGTGCGTCTGCCAGTTCCGCCACGACCGCACAGAGGTGAGAACTACATTCTAGCTGCGGGCGGTTAAGCCCGCAAGCCAGATGGCTTACCAGAGAAGAAAAATAGTGAATCCCGGGCCGTAGCCCGCCGTTGCAAAACTACAGAAACAGAACCGGAGGTGTATTAGATCGAATAATCTCCCCGATGAAAGAAACGAGCAGGCCTCACGCTATGGCTTTTTCGGCTGTGCCGGAGCAGGCTGCGTAGCTGCCGGAGTTTTTCCGCCGGGGGGCTGGGCCGAGGGTTGGGCGGATGGCGGCGCAGTACTCGACGCAGGTGGGTTGGTCTGCGGCGCTGGCGTCTGCGAAGCCGGCGTGGCAGGAGTTGTCGCCGGCACCTTTTGCAGCGCGGGCTTGGATACTTGCTGCAGCACCGACCCACCGCCTCGCTCGACGGCTTTGTCCGTGCGCAACACCAGCGCAAAGGCGCAAATCATGAACATCACGGCGCACCAGGTGGTGGCTTGCGAAAGAATCGACGCGGCCCCGCGGGGACCGAAGGCAGTCTGACTGCCGGCCCCACCGAACGCGCCGGCGAGATCGGCTGCCTTGCCGCTCTGAAGCAGGACGACGATCATCAGAACGAGGCAATTCATTACAAAAAAGGCGGTCAGCAGCCAGCCAAACCACCGGAAACCGACCACAATGATCGCAAACCCAATGAGAAGAGCGATGACCCACTTCATCCAACCTGGCATTTCTATCTCCCTACGGAATCTCGAACGATGCTCGCGAACGATTTCGCTTCAAGGCTCGCTCCGCCCACGAGCGCGCCGTCCAACTCTTCTTGCGCCATCAATCCCTGAATGTTGTCAGGCTTGACGCTGCCGCCATAGAGAATCCGCAACGCGGAGGCGTGAGCAGCGGAAAATTTCTCCGCCGCGCATTGACGGATGAACCGGTGAGCTTCAGCGGCAATTTCCGGAGTGGCCGTTTTGCCCGTACCGATGGCCCACACTGGCTCGTACGCTATCAGAATACGGGAGAATTCATCAGCGGTCAACGAACCCAGGCCGCCGAGAAACTGAGCCTTGCACACGTGCTCAGTTTGGCCTCCCTCGCGGTGGTGGAGCGTCTCTCCGATGCACACGATGGGAATGAGGCCCACGGCGAGAGCGGCTTTGGTTTTCTTGGCGACGGTTTCGTCAGTTTCGCCGAAAAATTGCCGCCGTTCCGAGTGGCCGATAATGACGTGCCGGCATCCGGCTTCAACCAGCATTTGCGCCGAGATTTCTCCGGTGAACGCGCCTTCCTTTTCCCAAAAAACATCTTGCGCGGCAATGGCAATCTGCGAGTCGCGAGCGGCTTCCCCGGCGGCATGGATGGCGGTAAAGGGTGGAGCGATTACGATGTCGCACTGGTCGATGCCGGCAACGAGCAACGAGAACGCGGAGAAAAACACCTCCGTTTCCGTCTGCGTCTTGAACATCTTCCAGTTGCCGACGATGACTCGCCTGCGTCGGGCGGGACCCTCGACAATGGCCACCTCCTCCTCGGGCTTGTCGGTCAAAGCTTCTACGCCGGGGAGTTTGACGCCAGCAAGAAATTCGAGAGAAGCACCGCCTCCTGTCGAGATGTGAGAAATTCGTCCGGCGACGCCGGCCTGGTGAACGGCAGCGACAGAGTCGCCTCCTCCCACGATGGAAGTTGCGCCGGTGCTGGTGGCAACAGCGACGGCTCTGGCGATTTCGAGCGTGCCGGCAGCAAAAGCGGGCATCTCGAAGACGCCCATGGGGCCGTTCCAAACGATGGTTCTGGCTTTGGCGATTTCCGCAGCAAACGCGGCGATAGTTTTTGGCCCGATGTCGAGGCCCATCTGGTCCGCGGGCGTGGCGGAGACATCGACGGTGGTGGCCGGAGCTATGGCTTTGAATTCAGGGGCGGTGATGTGGTCCACAGGAAGCAGAAGCTTGAAGTTCTTCTGCTTGGCATCCGCCAGAATTCTGCGAGCCAGCTCCAGCTTGTCATCTTCGACGAGCGATTTTCCGATGGGCAAACCCTGCGCCTTAAAAAAAGTGTAGGCCATCCCGCCGCCGATGAGCATGGCGTCCGCAATCTTCATCAGGTTCTCGACGACTTCGATTTTGTCGCTGACTTTTGCCCCGCCGAGAATCGCGACGAAAGGACGAGTGGGATTGGTGAGGGCTTTGCCTAGATAGGTCAGCTCTTTTTCCATCAGCAGCCCGGCAGCGGACTGGTTCACGAAGCGCGTGATGCCGACGACCGAGGCATGCGCGCGGTGCGCAGCGCCGAAGGCGTCACAAATGAATACGCCATCACAAAGGGAGGCGAGCTCCTTCGAGAAGGCTTCGTCGTTCTTCTCTTCTTCGGAATGGAACCGTACGTTTTCTAGAAGCAGGATATCGCCGTCACCAAGAGTCTTGCTTTTTGACTGAGGGACAGGACCAACGCAATCGGATGCGAAGCGAACGTGTTGATTCAGGAGTTCTTCGAGCTTTTTGACCACTGGGAAGAGAGAAAGCTTGGGGTCGGGACCTCCCTTGGGCCGTCCGAGATGCGAAGCGAGGATGAGGCGGGCGCCTTTTTGAATGGCGACGCGCAACGTGGGGAGTGTTTCGCGAATACGGGTGTCGTCCGTGACGACGCCGTCCTTTAGCGGAACATTGAAGTCCACACGGATAAAAACGCGCTTACCGCTGAAAACGAGATCATTGATGGTGAGCTTGTTCATTGTCTCTTGACTCGGAAAAAGGAAGGAGGCGGAGGGAAGACCGCCTCAAATCTTAGAATTTCGCAGCCATGAGCCTGATGAGATCGCGGCAGCGGCAAGAATAGCCCCACTCGTTGTCGTACCAGGCCAGGACTTTAACGCAGTGGTCGCCGACGACCTTGGTGTACCCGGAATCGACGATCGAAGAGTTGGGGTTTCCCTTGAAATCGGCGGAGACGAGTTCTTCCTCCGTGTAAGCGAGAACGCCTTTCATGGGGCCCTCGGCGGCCGCTTTGAGAGCGGCGTTTACGGACTCAACGGTGGCCGGCTTCTCCAGAAAAACGGTGACGTCGACGACGCTGACATTCGGCGTGGGAACGCGCATGGCGTACCCATCGAGCTTACCCTTCAGCTCTGGAATAACCAGATGCAGGGCTTTCGCCGCGCCCGTCGAACTGGGAATCATGTTGATTGCAGCGGCGCGCGCGCGGCGGAGATCCTTGTGCGGCAAATCGAGAAGTTTCTGATCGTTCGTATACGAGTGAATGGTGGTCATCGTGCCGCTATGGATGCCGAATGTGTCCTGCAGGACTTTGGCGACCGGTGCAAGACAGTTCGTGGTGCAGGAGGCGTTCGAAACCACGTGATGCTTCGCGGGATCGTAGCTCTTGTCGTTGACGCCGAGCACTAGAGTCGCGTCGGGGCCGTCGGCGGGCGCGGAGATGATGACCTTCTTGACCGGGCCACGCAGATGCTTCTTTGCGTCCGCTCCTTTGGTGAAGAGCCCGGTGGATTCGACGACGATGTCCGCGCCGACGCTCGCCCAATCGATCTCTGCGGGATCCTTCACCTTGAAAACCTTGAAGGCCTTGCCCTCTACGGCGATCGAATTCTCCGTGTGAGTGACGTTGTGCGGGAGATTGCCGAGGATGGAGTCGTATTTGAGTAGGTGCGCGAGGGTCTTGGCGTCCGTGATGTCGTTGACGGCGACGAACTGGATGTCCTTGTCGTCGAGCGCGGTGCGCATTATGTTCCGTCCGATTCGGCCGAAGCCGTTGATGCCGACCTTGATGGGCATACTTCCTCCGTTGGATTGTTCGAAACAGCGGCGGACTCCCTCGAGAGAAACGGCCGCAAAGTAGAACTCAAAATGCTATGGGCTGCGTCTTTAAAAGTCAACGCGAAGCGAGCACGAAAAATTCCATTGTCAGGGTTGCCATTCCTGGCGCGCGAGCATCGGGGGGAGACTACTCCGGGTATTGCTTGATCTTGGTTACGCGGTCGCCGCTGAAACGGACGAACACCGTCTTGGAAGGTGGCTGGCCATAGATCCAGTCCTCGATGTCGTTCCCTTCGGGGTCACGCTCGCGAACTTTGTGGTCTGGCTTGCCAATGGCCGCTACCACCTCTTCGCGATCCATGCCGACCACTGGGCGGCGGTCCTGGATGGCTTTTTTCATCTCCGGGGGCAGCGTATCAACCCACTGAACCGAAGCAGAACGTTCCCTGGAAAAATCCAGGAACGGTGTGAGAAGTTGCTTCAGGTCATTGGGACTGAGGTCCGGAATCGGCTTGCTGAAGTCAAGATAGATGGTACTGCCCATGCCTGGCTGCAGTCCCGGCGGCCCCGTCTGTTGCTGCTCGGTCGTCGTTTGGACCGTCGGGATGCCACCCATCTCAATGTGGAAGCGGTCGCGCAATCGCTTCTTGCCCCGCCCGCCGCCATTTAAGTCCACGATAATCTGGTGATCGTGAAAATCCAGTTTGGTGATCTGCACTTTGTCGCCGTTGTTGACGGCAGCACCATGTGTGGCCAGGGCCCGCTCCAGCAAATCCGCTTCCAGCGGTTTACCGACGTAAACGATCAAGCCCTCTTTCCCGGCAGGGAGCGACCGCTTGGCCTTTGCAAACTCGCCGGAAACGTACCGGATGAGTTCTAGTTTTGAAGACTCCTGAAGCGTCGCGCTCTTCGGCTTAGTCGGCGTGTGTGATTCACCTTGTCCGTCGATGGCCCCCGAACCGGTGTTGGGGAAAAGAGAGATTTCCTCTCCAGACGGGAAGTCGGCGACTGATCGAGCAGGCGGACGAAGACTGTTGATGCGCGGGACGTCCGCATCTGCGAGAACGAAGAGAGTCAAACTAAGAATAAGCCGAGTCGCCATGACAATTCTGAGCCAGCCACCCTAGGGCCGAACGTCCTACCCTACTTATCAAATTATCTCCCAAATTCTATGATGCGGGAAATGGGAAAAACAGCTACGGCCATCTGGCAGAGGGGCACTCGGCTGGTTGTGGCATGGCTAGGCCGACGGCTTCTCGACGCGCGGAACTAAGAACCTGCCGATGGATGCCAGAGCGAATGCCCTAGCGGGAGATGACCTGCACCCCTTGGCGATCGATCGTCACCGGCAGAATTTCTCCGCCAGCCTCGACGATGGCGCCTTCGACACGGCTGCGGGCATCCGGCTCGATTAACAAGACAACGCAGCCGCCGCCGCCCGCTCCACATACCTTCCCGGCCAGAGCACCATTTCGCCGCGCGCCATCGATGATGCGGTCAATCTTCTTGGTCGAGATAGTCGGCAGATTCCTCCTGCGAAAGGACCACTCCTTCCGCATCAAACGCCCGGCCTCGTGCCAGTCCGGCTTCTCCATGGCAAACCGCATCTTCTGAGCGACTTCCGAGATTCGCTCGAGACTGTTTTGCACGCTGCGTTTGCCGCTAATCTGGGCTTTAAACACTTCCCAGTTGTTGATGCCATGCTGGCGCGGCTTCCCCGTGTAGCAGACCAGGATGCGGCGTTCCAGTTCGTCGAGATTGACGCGCAGCTCGACCCGGTGCTCGCCGCCAGGCGGGAGCTCGATCGCCGCCGCGCCGCCAAATGCAGGCGGGTAGTGATCCTGCGTACCTGTGGGAACGTTGATGACGATTGCCTCGGCGTCACGGCTGATGTGAATCCAATCGACCTTGCTCTTCCCTGCCCCGGTGTAGCGGTCAAGGGCGGCACAAATGGCGACAGCCATGGCGCTCGAGCCGCCGATTCCGGCGCCGTTGGGAGCTTCCGAATCCGTAGTAAGCGTGAAGCCGCCCTGCGGCTGAAAGAATTTCACTATTTCCGCCAGAAGCGGCAGCCGGTAGCGCTTGGTCTTCATGAGAGCGGCAAACGACACGAAGCTCTCTTCCCGCCTGATGTCCCGGGAGACGAGCTTGATCCGCTCATCCCAGGGGGCATGTGTTTGGATCACGCAGGAAGCGTAACGGGAGATCGCGGCGTTTAAAGTGACCGATCCGGGATGGAACAGGTAGAGCGGCCAGATATCAAGTGTGCTTCCGGCAAAATCAACGCGCGTCGGTGCCTTGGATTCAATGATCATGAAGGTCCACTATTAGATTTGGTGTGCTTTCCGTCGAGCCAGTTTGCAGGATTCAACCTGCAAGCTCAAGCACAGATGGTAAGTAGAAAGGACAAACTGACACGGGTTGCGCGCGGCGCTCTAGTTCCCTGCGCTGCCGGCAGCGCGGTTCCGAACCATAAGCTGTGGGCCAATGTCTTTTTTCTCTTGAGCAAGTGCCGGGTTAGGTTCAAAGCAGCGGCGGCAGCGCGCCTCGTACATTCCACCCGCGCCCACCACAATAAGCTCTTCGCTCTCGACCAGGCGCTGCGTGTGCACGGCAGGATTACCGCACCTCATGCAAATCGCGAGCAGCTTGGTGATCTCTTCCGCGATGGCCAGCAGCCGCGGCATAGGTTCGAACGGCCGGCCGCGATAATCAGTATCGAGTCCGGCCACGATGACGCGCTTCCCCAGATTCGCGAGCTTGGTGCATACGTCGACGATTTCTTCACCCAGAAACTGTGCTTCGTCTATGCCCACCACTTCCGTACGGGGAGAAAGTTTCTCCATGATTTCGGAGGCTTTCATCACGTTGTCGGAAGAAATGCCCAGTCCCGAATGCGAAACGATCTCGTTGGCCGCGTAGCGTTCATCGATCGCAGGCTTGAAGATCTGCACGCGCTGCCGCGCAATCTCTGCCCGGCGCAGCCGCCGGATCAGCTCTTCGCTCTTGCCGGAAAACATCGGGCCGACCACGACCTCGATCCAGCCCATGTTGCCTTTTACGATGTCCACTCTCGTCTCTCCTGACTGGCCTGATACCAAATTCTAACTCGCCGTGCGCGCGGCTCTGCCATACATCTTGGCATTGTAGAACGGCGCAAACGCCGTGATGACGGCGACGCGAAAAGATTCATCCCGTCGAATTAAATCCGCTGAGAGGACGCCCCAGGCGCCGTGCCCATCACGAATACCGGCTGCGCCCGCAAAGCGATCAATAGCATCTGACAAGTCAAACCCACGCTCCAAGACTTCGTGAGCTAGTTCTTCCGGCAGCTCAATCCCGCCCGAACGGCCATAGAAGCCCCGCGTGCCATCGCTTACGTAAGCCCAGCTTTCCAGGAAGACGCGCCGGCTTCTATCATCCTGCAAGACCTCCAGCCCGCCTTCCAGGCCGACAAGGTAGCGCCACGGTCTTCGAGTTTCGCGCGCGAGCCGCACCAGTGATTCCACCCGCTGGCGCGCTCCACGCATCAGTTCTTCCGAGGAAGAAGGCGTGGGGCTCACTCCACTCTCGACTTCCACGCCCACGACTTCGAAGTCACCATCAGGAACGAGTCTTGGCGCAAAGGCGTTCAGAGCTTCCGTAACCGCCCGGAGCTTTGGCTTGCGAGTGCTGCCAACGGCGACGATGATCTTCTTCATGAAGGCAACAATGCGATGAGTTGATTCTAACGGGAACGGGGTGAGCATACCATGCGGAATTCGCGGGCCTGAGGAAAACTTAGGGAGACCGTAGCAACGGCGCCTCGCGTCCGCGCGCCGATACTTTTTCCACTGATTCGATTTCACCATTCCGCACCAACAGCGCATCATCGAAATTGTTAACCGTGGGACAAACATGCCGCGGCATCAGATAAAGCACATCTCCGACCGCAGGAGATGCGGCTCCTTCACTCACCGCCAGGGGCAGATGCTCTTCACTCGGCGAAAGCGGCGTTAGTTCCGGATGTCCAACGACCAAGCACGTGGGAACACCAGCGTCGGCTGAAACTGCTTTGTGCCCAGCATCGCAAGTAACTATTCCTGCGCGCGGCTTGCTGACCACCCGCGTCAACACCATCACCGCCGGCCGATAGCCGTACTCACTCGGCAGTAGTGCCAGGCTCGTGGCATCGCAATAGACAACGGTGCCGGGCGAAATCCGGTGGACGAACTCTGCCCCGCGAAAGCCCGCATAGGAAAGCGAGCACGGGAACGCAGGCGTTCCTGCCGTGATTACCTCCGGCACGTTCACTCCGCCGCGCTCGACATCTCTCACAATTTTCACCAATTTATCGTAGCCTTCGTGCGCAGCCGCCGTTCGTGCTGGCTCTGCGATCGCCCCATACTGGCCATCGTAGTAATGCAGGCCGCGGAACTCCAGGCCGCCGGTGGTAATTTCCTTCACTAGCTCGACAACTTCGCCGCCGTGGCTCTGTTCAATTCCCGTGCGGTTCATGCCGGGATTTATATCGAGAAAGACTCCTATCCGGCTGCCGTGCCATTGGCGCGTCTGTTCTTTGTTCTCTGCCAAAACGGAAATGCGCACTCGCGGAAACTCTTCCGCGATTTCCCTCACCCGGCGCGCATTTGCGCCCATGGATGGGTAGGCCAAGAGAACGTCTGCCGCCCCACCCTGGCAAGCCACCAGCAGTTCCAGCGTGGTCGCGCACTTGAAATTGCGGATGCCGCGTTCGACCATCATGCGCAACGTATAGCCCAGCTTGGCCGTCTTGATGTGCACTCGCCATCGATCCGCATCGCCCCCCAACAACCCCAACGTCCGCTCAATGTTGCAAGCAATAATTTCTGGATAGACCACCAGCGCAGGAGTCATCACATCTTTGATTGCGGACACTTTGTAGCCCGCGTCCCAAGCAAATTCAGTCAGCATGGATTTCTGCGCGGCCATTGTGCCTGAGATGATAACGCGTAAGTGTGCCCCACATACATACGCCGCGTAAATTCCTTCTCATCGAGCAACCTCGCGCTCGAATTTGCTTCGATAACTAGCTTGCCGCTCGCAGCCAAGGTTGCGTCTTACCCCCATTCCGGAATACCCTGTGTTGCTCGGTGTTGTGGCTCGCTCTACACTATCCGAGAAATGGATCTTTTGTCCTTCCGATGCCGAAGGCGCCTGCGCGCGGGCTCGGGATTCGGCGAAGACTAAGAGCACCACAAATCGAAATGTCGGACCAGTCCCCACCTGACCGTTACAAGGCAGACATGCCGGAGATACCCGGAGTTTCTGCAGAAGGCGCGCGGCGCACCCCTTTAAACAATCCTGCCGTGCGAATGATAGGCGCTCTACTCGCGGTCTTGCTCGTTGTCTTTTTCGGAGCGCGGTGGATGCTTCGCCCGAGGCATTCGGAACCTCCGCCAGCCGAACCCCCGCCTCAGCTTGAGGTCCCATCGCCTGCGCCTGATCCCAATGCAACCCTGCCCCATGTTACGCAGCAGGACCCAGGCGTCGCCAGCCTCGCGGAGATAGCCCAGCCCTGGTCTTCCAAGCAATTCTTCATGCGCAACAGTTTGTCGGGAGAAAACGTTCCCGCTCTCCTGATTCGCCTGCCTGCGGGTTCTGCCTCCCAAGAAAACGGTTATTGGGCGTTCTCGTTGAACGCTCCTTACGGGAATTGCCAGCTCGAATACATAAAAGATCTTTCCAGGTTGAAGAGTGATTATGGCTACAAGGCCGCAAGGCATCCGATGGTGGGTAACCCCTGCAGCCGCACGGTTTACGATCCCTTGAAGCTCTCAAATCAGCCCGGCAATGTCTGGGTACGCGGCGCGATCGTACAAGGCTCGGACTTGCGGCCGCCGCTTGGCATCGAACTTAAGGTGCAGGGGAAAACGATTCAGGCCGTTCGCATGGAATAGCCTCTTTTGAAATTTCGCCGAAGGATTTTCCTTCTGCTCCTTTCCCTCATTTGCTTTTCTCTCGATCCCGCTTGACAACCGATGCCTCCGCCAGATAAAGGTCATGTCCACCATGGAGAAAACTTCTATGCCTTCTGATTTTGTCTCGACGCGGCGTCGCTTTCTGCAGAGCGCTGCCGCGGCTTCCTCTCTTGTGCTTGTGTCTGGCTCAAAAGCTGCTGAACCATCGCCACAAGACACTCCCAAAGCGGACTTCTCCGGTTTGAAGCCGCTCGGTGCCCGCCTAAAACCCATTACAGCGGATGAGTTTCGCGCCCGATTGACCCGCGCGCAGCAACTCATGACCGATCTGAAACCGAATTTTGACGCTCTCTTTTTCGCTCCTGGCACTTCGCTCTACTACTTTACCGGCATTCGCTGGGGCTTGAGCGAGCGGCTCGTCGGACTGGTCCTGCCTCGCGCGGGAAAGCCTGTTCTCGTCTGCCCGGGCTTTGAGGAAGGCCGCTTGCGGGAGCAACTGCGTTTCCCCATCGAAATCCGCGTTTGGCAGGAGGATGAGAGTCCCACGAAGCTTGCTGCGGCGGCGCTGGCCGATCAAGGAGTTCGTATCGGCAGGCTGGGCATTGAGGAAACTGCTTATTTCACCTACTCCGATCATCTGCGCGCAGCCGCTCCGGGATTTGAGTACGTCTCTGCCGATCCGGTTACCATCGCCTGTCGCGTGCGCAAATCACCGCACGAACTGGAATTGATGCGATTGGCCTGCGAAGCCACTTTTGATGTGTACAAACCGGTGTTCGCTGCTCTGCGCGAAGGCATGTCGCAGGAGGACATCGCTCACCTGGTCGAGACTGGCTTTTCGAAAATGGGGCTGCGCGGCGGCGCGCTGGTCCTTCTCGGAGCCTCGGCGGCTCTCCCACACGGCACCAAGCAGCCCCAAAAGCTCAAGGAAGGGGACGTCGTCTTGATTGACGGCGGGTGTGGAGTGGATGGCTATGCCTCCGACGTGACACGCACGGGAATCTTCGGAAAGCCATCGGACAAAATCGCCAAAGCGTACGAACTCAATCGCAAAGCGCAAGATGCGGCATTGGACGCGGCTCGCGCTGGACGATTGTCCGGCACTGTGGATGACGCCGCGCGCGCCGTGATTGTCGACGGCGGCTACGGCCCGGGCTACAAATACTTCACCCATCGCCTCGGCCACGGCATAGGCCTCGACGGCCACGAGCATCCTTATCTCGTCAAAGGAAGTACCACGAATCTCGAACCAGGCATGACTTTTTCGAATGAACCCGGCATCTACGTTCCCGGCGAGTTTGGCATGCGCTGCGAAGACGACATGGTCATCATGGCCGACGGACCCGCGCAGCTCTTGACGCCAAACTTCCCGGTATCGCTTGAAAAGCCCATGGGCTGATTTCACCCGGCTCGCATCGCATCGCAAAACTTTACGATCATTTGCTCCGCCCAGAATCGCTCCGCACCGATGCGATTCGAAATGAAGCCACAGTGTCCGCCATGTTCCGGTGTGACGTACTCTATCGCGGGGTTCTGCCCCGGGTCTGCGCGCAGAAATAACTCGTACGGGACAAACGGATCATCCTGCGCCGTGATCATCAGCATCGGCACGCGTACCTGCGCGACGACTTTCTTTGCCCCAACCGCGTCGTAGTAATCCTGCGCGTCGCGGAAGCCGAATTGCGGCGCCGTAATCTTATCGTCAAACTCCCGCACGGAGCGCACTGCTCCGAATCCATTCCGCGGATAATGCCCGGGAAACAGCTTCGCTTTTCTTGCGTAGCGTGCCATCAAGCCTTTCACAAAATGCCGCTGGTAGAAAAAATTGTCGCGGCGCTCCAGCGCGTCGGCGCATGCCCCAAGATCCATCGCCGGGCATACAACACAGACCCCGCGCAGCGCCTTCGGGACGGCATCTCCGTACTCACCCGCCATCTTCGTCACCAGATTTCCGCCCATCGAATATCCCACGAAAAAAATCTGCTCGAACCCATCACCATTTGCCAATTCCTCAAACACAGAGCGGTAATCCCCGCTCATCCCGGAGTTATACAGCGTCGGCGTGAGCGACTCCGTGCCTCCGCAATTCCGCTGGTTCAGCCGCACCGCGTGATAACCCAGCCGGTACGCCTTTTCCGCGATCCCGCGAACGTAGTTCGAATCGCTCGACCCTTCCAGCCCGTGCACGATCGCGATCACCGGAGCATCGCGGCGTTTCCCCGGTTGCCAGTGGCAGCGCCCAAGAATCCGGGACTCCACATCCACCTGAAATAACCGCTCTTCCGCGGCAGGCAGGTCAAATTTCCGCGGCACAAATGCCGCCGCGATCGTCATCGCGTGCCCGTTCCTTAGCAGCGCATGCGGCTCAAATTTCCTTATCTCCCAAGCCATGATTGCACTGTAGTGCAGGGCTACACCCCAAGCAAGCTACTGACACCCCAACTCTTGCATCCGCCCAAGCGCTGTTAACACTCGCCCTTCTCTTCGCGTCCATTTAGCCGACGGGGAAACAAGGAGCCGCCACCATGAAATCTCGCCTGCCTACCGCCGCCGTACTCGCTCTTTCTTTAGCCGCCCTGCCACTCCTCTTTCGCGCGCAAACGCCGTCTTCCGATCCGACCCTCACCGCGCACGAATGGGGCACGTTCACCTCGATTGCCGGCAAGGATGGCCGGGCCGCCGAGTGGCTGCCTCTGACGGGCTCAACTGATCTCCCTGCATTCGTCGAGCATTTCCAGACGCCTGATTTCAAAGGCGGCCTCCGCGGCACGGTGCGCATGGAAACCCCAGTCCTCTATTTCTATACCAACCATGCAGCCACCGTCTCCGTGCACGTCTCCTTCTCTCAAGGCTTCATCACCGAATGGTATCCGCACGCGAACCGCGTCGAACCCGTTGGTCTCCGGAGCCAGACCCGCATGGTTGCTTATCTTAATGACTGGAGTCGCAACCACAGGCAGCCTGACAGCAGCATTTCCTGGGATACCGTCACGCTGCAACCAGGGAACTCCTCCAGCTTCACTCGCGAAGACCGTGCGAACCATTACTATGCCGCGCGGCAAACCTCATCAACGCCGCTGCGGATCAAGACCCAAGCGGGCGAGCAGTTTGAGAAATTCCTCTTTTACCGCGGGGTTGCCAGTTTTTCAGCGCCTGTTTCCGCGAGGCTGGCCCGCGACGGCAAAATCCTCACTCAAACTCTAGCCACGCAAGAGATCCCTGCCATGCTCGTCTTTGAACGCCGAGGCAACAAGTTGGGCTTCCGAGTCGCGGACGCCACCGCGGCTCAACCAAATCTCGACCCTCCCGACCTAACCGCTACAATGGATTCTCTAAAGCAAGCCGTCGAAAACATGCTCATCGCCCAGGGCCTCTATCACGACGAAGCACAAGCTATGTTTGAAACCTGGCGCGATTCCTGGTTCGAGGAAGGCAGCCGGCTTCTCTACATCGTCCCACGCCAATTCTTGGATAGCGTCCTGCCGCTTTCGATCAATCCTGCTCCGGCGCAAACCGTCCGTGTCTTCGTCGGCCGCCTCGAACTCGTCACGCCAGCCACGCAGCGCGCCGTCGAACAGGCTCTGGCCACTCACGACCAAACAACGCTCAAACGTTACGGTCGCTTCCTCGTCCCCATTCTCGAAAACATGGTCGCCAGCGAAATGAATTCGGCCAAGAGAGCCCAATTGTCCGAATATCTCAACAACGCCTACACCGCCCAAATCACGCTAAACACATCGAACTAGACCTTGTAAACTGCGGTGCAAGGAGTGAAAGACATGCGCACCGTAACCTATGGCGGAGCCGTCAGCCTGGACGGTTTCCTCGCCGGCGTCGATGGCTCAATCGACTGGCTGCACTTCAGCAAAGACGTCCAGCAAGTGATGACGGACTATTGGAAGAACGTCGACACCATCCTGATGGGACGGAAGACCTACGAAGTCTCGGTCGCCATGAGACCTTCGTCCGCAAAGAAACCCGCCAAAGCCAAGGGCGCCAAGCGTAAAGAGCCAACCATGCGTACCTACGTCTTCTCCCGCACGATAAAAGCCATCGACGATCCAGGTGTCGAGCTGGTGTCCAGCGACGCAGCTGAATTCGTGCGAGAACTAAAGCAACGCCCCGGAAAAGGCGTCTGCCTGATGGGCGGCGGCGAACTGGCTCAATCTCTCCTGGCCGCCGACCTAGTGGATGAAATCGGACTCAACATTCATCCGATCTTACTCGGCTCAGGAATCCCCACATTCCGTGACCCCGGCCATCGCATAAAACTTACGCTCACCGAGTCCCGCCAACTCGATGGCGGTTGCATCCTCGCCAGCTACAGGGTCCACCGCTCGGCCTAAGCGCGGCGTACTCAAAAGCTATCGGAGCAGCCAAGAAATTATGGCTCGACGAATGTTTGACCCCTTCCAACCCTTCCGCTAAGATAATTCTCAAATGAAAAAATCACGTGGTCACTTCAATGTCGTGCTTCGGCCCGAACCAGAGGGAGGCTTCACCGCGATTGTTCCCGTGTTGCCTGGATGCGTGACCTACGGCAGAAACCTTTCAGAAGCTAAGGCGATGGCCAAAGACGCCATCTCCGCCTACATCGAGAGCCTCAAGAAGCACAACGAGCCCATCCCCACCGACGACGAATCGTTGGTGGCTTCGCTCGACCTCGAATATGCCGAAGCTTCCCGCCGTTAAGCCCCGGGAAGTCATTCGATTTCTAGAGCGTAATGGCTTTGTTCTCGATCATGCGTCGGGTAGCCACTTTATCTACTATCATCCACTTTCAAAAAGACGAGCTGTCGTGCCGAAGCACAACCGTGATGTTCCAAAGGGCACGCTTGTGTCGCTGCTAAGAGAAGCGGGATTCTCGAGGGAAGATCTCATCGATTTTCTGCAGGGAAGATAGAATGTCTCGCCTAAACCCGAGAGCCGCCAACTTGACCGCAATCCCTTTGCCCCCTAGAATAGAAGTTTCACAGTGATTGATTTTTACATTCTGATGAATTCATCTCTCGGCCCAGCGGCCACCCGCTGGGCTGCGCTGTTTTAAGGCGCTAATTTTCTGAAGCGAGGTTGTAATGAACGACGGTCCAATTCCTGAGGGTCTTACTTTCGACGACGTGCTTCTTCTGCCCGGCAAGTCCTCGGTCCTGCCCACCGAAGCCGACACGCGCACCTGCTTCACCCGCAAATTGGCTTTGGATGTCCCCCTGGCTTCCGCGGCCATGGACACCGTAACCGAATCTCGCCTGGCCATCGCCATGGCGCGCCAAGGCGGCATCGGCATGGTGCACCGCAACATGCCCATTGACCGGCAGGGCGAAGAGGTCGACCGCGTAAAACGCTCCGAGAGCGGCATGATCGTCGACCCCGTCACCATTTCTCCGGACATCACCCTCCGCCAGGCCCTCGAGATCATGACCAAGTACCGCATCTCCGGCCTTCCCGTCACGCGCGGTTCCCGCCTCACCGGAATCCTCACCAACCGCGATCTCCGCTTTGAAAAGAATCACTCCCAGCTCGTTGGCTCCGTGATGACCAAGGACAATCTCGTCACCGTCCCTGTCGGTACCACCCTCGAAGAAGCCGAACGCATCTTGCAGAAGCACCGCATCGAAAAACTTCTCGTCGTCGATCAGGATTTCAACCTTAAAGGCCTGATCACCGTAAAAGACATCCAGAAAAAACTCGAATATCCACGAGCCGCCAAGGACGAACAAGGCCGCCTCCGCGTTGGAGCAGCCGTCGGCGCCACCGGCGACTTCCTCGAACGCGCCGTCGAAATGTCCAAAGCCAAAGCCGACGTTCTCGCCATTGATACCGCCCACGGTCATTCCCAGCGCGTCATGGACGCCATCAAGGCCATCCGCCAGCGCTTGCCGGAAATGCAACTCGTGGCGGGCAATGTGGCCACTTTCGACGGTGCCAAGGATCTCATCTCACTCGGCATCGACGGCTTGAAAGTTGGCATCGGACCCGGTTCCATCTGCACCACGCGCGTTGTCACCGGCGCCGGCGTTCCTCAGCTTACCGCCATCATGGAAGCTTCGCGCGCAGCCCTCGGCACCGGCGTGCCGGTCATTGCCGACGGCGGCATCAAGTATTCCGGCGACATCACCAAGGCCATCGCCGCCGGCGCATCTTGCGTCATGATCGGCAGCCTCTTCGCTGGAACGGAAGAATCGCCCGGCGAAACGATCCTGTATCAGGGCCGCACCTTTAAGTCCTACCGCGGCATGGGCTCCACCGGCGCCATGGAGGATGGCTCCGCCGACCGTTATGGCCAGGAAAGCCTCGAGCGCGGCAAGACCGTGCCCGAAGGCGTCGAAGGCCGCGTCCCCTATAAAGGCTCACTCGGCGCTCTCACCGATCAACTCGTCGGTGGCCTCAAAAGCGGCATGGGCTACGTCGGAGCGCTTACCCTCAAGGAACTTTCCGAAAAAAGCCGCTTCGTGCGCATTACTTCCGCCGGGCTACGCGAAAGCCACGTTCACGACGTGGTCATCACCCGCGAAGCCCCGAACTATCGCATGGAATAAGGACGCATCGATTGTTCACCTGCTGAACGAGACACTGGAGCGCCGCTTCGTGACTGAACTTCAACCCTGGCGTAACCCTCGCCCCGCCCCGCACCTGCCGGAGATGCAGCCCCGTTTGCACAAGTTGCTCATTCCCGCATGGTTTCGCGCCTGGTGGCCTGCCGTGATCTGGGCTGGCATTATTTTTACCTTCTCGACGGACACCTTTTCTTCTGACCACACCGCGACGGTCCTCTCTTACTTTGTGAAATGGCTCTTTCCTCATCTCACGCCGCATCAATTCAATTTCATCCACCATCTCATCCGCAAAAGCGCGCACTTCACCGAGTATTTTATTTTTTGTCTCTTGCTCTATCGCGGTTTCCGGGGCGATCGCAAAGGCTGGCGTTGGACCTGGGCAATCGCTGCCCTCTCCGTTGCCGCGGGCTATTCCATCATGGACGAAATCCATCAAGCTTTTGTCGCCAGCCGCACCGCTTCACCCTATGATTCACTTCTCGATTCCGCCGGCTCTTTCGTGGCCGTTGCCGTCCTGTACCTCTGGTTCCGCTTCCGCCGAAAAACACTGCCCGCCGCGCCAGAATCCGCAGCGGATTCCAGCTCCGTAGCGACTTGAACCAATCTCATTATCGAAACGTCGGTCCAAAAAATTTAGGATGATAGGTCACTCTGCGCGAGTTTTGTGCCTTGACAACGCCTTCGTCCCCATTGAGGGGCACCCGCACCCGAAGAGAAAGCAGAAGAAAGGGGATGCACGGCGACAGGAGCAATCAGCGAAACCGAAAGTCGCGGCTCAAAAAAAGAGGGGCGGGTTGCGACCCGCCCCTTCAGGAGTAAGCAGTGAGCCTCTAGTTTGTTGGGAACGGCAGGTAGCGCCACACGTCGTTGAGTTCCCCATAGGGGCCTCCGGCCGTAGCGTCATAGCCTTCCCCGCCGAACATGTAGATGTATCCAAATGGGTTTGGCGCCCAGTGAGCCGCGCCTCGGCGCGCTCCCACGGCGTTATTCACGTAGTTGAGCTGGAAGATGTTAGGAGTCGTGATATAAGTCCCGGGTTGATTGACGTCTACCGAGCCCTTCCACCAAATCCACTGGCCGGTGCTGAGCTGATATTCCCAAACGTCGTTAAGGAAGCCGGTAGGCTGTGCACCCTGAGAACCGTATCCAAAGCCTCCAAAAAGGAACAGGTTGCCATCCGGGTTGACCCAACCCTGCGATCCCCAGCGCGAGCCGGGAACGTTCGTCGCTGCGGCGTTCGTTGTGGCGTTCGAGATGCCTTGTGTTCCGTACACCCCGTTCTTGTTGGCCAAGTTGCTGCCCGAAATCCACGACCATTGGCCCGCGACTGGATCGAACTTCCACAAATCATTAAGAACCGACCCAATTTGACCGGTGCCGCCGCTCGTGCCAGCAGAATCCAGACCGAAACCGCCAAAGAGCCAGGGTTTTCCGGTGGCATCAACCCAGAGGACCGCCGTTTGGCGCCCGCCGGGCGTAAAGCCCGCTCCGCCTGTTCCGACGGTAGCAGGGTAGGCGCCGTTTTGGTTGGCCGTCGTGGTACCGGAGACTAGAGTCCACGTTCCGGCAGCGATGTTGTATTTCCACAGATCGTTCAAGAGGCCGACTTGGCCTGTGGAATCATAGCCCTGGCCGCCATACATCCAAACATTGCCGGCGGTATCAGCGATGCTAGAGGCGCCCCAACGTCCGCCGGGGAAGGTGGCGGTCGCTGACTGATTGGCTGAGTTCGACCCCCCACGCCAGATCCACTTGCAGTTCGTGAAGGTGCCTGTACCCGTGGTCGAATCGAAAGAGCAAGGGCCGGAAGTCATATCGAACTCCCAAATGTCGTTGAGGAGTCCAAATCCGTTCAATGCTATACCCTGACCACCGAACATCCAAAGGTTGCCTGAGGCATCGGTCCAAGTAATGCCGCCCCAGCGCGCGCCCGGTTGCGTGCAGGGGACGCCGGGAGTCGCGCAGGATACGCCGATGCCTAGGGTACCGTAGGAGGCCGATCGGTCCTTGAACTGGAGCGGGGTGCTATCCGCTTGAAAGGAATTGGCAAGAGTGTCGTGGACAATCGGCAGGTTCGCAGGTATCCAACCACCCGGAATCCACCAGCCGTCGTCCTCACCGGAGCTTGGAAACGTGGGCCAAACCCACATATCGTTCAAAAAGCCGGGTATGCCGTCGGTATTCTCGTGCGTGACTTCAAAGCCGGACCCGCCAAACAGCCACCGGTTCCCATTGTTGTCGGTCCAGGCCATGGCGAAGTCTCTGCCGCCTGGTGTATTCGAGTTCGAAGCTGCAAAAGGCGGCTGTGGAATGGGACTTCCAGACAACCAAGAATTTAGCTTGGCAGTTCCATATGAGTTGAGTGAAGGGGCCGCGCTTCCCGGGAACATCCAGGCCCAATCGTTGTGCTGGCAATCGACGATCACATTGGAAACGATCCCCTTGACCACAGAGGTAGCGTTGAATATGTTGCAGCCTTGCGTCTGGCTCGTGGGAGGCAGGAACAAGTTCACGCTGTACGTTGTGCCAAAGGTGAACTGAGTTGGGAAGGTAAAGTCTACGTCGCCTGTAACGAAGAGATTGTCACCTGCGTTGTCCTGCAGCTCGAGGGTGTCACCCGTGCCAACAACGAGCCCAACAACCGTGCCGCCAACCGGGAACTTTGGCTGTGGGCAAGTAATCTGAACGTTGGTGACACTACCGATAATCGTGCCGGTGTCGTTCGAGAGCACGCAAGTTTGAGAGGGGTTGGTTGGCTGGGTCTTTATCGTTACTGCGTACTTGGCGCCAGCCAGAAGAGTCGTAGCAAAAGTGAAGTTGACGTTACCGGTGCCGCTGATCGCGAGATCGTCGCCGCCATTGTCTTGCAACACAAGACCCGCTCCCTGCAATCCGGAAACGGTCCCACCGACAGTATAAGTAGCGGCGCAATTCACTTGAACGTTTGTCACATTCGCGGTGGCTGTTCCGGAAAAGTTTGCGACGCTGCACACCTGACCCGAGGGTTGCGTCTTGATGGTAACGTTATAAGTGCCCGTGACCGCAGTCTTGAATGTGAAGCTGACGGTACCCGTGCCCGTAACGGTGAGATCGTCCGCGCCGTTGTCCTGGAGCACTAGCCCAGTTCCGACCAGCCCAACAACTGATCCACCAATCGTAAAGGGACCGGAACTTCCTGAACCAGAGCCTCCGGACCCGCCCGAACCTCCCGAGCCGCCTGAGCCTCCCGAACCACCGGAACCTCCCGAGCCGCCCGAGCCGGCCGGTTGCTTCAGGCCGCTGCAAGAACTCAGAACGAGTGTGGTGATGGCGATATAAACGAGAAACAGAACTTTCGTGACCGGCTTCATGATCATCCCCTGTTCCTTGGCAAGCTGCTTCTACCTTCCGGCCATTGGCAAATATGCGAACTCTTTCGCACTGGATTGTCCGAACGGCGAGAACGGGGAATGGCTCAAAAACGCTCGTTCCCCCGAAGTGCTGCAAGTCCTCGGATGAGGTTACGGTTGGCACTGAAGGGAATCAATCAAATCTACATTAAGATGTGCTTACCTCACTATTGCGTCATAGGCGATTTCCATAATGGCGCTCTTAAATCCTTTAGAATCCGCACTTACGAAAAAGAAGGCGGCGGGACAACCCGTGAACTGGGCAGCAAACTCAGTCGAAAACCAAAACTTCCGCGACTATCCCGCGTCCGTGAAACGCGCATAGCCAATCTCGTCATCCTCACACAGATAATTCCGCTAAATTCTTATTGACAGAACACTTCCTTCGGTGGTATTCTTTCACTCGGAGAATCAGACCCGATTGACCTTGCCGCCTTCTGGCGGCTATTTTTTTGACTACTCGAACCTCAAGGCACGGCCTTCTCGAACTTTAACGCACGATAGACAAGGTCTGATCTTTCCCTCGGCTCTCCGAGCCGGTGATTTCGCATTTCGCATTTCCCCGATTAGCTGCAACTCAAATCCACTTTGAAGAGGTTTCCATGACGAATCAGAATTCCGGCACGGGTGTCGCCACGCGCTGCCAGTTTCAATTTTCCGACGGCCGCTCCTGCCGCATGTTGCGCAGCCCGCTCCATTCTTCTTTCTGTGCCTTCCATGCCAGGCAAGAACTGCAACTCCTCGAGTCTCAGCGCCTGGGCGACGAAATTTCCGTCTCCCTCAATGGCGATTTCCTCACCGCCACCGACATCAACCACGTCCTCGGCAAACTCTTTACCGCCGTCGCGCAAGACCGCATCCCACCTCGCAAAGCCGCCATCCTCACCTACCTCGGCCAGGTCATGCTCTCTTCTCTCCCCCACGTGAAGCAGGAGTTCCCGTTCTCCTACAAATTCGAGCACTGGAACAAAGTGCTGAACAACGCCGCCCCGCTCTCCACTCCTCCCGCCCTCACCGATTCCAATTCATCTCTCGAATGCTCCACTGAGCCCCCAGACCCAGACTCCTCTGAAGAAGGCTAGCCATTTATCCTCATCGCGGTTGCCAAGGCCGATCCTTGTGCTGGTTCGGCGTGAAATGGAGAGTTGGAAGCGGAAGCGCTAGGTATCAGGCCGGTTCATTAGTTCCTTGTGGACGGTTGCTAGCGGACTGCCCTGTTTCAACTTTCGGATGACCCGTCATCCGCCCGGAATCCGGCAATTGTTTGGGACCAATCCCCAAAAGACGAAAGGGACAAGATTTCTCACAATCTATGAGAGTAGTGATGAGACCGCAATGCACGCGGCATTATCTATTGATGAACCTCCAAGTCTTCGGATAGGCTTGGGGTTACGTACATAGGTGACCGCCTTACAAAGGGTGGCTCCAGTCCTTGGAGTAGTGAACTGTGGCGGAAACGAAAGAACTATCGCCCAGTCGTGTCCTCCGCTTCGGTGTCTTCCAGATAAATCTGGCGGCGCGAGAGTTACGCAAGCACGGTGTGCGTGTCCGATTGCCTGGCCAGCCTTTTTGCATCCTATCCATCCTGCTGGAGAAACCTGGACAAGTAATTACTCGCGAAGAGATGCGGCAGAGACTCTGGTCCTCCGACACGTTCGTCGATTTTGAACACAGCCTGAACAGCGCGATCAAGAAACTCCGTCACGCGCTGAGTGATTCTGCTGAAAACTCGCGGTACATCGAAACGATTCCCCGACTGGGCTACCGGTTCATTGCTCCGGTGGAGCAAGTCGCGGCTACGGTGCCGCCAGCGGTAGACGTTTCCCTTGTCGCTGATCGGTCTGGCACACCTCCTGTCACAGTGGACGGGGCTGGCAAGCACGAGCGGAAGATCCTTCTCGGGGCTGTCATTCTGCTGATCGTCATACCGGGAGCCTACTTCGCGTGGTCTCGCTTCCTAAGCCGCCAGGAGCCACAAAGCAAGATCGCAAGCGAAATTCATGCCGCTCCTAAGAATTACGAACCAAGTAGATCTAGCAATCACCCTGCGTCGTCCCCCAAATCCGTTGAAGCTCGGGAGTTGTACCGCAAAGGTCTGTACTTCTGGAACAAAAGGACTGTGGCAGGTTTTCAGCAAGCCATCGAGTATTTTCAGCAAGCTACCACAAGCGATCCCAATTACGCCCTTGCCTATGCTGGCCTGGCGAATTCCTATACGCTCCTGACCGCCTATTCTTCTGCCTCCTCAACTTTGTACATGCCCCAGGCGCGTGCGGCCGCCTTACGAGCTCTGCAGTTGGACGAAGACTTGCCGGAGGCGCACGCGGCGCTGGCTTTGATTGTCCAGAATCACGATTGGGACTGGCAAACTTCAGAAAAAGAATACCGGCGGGCCATCGAATTGAACCCCAACTATGCCACCGCCCACCATTGGTATGCCGAGCATCTGATGTGGCTGGGGCGCTTCGACGAAGCGTTAAGCGAGAGCGAACGAGCGCGCCAACTGGATCCACTTTCGATGATCATTGCTGCCGACAATGGCGCGATTCTGTACTACTCGCGGCAGTATGACCGGGCTATCGAGCAGTGTCGCAAGGTTCTTCGGAAGGATCCGAATTTTGGCCGGGCGGACGGGGTAATAATCTATGCCTATGTAGAAAGAGGGTTGTTCACCCAAGCGCTGGCCGGGGCGGAGACATCGCGCCATCTTTATGGGGAAGGGACCTCGTACTGGTGGAAGCTCGCTTACATTTATGGCCGCGCAGGCCAGTTGGAGCGCGCTCGACGCGAGCTGGAAAAACTGGAGAAGATGAGCCGGCATGAGCAATTGGAACCCGTAATTATGCTTTGGGCACATCTAGGTGTGGGCGACAAGGAAGAGGCCCTGGCCGACCTGGAAAAGGCCTACTCCGAGCACTTCGGTATTCTTGCTAGTCTCAAGGTTGAACCGGCCTTCGACCCGCTGCGCAGCGACCCGCGCTTCCAGGACTTATTGCGCCGCGTCGGTTTAGCACAATAATCCGCTTCTGGCTCCACGATCACTTCTGGTACCCGGGCTGCGCCTCATTTGATCGGGAGTCCGGGTTTTTCTGAACGGTTCGTGATGGCCGGGCAAGTCAGTATTTCCGACATGTAGCTCAACCACATTAGCGAAATAAGAGATTCTGGACGAACTGTGGCAACGCGAAAGTTACGGGTTAGAACATATAGAGACGGCGCAGACACCCTCGGCTTCGCAAATCCACCGGACACCAGTCTCCACTCACTAACTCCTTTGGAATCCGCACTTCCAAAAACACGCCCGTAAACTCTCTGGAATGAACACTTCCAAAACATTGGACTTAAAACCCTTTGGAATGAACACTTACAGAAAAAGAGGGGTGGGGGTGCCATAAGCCGGGCCACCCCAAAAAAACAAATCGCCCGCTGCGGCCACTTGCTAGATTGCGGGCGCTCGCCTTGGTGAAGCATAATATGAGTCTCAGTTCGTTCTCTTCAGTCTTCAAGGGCGCAGTTTCCGGATGGGTTGTTTGCTAACCCTAGCGGGGCGGGAGAAAGCTTAATGCTGGAAGTAAAGGATGTATCCAAGCTGCTGGTTGATATTCCGAAAGGCGCTTGGGTAGCCTTGTCCCGGAATCAAGACAAGGTTGTTGCGTACGCGGCAGAATTGCAAGAAGCTCTCCAAAAAGCCAAGGACGCCGGGGAGAGCGATCCGATCGTCATCAGAATTCCAGAAACAGACGCGACGACCCTGCTTTTCTAAGGACTGCGATTGCCGGCCTACGAAATTTCGTACGTCGAAATTACGGTTCCTCCTACGCCCGCTTTTCCTTCGGGCCGTCTTGTTAGACGTCCGGTTTTATTTCTTGCACTCAAGAGCGGCGCGCACCGTTTGTCTTGCTATGCGATAGTCGATTCCGGAGCTGACCACTGCGTCTTCCCGCGCTCATTCATGGGACCGCTAGGACTGGACCCGCTTGTCGCTCCTGTTAAGAGGATTTCTGGAGTGGGAAGCAGCAACGTGCCGACCCACTTCGCCAACGTGACCATCGATCTGCAGGGCTTGTTGCAGTTTCCTGTCTATGCTGGCTTTACCAGCGGACTGGACCAAACGGGAATCGGCCTGTTGGGTCAAAACGGTTTTTTCGAGCGCTTTAAGATCACCTTCGACTACAGCAAGAAAATGTACTCCATCGAAGTCCCTTAACCGTCAAACGGCGCCTCAATACATAGGGTCATTGTTGACGCGCGGCGCGGCTCAGCGTAAAGCAAATCGCCCGCTGCGGATATCCGCAACGGGCGAAATGGAAGCAGAAATCACTCCGAAACTGGAGCGTATTAGCTGGCGGCGGCTGCCGGTTCTTCCTTCTTGGTTTTTTCTTTCTTTTCTTTTTTCTTCAGTTCGTAGCCGACGATCTCCAGGATCGCCACCTTGGCGCCGTCGCCGACGCGGATGCCCGCGTGGATGATTCGCGTATAGCCGCCTGCCCTGTCCGCGAATTTCGGCGCGATCTCGCCGAAGAGCTTTTGTGTGACGGCAGGCGTCATGAGGTACGACGCCGCTTGGCGCCGCGATTGCAGCGTGTCGCGTTTGCCCAGTGTGATCATCTTTTCCGCCACGGGCCGCGTCGCCTTTGCGCGCGTCAGCGTGGTGGTAATCCGCCCGTGCTCGAACAAGTTGGTGACCAGGTTTCGCAGCGTCGCGCGCCGATGCGACGGGTTGCGTCCAAGTTTTGATCCTGAATTACGATGCCGCATCGTCTGTCCCTTTTTCGTACGTTAGCTTACAACGGCCTGCTCTTTCAAGCAGGCCGTGAAAGTGTTCTTGTCAATTTCCGCTATCCGCGCTCGCTCGAACTGTTCGCCACAGCGAGTCGAAAATAGTCGAAAGCTTCTTTTCCGACTCCGATTTTCGAATTTCGAGTTTCGACTTTCTTTATAGTCCGACCGTATCTTCGCTAGGCGGCGGTGCCGTCTGGCTCGGCAGCGGAGGCCAGATGATGCGGCCGTGCTCGTCGAACTTCATGCCCAGGCTGAGGCCCATCTTCACCAGTATATCTTTGATCTCGTTAAGCGATTTGCGGCCGAAGTTCTTGGTCTTCAGCATTTCGTTCTCGCTCTTTTGCACGAGCTCGCGGATCGTCTGGATGTTCGCGTTCTTCAGGCAGTTGTAGGAACGCACGGAAAGTTCCAGCTCTTCGACCGAACGGTCCAGATGCTCGAGACGAGGATCGTTGGCGATTTCCTGTGGCAGTTCCGCCATCTCCGTCGGCTCCTCGAAGTTGATGAAGATGCTCATGTGATCCTTCACCAGCTTCGCGGCCAATCCGATCGAGTCCTGCGGCGTGATCGCGCCGTTGGTCCAGACTTCGATCATCAGCTTTTCGTAATCGGTCATCTGGCCGAGACGTGCGGCTTCCACGGAGTAGTTGACCTTGCGCACTGGCGAGTGGACGGAGTCCACCGGAATGTAGCCGATCGGCAGGTCTTCGTCATAGTTGCGGTCCGCGGCCACGTAGCCCCGGCCGTTCTTGACGCGCATTTCGATTTGCAGCTTGCCGCCTTCGCTGACCGTCGCGATGTACACGCTCTTATCGAGCACGGCGAAGTCCGCGTCCTCTTCGATTTGCGCCGACGTCACCGGCCCAGGATGATCGACATTGAAGAAGATCGTCTTCGGCAGATCGGTGTTCAACTTGATCGGCACTTGCTTCAGGTTCAGGATAATATCCGTCGCGTCTTCCACCACGCCGGGAATCGAGGAGAATTCGTGCAGCACTCCTTCGATCTTCACCGCCGTGATAGCCGCGCCTTCAATCGAGCTCAACAGCGCCCGGCGCAGCCCGTTTCCTACTGTCGTTCCCCATCCGCGCTCAAACGGCTGCGCGGAAAAACGCCCGTACTTCTCGGTCAGCGATTCCAGCTCGGATGCAAGTCGCTTTGGCTTTTGAAAACCCTTCCACATCGTGTTCCTTCCTTCTGGGCCGAGCTTCTCGGCCCCAAAAACTGTGGCGCTCTCGCGCCGGTTGAAGTTCCCGTGGCGTCGTTCGCAGGTAGCGCAGGGCCAAGCCCCGCGGCCCTTACTTCGAGTACAACTCCACGATCAGCTGCTCGTTAATCGGAGGCGTCTGCACGTCTTCACGCTTCGGCAGTGCAACCACCTTGGCTTTGAACTGTTCGCGGTCCTGCTCCAGCCACGGCACCGCGCTCTGGCTCTGCGCCACGTTTCGCGCTTCCAGCACCATGGCGTTCTGGTGCATCTTTTCCTTGATGGCCACTTCTTCGCCGACCGTTACGAGATAAGAAGGAATGTTGACCTTCTTCCCGTTCACGCGCACGTGCCCGTGCAAAACGAGCTGCCGCGCCTGCGAACGCGACGACGCCAATCCTGCGCGCCACACCACGTTGTCCAGACGCCGCTCGAGCGTGATGATCAGGTTTTCGCCCGTCGGACCCTTGGCTCGCACGGCCTTTTCAAAGTACGTGCGGAACTGCCGCTCCAGCAGCCCGTAAGTGCGCTTGACCTTCTGCTTCTCGCGCAATTGCAGGCCGTAACCCGCGACCTTGGGGCGCCGCGACTGGCCGTGCTGTCCCGGAATGAAGTTGCGCTTCTCAATCGCGCACTTCTCCGTGAAGCACCGCAGTCCCTTCAAAAACAGCTTCTGCCCTTCCCGGCGGCACAGGCGGCAGACTGCATCTCGGTGTCTTGCCAACTTCTATTCTCCCTTCCCAAAACTCTGGTGAGACATAACTTCTTGCATGTCTCGTTGAATCTCTTGGTCCATAAAATCGTTCATCAAACGCGGCGCCTTTTCGGAGGACGGCAGCCGTTGTGCGGAATCGGCGTCACGTCGCGGATCAGCACGATGTGCAATCCCGCCGCCGCCAGCGCGCGCACGGCGGACTCGCGTCCCGAACCTGGCCCCTTCACGCGCACTTCCACGCTCTTCATTCCGTACTGGTCTCGCGCCACGCCCGCCGCAGCCAGCGAGGCCTGCTGCGCGGCGTACGGCGTGCCCTTGCGTGAGCCTTTGAAGCCGATGGCCCCCGCCGAAGACCAGCACATCACGCGGCCATCCGTGTCCGAAATGGTGATCTGCGTGTTGTTGAACGTCGCCGCCACGTAAACGATGCCGTGCGGAACGACGCGCCGCTCGCGCTTCTTCTTGAATTCCTTCTTGCGCTTTGTTGCCGCGGCCGGTTTCGCCGGTGCTGCTGTTGCGTCCGGCACCGCACCTTTTTGTTCTTTTGCCACTGTTCACTCCGTTTCGTATTTCGCCCGAATCTGAAGTCTTGCTTTGTAGGGGCACGATATGTCGCGCCCCTACGCGGACAAATTCTTAGCCCTTCTTGCCGACGGTCTTCTTCTTCGCCGCCACTGCGCCGCGCCGCGGACCCTTCCTCGTGCGCGCGTTAGTGTGCGTACGCTGTCCGCGCACGGGAAGATTGCGGCGATGCCGGATCCCGCGGTACGCCTGGATTTCAATCAGCCGGCGGATGTTCATCTGGATCTCCTTGCGGAGATCGCCTTCTACGCGGCCTTCTTTTTCAATTTCCTGCCGGAGATGATTCACTTCGTCTTCGGTCAGGTCGCGAATTTTCTTCGTGTGATCGACGCCCGCCTTCGCGGCGAGCTTCTTTGCGCGCTCCTGCCCGATGCCATAGATCGAAGTCAGTCCGACCCAAAGGCGCTTCTGCGGCGGAAGGTCAACACCTGCGATGCGTGCCATTCTTTCTCCTTAACCCTGGCGCTGCTTGTGCTTCGGATTGGTGCAGATTACCCGCACCACCCCGCGCCGGTGGATCACCTTGCATTTGTCACAAATCTTTTTTACCGATGCCCTTACTTTCATTGCCTTTGTCCCTCATTCCGATCGCGGTTCGCGATCAGCGGCCCGGCCGCCTTCGGCGGACGTGCCCCACAAACCAGGGGTATTAGATGACGTAGCCCCTAGCAAAGTCGCAGTTCCCAAAAACGCGGGTCTAAAGACCCGGCACTGCAAACCTTCGACCAAACCCCGCGCTACTTGTAGCGGTACACAATCCGGCCGCGCGTCAAATCGTAAGGCGAGAGCTCCACAGCTACTTTGTCTCCCGCCAGAATCCGGATGAAATTTTTTCGCATCTTGCCGGAAACGTGCGCCAGCACCTGATGCTTGTTCTCGAGCTCCACGCGAAACATCGCATTTGGCAGCGGCTCAATCACCGTCGCCATTACTTCGATGGCATCCTCTTTGGGATTTCCAGAGTCGCCTTTTTCTTTTTTCTCGCGAATCGGTCTCGCCATATTCTCCTGCGCTGCCAGCGCCGGGTTAAGACCCAGCCACTGCCTTGCCCTTGCCAATTGCACTCACTTCGCGCCCTTATGCCTTGCACTTACCAAGATGGCCCGCTCATCTCTTTCGGCCGCGTCAGAATCCACGGCCCGTTCGCCGTAACCGCCACGGTGTGCTCGAAATGCGCCGAGGGGCTGCCATCCGCTGTTTCGGCCACCCACTCGTCCCGCATTCGAACTTCCGGCCGGCCCGCGTTCACCATCGGCTCGACGGCGATGACCATGCCCTCTTGCAGCCGCGCACCGCGTCCTTCTTCGCCGTAGTTCGGCAGATTGGGTTCGTCGTGCATCTTCGTGCCGATGCCGTGCCCGACAAACTCTCGCACCACCGAATACCCGTGCTGCTCGACCCAACTTTGCACCGCGTGGCCGACATCGCCGAGGCGGTTGCCAGCGCGCATCTTGTCAATCGCGCGGTCCAGCGATTCGCGGGTTACATCCAGCAACTTCTTCACTTCCGGCCGAATCTGCCCGACCGGAACGGTCACCGCTGAATCCGCAAAATATCCGTCCACTTCCATCCCGAAGTCGATCGAGACGATGTCCCCTTCGCGCAACTTCCGCTTCGGCGACGGAATCCCGTGTACGATCTCGCTGTTCACCGAGGTGCACAGCGAACAAGGATAGCCGCGGTAGCCCTTGAACGCCGGTTTGCCAGGCTTGACCGCGATTTTTTCCTCGGCAAACTTCTCGAGGTCCATCGTCGTCAATCCCGGCCGCACCATGTCGCGCAACGTCGTTAAAATCTCGTGCACGATGAGCCCTGCGCGGTACATCTTTTCCAGCTCTTCGGCACTGCGCAGATGAATCGCCATCGTTTCTACTAGCGGCCCTTCCCGAACTGACTAATGCTTGCCGCGAGCGTGATGCAAAGTCTTCCAGATCTGCTGCTCCACTTCCGCCACGCTCTTGGCGGCGTCCACGTCGTGAAGCAAGCCGAGCCTCCGGTAGTAAGCAACCAGGGGCGCCGTCTGCTTTTCGTACGCCCGCAACCGCGGCGCTACAATTTCTTCGCGGTCGTCCGGCCGCTGAAAAAGCTCGCCGCCGTCCACATCGCAGCGCCCCTCGGACTTCGGGGGACGGTCGTAGAGATTATAAATCTCTCCGCCCGTCTTGCACGTGCGCCGGCCAGTGATGCGCCGGAGAATCAGGGCCGTATCGATCGCCAGATGAATCACGATCGGCCGCCGGAAACCATGCTGCTTCAGCAACTCGCCCAGGTACTGCGCCTGAGCGACGGTGCGCGGAAAACCGTCGAACACAAACCCATGCGAACAATCCGGCCGCTCGATGCGTTCCCTGACCATCTTGAGCACCAGCGAATCCGGAACAAGTTCGCCGCGCTCCATGATGGGCTTGGCCTTTGCTCCGAGCGCCGTGCCCTTGGCGATGTTCTCGCGGAGCATGTCGCCCGTCGAAAGGTGCGGCACGGCGTACTTCGCGGCAAGCTGCTTCGCTTGCGTGCCTTTCCCCGCGCCCGGGGGCCCGAGGAAAATCACGGCGCGATTGAGCTCTTCCGCGGGCCGCTTTTCCGGCACCACTGGGCTCGTCGCCATACTGTTACCGCCGGCCGCGCAACCGGCCCTTTCGAGCAAAGCCTTCGTAGTTCCGCATGACCAGCTGCGCTTCAAGCTGCTGGACGGTGTCCATGGCCACGCCCACGACGATCAATAGCGACGTGCCGCCGAAGTAAAACTGCACGCCCAAACCCTTTAGAAACCACACCGGGAAGTGGCGATCGAACCAGGAGCCGATGCCCCATCCAAGATGGTCGAGGTGAATGCCCGCGATCATCCATTCCGGCAGCAAGCAGACCAGCGCAAGGTAAACCGCGCCGATGAACGTCAGCCGCTTCAGAATCTTGCTTACATGCTCGGAAGTGTTGCGTCCCGGCCGGATTCCCGGGATGAATCCGCCGTTCTTGCGCATATTGTCCGCGAGCTCCGTGGGATTGAAAACGATCCCGACGTAAAAGAACGAGAACAGCAGAATCATCGTGATGTACACGAGGGTATAGAGCGGCTCGCCCCAAGCCAGGCGTTCCTTGATGGTGTTCAGAAACGCCCACCGCGTACCGAGCATCAGTGCGGCCGTCGCTGGAAAGGCCAGCAGCGAACTCGCGAAAATCGGTGGAATCACGCCCCCGGAATTCACGCGCAATGGCAAATAAGAAGATTGCCCGCCCATCACGCGGCGGCCAATCACGCGTTTGGCGTACTGCACGGGAATGCGCCGCTGCCCGCCTTCCACAAACACGATAAACGCGACTACCGCGATCATCAGGGCAACGAGGAAAATAAGCGCCAGCCCGGTAAACGGCCCCCAAGCGGCCGTCTTTGCTTTGGTGATCAAGTCATCGACAGCGCGCGGCAAGCCGACCACGATGCCGACAAAAATAATCAGCGACATCCCATTGCCGATACCGCGCTCGCTGATCTGTTCGCCGAGCCACATGATGAACGCCGAGCCGGTCGTGAGCGTCAGAATAGTCATTAATGTGAAGCCCAGCCCGGGGTGATACACGAGCGACTGGCCTTGCATGTTCGTCGCTTGCAGGGTCGAAGCGATCGTCAACGACTGGATCACGCTCAGGACAATCGTGAGATAACGCGTATATTGCGTAATCTTCCGGCGACCCAGTTCGCCTTCTTTTTGCAGTCGCTCGAGGTACGGAAAAACCACTTGCATCAACTGCAGAATGATGGATGCCGTAATGTACGGCATGATGCCCAAGGCGAAAATCGTGAGCCTGCGGAAATTGCCGCCGCTGAACAGATCGAAGATGCCGAGAACGGAACCTTGCGATTGATTGAAGAGCTGATCCAGCACAGCCGTATTGATGCCCGGCGTATAAATGTGCGCACCGATGCGGTACACCGCGAGCAGTGCCAGAGTAAACAGCACGCGAGTCCGCAGATCCGGGATGCGGAACATGTTCTGGAGAGCTTCGACGAATCGTTTCATGCGTTTATCCTGCGATTCCCCGTTATGCTGCTACGCTACAACCTCAAACGTGCCGCCTGCTTTGGTGATCTTGTCCTTGGCCGAAGCGCTAAAAGCATGCGCGTGAATGGCGAGCTTGCCCTTCAGCTCGCCGTCGCCCAACACTTTGATCGGATCGGTTACCCGCCTCACAAAACCATGCGCGCGGAGCAAAGCCGGCGTCACCGTTTCGCCCTCTGGAAAAACGTTTAGTTCTTCCAGATTCACAACCGAATACGTCACGCCGAACGGATTATGGAATCCGCGCTTCGGCATGCGGCGGTGCAGCGGCATCTGGCCGCCTTCAAATCCACGCCGGCGGGAATAGCCGCGGCGGGATTTCTGTCCTTTGTCGCCGGAACCCGAAGTCTTGCCCAGCTTCGAGCCGATGCCGCGGCCGACACGCACTTTGCGGTGCCGCGAACCTTTCGGCGGCCTCAAATTCGACAGGCTGGCTACCGATTTGGGGTGGCCAGCGCTCTTGGCGGCTTTGCGGCCGCGTGAAACTTTTTTTGCCATCGTCCTACTCCACCACTTCCACGAGATGCCGTACTTTGTGGATCATGCCGCGAACCGCCGGCGTGTCCTCGCGCTCAACAACCTGATGCATTCTCCGCAGTCCAAGACCGCGGATGCACTGGCGCATGTCATCGGTGCAGCTGATGAAGCTCACCACCCACTTGACTTTAACGGTGCCACCGGATTTTTTGCCGGCGTGCTGCGTGCCGGATTTTTTTGCGCTGGCCATTAGTTGTTCTCGCCCGCGGCCACTTTTTGGTACCGGCCGCTGATTTCGTCGACGGTTTTCGAACGCGTTTCCGCCACCTGCGCGGCATCCTTCAAGCCCAACAGCGCTGCGAACGTGGCTTTCACCACGTTGTGCGGGTTCGAAGTGCCCAGCGACTTCGTAAGCACATTGTGAATTCCCGCCACTTGCATCACTTTGCGCACGGGACCGCCCGCAATCACGCCCGTGCCCTCGGCAGCGGGCTTCAATAGCACTTGGGCCGAGCCGTATCGTCCAAGCACCTGATGGGGAATCGTCGAGCCCTTCAGGTTGAGCTTGATTAAGTTCTTCTTAGCTTGCTCGATGGCCTTCTTGATGGCCATGGGGACTTCGCGCGCCTTACCCATCCCGAAGCCGGCATGGCCGTGGCTATCGCCCACGACCACCAGCGCGGAAAAGCTGAGATTCTTGCCGCCCTTCACGACTTTGGTAACGCGGTTGATGGCAATCACGTCGTCTTTCAAATCGGACGGATTCACCTCCAGTAGCCTGCGTACCGCTAAACTGTCTCGCAAAATTTGCTTCGACATAGGCTTAGAACTTTAACCCCGCTTCCCGCGCCGCGTCGGCGAGCGCCTTGACGCGGCCGTGATACTTGTAACCGCCGCGGTCGAACACTACTTTCACCAGCCCAGCAGCTTTGGCGCGTTCGGCAATGGTCTTGCCGATCACTTTGGCTGCTGCAATATTGCCTCCGCCCTTCAAACTCTTTTTTGTTTCGCCGTCGACGGAACTTGCCGAAACCAGGGTTTTGCCCGTGTGGTCGTCGATCACTTGCGCGTAAATGTGTCCCAGCGAACGGTACACACAAAGACGCGGGCGCTCCGTTGTGCCTTCGACGCGCTGGCGGACGCGCTCGTGAACGCGAAGGCGGTGAAGATTTTTTGATAGCTTGCGAACTCTTGCCGATGCCACAGTTTCTTCTCCTCGATACCTCTGGCCGCAGAGCGGCCAAAAAATTATGCCGGCCCGCCAGCCTTGGCTCCCGCCTTGCCGGCCTTTTTCTTCAGTCGTTCGCCGGTGATGCGGACGCCTTTCTGCTTATACGGATCGGGCGGACGCAGCGCGCGCAGGTCGGCGGCAACTTGTCCGACTTTGCCTTTGTCCGCGCCGCTGACCACGATGTGCGTCTGCTTATCCACGGTGATCTGAATTCCTTCAGGAACCGGAAACTCGATCGGGTGCGATTTGCCGAGAGCGAACGCAACGATTTTGCCCTTGAGTTCGGCGCGGTAACCGACACCGACGATGTCCAAATCCTTCTTGAAGCCTTGCGTGACGCCGTGAACGGCGTTCGCGACTAGAGCGCGCGCCAGCCCGTGGAGCGCACGGTGATCTTCGGTGTCGCGAAGAGCCGTGAGCACGCCGTCTTTTTGTTCGAACGTGATGCCGTGAGGCAGCGGAACAATGAGCTTGCCTTTGGGCCCTTGCACGTCGACCTGGCCGCCTTGCAGAGCGATTTTCACGCCTGCGGGAACTGGAATTGGTTTGCGTCCGATGCGTGACATCTGTTCGTCCTTATCTCCAGAAACTCAAAACATTTACGGCTTGTTCGACTTGGGCGCAGCATGCTGCGCCCCGACAAATTCAAGTGCTTACCAGACCTCGCAGAGAATTTCGCCGCCTACTTTGGCTTTGCGGGCGGAACGGCCGCTCATCAAGCCTTTTGGCGTCGTCAAAATATTGATGCCCAAGCCGCCAACGACAGGGCGGATATCGGTTGCGCCGAGATAGCGGCGCGAGCCGGGGCGCGAAATGCGCTTGACGCCGGAGATGACGCTGCGGCGGTCAGGCGTGTACTTCAGGAAGACGCGCAGCATTTTGCGCGTCTTGTTTTCGTCCACCATCTTGAAGGTCGAGATGTAACCCTCTTCCTTCAGGATGCGGGCGATTTCCGTCTTGAGTTTCGACGCGGGCACGTCCACGCGCTGGTGCTTGGCAGCCGCGGCGTTGCGAATGCGCGTCAAAAAATCGGCTATGGGATCCGTTTGCATCTTTTCTCCTGCGCCGCTTGCCGCGGCGACTACCAGCTCGCTTTCACGACGCCGGGAATTTCTCCCTTGAGCGCCATACCGCGAAAACAGATTCTGCACATCTGGAACTTGCGGATATATCCGCGGGCGCGGCCACAAACGCGGCAGCGGTTGCGAACGCGCACCTTGAATTTCGGTTTCTTGTGTGTCTTTGCGATTTTTGCCAGGCGTGCCATTTATTGCGCTCCTCCAGGAACGCGCAGGGGAACTCCGAGACCTTTTAGAAGCTCGCGGCCTTCCTCGTCGTTCTTTGCGGTCGTCGTCAAGGTGACGTTCATACCCTTGATTTTGTCGACCCGGGTGTAATCGATCTCCGGAAACACCAACTGATCCTTCAGGCCCATGGTGTAGTTGCCGCGGCCGTCGAACGCATTCGAAGGCAAGCCGCGGAAATCGCGGACACGCGGAAGAACCACGTTGCACAGCCGATCGAGAAATTCGTACATTTTTTCCCCGCGCAGTGTGACAGCGCAGCCGATGGGCATGCCTTTGCGGATTTTGAAATTGGCAATCGACTTTTTCGCGCGCGTGATGATGGCCTTTTGTCCGGTGATCTGGCCGAGCTCGACCGCAGCGGTATCCAGCAGCTTGGCGTTCTGGCTGGCTTCGCCGAGGCCGATGTTCACGGTGATCTTCTGCAGTTTCGGAACGGCCATCTTGTTTTCCCAGCCAAAACGCTTCATCAGCGCCGGCACCGTTTCGCTGCTGTATTTTTCGTGTAATCGCGTCTTCATTTCTAGTTTCTGCCTTGTCCTTTACTTGGCGATCCTTACTTATCGAGCGTGGTGCCGCAGCGGCGGCAGGCACGCACTTTCGTTCCGTCCGGGAGGATGTTGTGTCCCATGCGGGTATGCTTGCCGCAACTGGGGCAAACGATCATCACGTTCGAAACGTTGACGGGGCCTTCTTTTTCCACGATGCCGCCCTTGATGTTCTTCCCCGGATTGGGCCGCGTGTGGCGCTTGATGATCGAAGCATGCTCCACAACCACGGTATTTTTCTTTGCGTTGATCGAGAGCACCCGCCCGCTCTTGCCCGCATCGCGCCCAGCGATGATTTTCACCTGGTCGCCTTTGCGGATGTTGATGGTGTGCCGCTCGGCGCGTTCATGTCGCAGTGTCATTGCTTACCAAACCTCCGGAGCGAGCGAGACGATCTTGGTGAATTTCTTGTCTCGCAGCTCTCTAGCCACCGGGCCAAACACGCGCGTTCCCACGGGTTCGCCCGCTTCGTTGATCAAAACCGCGGCATTGTCGTCAAACCGGATGTACGTGCCATCCTTGCGACGCCGCTCTTTCCGCATTCGAACAATCACGGCCTTGACGACCGTGCCCTGTTTCACCTGGCTCTCGGGTGTGGCTTCCTTCACCGACGCGGTGATGACGTCGCCGAGCCCGGCTTGCAGTCCGGCGTCGCCGCCCACAGGCATAATGCACATCAGCTTCCGCGCGCCGGAATTGTCGGCTACCGTCAGCCAGGTTCGCATCTGAATCATCGGTGTGCTCCCCTGTCCCGTTTACTGGGCTGACGCGTTCCGCGTCAGCACTTCCTTCAGACGCCAGCGCTTCAGGCGGGAAAGCGGCCGCGAGGCCACAATCCGTACCGTGTCGCCCTGTTTCGCCGCACGCTGTTCATCGTGCGCGTAAAATTTCTTGGAGATGCGCACCACGCGGTGATACTTGGGGTGCTGGACGAGGCGCGTTACTTCGACGACGATGGTCTTTTCCATTTTCGCGCTGGTCACTTTGCCGGTGAGCACGGTGCGCTCGCCCCGGGTATCGGTGTTCGTTACTGCTGTTTGTGGTTCAGTTGTCATCACGCCTTCCCTGCTGCTTGCGACTTCGCGGCCGCCGAGAGCTCTTGTGCGCGGAGAAGTGTTTTCACGCGCGCCAAATCCTTTTTCGATTCCCGCAGACGCTTCAGCGCTTCCGCCTGGCCGGTGGAAAGCTGAAATTTCAGCCGGAAGATTTGTTCGGTGAGCTCTTTCTGCTGCGCTTCGAGCTCGTTCACGCCTGCTTCGCGGATTTTTTCAATGCGCCTCGGCATAATTAAAAGCTCCCTGTGCGTGTAATGAATTTCGTGGGAATGGGCAGCTTGTGCGCCGCGAGGCCCATGGCTTCCTTGGCTGTGGCTTCGTCCACGCCCGCCATTTCGAACATGATGCGTCCCGGCTTCACGACGGCAACCCACTTCTCCGGCGCGCCTTTGCCTTTGCCCATGCGCGTTTCCGCGGGCTTCTTGGTAAACGGCTTATCCGGAAATATGCGAATCCAGAGTTTGCCGCCGCGCTTGATGAACCGCGTGATGGCCACACGCGAGGCTTCAATCTGGCGGTCGGTGATCCACGCCGCTTCCATGGCTTTCAATCCGTAATCGCCAAAAGCCAGATCGCCGCCCCGCCAGGCTTTGCCATTGCGCCGGCCGCGCATCTGTTTCCGGTACTTCACTTTCTTCGGCATCAACATCGCTATGTTCTCGCTTCCCGAATCTCGTTGGCCGCTCGGCGGCCCAGTCTATTTTTATGCCGCGGCGACGGCGTCGCGTTCCTTCTGGATCTTCGAAGCGCGCTTTGGCACATTCTCGCCCTGATAGACCCAGCACTTCACGCCAATCACGCCGTAAGTCGTTTGCGCTTCAGCAGTGCCGTAATCGATGTCCGCGCGCAAAGTTTGAAGCGGGAGACGACCCTGCAAATACCATTCCTTGCGGGCGATTTCCGCGCCGTTCAGACGGCCGGCGACGCGAACTTTGATACCCTTGCAGCCAAATCGCAGCGCGGAGTCCACTGCTTTGCGCATCGCGCGGCGGAAAGCCACGCGCTTTTCGAGCTGCAATGCAATCGACTCGGCCACGAGCTGCGCATCCAACTCCGGACGGTGCACTTCCTGAATGTCGATGTGCACTTCGCGCTTGGTGCGCTTTTGCACTTCTTGCTTCAGCTTATCGATTTCCGCGCCCTTGCGTCCGATGATGATTCCCGGGCGCGCGGTGTAAATGCGCACGACAAGTTTGTTGGCGGCTCGCTCGATATCGATGGAGCTGATACCCGCGCTTTTGAGCTTATCTTTCAGCTCGCGGCGCAGCTTCACGTCTTCGTGAAGAAGGTCGGCATAGTCGCGGTCGGCATACCAGCGCGACTTCCACGGCTTGTTGTAGCCGAGGCGAAACCCGTAAGGGTGTGTCTTCTGTCCCATTACTTCTTCCCCTTTTTCGATGGCGTGCGCTTGCCGGTCAACGCTTTGCGCACGCGACGAATCGTTCCACGCGCGCCCTTCTGCGCTTCCGCTTCGGCCAAGTTTGTCGCGACGCGTTCGGCTGCGGCGACATGGTGTTCGGCGACGCCGACCCACAGGTGCGCGGTAC